>JADMIO012752893.1_pt1 | contig 27876 bp, 21 predicted proteins | sample 8958161 | NCBI WGS metagenome assembly JADMIO01 (sample SAMN16585339, study PRJNA669376) | soil metagenome | isolation source: Crop rotation soil | place: USA: Cullars Rotation, Alabama | collected 2011
CTTTCCCTATCACCCGGAACCAATCCTGCCCCCCGTTAAGCGGCGATCGATCCGCATAAATGGTTCAGACCGGGTTGGAACTTGGGCTGGCAGTCGCATGGATTACGGCGTACTTCCACTTTTTGCGATGGGTTCATGAAACCCTGATGCGGTGATGCAGTACAAATTCGCACCTCCATGAGAAGCATCACTACGTTCGTCTATGTCCTGGTTGCCGCGGTCATCTGTGTCGTGGTGCTGGTGAGTTCAACATCAGCCCAGCAGACTCGCCCAAGTGCGACGGCGCCGGCGGCGGGTGGATCGGCATCGACGGGTTCGGATTCGACAGCAAGCAACCAGTTGCCACAGACAGTGGTGATGCGCAACGAAGCCAAAGCGTTGCGCACATTGGCGACCTCGGCACTGGGCAATCAGTTTCTGGATGCTGCTGCGGATTTGCCGTCGATCGACAGCCGGACGTTGTATCGCGACAAGACCACTCGTCAATGGCACAGCAAGGCGCAGGCTGATGCCATGACGCAGGAGCAGCGCAAGAACCTGCAGGAGCTGCCGGTGGATGAATCGCGCTACTACCAGACCAAGTATGGCTCTCCCTTGGCGTATGTGCGGCCGCTGGATCTGCTTGGTGCTGCGGGCGTGAAGACCATTGCGCAGAAGCGTCTGCTCGACATCGGTTACGGAACCATCGGCCATCTGCGCATGCTTGCCTCGCGCGGCGCGAATGTGGTTGGCCTGGATGTGGATACATTTCTCACCGCGCTCTACAGCGAGCCGCAGGACACCGGCGACATCGCCAGCGCCACGGGTGGCAAAGGGCATATCGCGCTGGTGAATGGGCTGCTGGCGGATGAAAAAGTGCGTGAGCAGGTTGGTGGCGGGTACGATCTGATTATCGCCAAGAACACGCTGAAGCGCGGTTACATTCATCCCGAGCCTGCGCCCGGGCAGACCGTTGACAAGCGGCAGCTGATCGATCTTGGAATGGGTGATGAGGCATTTATCGCAGCGTTGCACGACATGCTCAAACCCGGCGGCATGGTGATGATCTACAACCTGTGTCCTGCCCCGGCTGCGCCCGACAAGCCGTACATCGCCTGGGCTGATGGCCGCTGCCCGTTTTCGCGTGAAGCGCTGGAAAAGGCAGGGTTCACCGTGCGCGAATTCGATCACGATGACAGCGCGGCGGCCCGCACGATGGCTCACCTGCTGGGCTGGGACAGCGAGCAGGGTGGAGCCATGGACCTGGAACACGATCTGTTTGCACACTACACCCTGCTGGAAAAGCCCGCAGCCAAATGATGTGCATCATGGCGGCGACTGGGAGCGTGCCTGGCGCGCATCAAGTTTCTGTCGCAGCGCTGTGAGCGTCAACGTGGCCACGGGCTTGCCGCTGAACAGATCGACATCGCCATGAACAACCGGCCCCGGCGGAACGCGCGTGATCACGATGTTGATGCCGCCTTCGCTGAAGCGCAGCTGATCGAACCGGCCATGCCGGGTGTCGGCGGTGGTGAACGCCGGTTCGTCATAGCCGAATTCCACCAATGCTGCGGCGGCCTCGCCAATCGTTGCGCGGGTGTTGAGACGGATGTGAATCAGCGCATCAGCATCGAAGTGGCCGTCGGCCACGCGCCCCATGAGGGTTGTGTGGCTGTCGGGCAGACCAAGCTCCAATGTGCTCATGACTTCATCGGCAATGCGCCAGATGCTGGTGCCGCGCTCGATGTACTCGCCTTCGCCGAGCGATTGCATGGACATGGCCTGGGCATGCAGCCGCACCCGCCCATGACTGGGCAGCGGAGCGCCGCGGAATTCTGGATTGCTGGAGGCTTGTCGGAGCGCTGCGTCAATGCTTTGAAACTCGCCGACCTCAATCAGACGGGCGGCTTCACGGGCAATCAGGTCGCTGCGCGGATCAGTCATGCGGTGATTGTTGCCCGGCCCGATCGCCACAGCAACACCCGGTGCGTTCGATCGTTGGGCGGCGACGCGATCTGATCAGGGGAAGGGTAAGAATTTATGCGACCCTTGCCGCACATTGTTGATCCGGCGGAGCCTCGCCTTGCAACGACCAGCCGCAAACGACAGGCATGGCGGGATGTGCCTTGGACCAGCGATGCTGCGCATCGAGCATGGGGCCGGGCGAAAGCGTGCCAATGAGCATTGCCTGGGCTTCTCGCGGCTGGGCGACCAGTCTCAACCCAGCTTCGAGCGCAGCATGGGTCATCACGTCGACATTCTTGCCTGGTTCTACGAGCGCCACAGCCATGCCTGGCGTCAGCCCCGGGTGGCTGCGAAGCGTTTGGCGTACATGATGCAGACCGGTGAACCGTTCGAACATGGACTGGGTCATCGCCCGGCGCGGCTGGGCATCGATGGTGGTGAGCAGGTCGGCCACCCCGCAGGCGTAGCCGTGAGCCGCATGCTCTTTGACGGCGATTGACGCGTAGCGGGTCAGAATACTGTGCACCTCTGCGCTGCGGCGATTGTCGCATGGCGCGTACCGCTGCATCACCCAGGCGTTGTTGCGGACCAGTCGATGAAGAATGCGGTTCATATCGCGATGCGTTGTGATTTTTTCGTGCAAGACCCGGAACCGGCGATCATGAATGACCTGCCATCCCGCCAGCAGAAACCGGGCACACAGGTCATATTCCTCGGCGTAGTAGTCAAACGAAGGGTCATAGCCGCCCACGGCACAAAAGGCGCTGCGACGGATCGCTGCTCCGCATCCAATGATGACCTCGGGCAATCCGCCGGCTTCATGCGAGCCGTCGGGAAGCAGGATTTCAGCGCCGATGGCGGCAACGTGGTCTGGCGCGCTGCCAATCACGTTGATGTGGCCGCAATCCAGGGGATACGAATCGTCATCGAGCATCACGATCCAATGGCCCCGCGCCTGATCAACGCCGACATTTCTGGCCGCAGCGCCGATGTTGTGCTCAAGCCGAATCACCCGGACGATTATGCCGTTATCAAGTTTTGCAACCAGTGACACCGGCGGCTCAGAGGCGTTGTCGACGACGATGATTTCAGCATTCCCAGCGGCGCGATGACCTGCGCCATCCAGCTGCCCCAGCCGATCGAGCGTTCGATTGAGGGTCTGGTGTCGATTGTGAGTAGGCAGAACATATGAAATCATGGCGTGCCGTTCACCCTTCAGAAACCCACGGCAGGCTGCAATGATTCAGGATGAATGCTTCGGGATTCTGAGCTGGGTACCCGATCGATCGCCAGGTGCGAGCCGCACAGCCGGCGAATGCCGCGACGCAGATCCGTTGCCCCGATCACGGCGTTGCCCAGTCGCTGCGCCTGCGCAGCTGCGGCAATGCTGCCCAGCACTGCGGCCAGTGCCAGGGGATCGTGCGCCGAACCGCCCGCGGCTGTAAGGGTGAGTGTCGCGGTGGCCAGCAGCGCATCGCCACAACCAAGTTGATCGATGGCATAGGGCGCCAGGGCCGGCACATGCTGGGCGGTCAGCCGCGTCTGCCAGCCGTCATGATTGACCTGGGCATCGCTGGTGCGGGCAAAGGCAATCAATCCCTCGGCGCCCAGCGTGGCAATGGCAGCCCTGGAGCGGGTCACATCCAGTACCCGCCACACCACGCTGCTGAGGCCTTCATCGTAGTCGTGCAGGGCATCGCGGATTTCCGATTCGCTGGGGCAGATCAGGTCCAGGTCGCGCATCGCCAGCAGGCTCGAACGCCGCCCGCTCACATCGCCGGTCATCACCGGCACCACCGGCCGCAGTTTCCGGCACAGCTCTTCGAGCAGAATCGGTGTGAACAGCCCCTGCCCGAAATCAGCGATGATCACCGCATCAAAGCCGGCAGCGATGTTGACGGCCATGCTCGTCAGTTGCTGCTGGTTGGCTGAATCCAGCGTGAGCGGGCCGCCCAGGTCGAGCTTCATCACCTTGGCTGCGCCGACAAGAAATCGCTGCTTCTCCACCATGGGGCGATCGAGGTTGAGCCAGTTCGTCTCGACACCGTCGTTGCTCAACCGTTCGCGCAGGGCGGCGGCCTCGGTGCTGCGCGGCAGCACCGTGAGGATCGTGGGCTGGGCCCCCATGGCCGCCAGGTGCTTGCCGATGATCGCTGTACCGCCATCAAAACTGCGGTACTCCAGCGGCCGAAGCGTCATCATTGGGCTTTCCCCCGCTACTGCCGGGCGATCGCACATGACATAGGTGTCTTTGATGGTTTCGCCGATCACCAGCACGCGCTTGCCGCGGAACCGGTCGATCAAGGGATCAACGTGCTCGGGCGTCAACTGGTGTTGTGCAATGAGTTGCCGCAGCGTGGCCTGGAATGGATGTGCCGATTCTTCCAGGGCATGGATCAGCGCGGTGGAACTGAACACGACGTCACCGGAGGTGAAAACCACCCGACCGCCGAAGCGTTCGACAATCTGCTTTTCAAGCGCAAAGCGAGGATCGCGGTTGTGTTCATACTCGCGCCCCTTGACGTACACATCCGGACGAATGATTTCCAGGAGTTCCGCAGCAGTGGGATGATTGTTGATGGCGACCCATTCCACGCAATCAAGGGCAGCCAGATTCTCCGCCCGAAGTTCCTGCGGGATCAGCGGGCGCCCCGTGCCCTTATCGATCAGCGCATCGCCGGTGATGGTGACCAGCAGGCGGTCGCCAAGTTTGGCTGCGTGCTGCAGGTGACGGATGTGGCCGGGATGCACGATATCGAAGCAGCCGTGACACATCACCACGACCTCGCCATCGCCCTGGGCTTCTCGAATCGCCTGGGCGGCCTGCAGCACCGACAGAATCTTCGCAGAGTTGCTCACAGTGGGTTTATCGGCGAACCGAGCAGCAGAGACGGCGATTTCTCGCTGACTTGCCAAGGTTTAGTCGATGATACGTAGGCCAATCACTGGCCCCGCGCAGGAGTTGCGCGTGTTGCCTGGACATGGACGTCGCATGGCCGTTGCTGTTGCTTCCACTGTGGCCCGACCCTCAGCCGCCTTCGGCCCCTGCAAGGTGATTATTCTTGCCGGCGGGTTTGGCACGCGGCTGGCCGAACACACCGATGAACTGCCCAAGCCCATGGTGCAGGTGGGCAATCGCCCGATGCTGTGGCACATCCTCAAGATCTACAGCCACTTTGGCTTCAACGATTTTCTCATCGCTGCAGGTTACAAATCAGGCGTCATCAAACGGTTTTTTCTGGAATACCGCGAGCAGATGTCGGATCTGGTCTTCGATTTCGCCAGCGGCCAGATCGAACGATCCAACGCAGCAATTGAACCCTGGCGCGTCGCGGTGATCGACACCGGTACGGACACCCTCACCGGCGGCCGCATTCGCCGCCTGGCCGGCAACATTGGCCCGGGTCCGTTCATGATGACCTATGGCGACGGCGTAGCCGACATCGACCTGGCTGCCCTCATGCGCTTTCACCAGTCGCACGGCCGCCTGGCCACCGTAACGGTCGTTCGCCGTCCATCGCAGTTCGGAGTGCCGACTCTGCAGGGCGACCAGGTCGTTCGCTTTGCTGAAAAACCCGTTGATGAAGGCGACTGGATCAGCGGCGGATTCTTCGTCCTGCAGCCGCAGGTTCTGCAGTACATCAGCGGCGACGACACCAACTTTGAACTGGAGTCCATGCGGCGTCTGGCGGCCGACGGGCAATTGATGGCCTTCCGACACAATGGGTTCTGGCAGCCCATGGACACCCTGCGCGACCTGCGGCGGCTCAACTCGCTGTGGGCAAATGCCGATGCGCCATGGAAGGTGTGGCCCGAATGAATCCGTCTACCGATACCCGAACCATCGCCGAAGCACCCTGGTCGCAGCGCATTGTGCTGGTCACCGGCGCCACCGGCGTGGTTGGATCCAACCTGGTTCATCATCTCCTGCAGCGCGGCGCTCAGGTCGTGGCGTTGATCCGTGATCCAGATCCCGCGTCAGCCTTGTACGACTCGGGCGATTTCGAACGAATCAGCCTGGCAAGCGGCAGGCTGGAGTGCTTCGAGCAGGTGAAAGCCGTCATCGTTGAGCGCGATATCGACACGGTGTTCCACCTGGGCGCGCAGGCGCTGGTCGGGGCCGCCCAGCGCGATCCGATCGGCACGTTTGAATCCAATGTGCGCGGCACCTACCACATCCTCGAGGCCTGCCGCCTGTGCGCCGACCGCGTGCAGCGCATCATTGTCGCCTCGAGCGATAAGGCGTACGGCGAGTGCGATGCGCTGCCGTATACCGAAACCACGCCGCTGGCAGCTCGCAATCCTTATGACGTTTCCAAATGCTGTGCCGACCTGATTGCGCAATCGTATGGTGCCTCCTTCGGCCTGCCGATTGCCATTGCCCGCTGCGGCAATATCTTCGGGCCTGGCGATATCAACTGGAGTCGACTGGTGCCCGGCACCATCCGCGCACTGCTGCAGGGGCAGCGACCGGTCATCCGCTCCGATGGCACGCTGGTGCGCGACTATCTGTATGTTGATGATGCGGTACGAGCGTACCTGGCGCTTGCAGATTGGCTGGATCAGCCATCGGCACGAAGCGATCCAAAGCGTGCTTTCAACTTCAGTTCGAACTTCCCGCTGAGCGTTCTCGACATGACCGGGATGATTCAACGGGCCTGCCGCCGCCCTGATCTCGATCCGATTATCCAGGGACGGAATGCTGGCGAGATCCGTTCACAGCATCTGGATTGCGCGCGGGCCCGCGTTCACTTGCACTGGCAAAGCAGAACCGACATGGCGTCGGCATTAGAGGCCTCGGTGGAGTGGTATCGCCACTATCTGAATCGCCGCCAGCCTATGCATGATGCCACGCCGATCCCGCTTCATTTCCAAACAAGGGCCAGCGCGTGAACTGCCGCATCTGCCGAGGTTCGCAGTTTGATGATGTGCTGGACCTGGGCCAGATGCCCCTTGTCAACAACCTGCTCCGCACCGCCGAGGAACCGTGCCCGCGCTGGCCGCTGCAGGTCGTGGTGTGCCGGGGCTGCAGCCTTGTCCAGCTGACTGAAACGCCCCCGCCGGACGCCATGTTCGCCCAGTACGTGTATTTTTCAAGTACATCGCAGACGATGGTTGCGCATGCCGCATCGTTGGTCGAGCGTTACGTACAACCTGGAGACAGCGTTCTTGAAATTGCCTCCAATGACGGATACTTACTCCGGCACGCCCTGGCAAAGGGTGCGCGGGTGCTGGGCGTGGATCCTGCGCGCAATGTTGCTGATGTGGCAATTGCGTCGGGCGTTCCAACGATGTGTGCGTATTTTGCCGACGACGTGGCTGAGCGCATCGTCAGGGAATGGGGCCGCGCTGACGTCCTTTTCGCCAACAACGTTCTCGCACATGTGCCCGATCCGCATGCACTGATTGCGGGCATCGCCCGCGTACTGGCCCCTGCAGGACGAGCACATATCGAAGTGCCGTACGTTTGCAACATGATTGCCGATGGCGCGTTTGACACCATTTATCATGAGCATCAATGTTATTTTTCGGCGACCGCACTGGCAGCATTGATCCACGCGCACGATCTGCACATATCCGATCTCTGGCTGGCGCCGGTGCATGGCGGTTCACTGCATGTGCAGATTGCCCATGAAGGCGACGAAGCCGCCCTTGCCGCCTTGTGTGATCACGAACGCCGGATCGGCATGACTACGCCGCAGTATTACACGGCCTTCTCGCAGCGCGTTGAACAGACACGGGCCCAGCTCTTGGCCACGCTGGCGCGCTTCACACGTGTTGCGGCATTCGGCGCAGCGGCAAAGGGCGTGGTGCTGCTGAATCATTTCGGACTGGATCGCGAGCACATAGCATGGGTGGCTGACGTCAGCCCCTACAAGCAGGGCCGGTATCTGCCCGGCACCCTGCAGCCGGTGGTTGCGCCGCAAACCCTAATCGAGGCCAAGCCCGACGCTGCGCTGGTGCTGCCCTGGAATATCAAGGACGAAATCATTACCCGTAACTTCGATTACCGTCGTGACGGCGGACGTTTTATTGTGGCCATTCCGGAAGTGGCGGTGATCTGAATGGACATCAGCGATACGCCCATTGCCGGTTGTTATCTTCTTCATCTGCCGATCGCCTGCGATGAGCGCGGCTCGTTTCACCGCGTGTTCTGCAGCAGCGAATTTCATGCACGTGGCCTGCCCGCCGATTTTGAGCAATCCAGCATTTCCGTAAATAAACGGTCCGCCACCCTGCGCGGCCTGCATTATCAAATGGCGCCGCACGAGGAACGTAAACTGGTGCACGTTGTAAGTGGAAGTGTCTTCGATGTGGTGCTGGACCTCCGAAACGCCTCGCCGACCTATGGCACGTGGTGGTCAACAACGCTTAGTTCCGATTCTCCTCAGGCGCTGTACATCCCCGCCGGCTGCGCACACGGCTACCAAACGCTTCAGCCGAACACCACGCTGCTGTATTCAATCGCCGGACGCTACTCACCCAGTCATGCCCGCACGATTCGGTGGGATGATCCTGCGCTCAATATCCCCTGGCCCCTTGCGAATCCAATTCTCAGCGAGCGCGACCGAACTGCGCCAACCATGCCCACGACTGCACTGCAGGACCAATGCCGATGACTCAGACTCCCGTGCTCGCTTCAGGCCGAAGTCTTTCGGCCGTCGCACCCTCGCCATCGCCCATAACTGCTCTGCACATCGATATGAAAGGCGCGCAGGTCCATGTTGAGCGCGATGGTGAATCCTTTCATCATCCGTTCGATTCTGCCGAAGCCTTCGGCGCACTGAGCGAGGCATGGCTGCGCTGCGGATGGGATTGCAAACATGTGTACAGCTTCACATGGCTCGGGCGTCCCATCATTCAACTGCCTGAAGATCTTGTCCGACTGCAGGAAGTGCTCTACCGCGTTCAACCTGATGTCATTATTGACATTGGCGTTGCGCATGGCGGGTCGCTGGTTTTTCATGCAGGCTTGTGCAGGATTCTCGACAAGGGGCGCGTCATCGGCATAGACATACATATTCGCCCGCACAACCGTGCCGCCATCGAGGCTCATCCCCTGGCACCACTCATTACCCTGATTGAAGGCGATTCGCTTTCACCTGAGGTGCTCAGACAGGTACACGCGCATGTCAAGCCTGACGACAAGGTCATGGTGCTGCTTGATGGATGTCATACGTACGATCATGTGCTCTCAGAGCTCAAGACGTATGGTCCGCTCGTGAGCGTTGGCTCATATATTGTCGCAATGGATGGCATTATGCAACACGTTGCCGGCGCGCCGCGCACGCAACCGGACTGGAGATGGAACAATCCGCGCCAGGCAGCCGAGACCTTTGTCAGCCATCATTCTGAATTTATGCTCGACGCGCCACAATTTGCATTTAATGAAGGTACCGTTACAACACCTGTCACATATTGGCCTGGCGGCTACATCAAACGGATTGCTGGATCGGTGAAGCGATGAGCATGCCGCGTTTGACCATAGGCCTGGTTGTATACAACGGCGACGCCCACCTCCGCGATGCCCTGGATTCTCTGTGCCATCAGACATTTCGGGATTTCGTTCTGGTGATTGTTGACAATGCATCAACCGACAATACCGCTGCCATTGCGCGTGAGTACTGCGCTCGCGATCCGCGCATTCGCTACGTGCGCCAACCACACAATATTGGCCCGGTGGCAAACTTTGTCAGCGCTGCGGCCGCAGCCACGACTGAATTGTTCTGCTGGGCAACCCACGATGATGTACGCAAGTCCACGTGTCTGCACACGCTGATTGGCCTGCTCGATGAACATCCAGCAGCCGGCATGGCGTGCAGCGCCGTGCGCAATATGGATCCGGACGGCACCCTGCGCGACGTGCGGCCTGAAACCAGTGCACTGCCAACCAGCGTTACACATTCGTCAGCTCGGCGAATCATTGATTTTCTGCGCACTGTGCCCGGCACGCCGTTCTATGGCGTTTTCCGCACTCATACATTGCAGGCTCTGCTTCACATTCTGCGTGGTTACGCCACCGAGCCCGGACCATTTCTGATTTCGTTTGACACGCTCTTTCTGGGCGAATATATCAAGCGCTGGCCGGTTGTCCTTTCGAATGAGCCGCTGCTCATGTTTCGCCGCGGCGGCCTGAGTCACCGCATAGATATTTATGGTTCGTTCCACCATTACCTCAGACAGATCCTGCGGTATATCCGGCTTCTTGCGCAGGCCACCACTCCCGAGCGTGCCACGCTTGCACAGCAAGTCTGCGTGCGCCTGGCGCGCTGGCGTTACATTCTGGCTTTTCTGCTCAGCCAACCTATGCGGCGCATGACGGGACACTACTTTCGCAAGTCACTTCCGCGATTGTCCGCCGTGACAGCACAGGCACAGGTGCAACTCCACCCTGCGTTTCGCAGATTGCGGCAGCGAGTCCGATCGCTTCCGCGCGGCTCGCGCATTGCAATCTTTGGGGGCGGCAAGCACACGCACCGCACCTGGAATCTGCTGCGCGCTGCCATCGACCCGCATGCGGCCATCACGGCCATCGTCGATGATCATCCCGCCACTTGTCAGCCAATCGAGGGTGTGCAGCCAATCGGACCTGCGGAGTTCGGCACAATGCAGGTCAACGTACTGATTGTGTCAAGTGACACGTATGAAGCCTCACTGGCGCAACGTGCCCGCGACCTGGCACCGGCCTGTTGTCAGGTGTGGGCCATATATGATTTGGCATTGGAGTCAGTCGCAGCGGCCACGGTCCGCTCGGCCGCTTCGATCGAATTGAGAAAACCGTCCATTTCCCCCGCTGCGTCATACAGCTCAGCCGCCGCGCGGGATTGAGTGCGTACCGTATTGACGAACGCGGCTCGTAGTCGCAACGTGGTCTCGCCCGAACACACCTTGAGCATGTGCTGCTGACATTGTTGTGCGTGTCGCAGCGATTGACCCATGTTCATAAGCATGCTGCGCTGCAGGCGTGCGCAGGCCTCAACGCTGCCAGCGGCAAACCGAGGAAGCATGGGAATATGCTCGGCAATTCCAACGGCGTCCGACACCAGCACGGGGGTGCCGCAGAGCAGCGCTTCAGCCGCAGCAAACGAAAAACTCTCGAGCACGCTCGGCACGACCACGAGTGAGGCGCCCGCCATCGTTCGGCGAACGTCATCATGATTCATGACGCCGGCAAACGTCACACGGTGCCGGTGCTCCGGTTGCACGCGCGACTGCAGCCAGTTCAGCATGCTTGTTCCGTTGGGGCCGGTCATCGTATCGGCGCCGACAATCACACCACGCACATTGACCTGCTCGGCAAAGAGGCGATTCCAACTTTCGATCAGCAGATATGCGCCTTTGCGTGGCTGAAGCGTTCCGACGTAAACGATCACCGCCGCGCGATCGCCTTGCGGATAGATTGTGTCGTCAGCATCGATGGGATACGGAATGCATGCTGTTGGACCATTTGCCGGCAACTGTTCCAACAGCGTGCGGCTGGTCGCAATGATTCCGTCGGCATTGGCAAGCGCTTGTCGCTCCCAGGCGTGGTAGATCGTGCGGCCAAATCGAGTTTCATCAGCCTGATTGATGCGTTCCTCGACATACATAGGGGTGTGAGCATGCACCAGCATTGGAATTGAACCGCAGTGTCGGCGCACCTTGCGATCACAGAGCGCCACAACGCCCTCACCCTGGCAATCGACAAACTCTATTGCGTCATACTCCATGTGCAGATTGCCGATGGCGTGCGCTACGGCCCGGGCCCACAATCCGTATCGATAGGGCCGAATCCGCTCAAGGCGGCGCAGCGCCGGCATTCGCAATTCAAATTCCGCATGCTGGTCTGACGTAACAATCGCAATGATGGTGCGTGCAGGTGGCTGCTGCGCGCCCGGGCGTGTAATGAGATCAACAGCCCAGCCGGCTGCCGCCGCTGACCGCACGAATCGATCGACATAGGTGCCGATACCGCCGTGAGAGGCGTGATGCTGCGAACTGACCAGCAGCCAGCGCACGCTCAGCTCCTCACCATCATAAAGTGATTCAGGATTCGTTTCACCAGTCCATCGTACGTGTCGTGTTGCAGAATGCACTGTCGCATCGGGGCGCTCAGGTCATTCCGCTTCTCGGGTCGATCAACAAGTGCATCGAGCATCTGGTGGAGCTGTTCGCACGTGCTGAACAGTGTGCGATCGAATCCATCGATATCGCTGGCGACGCGTACCGGCATGTGCCGCAGGGTGCGAAGCGAGTCAAACAGCCCTTCATCACTCATGAGCTCCGGAATGCGGTTCCCCTGTGAATTGATTTCATTGTGTCTGCGGCGACTGGCGCTGCTGGCCAGAGCGATGGGCACGCTGCTGAATCGCTCGGCCTCATCGCACCAGCGCGCCAACTCCGGATTGGCAGCACGCTCGTCCAGCAGTTCACGCAGGTTCGTCAGGGCGTGCCGCTGGATGTATTCCGATATGCGGGCAAATGGCTGACGCACGAAATCGGCAGGGTTATATCTCGTGAGCATGCACGCGCCACTGGCCAGCCCATCAAGCAGACGTTGATGCAATGACGAATACCCGTTGACCTGCAGGCTGATCTTCGAAGCCTGATACACGCAGCGCAACGGAACACCGCTTTCAATTTCATTGGCTGCATATCGCGCAAACTCCGGATTAGCTTCCCACCCTCGTCCATATATCCTCAATTGCCGCCCACGCGCATCAGCCCATTGCGCCGCCCACCGCAGGGCTTGATGTCGAACCAGTCGATCGAACATTGCTGCGATTTGCGGATACACGTGCGCCCGCCGAATCTCCGGCGGAAGCGGCTGGTGCCCGCTGGCACGTTCACCCTGAAGCATGACCTCGACCAGGTCCTGCGCATTCACCCAGCCACTCGCGTGTAGTCGCTCGGCCAGAATCGCTGCGCACGCCTCAAGCATGCGCTGGTATCGGGTTGATACTGTCTGTGAAAGCGAGGCGATGAACTGATCGATGGGGGCCGCGCCATGGCTGACATAACTTATATCACATTCGTATTTCTGACGGTCTTCGATCGTCATGGGTTGATCGGAATACTGCTGCGGATCGGTCAGATTGCTGGTGGGAAGGAACCGATCGAGCGGATAACCGTACAAATCGCTCATGACAGCCGGCGCGTGGCCGAGCATCAGGTCAAGTTCGCCCACTGAACTTCCAGCCTGTCGTGTGCAGAGTTGATCCATATGATCCTGAACCCAGCAGACGTATGGAACGCCTGCCGGAATCGCGTCGCGCAACTCACTGCGAAGATGGTCGATGACGATGATCAGATCGGGCCGATGCTGATGCAATGACGCAGCGACATCGACCGATGCACACGATGCGTGCGGCTGTTTGACCAGATGAGCTATGCAACCGGCACGGTTGAACGCTGCGATCAGATCACGCATGGAGTGCTGCAGGACCGTGGAAAACAAGGATGTAAATCCAACCACCCGAAGCGGCTCGCCACCGGCGCGTGCCTGGACAAACCGATGTCTCCACCAGTCCGATGTGCGAACCGCATAGTGCTGATCAAGTGCAACTTTTTTCTGCAGGCTTCGCTGCACACGTTCATCAGCAATGTGCTGCAATCGGACTCGATCAATTGCGGGAGGCTGCCAGTCTGGCCTGGGGCTGGTGAGAATCGTCGCTGCCGGCGTCCGCCATGCGTGTGACTCCAACCACATATAATAATCGGCCAGCGCATGCGGACCGACACTGCAATGCACCCGCTCTGATTGCAACGCGGTCACGTCATCAAGCAATGCCAGCCAGATTGAGAAGACATCCGGATCGGGCTCAATGAGATCAATGGGTGGAAGAAAGCCGTTGGCATGGCGAGCGTCAACAATACGGTGCCAAAGCCAGTGACTCGGCACGCCCATGATGAGCGTTGAACTCGCCATTGACGGCTCCGGCAACGCAAGCCGGGCTGCTTCGGTTCGTGCATCCAGGATCGGCAATGCGGGATGGAACTGTCCGGGTGTGTTTTTCAGGACCCATGTATTTCCCGACAGTGTGCGATACGCGTTTACGCCGTCGAGAGCGATGATGCTGGGTTCAATGTGAATGCCCTGCGCCGCCAATTGTTCAACGTTTCTGGTCAATTGCTGCTTCAGCTGATCTCGGTTGATCTCAGAGGAAGGCAGATTCCTCAATTGATTCAGCAGCGGCTGAAGCTGCAACGGGGCCACTATGCCACGCGCAGACTCGAGCAGCCGCACCGCCATTCCCGCCAGGCCGGATGTGACGAGCGCTTTCACGATGGCCATGAGCAGCGGACCATTGCCCCCGGCCGAAAGTTGCGCAATCCCCCGTGCAATGACTGCATCAGGTGGATCTGCCGCCAGCGCCTCGATGAGATTTGCGTACGCTGGCACGGGCCGTGTGGTGGCAGTGCTGGTCATGCCGCAGGCGTGCTCGCAACGGTTGATTGTTTCCGCGCACACACCGCCAGCCCATCAACCAGCGCGATCATTTCGAAAGCTTTATGCGTATTCAGGAATTCCAGGACCGCTCGAAGCACGGAGTACATCTGTGGACAACAGTCGTGAATCAGCAGACAACCGCCTGGTGCAACCATATCTGCATAATGATGAAGGTCAGATGTTACACCGGATTCGGTGTGAAGCCCATCAATGAACACCAGTCCTGCACGTGCGTGGAGATGCGCGATTGAATCGTGGGCCTGATCGCTGGTGGCGACGATCTGATGCAACCGCCCGCCAAATCCTTCGCGCTGAAATGCCCATCGCATAATGTCGCGCGTCGCAACATCGGGATCAATGGAATACAGCGGCGGGGCATGAGCCGCCGTCGCAGCCGCAAGCAGAAGGCCGCTGCCGCCAAATGCTGAGCCAATTTCGATCATGGGCTGACTGCTGCTGTAATGGGCAGCGCACGTGCCGAGCACGACCCGCTGCATGGGCGACTGCATCGTAGCCACGAGTTCGCGCCCCACCGCATGACCTTGCAACAGCCTTTCGAAGGCCGTGGCGCCGAACGCACAGCCGTGCTTCGCAGGAAACACATGCTGAAGCGCAGCTGGCCACAATCGTTCGCACACATTCCGTGCGGCGAAATAGCCCAATTCCTGCCGGCTGCGCGCCGAAACATGAATGCGGCTGCAGCCTTCTTTCACAGCGGCGGCGATTCCACCCTCGTGTCCCGCTTGAATGCTGTCAACCTGAAGGGGCTCGGACCCGTTCCAAACATATGGGCCGTGCACATGGGGGACCAACCCGCGGCCGATCACTCTCAGGTCTTCACGAATGATCGATAATTGAATTGGCACTGCCGTCGAACGAAGGTTGATACGCTCATGCTGAATCAGCGTGACTCGTGCGGCTGCGGCATCTGCAAAGACCTGCGGCGTCAGCGGGGCAAACTGCACATCGTCGCGCGTGGGCGGAGCATTATTGAACACCGGAACGCCGCGCATATTCGCTGCGCTCAACATCGAGACAAAGGCCGAGTAATGCGAGAGCGGAGACGAAATCACCCCTGCGCAATGGTCGATCCTGCCGTCGGAACAAGTTTTCAGGCCACGCTGGTGGGCGCGCAAAAGAGAATCGCTATTGCTGTCAACGACCGCAATCCGGTCAGGGCGCACGTGCAGATCTGACTGCAGAATATCCGCAATCAGCGCGCCTTGATGTCCAAACCCCAGAAGACCAATTTCACCGTCAGGTGAAAGATGTTCGAGCCACTGGGAAAGCCGGCGCCGCAGCAGCATGCGGGGGTTCTCTATCGTTACATCGCGCACGGTGATAAAATCGTCGCCAGGCTTTCCGCCGGCGGCCTTCAACTCAGCGATCAATGGATGATCAGGTCTTCCGAAGACGAAACACACACCGGGTGACGGTTTGAGGCGGGCCGGTGACCACAGCGGCAGGGCCATGCATGAGGTGCGCGCAAAGTCCTGGTCCGCGGACACGGTGACATCGATCATGGCAAACTTATGTTGCGTTTGGACGGTGGGTTCGCCGGCCAGGTCGCCGATTTCCTGGCGTGTGCCGCAAAAGACCGCTGCGACGTAATCGCCCCGGCACAACGGATGGTGTGGATCAAATGTCGGTGCAATTGCCGGCTGTGCGGAAACTGGCTCGTCAGGCATGCGCATGGTGCTGCGCGAAGTCGAGCTGCTCGACTGAGATTGGGCGAGGGTGCGAAGAGTCATTCAGGCAGACTCCGCCAGGGGATGCTGATGCAGGATCGGCAACCGCAACGATGGGGCATGCGTTGCTTTCGGCGACTGCTGCAGATGCGCGTCGGCCAGCGATTCGATCTGCGAACGCAAATCAGGTTTGCTGAAGTGCGTGAACAGCACGTGGGCTGCCTGTTTCATGCATGGGCCGCACAGTTCGTGTTTTCGCTTGCCGTCCTGAATGGATGACCAGTCGCTCTCGAGATAATCGGCAATGAAGTTTCTCTTTGAATCGTATGATGCGCAACACAGCGATACCCGTCCCTGAAAATCAAGAACAAGCTGTTCGATGAGTTCGCAGCTTCGGGCGCGATAGGGCTGCATCAGCGCTGCCGCATCGCGGGGATTTGGCAGGATGGACTGGTCTGCAAAATCCTGTTCATCATCGGGCAAGCGGCCATCGATATAGGCCAACAGCTTCTCCACGGGCATGAGATAGGCCCAATCGGCAACGAAATCGAAGCCCAGGTCGCGCGCAAACACTTCCATCGCGCTCAATTCATGCAGGTTGTGGCGGTACTTGTGAAAATAAACGTGAACACGGGTACGCGAACCGGTCGATTGCCGGGCCTTGCTCAACACCTGCATGTTGCGCTTGACTTTTTCGATGTCGCCGCCCCGATGACCGCGCTTATAGATGTCCTGCGTAAAACCTGACAGAGAAATCCGAAACGTCTTGGCGCCGGCGGCCATCAGCCCTTCAGCATCCTTGAGGTAATTCAGATTCGATGACAGATGCAGATGAAAACCTGCCTGGGCGGCGGCTCGGGTGTATTCCACAATCCGGGGATGAATCAGCGGCTCGGTCCAGTTGTAATAATGGAGCTGCCAGCGGGGAAATTCACGGGTCAGTTTTTCCAGTATGCGGTAAAAGAGATCGTCCGTGATCAGTCCGCGGGGATTTGTGCCCCGCATTGTCCCGACCGGACAGGATGGACAGCGCAGATTGCAGGTGCCCACGAGATCCCACAGAATCAATCTGGGCTGCGCATGAGGTTGAACTGCACTGGCAGAACCCGAACGCGCAATTGTTGCTGAATGCGCGTTGCCCTGACCCGAATCACCGTTGCAGGCGGCAGGCGGCGACGTCGCATGTTGAGGCGAATCTGGCACGGCTCCCAGCAAAATCGACCACTTGCCTGCCGGGGCTTGAACCACGGGCACGAATCGCCGCAATACGAGCCTGTCGCCAAAGGCCTCCGCCACGCGAAGCCGATAAACCGGTGGAGGCACCCATGACCAACATGCAGACCCGCCCGCTTACCGGCCCGCGTTCGGCTCACCGAACCCGCCTGCACCCAGACGCTTTGGCCGGCGGCTCGACCTCACCGTCCTCTGCTCGGGCATCAAGCAGCGCGTCGACGTACACGGCGGCTGATGAGGAAGTGCTCGTCGAGCATGACTGGCTTTCCAAGGACGATCTGGCAGTGTTGCGTGCCGAGGCTGCCCAGGCACGATGTGGTGCGCTGGATGTGCTGATCCAGCGAGGGGTGTACAGTGCCGCGGAAATCGATTTGTGCCTGGAGACCGACGACTGGTGGAAGAGATCGACGGCTGATCACCTTGCCCACATCACATCCACTGAAGCCATCGAGGGTTACAAGCACAGTTTTGCGGTCAATGGCTGGTTCACGATTCCGCACGTGCTCTCGCGCGAGCAGCTGTACGAGATGGATCTGGCGATGCACCGCATCGCGCTGGCGCATGTCGATGCTGATCCGGTCAAGCACAAGCTGTATCACTCAATCGGCCAGCGCCTGTACACGCAGCCAGCCACGGTCAGCATCAACGGTCATCCTGCACTGCAGACAATTGCCCGGGCCTTTCTCGGCGATGACCTGGTACAGGCCAAGTCGTATCTGAAAGTTGATCACCCCTACCGCTACAACGGGATGTTCGGTCACACGCATGCCGAGACGCATTACGACTGCCTCACCCAGGCGCTGTACATGTTCCTGTACATGGATACGACCACGCGCGAATGCGGCGGATTCGAGATTATCCCGTTCTCGCATGAGTGGTACAGCCGCGGCCCTGATGGCCGGACGCTGTACCGTGGCGCTGTGTTGGAATCCGAATCTCCACTGAGCAACAAGGCTTCGCTCACCCATGATTCGGAACCTGCCCGGCGATGGGCCGGCTACGAAACGCTGCCGATGTCGGGCAATACCCTGCTGGTGCTTTCGCCGTTTCTGTGGCATGGGGTGCGGCCGGTGCGTCATCGGCGGCGGTTGATGTTCACGGCGTTTTTCGATGCACGCCATCTGACGCGCGACTTCGTGATGCGCAGCGATTACTTCGGCAACTTCCCCTATGACCTGGCAAGCTGCGATCTCTCGCTGCTCACGGCCGAGCAGCGACGGTTGCTCGACATTCATCTGGATCGCGAAAAGTGGCTGGCAGCGCGCGGCCTGTGAACATCCATCGGCAGCGCCGCAAGAAATTGCAATCAATCACCGCAATGCTGATCGAAGCGCCGTTCAGCGTCCATCGCCTGGGGACGGTCTCTCGGCTACCATGCGGCCGATGGCCGAAGGGAATACACGCACACTCGGGAAAACCGGGCTGAACGTTTCGCTGCTGGGATTCGGAGCCGAGGCGCTCGGCCGGGTGAACCGCACGCTGGACGCTGCATCGCGCACCCTCAATGCCCTGCTCGACATGGGCATCACCACGATCGACACGGCCTCGGCTTACGGCAACTCGGAAGCGTTCATCGGCCAGAGCATTGCGCATCGCAAGAATGAGTTCACGCTGATTACCAAGTGTGGCTACACCAACGATTACCAGCCCGCGTGGGAGCCGGCGCAACTGGCCGCGTCGATTGATGAATCACTCCGCCGCGTGAAAACCGAACGGCTCGATGTGCTGCTGCTGCATAGCTGTTCGCTCGACGCACTGCAGAGGGGCGATGTCATTGCTGCGGTCCAGCGGGCCAGGCAACAGGGCAAGGCGGCTTACATCGGATACAGCGGCGACAACGAAGCGCTTGCCTTTGCCATCAACACCGGCGTCTTTGATGTCATCGAATGTTCATTCAACATGCTGGATCAGGCCAATGGCCCCTCAATCGCGCAGGCGCAATCGCGCGGCATGGGCGTGCTGGCCAAGCGGCCGATCGCCAACGCCGTGCCGGGTCGCAGTGAGAAGCCGCGCAGCGATTATGCTGCCCAGTACTGGCCGCGCTGGCAGGCAATCGGATTAAGCGATGCCGATGTTGATGGCCTGCCCTGGCTTGAGGTGGCAACACGGTTCACCGGCTTTTGGCCGGGGGTTTCGAGCATCCTGATCGGTTCGAGTCACGCCGATCACATGGCTGCGAACCTCGAGTACCTCCGCAAGGGCCCGCTGCCTGGGCGTATCACGAACCGATTGGTCGAAGTCTTCGCCGCTGCAGGCCGCAATTGGCCGGGCTTGGAGTGATTCGGTCGAGAAGCCGATTCCACTCGACAATGCGACTGCGGTTAATCGCTGAGAGGCACCAATGATCCATCGGGCGTAATCAGGCAGCGAGAGGGCAGCCCATGTGAATCGAACAACGTCAGAGCCCATCCATCATTGTGCGTTTCAATCTCAAATCCCAGCGGCGTATCGCCTTGCCATTGAGGGGCAAAGAAAGTTTGCAGCCCCAGATCATTGAGAACAGCTTGCAATTCGTGGACCGGAGATTTCGGTTTCTCCTTGAGCTCCTTCAGCGACCGGCAAATCAGATCTGGATAGCTTCTGCTGCGCCTCCACAGTTCGCGATCAACCACCATCGGTTGAACATCGCACGTGGCATACACACTTGCACCAAGAGTGACCAGTGCCAGTGCACCGAGCAGACATTGCGGCAATGACACAATCCCATTGTCCCGACGCCGCGCTCGCATGATCACGATAGGCAGGGCGGCTGCGAGGACGAGCATTGCCATCCCCACGGACCTCCGCAGCGCGGCGGTCTTCGAATACACCGAATGCCTGATTGGTTTCAGGTAGGGCGCGAAATTGATTTGAAAATCCTGCTGCATCTGATTGGGCTGCAATCGGCCATGCAAACGGGTCATCACGCAGCCATCCCACATCAAACCCACAACCGAGGGCATTCCAACGAGCGACTCACCTTCAGATACAAACTGCGGACGCTGCACATCAAAGCAATCCTTGCCGAAGGAGAAGCGGTAACGATCGGCACGCCAGGTCTTGAGCGATTTGACCGATCCAATCTGATCAGCAAGCACGAAAAGATCGAGCATCAGGGGTTCAGACGTGAGGCCTGTTAATCGCATCGGGTACACCGGCTTGCTGGTTGGAAATGACAGTTTCAGAGGGTGTGGCGTCATGGGCCCGGCGTGTGCGCGAACAAGTTTCGCTACCGCGAAGCACCACCCTTGCGCGACGTAATCAGCGAAGATCGACTTCGCTTGGGCATCGCAGGAAAAGCCGTTGCTCTCCAGCCAATCGGTAATTGCCGCGGACGAATCGCCCGAGATGATCGAGACGTCGTATGAGCCAACCTCGCCAGCGCTTTGCACCTCCACACCGGCGGCGGCAAATCCGCGTGCTGTTGCGAGTGCTGGCAGGAAGAGCCCGATCAGCAACAATCCGCACAATACGATGAGCAGTCCCAGCAGTCGTTTCGGCCCAGTGGTGAGCATGACGAAACAGACCATCAGCGACAGCAGCAGGGCTGGAATACCCAAACTCATCCAATCTTCACCTGTGCGCCAGTCCAGAATGCGCGGCGTCAACAAGCTAACCAGTGACTTCAGCGTGCCCGGGGTGCACGGACCGATCGAATCAGGTTTGGCAGGCAGCGGCACGACCCAACCCAGGCTCTCGCTGCTACCAGGGCGCACCGTTGATTCAACCACCAATGTTTCTCGACCATCGCGCCAGATCACCAGTGCACGCTGTGAAGCTATGGCAGGACTATCCGCGAGCGTGGCAGCCCCGAAATACTTGCCATCCGCCAAGGCTGATTGCTGTGCGAAGATCAGCGCCAGAAACAGGACGAGCGCGAGCAGCGTCGGTGCGTGCCCAAACGGTTGAAGGGCTGAGAATCGAGCTGGGCGATTGGATAGATGCAGAAGAACCATTGTCGAACCATAACAGCGTACGGCTTTGGTGCCTCGATCTGTTGCACCGGGCTGCGACTCTGACTGTGTGGATGGTCAGGTTCAGCGCATCAAACCGTTGCTATACACTTCCCTCATGCTCACTCTCACTCCCAATGAAGCGCGCGTGCTGGGCGTTCTGATCGAGAAGGCACAGACCACCCCGGCACAGTATCCCATGACGCTCAATGCCATGGTCAGCGGTGCGAATCAGAAGAACAATCGCGAACCGGTGACCAGCCTGACTGAGGCCCAGGTGCTCGAAGCCCTGGATGGGCTGCGTGTGAAGCGGATGATTAACGAAGTCATGCTCAGCGGCAGCCGCGTGCAGAAGTATCGCCACATCGCGCGCGAAACCCTGGAGATCACCACCAGCGAACTGGTGATCCTGACAGAACTGCTGCTGCGCGGGCCTCAGACCATTGGCGAACTGCGGGGGCGGGCTTCGCGCATGCATCCCCTGGAATCCACAGACATCGTCAAGAACGTGCTCGACAGCCTGATGCAGCGAGTTGAGCCGATGGTTCGGGAACTGCCTCCGGCGGCCGGCGACCGATCGCCACGCTATATGCAACTACTCTGCCCCAACCTGCATCCAGAAACAACAATGTCTCCCGCCCGAGACAACCGGCTGGGATCCGGCTCAGGCGGAGCTGCGCACCATCTCCCCATCAGCCAGGGCCATGCAGATGAACTGGCGAATCGGGTCGGTGATCTGGAACAGGAAGTGGCCCGCTTGCGGCACATCATCGAAGAGATGGCGACATCGCTTGGCGCGACGAGTCTGATACAAAGGGCCGATTGACTCCTTTGGACGGTCTTGTGCCAGTGCAGATGACTTCATTTTGACCCAGTTCCAGCCGGCGACCACACGGTCGGATACGTGCCTTTGTCGCGGCTATCCCCTACTATTGGGCTTGCCATGACCGTGCCCGCCAACATCAATGACCGCCCTGCCAAACGGCTTCCCACGATTGGGCTGACGATGGGCGATCCGGCTGGGATCGGGCCGGAGGTGGTCATCAAGGCGCTGGCCGACCCGCAGATCCGCAGGCTTGGCAAATTTGTGATTTACGGCCTGAACGAACTGCTGACGTACGCAGCGGACCGGCAGGAAGTCGACCCGTTCTGGTACCGCGTGCAGCATGATTCGGATCGCACCGCGCGCACGATTACTGAAGATGTGGTGGTGCTGGATTTCGATGAGTTCGATGGCTTGGTGCGAACGCCCCACCAGCCCACCAAACTCGGCGGCATTGCGTCCAAGACCTTTGTCGAAGAAGCCATCAATGATGCGATGCTGCCGCCCGGCCACAGCCGTCATATTGATGCCATTGTCACCGGCCCCATCTGCAAGGAAAGCTGGATGCTGGGCGGTTTCAACTGGCCCGGTCACACCGAACTGCTGGCCTTTCGCACCAAGGCGAAGCGCCATTCAATGATGTTCGTCTCACCCCGGCTGCGGGTTGCGCTGGCAACAACGCATGTGCCGCTGACGGACATTCGCAACCTGCTGACCATCGGCCGGGTCTTCGATCCCATTGATCTGGGACATCAGGCCTGCAAGGACCTGGGCATCGAGCACCCGCGCATCGCGGTGACGGGGTTGAATCCGCATGCAGGTGAGCATGGTCAGTTCGGCGATGAGGAAGTGCGGCTGATTGAACCGGCCATCCGGGTCGCCCGCGATGCCGGCATCGATGTGGAAGGGCCGTTTCCTGCCGACACGATCTTCATCCGCGCTGCGGCTGGCGATTATGACCTGGTGGTCGCGATGTATCACGATCAGGGTCTGATCCCGGTCAAGCTTCTGGGCTGGGATAAGGCGGTGAACTGGACGGTGGGGTTGCCGATCATCCGCACCAGTCCCGACCATGGCACAGCATTCGATATCGCAGGCAAGAACCTGGCGAGCGAGGGCTCGATGCGGGCAGCGATTGACTTGGCCGTCACACTGGCACAGAACAAGATCGCTGCGGCGAGCACGATTCTGAATCCGCGCAGCGAATCGGCTGCGTGATGTTCGGAATCGTGCAGCCTCCGGCAGTTTCATGCGGCAGCGGGGATGTTCACTTGAACGGTTCGGGACCTCGCCAGCGCTTTGTGGGAACTTCCAGCGCGGATCGGATTTTTCCAGCACCATTCTCACGTGCTCGGGAATTGTTGCAGAAGCTGCTCTTATCGCTCCATGGCGACCGACGCTATGATCACCGCTTATGAGTGATTCGACTGTGTCTGCCCCTGGAACTGCATCTGCGACTCCGACGACGGCCAAGAGCATGGACGACATCGTCGCCCTGTGCCGACGCCGCGGCTTCATCTTTCAATCTTCGGAAATCTACGGCGGGATCAACGGCTTCTGGGACTACGGCCCGCTTGGCGCAGACCTCAAACGCAACCTCAAGAACGCCTGGTGGACCGACATCGTGCAGGAAGAGCTGATCGGCCCCGATGGCAAGCCGATCGATATGGTGGGGCTGGATACGACGATCATCATGCATCCCAAAGTGTGGGAAGCCAGCGGCCATCTAGCAGGTTTTGCTGATCCTATGCGAAAGTGCCCAAAATGCGGCCATTTTGTACGGGCCGATCAACTCTGGGACCTGCTCGCAACCAGCTCTGCATGGTTCGATTCACTCTTGCAGGCATTCACGCCGGTAACCGGGCAGATCGACACTCCGCATCTCATGGCATGGGCCAAGGGCAAAGGAAAGAAGCTCGCGCCCAATCTTGCGTTGGTGAGAAATCCTGAAGTTACACTGGCCTGGTTGGCAACGCGAATCAATGGTCAACCTGACGCGCCACCCGACATGAAAGAACTAACGCGATATATCGCAACCGAGCAACTTCATGCGACCGGCCTGCAAGAGCCATGCCCGCGATGCGGCGGACCGCTCACCGACCCGGCACCGTTTAAACTTATGTTCGAATCGCACGCCGGAATCGAACAGAATGAGGACAGCAAGGTTTATCTCCGCCCCGAAACCGCTCAAGGCATCTTCGTCAACTTCTGGAACGTTGTCGACACCTCGCGCGTGAAGGTTCCCTTCGGCATTGCGCAGCAGGGCAAGGCCTTCCGCAATGAAGTGACCCCCAGGAACTTCACGTTCCGCAGCCGCGAATTCGAACAGATGGAGATCGAGTTCTTCATCCATCCATCAACCGCCAACGAGTGGTACACGTTCTGGCGCGACAGCCGGTATGCATGGTGGCAGTCGATCGGCCTGGCGGGCGCGAATCTCCAACTGCGCGAGCATGAAAAGGATGAACTGGCCCACTACGCCAAGACCGGCGCGGGCACTTCGGATATCGAGTACCGCTTCCCCTTCACCGCCCCCGGATTTGGCGAATTGGAAGGCGTAGCGCATCGCGCCGACTTTGATCTCAAGGCCCACGCCACCGCGTGCGGCAAGGGCGACAAGCTCAAGTACTTTGATCAGGATCTGCAGGTGCGATTGCAGAACGAAGGCAAATCCAAGGACGAGATCAACGAGCGCTCGCGCTATTTCCCGCACGTGATCGAGCCTTCAGCCGGAGCCGACCGCGGCACGCTGGCCCTGCTCTGCGAAGCCTACACGCCCGATCCCTCGCGCGCTTCGGGCGTCTACATGAAGTTTCACCCGCGCATGGCCCCCATCAAGGCAGCGGTGTTCCCGCTGGTGAACAAGGATGGCATGCCCGAGGTGGCGGAGAAACTGTATCGCGAGCTGCGCAAGAAATGGAATGTGCAGTTCGATGAAAAACAGTCCATCGGCAAACGCTACGCACGCATGGATGAAGCCGGAACGCCCTACTGCTTCACGATCGACGGCGATACGCTTGCAGGCGGCACCGTCACCGTCCGTCACCGCGATACCCAGCAGCAGGAACGCATCGCGCTGGACAGCGTGTCGCAGTTCCTGCGCGATCGCGTGCAGTGAGTGCCCCGAACACTCCGTTGCCGCTCTCACAACCGCTCGATGGGATGCTGCTCACTCCTCATCATCATGATGTGGCTTGAATGCCGCGATCACAGCCTGCTGCACGTTGGGCGGGGTGCGCTCATCGTGGCTGTATTCCATCGAATACGATCCGGCGCCGGCGCTCATCGACTTGAGCTGGCTTGAATACATCGTCAGTTCCGCCAGCGGAGCCTCGGCGGTGACCACCGCGATGTTGCCCGGCAGCATGTCGGTGCCATGAATGCGGCCGCGCTTGCCCGACAAATCCGCCGAAACGTCGCCGATCAAATCCGGCGGCACGGTGATTTCCAGCCTGACATACGGTTCCAGCAGCACGGGGCGGGCCTTCTGCACCGCATCGATAAATGCCTTGCGCCCGGCGGTGATGAAGGCGACTTCCTTGCTGTCCACGGGATGATGCTTGCCGTCGTACACCGACACCTTGATGTTCTGCATGGGGTAGCCGGCGATCGCGCCTTCCTGCATCACCCGCCGCACGCCCTTTTCGATTGCCGGCAGATATTGCCGCGGCACCGATCCGCCAAAGGTGTCATCGACGAACAGCAGTCCGCCATCCATGCCTTCTTCGTTGCCGCTGATGGGTTCAACCCGCAGAAACACCTCGCCAAACTGCCCCGCGCCGCCGGTCTGCTTCTTGTGACGGTGATGTCCCTCGGCCTTGGCAGTAATGGTTTCCTTGTAGGCCACGCGCGGCGGCCGGGTGGTGACTTCAACGCCGTAGCGGTCCTTGAGCAGCCGCAGCTTGATGCGCAGGTGCTGTTCGCCCAGTCCCCGCAGCACGGTCTCGCCGGTCGCCTTGGGACGCTCCACCTCCAGCGTGGGATCTTCCGCAACCATCTTGTGCAGCGCCTCGCTGAGCTTGGATTCGCTGCCCTTGGTTGCGCCTTCGATGGCCAGGCCGTACATCGGCTTGGGCAAGGCCAGCGGCCGCAGGTGCAGATCATCCGCAATGCCTTCGCCGTGCAGCACGCTGTTGTAGTGAATCTCCTCGATCTTGGCGACCGCGCCGATGTCGCCAGCGATCACCTGATCGATTTCCTTGTGATCCTTGCCATGAATCTTGAAGACGTGGGCAATGCGCACGCCTTTCTTGTTGTCGTTCACCTTGGGGTTGATGTCGTGGCCGACATGCCCCTGGTGCACGCGGAAGAAACACATGCGCCCCACGTACGGATCGGACGTGATCTTGAACACGTGCGCAACCAGCGTCTTGGTTGAATCGGGCGTGGCCTGGAAATCGACGCGTTGCCCGTCCTTTGTATATTCAAACGGCCGGGGATTGCCCTCCAGCGGATTGGGGCACAGGTGGGCCATCACATGCATCAGTTCCTTCACACCCACATCGTTCCGGCCCGAGACAAAACAAATCGGCACCAGGTGCCCTTCACGCAGCGCAGCCTCAAAGGGCGCGTGCAGCTGCTCGGGCGTCACCTCGCCCTTTTCAAGGTAGATGGCCATGAGCTCTTCATCGACTTCGACAACCTGATCAATGATCGCCGTGTGGTACTTCGAGACATCGCCCAGATCGCTTGAGCCGGTGGCCGTCTGGAAGCAGTCAATCACCGCCTTGCCGCCATTGACCGGCAGGTTGATGGGCTGACAGATGCTGCCAAAGGTCTCCTGGATGTTCAGCAGCAATCCCGCCAGGTCAGCCTCGTGGTCAATCTTGTTGATGACGATCAGCCGCGGCAGGTTGCGGTCCCGTGCGAACTTCATCATGCGCCGGGTCACCGTCTCGATCCCCGCTGCTGCGTCAATCACGATCGCAACAGTCTCGACCGCAGGCAGGCAGCTCATCGACTTGCCGATGAAATCCGGGCTGCCGGGCGTATCGATCAGGTTGATGTGCGCGCCTTCGTAATCAAAGTGCACCAGCTTGCTGTCAAGGCTGTGACGGAACTCCTTTTCCAGATCCTCGTAATCGCAGTGCGTGTTGCCATCTTCAATCCGGCCCACCCTGCCGATTGCGCCGGCCTTGTGGAGGATGTGCTCAATCAGCGTGGTTTTTCCGGTGCCGGCCCCACCGGTCATGGCAATGTTGCGAATGTCCGCCGTGGTGTACTTGGGCATGGCTTGTCGAATCTCCAAGAAAAGTCAGCAGAACCCAGATGATAACACACGGTCCAGCGGTTGCGACCACCATCTGGGCTACACTGCTTGGCGTGTCCGAGCCGCGTTTCCACATCGTTCTGCTCAACCCCGAGATTCCCAACAACACCGGCAACATCGGCCGCACCGCCGCCGCCACCGGCTGCCGATTGCACGTCATTCATCCCATCGGCTTTGATATGTCCGAGAAGGCCCGCCGCCGCGCCGGCCTTGACTACTGGCACCTGGTCGATTGCCGGGAACACGAGAGTTGGGAACAGTTCCTCCACGCAGAGAACCCCGCGCGATTGTGGCTGTACACCACCAGGTCCACACGCCCTCACTGGGAAGCCCGGTTTCAGCAAGGCGACTACCTGCTGTTTGGCAAGGAGACCGCAGGCGTGCCCAGCGAAGTTCATGACTGGGTCGCCGCAACCTATGGCGAAGATCACCGCCTCACGTTGCCCATGATCGCCAACCCCCAGGCCCGCAGCCTCAACCTCGCCACCGCTGTCTGCGCTGCAGCCTACGAAGGCCTGCGCCAGATTTCGACCCCGGCCTCGATACAACCGGGAAAG
>JADMIO011116482.1_pt1 | contig 27871 bp, 26 predicted proteins | sample 8958161 | NCBI WGS metagenome assembly JADMIO01 (sample SAMN16585339, study PRJNA669376) | soil metagenome | isolation source: Crop rotation soil | place: USA: Cullars Rotation, Alabama | collected 2011
CGCGACAACTTGTCCACGTGGAATTCTAAGCTTAGGATCCCAATGTGCTGGAAAGATTCTGTTAAATGTTATGTGAACTGGATTCCTAATCTTAATGAAGAACAAATAAGAGAACAAATATTTGACCTGAAACAAATTTATCCGCAGAAAAAAATTTCCGGACTTTCATTTCATAACATTCCATCAAGACTTTGGGAAAGGCTTTGTGCCTTGTCCGGAATTAACGAAGATGAGAGATGCTCAGATCTGAATAAATCTAAATTGAACAGGCTCGTTCAGAATTGCTGTAATTTTCCCCTGAGCATAAATGGCAAGACAACTTTCAAAGAAGAATTTGTTACCTGTGGTGGAATAAGTCTGAAAGAAGTAAACATGCAAACGATGGAAAGCCAGAAGACCAAAGGAATTTATTTTGCAGGAGAAGTGCTCGACATCGATGGAGTAACAGGCGGATTTAATTTTCAGTCAGCATGGACGACAGGTTTCCTTGCAGGAATTAACTGTGGCCAAACACAGTAAACATACTGATGCTATAATGTGAACATACTAATTGAAAATAAAATCAAAATTCTGCATTGCCTGGAGTTCGCGGAAACGGAATTACATCTCTGATATTGGTCATGCCCGTTACAAATAAGATCAGCCTCTCGAATCCAAGACCGAAGCCGGAATGCTCACATGCTCCATATTTTCTTGTATCAAGATACCACCACATTTCTTTTTCAGGAATATGCATTTCATGCATGCGATGTAAGAGCTTTTGATAATTTTCCTCCCGTTGTGATCCACCAATGATCTCACCGATCCATGGGAATAAAATATCCATTGCACGGACAGTCGTTCCGTCTTCATTCTGCTTCATGTAAAATGCCTTTATCTTTTTAGGATAATCGGTAAGTATAACAGGACGCTTAAAATGTTCTACCAAATAATTTTCATGTTCCTTCTGAAGATCTGTTCCCCATTCTACAATGAATTCAAATTTCTTTCCTGAAGCCATGAGAATATCAACAGCTTTAGTATAAGTCAATCTCTCGAATGGCTGTGAGACAACGGAGCGTAACCTGTTTATGAGTTCAGAATCTCCGTTTTCCCTGTCATTAAGAAATTGCAGATCATCAAGACAATTGTCGAGTGCATATTGAATCAGGAATTTTAAAAAGTCCTCTGCGAGATTCATGTTATCCTGAATGTCATAGAAGGCCATCTCCGGTTCAATCATCCAGAACTCGGCAAGATGTCGCGGAGTGTTTGAATTCTCGGCGCGAAATGTTGGTCCGAATGTATAAATGTTTCCAAGAGCCATAGCAGCAAGTTCACCCTCGAGCTGACCACTCACTGTGAGATTCGTACTCTTGCCAAAAAAATCATTTTTAAAATCGACCTTTCCATTTTCGTCACGTGGAAGTTTATCCAGGTCGAGAGTGGTTACACGAAACATTTCTCCCGCACCTTCAGCATCAGATCCTGTTATGATCGGAGCATGCAAATAATAAAATCCGCGATCATTGAAAAACTTATGTATTGCAAATGACATATGATGCCTGATGCGAAACACTGCACTAAAAGTATTTGTGCGTGGTCTCAAGTGTGCAACTTCACGAAGGAATTCCATCGTATGACCCTTCTTCTGCAGAGGAAAAGATTCATCAGCAGGCCCAATCACTTCAATACTTTCAGCCTGTACCTCTGCAGCCTGACCTTTGCCCATCGATTGTACAAGCTTTCCATTTACTACAACACATGCACCGGTAGTAACATCTTTAAGAATGTCTTCAGAAACTTTTGAAAGATCAGCAACAACCTGAATTGAATTTATAGTAGAGCCGTCGTTAATGGCAATGAATGCAACTTTTTTACTCCCACGCTTGGTTCTAACCCATCCTTTTACAACAACGTCCATGTCAAAGGTGGTTGATTTCAATAGTTCACTTATCCTGATGTGTTTCATAGTGCAAAAAAACAAAAATTGTGGGAAGCGGCAAGGATAAAATATGTTCATCAAAATTTACTTTATAGTCTTTCGAACAAAAAGATTTTTGAATAATTAAAAATTATCATCCGGTAAATCTATCTCAGTCAGGAAAATTCATTGAGTAAAAAATTGTTTTTATGGTGAAGTCTAATTGCAATTTGAGAAAACTATTTGTTGTTAGATGATTCAATAAATCCATTTCTCTCCCGTTTCACTCGCATTATAAACCTCTAAACCGCTATTGGTGAATGGTTGGAATTGGTTTATCTTTGCGAATAGATGGATTTTACACCCGGAAAACTACTTAAAGAGATCAATCGACCGGAAGATCTTCGTGCACTTCAGGAAACTGAAATTCCACAGGTTTGCCGTGAATTGCGCGATTTTATCATAGACATTGTTTCAGTAAACGGTGGCCATTTTGGTGCATCACTCGGAGTAGTAGAGTTAACGGTTGCTCTGCATTATGTTTTCAATACTCCATATGATCAACTGGTGTGGGATGTTGGCCACCAGGCATACGGGCATAAGATTCTTACCGGCCGTCGCGATATTTTTTACACTAACAGAATTTATAAAGGTCTCAGTGGATTTCCGAAACGCAACGAAAGCGAGTTTGATACTTTCGGAGTAGGTCATTCATCTACATCGATATCTGCCGCACTCGGAATGGCTGTTGCATCAAGACTGAAAGGCGAGAATGAACGGAAGCATATAGCAGTCATCGGAGATGGTGCTATGACAGCAGGTATGGCATTTGAAGGACTTAATCATGCAGGAGTTGAAAATTCAAATCTGCTGGTTGTGCTTAACGACAATTGCATGAGCATCGATCCGAATGTTGGTGCACTAAAAGAATATCTCACCGACATTACCACATCACATACTTACAACAAAGTAAAAGATGAGCTGTGGAAGCTGCTAGGAAAGATCAGCAAGTTTGGACCGAATGCGCAGGATATCGCATCGAAAATAGAGAATGCTGTTAAGACTACTTTCCTTAAGCAAAGTAATTTATTTGAATCATTGCGCTTCAGATATTTCGGTCCGGTCGACGGACATGATGTAAACAGGCTCATCAAAATTCTGAACGATCTTAAAGATATTCCCGGACCAAAAATTCTGCATGTACTCACAGTAAAAGGAAAGGGTTATGAACTTGCAGAGAAAGATCAAACACGCTGGCATGCGCCCGGATTATTTGATAAGATCTCCGGAGAAATTTTCAAACCTGTAAATACAAATCCGCAGCCGCCAAAATACCAGGATGTTTTTGGTCATTCGATCGTTGAACTTGCAAAGGCAAATCCAAAGATTGTTGGCATTACGCCTGCCATGCCTTCAGGATGTTCTCTGAATATTATGATGAAGGAAATGCCTGATCGTGCATTTGATGTTGGAATTGCAGAGCAACATGCAGTCACTTTTTCTGCAGGACTCGCAACCCAGGGATTAATTCCATATTGCAATATCTATTCTACATTCCTGCAACGTGGATACGATCAGGTTGTCCATGATGTAGCATTGCAAAATCTGCATGTAATTTTTTGTCTGGATCGCGGCGGACTTGCAGGCGCAGATGGTCCCACACATCATGGAGCATTTGACATTGCTTTTCTAAGATGCATTCCAAACATGATCGTTGCTGCGCCAATGAATGAACATGAGTTGCGTAACATGATGTATACAGCTCAGCTTCCCGAGAATAATTTTCCTATTTCTATTCGATATCCCCGTGGCAATGGAGTTCTGATCGATTGGAGAAACAATTTTCAGAAACTGGGAATTGGCAAAGGCCACATGGTTAAAGACGGTGAAGAAATTGCTATTCTTAGTTTCGGGCATCCAGGGAATTTTGCAATTACTGCCTGTGCTGATTTGGCAATCGAAGGATTGTTTCCTGCTCATTATGATATGCGCTTTGCAAAACCACTCGATACAGAGTTGTTGCATGAAATTTTTTCAAAGTTCAAAAGGATTGTTACAGTTGAAGATGGTTGTCTCATGGGAGGTTTTGGTTCTGCGATTGCAGAGTTCATGATCGATCACAATTATTCAGCATCTATAAAGAGACTTGGAATACCTGACAGGTTCATCGAGCATGGTGAGCAAAAGGAGCTTTACGCAGAATGTCATTATGATGCAAATGCAATTAAGAATGCCGTAAGACATTTCATTGGCGAAACAGTTTTCGTATAATTTTCATTGTATTTTTTTAAGAGTGAATAACTACTCCTGTTTTCTTTTTAATTTGCGCTTACAATTTCCCACCCATTGAAAAAAATATACAGGCATTTTTTCAGACTTTTGTTTTTTTATATTCTGCTTTTCGCATTTGCGCGATTAATTTTTATCCTGATCAATAAACCTGTCGATGCAGTTTTTATTTTCAGCGAATTACTTTTTTCATTCATGTATGGTATGCGAATGGATATTTCTGTCATTGCATATATTTTAATGCTTCCGGTTATCCTTGCTGGAATTTTTCTCATTCGTCCATCGCAGATTATTGCAAAAATAGAATACATATATCTTTCATTCATTACAATTATCTTATCTATAATTTTACCGGCGAATATTATAGTATTTCATTTCTGGAATAATCTCCTCAACTATAGGGCACTTGCATATTTGGCAGACCCTAAAGAAATGTTTGCATCATTTTCGATTATACAATTGATCTCAGGTGGAATTGTACTTATCATTTTTTATTTCCTCATTTATTTCTTCTTCACCAGAAAAATATATAAACCATTCGAACATGTTTATTCAGTATTGATAAGAAAAATAACCGGATGGATTTTAATGATTGCACTATTGATAATTTGCATGCGTGGCGGATTACAGATGCTTCCGATCAATGAAAGTCTTATCAGTTTTTCCAATGATAATTTTATTAACCAGGCAACGGCTAATCCCTTATGGCATTTATCAAATGATGTCTATCGTGCTGGTATATTCGAGGGGAATCCTTTCGAAATGATGCCTGATACAGTTGCAACAAAAAAAGTTGAAGATCTGTTTTCCTGTTACCCGGATTCTTTTCCACGAATTTTTACAACTGATCATCCGAATATCGTTATATTGATACTTGAAAGTTTTACTGCTGATATTGTTGGTGCAATGGGAGGTGAAAAAAACGTATCACCTGAATTAGATAGATTGATATCCGAAGGAGTTTTTTTTAATTCTGTTTATTCGAGCGGCACACGAACTGACCAGGGTATAGTTTCACTTCTCAATGGATGGCCTGCTACACCTTTTTATTCGATCATGCGCTCGACTGATAAATCGAAGAAATTGCCTTCTCTTCCGAAATTGTTCCTGGAAAAGAATTATTCAACTTCATTTTTCTATGGTGGGGAAAGTAATTTTTCAAACCTGATAAACTATATTCAGAATCAGAAATTCAAATTGATCATCGATGAAAAAAATTTCGATGCCTCCATTCCTCATGGCAGATGGGGAGTGCATGACGAATTTGTTCTTGAAAGACAAATCAATGAATTGAAAAATATTCGGGAACCATTTTTTTCTGTCGTCATGACCCTGAGCAATCATGAACCATTCGATGTGCCAGGTCCTGAAAAATTTACAGGCAATTCCGAACCAGATATGTTTAGGAATTCCGCAGCATATACCGATGCGCAGGTTGGTGAGTATTTTAGGAAAGTAAAAAATGAGATATGGTATAAAAATACACTCTTCATTATTTCTGCTGATCACGGACACACATTACCAAAAAATACAAACGTGTATTTTCCGGTGAGTCATAAAATTCCATTCCTGTTTTATGGGGAAGTCATAAGGTCTGAATTTCGTGGCTCTGCTGTAACAAAGCTTGGCAATCATCATGATCTGCCTGCTATTCTTCTTCCACAGCTTCACATGGATTCTAAACCATTCAGCTTTAGCAGGAATCTATTGAATCCTACTGTAAAATCATTTGCATACTACCAGATAGATAATGTAATTGGTTGGATCGATCCTCTCTACTGGTATGGATATTCTTATAACAGGAAAAAATTTCTCGTAAAGTCATTAAATGTTCCGCAGGAATATCTGGATAGTCTGCAAATTGGCGGACAGGCATTCACACAAAAACTTTTTCAGAAATATAAGGCCTATTAATACACTCGTCCTACTTCCCAAATATCATTTGTAAAAAGCACTTCTTTATTGTGAAATGGATATTTATCAATTTCATCTTTCATCATCAAATAATAATATTCCCTGCTCTGATCCAAAGCTTTATCAAAGAAGATATAAGAGCCGATTTTATTTACTTTAAAAACACCATCGATAGTTTCAAATTCAACTTCTTTCTGAAATCTATCCGGTGGATAATTAAGATAAAACAATGCATAAACATATGGCAGAGGAATCCTTTCGGATATTTTTATTTGTTCACCTTTAAGTTCTTTTAATTTTGCAAATGCATCTTTCATTCCGGAAAAAAATACATATTTTATTTTTGAATCAGGATAAGTTGTAAAGTACCTGTAGACAACAATTGAGCTTTGTATTGTAAAACCGGTGATCAATAAAATTCCTGCATACTTCCAATATTTTCTTTTGCTCTTAATTAATGCGATCACTACCCATGTTGCCATGAAAATACATGGTATAAAAAAATGATTAAATCGATTAATGTTCAAAGGGAAAAGTATAAACAATACTAAGGAGGAAATCATCCATGCAAAGAACAGTGATATTATAGTGAAGTTATCAGCACTAATTTTATTCCGGCGAATAAATAATATTCCAAGTAAACCAGGGATCAATATAAACCATGAAAGCGGACCAAATGGCTGAAGTGTATTATAAGTCATCTTATCATTCAGCTCACGTAAGAAAAATGCAAGATTAAATGGTATTACATCAGAAGTAAAGAAAGTATCCTGTTCAAGTCTCGTGCTTGGTAAAAAATTTGTTGAGAAAAATAAATGATCTGTCCAATCAATATTTTTCTTCAGTATATAATTTTCCAGAATGAATAACAGGAAAGGAAATGCAATTAAACTGAATGATAGAAAAGCAAGACTCCATTTGATAAAATGTTTTTTTATTGTAGCAAAATGCAGGGAAATTATAAGAATTAAGAAGACAGGTAAAATCAGTATGGTTGTTCCGTATGAATAAAGTGCAAATGCAAATGGAATCATTGAAAGGAATATCCATCTGCTATTATTTAACGCTCTTGACATTGTAAAAATCCCCAGCAGCATAAAAAATGGAGCCAGGTTACTTTCCAATGACCAGCGTGATAACATGAAATGCCAGGGCAGGATTGCAAGAATAAAAAGTCCGGTTAGAGCAAAATATCTCCCTAATGGCAACAGGCATAGATAAAATAAAAGTAAAGTAAGTATCCCTATTAAAAGAGAAATAATTCTTGCAGAGAAAATATTCATTCCGAAAAAATGTACAACCGGCATGGAAAGATAAGAGAGCATAATATTTTGACCGCTTCCCCATCCTGGAAAATATGCAGGATATTCATTTCCCCAACGATCCTTGCCTGTTTTGTCGAGTGAATAGGCTTCATAAATTGCAGAAGCTTCATCCTGGTTTATACCGGGAGGAATATCAGGAAACTTCCAGACCCGGATAAAAATCCCAATGCAAAAAATGATTAATAATAGAAAATTATAAAATTTATTCTGATTCATAAAAAACTAAAACTCTGTGTAAAGTAATAAAATTTATGTCTCAGTTAATTATCTGTACTGTACCCATTTTTTACATATTAGAACGCTACAGTATAATTTAATTCAATTCCATTATTTTAAAATGGATCGCTCGTTTTAATAACTCAGTTACTTTTACTGCATAATTAAATAATAATCTGTATGGAATGCATTCAGATTATTATACAGATAGAAAATGGCTTTGAAAAACTTCCGGGGCAATTACTGTTTCTGCCCCAATGAAAACCAATTGCCTGAGTCATCTTTAAAAATAGCTTCGATACCATAAAATTGTTCTTTCGGCTCCTGTTTAAAGTGGACTCCTTTTGCTTTCATTTCTTCATACGTCGCATAAATATCGTCGCATTCAAAAACGCCAAATCCAAAAGTGCCATTCTTCACAAGTGTTTGCATTTGCTCAGCTGACTCTTTACTGAACATCATTCCGGGCTTAACTGCCATTAGTGTAATTTCAAGATCAGGCTGACCAGGAGGTGTGACAGTCAGCCATCTGTTACCTTCGCCAAATGCTGCATCTGTCTTAACATTGAAGCCAAGTTTATTTACATAAAAATCTTTTGCACTTTCCTGATCTAGTACAAAAATACCTGCATGTGATAGTTTAGTAATCATAATTGTTTTTTTTTACAAATATGATTCATGATTTCATATGTCATTTATTGAAAATTGCGGAAATGATACTGGGAATATATTAAATCATAGAATGGCAGCCTGGAATAAACCTTAAAGGCTCATTGATCATCTTCCTTTTCAGCTCGCTTTGCATCTCCAGGTAATTCGATGGATTACAGCCGTTCATTTTTTTGAAAAGTACGCTAAAGGAACTCAGGCTTTCAAATCCGACCAGGCAGCATGCGTCTGATACGGACAATCCTGATCTTAATAATTTCATTGAATTTTTTATTCGTACTGCAATTAAATACTGATGCGGTGTCATTTTATAAATCGACTTAAATAACCTTATAAAATGAAACTTTGAGAAATAGGCTTCATCAGCAATATTATCAAGATCTATTTTCTGAAAATAGTTGTCATCGATAAATAATTTTGCCTGAACGATCCTTCTATACAGATAAACTTTCATAAAAATTTATTTCAATTCTCCCCAGTCGATCTTTTTTGAGAAGTGCATTACGAGAGCTAAAATAGCAAACAATCCCAAACTTCCCATCAGTAAAGAATAATCTTCGAGTTGAATAATCGTAAAGATAAATGTATATAATATAATAAGGTTCCCGCCGACTAATGCAGATAATTTCCGGTCTTTTAAAATACTTCGCGAATACCACCAAATTAATCCAATCGTCATTACCGCTGCGATAATATAGGCCAAATTAAACTTCATGTGTTCAGAAATTGATAACAGTAGAATGTAGAAGATAGATAATGCGAAACCGATTAATATATATTGTAATGGATGAATATATTTATTATTCAGGATTTCCAGAAAATAAAATATAAGAAAGGTCAGACCGATAAATAAAATTGCATATTTAATTGAGCGGTCTGTCTTTGTATAATTATCAATTGGCAATAATAGATTTATTCCGAATGAAGAATTATCCACAGTGAAAGCATCGTTCAGCCAGCGCTGAGGATAATTCCGATTGAGATGAAGTACTTTCCAGAATGCTGTGAAACCATCCTGTCCTAATTTTTCACTGTCAGGCAAAAAAGCACCGTCAAAACTAGGGGTCTGCCATTTAGAATGTATCGAGACATTGGTTTCTTTCCCGATAGGAGTGAAATAAATATATTGCGATCCTCGAAGATTCAATGTGAATGAAAAATTAACTGGTTTGCCTGATGTATCATTCCTGTTTAAATTAACTGGTGCACTGATTCCGGAATTAATGATATCATTTGTGCCAACACCTGAATTAAAACTAAAATTGTCATCATTCCATTTGATAACAATTTTTTCTTCTATACCCCTCAAATCTGTTATACCAACTGAAATAAAAGCCTGATCATATAAGATATTTTCAGGCTGCACTGAAGGATCGCCATCGAATAATCCTGAAAAATTACCACTAATGTTTAGCTCGGAATTATACACTACAGTTTCATAAATTTTTCTGTGCCTTTTCTCGGGACTTATTGAACCATCAATCGAAAGGTTTTCTGGCAGGATATGCATATACCTGATCAGCTTATGAACTCCTAAAGTATCTTTGTAATATTCATTATAAGGAATAGAAATAAATGGTCCGGAAATAGTTTGAGCTTCAGCCCATTTTGAACTAATTTCTTTGAAAGCATCTTCCTGTCTATCCTGTCGTTCTCTTACTAATACATTAATTAAAACTGTAGGTAAAAGGAGGAGTATTGTTAAACCGATTATGATAACTCCCTTAATTGTATAATTTCTCTTTGTCATATGTGATTAGGTTAAAGCAGGAAATGGCAAATACATTAATTCACACAAACGAAATAAAATCTAAATATTGGATACGGTAAAAGAAAAGAACTTACTTTAATTTATTCTTAACAATTGATTTTTTCTTGATGATACTATTGTAGGAACAGGTAATCGCATCCTTAAATATTTTCTTTCCTGCTTTTTTCAGGTTTACAAATGTCGCTCCTTGTTTTCCCCATCCGCCAGGAACAGGATAAAATATCTCTTTGTCAATTGAGCAAAATACATCCTGATCAACCAAAGATAATTTCAACATAGCTTTATGTTCATCTTTCCAATAAGTACCAAAAATTTTATTCATGTATCTAAATGATGGTTTATCGAAATGCGGTATTTCACTTGTTTCAGGAAAGGATAATGCAAGCTTTTTATATTCTTCAAAAGAGATCATTTAATCAGATTGTATTTTATATCAGTGTACTTTTTTCTAATATCTGTATCGGATGTGAGAATTATATTTCGGTAAAAATAATATTTAACTTACCTTCTTCAATAATGAATAACAGTTCAATTATCCTTACTATAAAACCTGTAACTAATTGATATCTTTTTCTAATGCATTGATAAGTGTATTCAATTCCTGGCCATATATTTTTAATGCATTTTCATATGACTGATTGGATAACAGCATCATAAATTTTTCTCTTCCGAAATTATCTATAAGACGCTTCACTAATTCTCCACCAAGTGGATATAGAATATCATCACTTTCGCCATTTTTCCATATTTCAATTATAGAGATTTTTGATTGCGATTTATTCCTTATCATTTGAATATTATTCCTGTTTGACAGATCAAAATAAACACAAACTCCTTCTCCAATCAGTTTTGTCTGTTTATAAATAGGTCCGGCATAAAATGATATTGAATGTGTCATTTCATGGCCTAAAGTATTTGTCGTTGAAGTATGAGTAAGACATAAATTAGATTCACTGAATGCTAATCTGTGTTTGAATAATTCTTCTGCTTCTTTGTCATTTGTCCAAATAAAATAATCAATCTTCTTCGGTAAATCAGAATGAAAAAAACCGTTGATCGAATCGAAAGCAAGTTCTTTTCTTTCAATATACCTGTTGATGTTTTTAATCGTAGATGTATCCTGAAAATGAAAGATGAAATGCATACTTTCTTTTTTCGTCCAGTTTTGAAATAATTTATCATAACCAAATCGTAACATCAGGTTCTCACATGAAATGGTAGCATTCTTTGTAGCATTAAGGCTTATGCAATTTTGTAAAAACATTTTTGATTTCACGGAATCGCCTTTAACAAAATAACAAGCAGCAAGCTCTCTCATTGCCCATGCTTTGGAAAACATCGGACCTTCTTCTGTTCGGAATCCTTTCAACAGGTAGTCTTCTGCTTCTGAAAATTTTCCCTGTGCCGCAAGTATCCTTCCTGCTAATACATTGCCTTCTCCATGCAGCGGTACTTTTTTCAAAAATTCTTTTATTTCAACTAAAGCAGAATCGAATTGCCTTTCCTTATATAATTTTCCTGCTGCTTCTAAGGTTTGTCCCTGTAAATTTGAAAGACAAAGAAAGATAAGTATGAATAAGTTCAGTCGGGCGAGAAACATTTAAAGCTATATGAATGTTTGTAATGTCGAAGTTAATCTATTCCATGTAATAATCTGATGGGGAATACGCTTATAAAGTAAGACGTTCGTTTTCTAAGACAGTGTATTCCATAAATCAATTATCTTTACAATCCTGATGAATCGCCTGATTGTTATCTCCTTTTTATTTATTACTTTTTTCTCCTGCAAATACGACAAGCTTGATGTTGTAGATGATCCAGCAGGTTATCCACAAGAGATAAAGGACATCATTGTTACTAAATGTGCTACTGCAGGATGTCATAATGATCAAAGCTATCTTGCTTCTGCAGAATTAAATCTGAGTACCTGGGACAAATTATTTGAAGGCGGTTCTGGCGGTGCTGCAGTAATTCCATACAGGCCCGATTACAGTCTCCTGCTTTATTTTACAAATATTGATTCATCTGAAGGATTAATACTCTTGCCAACGATGCCTTTTAATGGAACGCCACTTTCAAAACAAGAGTATCTTACTCTGAAAAACTGGATTATAAACGGTGCTCCTGATCGGAATGGTTTTGTAAAATTTTCTGATGTACCTGAGAGATTAAAAGTTTATATCTCTAACCAGGGAGTTGATGAAATGGAAGTCTTAGATGTAAAGTCTAACCTCATCATGAGAAGTATTCACATCGGAACAAGTGATAATACAGAAGTGCCTCACCTGGTCAAAGTTTCTCCGGATAATAAATTCTGGTATACAATTTTCTTTGTTGGAAATGTTTTGCAGAAATTCCGGACAAGTGATAATGCACTGGTTGGAAATATTGATATCGGTCCGGGTTCATGGAATACGATGGCGATTTCTTCCGATGGTAAAAGAGGATACGCAGTTGATATGACTCCGCAAGGAAAAGTAGCTGTTGTCGATCTCGAGAATCTCACTTTGCTCAGCACAATTGATCAACTCGATTACCCGCATGGATCTGCATTGAGTAAAAATAATGATACCTTATATGTAACTGCACAAACTGGAAATTTTATTTATAAAATTCCATTGGCAAATACTTCTGACTTTGAAAAAATATTGATAGACGATGTAGATACCGTTATATCAACCGTTTCTTCAATTGATGGACATGAAATTGCATTTAGTACTGATTATTCAAAATATTATATTACCTGCCAGTCATCCAACGATGTACGCGTTATGAGAACTTCTGATGACAAGCTTCTCAAAAAAATTCCAACTCCTAAATTCCCTGTAGAAATGGCGTTCTCAAATACGAAGCCATATCTTTTTATTACGTGTCTCTCAACGGAAAATCCCGGATCATCAATTGTTGGACAGGTTTATGTAATCGATACAAATACTGATGATGTAATTAAATCAATTAATACAGGGCACCAGCCTCATGGAATTGCAGTTGTAGATGAATACAATCGTGTATATGTTGCAAACAGAAATGCATCCCACGGTGGTCCTGCTGGTCATCATTCTTCAAACACAGGGCGGAACGGTTATCTTACAGCAATCGATCTGAATACGCTTGAGCTAATAACTGATTATAAAACAGAAGTGCTGGTTGATCCTTACAGCCTAAGCAATACTCATTAGTGGACAGACACTTTCTCAAAATAATTTTGTAATTTATTATTCATCTTTGTTATTGCTTTTGTTAATCTCCGGTCAACTGGTAAAGCCTCTGATGTCTTTACATAATATGGAAATGGATCTTTTAACTGGATTAACTGATCACTCATTATTTTAACAGCGCTAAATCCTAAAGCTGATCCTCCATAAAGCGAGCTTCTTCTTTCAACCCCATTCTCGCCCTGATTATTGTAATATCCATCCAGGTATTGAGCAGTATCCTGTTCAATATTTCCAATCTCTGCTGTAAGAAATTTTTTATCATTTAATTTAATTAACGAATCTTCTTTCAGGCTATCATTTAAGAAAACAACTTCTTTTAGTTTTCCTTTTTTAATATTATCGGAATAATTACTGTAGAAAAAATAAACCGGACAAAATGTAAAATTATTTCTAAATGCTTTTATTATTTCCAGATTATACTTCTTTTGTTCCAATTTAATTTTTTCTGCCCTTTCTATGTTTCCATTTTTTTTCAGTGCTTCAATTGAATTTATTTTTGTGCTCAATCGAACGAGTAAAACGCCATTCTTCAATTTCTTTATTTGTTCTTCCATGAGCAATTTATTTTGCTTATGAGCACTTTCCAGCTTTTGATTTTGCTGCGCCTGATTTGCCAATGAACATAAGGCAAATAATAATAAGAAAAGTATACGTTTCATCTCAAAATAAAATAGTCCGGAAGCCTGTAATAAGCTACCGGACTGAAATTAATATTTTAAATATTATTGCTTCACAAATTTCTTAACCGTGTTATTATAATCATTCATAATAGAAATAGTATAAATACCGGCACTTAATCCATTTACATCAATACTGAATTCATTCGGAATCGATGAGATATTTCCTGACATTATTAAAGATCCTCTCGAATCATTTATTGTATATGCATAATTTCCTTTTGCCTTGCTTCCTAATATTACATTCAGTTTTGAGTCAGCCGGAGATGGATATAATGCAAAATTAATTTCTGCATTCTTATCAATACCAGTAGGAAGCATATCGAGTCGAACGACTTCATTGGTGATCATGTTTGTATACCATATTTTACCATCAGGACCAACTTTTATTCCGGTAATACCTGGTGCACCCGTTACAATACGGCCCATCTCAACTGCAGTTGTTCCATTAACAACGTAAACTATAATATCTCCGGTATTGTATTCAGACACCAGTAAACGATCTCCGATGAAATCGATGCCGCATGGTTTATCTAATGCCGAATCAGCAGCAACAGAAAAAGTTGCATTCGACCAGCTCGAATATTCTGCGGTTGGTTCATAGGGAGAAAGATTTCCTGCAAACGTTCCGCTGGTAATATCCATCATCATTACCCTGTCATTATCGGTATCGGTAAAATAAAGTATGTTATTATTTTTATCAAGAACCAGATGACTTGGAATAACATTTTGCGGATCACCCTGAATTCCCAGGCCTGTATATCTCCTGATGATACCGTCACTATGATCACTGTTACCGGGACCATGATCTTTTTTGAAATCATAAAACACAATGTCCTGGGTGTTATTATCAAAAACCCAGAAAGAATTATCTTCCTGGTAACAGATGCCCATGGAATATGGGCTCTGGTGTAACATGTCGAGGTGACTTCCATTGCCACCAGGAGGAGTGTGACAATAAACATTAGGATCGCTTGACCAGAGAGAAGGGCCTGTGAACGGATCATTACCATCATGATTAGCATCATAAACAGAAGGTGACGTTGCAAAATTTTCGTTCTCGCTGAAAGCTATAGCGGAAGGAAGATCCATGAAGTGTGTTGCATTATCATCACGCTGCCATAAGAAAGTTTGATTCGGCTGACCTGCATTTGAAAACTTGACAGTTGAACCACCACTGAATTCTGTTCCGCGAAGTACAACCCATAATTCATTTCGTGTTAACACAGGATGAAAGTCCAGGTCCATTGGCTTATCGATACTGTCAGCGGAAGTACCAATAATGGTAGGAATAATATTGCTAATGAAATAATCATCTATGATAACCGGAACAGGTGCACCAGCAGCGATCAGGCGTGTAGCTGTATCGTTTGATGCATTCATATCAGTGTTTCCGTTAGGTGCAGTTGCACCAATCTTTACTGTGAAGTTTCCGGGAATAACATTCCATGTATTCGTGCTCGTGATAATTGTGGAGTCAAAAGGATTTATGTTGAGACCAGAGATGACTGAAGTTTGTGCAGTGCCATTATCAATTGTATAAAACATCTCGAGCGAATGCACTGTGTCTGTTCCTGCATTTACTATCCATGCAGAAAGCTGAACGCTGCCTGCTGTTACATATGAATGAGTATTAAAACGATGACAGGCAAGATCTGATGCCGGTGGAGGATCAGCAACAAATGTAAGTCTTGATCCGGGACTTGCACCTGTTCCGGTTAAACCTGAATAGACAGGATAACCATTGATGTTTACTGTGAATATTTCGCCACCATCAGCGTAGTCATCAACAAAAATAATATCGTATGAAGATCCTTGCGCTAAGCACCATGGTCCCTCTGTAATTGTTGAATTGTTTGGATATCCTCCCGGAGCACCATTATGCTGACCAGCACCGTTACATCCGACACTCGTATTTCCGCCGGCGAAAATAGTTCCGGTTCCGCATGCATTTCCAGATGGTACAAGTTGCCAGTATCCTTCCTTGCCATAATCATCGGTACGAACTGTAATAGTTACTTCAACCTGTCCGGATGGACAAGCGGAGTATGAATTGATGCAACAGACAAGGCAGAGAAGAGTAAATAATTGTTTCATGTTTTGAAGATGAATTATGAGTCTTTAATGTATAGTTGTAAAATGGAGATCCGCAGTTGGGTAGGAATTAGAAAGATAGGAAATAAGTATCAGGTAAAATTATGAGCAAACAGGTTTTATAGGATCTATGCCTTCTTCCTCAATAAAATGAACTTTTTTAACAATATTTTAAAAGAAAAAAATTTCTAAAAATCAGATTTCAATCAAATTATTTACAAAAAATACTGCTGATAATTTATGGTTCAAGAACAAATGTCTCCATGAACTTCGTCGTATATTTTCCTTTTTTGAAATCTTCATTTCGCATCAGTTGTTGATGAAACGGAATTGTAGTTTTAACTCCTTCAACAACGAATTCACTTAGTGCGCGATCCATTGTGTTAATAGCTTCTTCACGAGTCTGTGCAACGGTAATAAGTTTGGCGATCATTGAATCATAATTAGGCGGAATGACATAGCCGGCATAAATATGTGAATCGACGCGCACACCGTGTCCGCCTGGTACATGAAGTGTTGTTATCTTTCCCGGAGCTGGTCTGAAATTATTATAAGGGTCTTCAGCATTGATGCGACATTCGATTGCATGAAGGTTAGGGAAATAATTTTTACCTGAGATTGGCATTCCGGCGGCAATCTTAATTTGTTCTTTGATCAGATCGTAGTTGATTACTTCTTCTGTTATCGGATGCTCGACCTGTATGCGTGTATTCATTTCCATAAAATAGAAATTACGGTTTTTGTCGACAAGAAATTCGACGGTACCGACGCCTTCATATTTTACAGCTAATGCAGCTTTGATTGCAGCATCTCCCATCTTGTCGCGAAGATCTGCAGTCATGAATGGAGAAGGAGTTTCTTCAACTAATTTCTGATGACGTCTTTGAATTGAGCAATCACGTTCACTTAGATGACATGCTTTTCCATATTGATCACCTGCGATCTGGATTTCTATATGTCGTGGCTCTTCAATATATTTTTCCAGATACATTCCGTCATTGCCGAATGCGGCTCCTGCTTCCTGTCGTGCAGAGTTCCATGCATTTTCAAATTCCTCAGGTTTATGAACGATACGCATTCCCCGGCCACCGCCTCCTGCTGTTGCTTTTAATATTACCGGATAACCAATTTGTTTTGCAGTCTTAAGAGCAGATTTAATTTCGGTGATGAGTCCTTCGCTTCCTGGAATAGTAGGAACGCCACCATTCTTCATCGTATTTTTTGCATTCGACTTATCACCCATTGCATCGATCTGCTCAGGCGTTGCGCCGATAAATTTAATTCCATGCTCATTGCAAATAGCACTGAACTTTGAATTCTCGGAGAGAAAACCATAGCCAGGATGAATTGCATCTGCATTTGTAATTTCAGCTGCTGCAATTATTCGCGGAATATTCAGGTAAGAATCTCTTCCCGGAGGAGGACCTATACAAACAGCTTCATCAGCAAAGCGAACATGCAGACTATCTTTATCTGCAGTGCTATATACTGCAACTGTATGTATTCCCATCTCTTTGCATGTACGAATAATACGTAATGCAATTTCCCCTCGATTAGCTATCAGAATTTTTTTGAACATTATTTAAAGCAGATGTTTTTTGCAAAGATTAATCACAAGTCACCCTCTGGATTTTACCATTCCCTTCAGAATAATTTTAGTGAATGACACAATCACTTTTTATTTTGGTTCAACCAAAAACAATGGCTGATCGTACTCCACCGGAGTAGCATTGTCGACCAAAACTTTAATTATTTTTCCTGATACCTCCGATTCGATCTCATTGAATAATTTCATTGCTTCAATGATGCATAAAACCTGTCCCTGTTTTATTTCATCACCTACATTCGCAAACACTGGTTTATCAGGTGTTGACGAACGATAAAATGTTCCAATCATCGGCGACTTAATAGTGATGTACTTTGAGTCATCAATTGCTTTTGAATTGTCAGCTACCGGAGCTGATGCTGCTGCAGGAGAAGGTGGAGGTGCTGGTGAAAAAGAAGCTTGTGGAAATTGCGGTGACTGAATTGTATGTACTACAGGTGCACTTCCATGTGTGGTCCGTATCGTTATCTTAAAATCTTTTTGCTCGAGACTAACTTCTGCTACTCCACTTCCCTGAACAAACTTTATAAGACTTTCGATTTCTTTAATGTTCATTGAAGAATTATTTGCAGTTTTATTTTTAACTGGCGTTTCTTTCCGCTTCATAAAATATCTGTTCTCACTCCAGTTCTTCCTGAAGCGGTTTGGAAAATCAAACCTAATGCAAATTTTAAAATAACCAAAGCTATTTGCAGTCAATAGCCTTATTAGGCTAAAAATCAATTATTTCCGAGCAATTAATAAACCATTAAAAGCCCTGTCAATAGTGATGTGCAAGGTTTAGTACGGAGTCTGAGTCCGGAATTATGAGAATGATTTTAGAAAAATAAAATAGAGTGATCAGATCAATAAGCCCACTTCAGCCAAATACTTCCCCAGGTAAAGCCTCCGCCAAATGCAGCAATGATCAGGTTATCTCCTTTATTCAGACGCGACTCATAATCCCACAGGCATAAAGGAATCGTTCCGTTAGTCGTGTTACCATATTTTTCGATGTTGAGCATTACTTTATCTTCACCTACATTCATTCGTTTTGCAGTGGCATCGATGATTCTTTTATTTGCCTGATGAGGAACAAGCCATGCAATGTCTTCACCTTTGAGATTATTTTTTTCCATTATCTCCGCAGATACATCAGCCATCTTCAAAACTGCAAACTTAAAAACCTGCTGTCCTTCCTGGTAAACATAATGTTCTTTTGCATCGATGGATTTATGTGTAGGTGGTTTGACAGATCCGCCTGCTTTCTGATGAAGATGAATTCTTCCCGATCCATCACTTCTTAAAATGCTGTCGCGAATTCCTAATCCGTCTGAATTTGGTTCAAGCAGCACAGCCCCTGCACCATCACCAAAAATCACACACGTTGCACGATCACTATAGTCGACGATACTCGACATCTTATCTGCACCAACAACAACAACTTTTTTATACTGCCCGGATTCAATAAATTTTGAACCTGTTACGAGGGAAAAAATAAATCCTGAACACGCAGCCTGTACATCGTAACTGAATGCATTCTTCGCACCAATCTTATCACAAATAATATTAGCAGTTGCAGGAAAAACAAAATCAGGAGTCGTAGTTGCACAAATAATTAATTCTATTTCTGATGGATCAATGCCCCTCTTCTTACATAGGTCAAGAACGGCAGGAGCGGCGAGATCGGAAGTTCCAAGACCTTCGCCTTTTAATATTCTTCTTTCCTTAATTCCTGTGCGGGAAATGATCCAATCATTGGTCGTGTCGACCATCTTTTCTAATTCCAGGTTACTCAAAACGTAGTCCGGAACGAATCCACCAACTGCAGTTATAGCTGCTGTTATCTTCGACATTAAAATAAAATTGAGGTGCTAATGTATGGTAGAAAGTCTAACTTCCAAAAACTTTCTGTTTGTAAAAAATCAAATTCATTGAGGTTCACTATACCGAATCAGATCTTCGATGTAATTTCCTTGCTGAATGCAGCAGAAATTTTTTCCGGCAATCTTGCCTCAACGACTTCAGCAGAAAGTAAAATCATATTCATGATAGCCTTCGCCTTACTGATTCCATGAGCGATTATTACGGATGAATTTATCCCTAAGATCGGTGTGCCACCGTATTCTTCGTAATCAAATCTTTCAAAATATGGATCCTTGATTCCCCGCTTCTTAATCATCGCATAAAATGATTCTGCTTCCTTCAATATTACATTGCCAGTGAAGCCATCACAAACAACAACATCTGCCTTGTCGTTGAAAAGGTCCCTTCCTTCTACATTGCCGATGAAATTTATATCATGTGAATCTTTCAAAAGCTGATGCGTTTCCTTCACCAGTAAATTTCCTTTTTCATCTTCTTCACCAATGCTCATCAATGCAACACGGGGAGAATTTATGTGGAGAATATTCTGTGCGTATATCGATCCAAGCACAGCAAATTGTTGAAGTATTTCAGGCTTGCAATCGGCATTGACACCAACATCGAGTATGAGTCCCCATCCGCCATTTTCCTTCGGCAATAAAGAAGCGATCGCAGGTCTGAAAATACCAGGAATCGCTTTAACACTAAACATCGATCCTACCAGCATTGCACCAGTATTTCCTGCAGATGCAAATGAATCGATCTTTCCTTCTTTCAATAAATAAAATCCTTTGCTGATTGATGAATCTGGTTTTTGCTGAATGGCTTTCGTCGGATGTTCAGCCATGCCAATCACCTCTGAGCAATGAACGATTTCATATTCCGAGTCAACAGCCTTCTCTCTCTTCAAAATGGAGATAATAATTTCTTTGTCTCCGAGCAGAACTAATTTTACGTTCCCGGGAAGTTGCTTGCGTGCTTCAATAGCGCCAAGCACCGTTTGTTCCGGAGCATAATCGCCCCCCATAACATCAATACCGATTCTCATTTTTCAACAGGAGATTTTGAAAAATTATAGTAATGATAAATTGATATTCTCTTACTGAGAATAACTGTTTTAATAAACCTGTGATCAGGCATTTTCTTCTTTTTCCATCACTACTTTACCCTTGTAGTAAAGTTTTCCCTCGTACCAGTGTGCACGGTGAAAAAGATGTGGCTGTCCTGTCGTAGGATCAGTTGCCAGTGTAGGTACATCTGCTTTCCAGTGTGTTCTTCTCTTATCTCTTCTCGACTTCGAATGTCGGTGTTTTGGATTTGGCATTGCTAAACTATTTTATTGCGTTTAATTTAAATTAATATCTTTTAATGCATCCCAGCGCGGATCTGAAGGGTGATCATGACTAAGATGCTTTTCAATTTCTTTCAATACTTCAGGATCACATCCATTGTCATCATGAACATTCCTCATCGGAACCATCAGCGTCAGGAATTCATAAATATATTGTGACACATCCAGCTCATGTTCCCTCGATGAAATCACAATCATTTCTTCTGATAGTTCCTCATTCTCATCGCCCAATTTTACTATCAGTTCATTATATCCTTCTAATTCCAATTCCATATTCTCAAGACACCTGTCACATTGAACAGTAATCTCTCCTTCCATTGTGAAATCTAATAATAACATGTTGTCCTTCCTCTCTACCACTACCAACACATCAACATTTCCTTTTTCAATAATGGAATTATCAAATTTCTTAAAGAAAGAATCGGTTACTTCAAACTCGAATTCATGCTCCCCAGTCGTAAGACTGCCGAAGTTAATTATGAAATCTCTTTCGCCCATTTCAACCTCCAAAAATAAGGGCGACAAAGGTAGAAAAATTATGCGATGGGTCAATATTTTTGTCTATCATTCAATTGAAAACAAAGAGAATGAGGTTATCATTTGAACAAGAAAATCATCTTTTGATATACATTTCAATTGCCTAAAGCCGAAACATCAAACATCGGGTTCACTTTGTTACCTTCGCACAAATTAAAAAAGCTGCGAAATCCTTTGAAATACCTATTATACCCTTTTCAGTGGATCTGGCGTTCTTTATTTTTTCTGAATGCAGCACTCACATTTTTTATCTTTTTTCCTTTTTTCTTTGTCTTTCTTAAAAATGATGAGAAATTTCCTAAAGTAATTAAACTCAAAAGGATATGGGCTCACTTCATCATTTGGCCACTGTTAATTTTCTATAAAATAAAGGGACGGGAAAAGCTTTCTGTCAATCAGGCTTATGTGTTTTGTCCTAACCATACTTCTTACCTTGATATCATGCTCATATATATAGCAATCCCTAATTATTTTCACACCATGGGAAAAGCTGAATTATTAAAAGTTCCTCTTTTCCGAAGATTTTTCCTGAAAATGAATATTCCCGTCAACCGTAAAAGTAAAATGGATTCTCACCGTGCATTTCTCAGAGCAGGAAATGATATAGATAAAGGTATCAGTATCACGCTTTTCCCAGAAGGAACAATTCATAAGAACTGCCCTGTTCTTGCACGGTTTAAAAACGGACCATTCCGCCTTGCAATAGAAAAACAAGTCCCCATCGTACCGGTTACATTTTTAGATAACTGGAAAATTTTACCTGACGATTATGAAAAACGAGTTGGTCATCCCGGCATTGCCAAGGTGATCATTCATGATCCGATTCCCACAACAGGAATGACAGAAGATGATCTCGAAAAACTCAAAGCTTCAGTCTATGAAGTGATAAGTCTTCCAATTCAAAAAAAGTATCCTGAGTATTTTGAACAGAAAGTTCTGGCTTAGCAGAACTCTTCGAAAGCTTCTTTCAGATTTTCTGCAATCATCTCTGCACTTCTTCCTTCAATATGATGACGCTCGAGGAAGTGAACTAACTTTCCATCTTTAAATAATGCGATCGATGGTGAAGAAGGAGGATAAGGCAATGTATATTTTCTTGCCTGTGAAGTTGCTTCGAGATCTTGTCCCGCAAAAACTGTTGCAAGCTTTTCTGGTTTCTTACCGTCTTTGAGAGCCATTTTTACTCCCGGCCTCGCAGCCCCTGCTGCACAACCACAAACTGAATTAAGTACTAACAATAATGTTCCTTTGTTAGAAGGAATTGTTTTTTCAACGTCATCAACGGTTTTTAATTCCTCAAAACCTGCTGATGTTAAATCCTGGCGCATTGGCGTACAGATGTATTCCGGATAAGGCATTTTAATTTAATTTATACTCTGCAAAAGTAATGAAAAGACACTGGTCTTGCAGCCATTAAATCTCTTTTTTATGTCTATAGTTCTCTAAAACAGCTGCATAATGCTTTTTTCTTCTTTCAAATCATGATATTCTTACAAATGGCAGGTATGACAGCAATTTGGAAAAACTTGGACTGCTGCGGGAATAATTTGCAGTCATTGATTCTGCCACATGAAATCACTTCACATTTTATTCTCCTGTCTCCTGTTTGCACTCATTTCAAACAGCATCCATGCGCAAAACATTATCGACAATAAAGTCTATCGTGTCACGGCACATAAAGCCGGTAATAATACTATTGCCAGTACGTCTAATTATGCCGAAGTAATTCCTCCACTCGGACTCTATATACCATCTGCATTCACACCTAACGGGGATGGTATCAACGACACATTCGGAGTCAAAGGCGAAGGCATCGTTGACTATCATCTCTTTATTTATAATCGCTGGGGTGTAGTTATTTTTGAATCAACCAATCCAAAGATTCAGTGGGATGGAATTTACAAAGGAAGCAAGGTTGAAGAAGGTACTTATGTATACCAGGTCTTTGCATCAGGGATCAGCGCAAAAGGAAAAACCGGTTCAGTCAGCTTGGTTTATTAAACGAACAGCACCTGTTTATTACTATTTTATAATCTTGACAGAGCATGTAATTTATGTTTGTTCAATGTTTATTTTTACCGCCTGATAATTTTTCAAATGCCAACTGCGCGCTACACATCCGTTATGCTTATTGATGATAATGAACTTGATAATTTCATCAATAAAAAATTATTAGAGAACGAAAAGTTTGCTGATACAATCAATGTACATCAGTCAGCTCAAAGTGCACTCGATGAAATTAAGCGTAACGAAAATTCTCCTGATCAGCTTCCTCAAATAATTTTCCTGGATATAATGATGCCTCACATGGATGGTTTCGGTTTCCTGGAAGAACTTGGAAAGTTAAGTGATAACATCAGGAAGACATCCAAGGTCATTATGCTTTCGACTTCTGAAAGTTTTAAAGACCTGAATCGCGCCAATCAAAGCAGGTTCGTTTATAAGTTCCTGAACAAGCCGCTCAACAAGCTCGTTCTCGATGCTATCCAGCTTTAGACATAGCGAAAACATTGATGTTTAGAGTGTTTTAGGGCTTCCGATGTTTTGTCCATGCCCTGACTTTTTATAACTTTGAAACCCATGCCTGATTCACAATTCCATTACAACAAAGTACTTCTCATTGATGACAGCGAAATTGATGTGCTCGTCAACCGCAGGCTTATCGAGCTTACTAAATTTTCTGCAAATGTAATTGTAACGGTCAGCGGAGAAGAAGGCATTAATTTTCTTCGCAATGAATGCAAGACTGCAGATCAGGCGCCTGACTGGATTTTTCTCGACATGCATTTGCCTGAGATGAATGGTTATGAATTCATTGAAGAATTTAAAACTCTCCCATCCTTTATCCGCAATAAAACACGGATCATTATTCTTTCTGTATTCCAGAAACAGGAAAGACTTCGGAAGGTTTTCGAAAATAATTTTATTGCAGGTCAGCTCGAGAAACCACTTACACAGCAGGCATTAAAAGAGGTATCAGAAAATAAATTGACTAAAGTTCACGCTTCTTTCTGAAGAATTCTTTCATCAGCTGTGAACACTCCTGTTCCATTATTCCCGAAGTTAGTGCAGTCTTAGGATGCAATATTTTTTTAGAGATCTTTAAAAATCCCTGCTTCTCATCTCCTGCAGCATAAACAATATGACCAATATGTGCCCATTGACTTGCTCCTGCACACATCACACATGGTTCGATAGTTACATATAAAGTACATTCATCCAGATATTTTCCACCCAGAAAATTGGCTGCTGCAGTAAATGCCTGCATCTCTGCATGAGCAGTAACATCATTTAATCTTTCCGTCAGATTATGTCCTCTTCCAATAATTTTATTTCTGCAAACGATCACTGCACCGATCGGAACTTCGTCTGCTTCAAATGCTTTTTGTGCCTCTTTATACGCTTCACGCATAAAATGAAGGTGTGGATTGTCGATATGAAGCATTATTTATTTTATAGCTAATTGCATTATTTATAATGAATTGAATAATATTTTGTAAATGTTAAGATGGAAACTTGGTGAAAACTTTTGATTTTCACCATAGTTCAATTTACTTTGTTAATAGCTTTTGAATTTTGATTACAAAATGCCGGAACTATAAATTATTTTGCAGCGTTAAATGTCTGCAATATATTTACACCGGAAAATGACTGCAAAGTTTTGGTGCCACAGATAAATAAATTTTAAACTATTAATATAATCCAAACATAAAACAAAAACACTATGAAAAAAATTAGTTTACTTATGTTAATGCTTCTGGGCTTTGGCATAATTACACAAAATGCAAAAGCACAATCGGGCAGATTTTCTGTCGGCCTGGAAGTAGCACAACCAATGGGTACAATGGGTGATGCAGCCGGATTCGGAATTGGTGGATCACTTCGTTATGAACTTCCTGTTGGGGATAATCTCGGAATAATGTTAACTGCCGGATATCTTTCTTTCGGTGGTAAAGACATTGATTTTGTTGTTCCTGGTTTAATTGATACAACAATTGAAGGTCCGAGTACTTCTGTTATTCCAATTCAGTTAGGTGCTAAATATTATTTCAATGAAGCACAAGACGGATTCTATGCTCAGCTGGAAGTCGGAGTTCATATGTTTTCCTATGGTAAAATAGAAGGCGATACTACTGATAGCGAATCTAAAACTTATTTAAGTTTTGCACCAGGAGTAGGTTATCACCTTGCAAATCTTGATTTCGGATTAAAATATCAATTGATTAATGGTATCGAAGGTTTTGATGAAACTACTTTTGAAGAGACTACTGAAATGTATTCTTATCTTGGCTTACGTATAGCTTACGTATTCGGAGAAAAATAATAAAAAATTTATAGAGATTAAAAAGGCTGCTTCATCCGATGCAGCCTTTTTTATTTGCATAAACTTTCGGATTAATGATTCAAAATCTGCTGCTAAATTCTATTTCCTTATTTTCACGATCTCAATTTTAAAAAAAATGTTGCGCACACATAATTGCGGTGAATTAACTTTAAAAGACAAAGGAAAATCTATTACTCTTTGCGGCTGGTTACAGCGTTCAAGAAATTTAGGCGGACTCACATTTGTCGATCTTCGTGACCGTTACGGACTCACGCAAATCGTTTTCAACATGGATGATAATGCAGCTCTTTGTGAGCAGGCAAGGAAACTTGGAAGAGAATTTGTCCTGAAAGTAAATGGACAGGTTTCGGAAAGAAGCAACAAGAATCCGAAAATGCCAACAGGAGATATTGAAATACTTGCAGAATCTTTCGAAGTACTGAACTCATCAGCTACTCCTCCTTTTACAATCGAAGAAAACACCGATGGAGGAGATGACCTCCGGATGAAATACCGTTATCTCGATATCCGCCGTGCGCCTGTGAAAGATGCATTGATACTTCGGGCACATATGGCTGCAGCAACAAGAAACTATCTCAACTCAGAAGATTTCATCGAAGTAGAAACACCTGTATTGATCAAATCAACTCCAGAAGGAGCACGCGATTTTGTTGTGCCTTCAAGAATGAATCCGGGTGAGTTTTATGCATTACCTCAATCACCGCAAACATTCAAGCAGCTGCTAATGGTTGCAGGCATGGATAAGTATTATCAGATCGTAAAATGTTTTCGAGATGAAGATCTTCGCGCAGACAGACAACCTGAATTTACTCAGATTGATTGTGAGATGAGTTTTGTTGAACGTGATGATATCCTTTCGACATTCGAAGGTCTCATCCGTTATTTATTCAAGACAATAAAAGGAATATCTTTTCCTGAATTACAAAAAATGAGTTATGCCGACGCAATGCGTTATTATGGAAACGATAAACCGGACCTGCGTTTCGAAATGAAGATTGCCGAGCTTACAGATATCGTCAAGGGTAAAAACTTTAAAGTATTCGATGACGCTAAAGAAGTTCTTGGTATCTCTGTTGGCAACGCTGCAATATGGACACGCAAGCAACTTGACGAGCTCACTGATTGGGTGAAGAGGCCGCAGCTTGGAATGAGCGGATTGATCTATGCACGTGTAAACGATGATAACACGATTAAATCATCCGTAGACAAATTTTATTCAGAAGATGAATTAAGAAAATGGGCTGATGCATGTTCATCTAAACCAGGCGACCTTATACTTGTTCTTGCCGGTGAATCTGCACGGACACGTAAGGCAATGAGTGAACTCCGTCTAGAAATGGGAAATCGTCTCGGACTCCGTAACAAAGATGAATTCAGCGCACTGTGGGTCGTTGATTTTCCTTTATTAGAATATAGTGAGGAAAATAAAAGATGGCATGCTATGCATCATCCATTCACTTCTCCAATTCCTGAAGATGCATCATTACTTGAAAGTAATCCAGGAGCAGTTCGTGCTAATGCATACGATATGGTGATCAATGGTGTTGAAGTCGGAGGAGGATCAATTCGTATACATGATCGTACTCTACAACAGAAAATGTTTTCGATTTTAGGCTTCAGCGATGAAGAAGCACAAAACCAGTTTGGCTTTTTGATGAATGCATTTGAATTCGGAGCTCCACCACATGGAGGAATCGCTTTTGGATTTGACAGGCTCTGCTCACTTTTCGGCGGATCAGATTCTATACGCGATTATATTGCATTCCCAAAGAATAATGCAGGCCGCGATGTAATGATCGATTCTCCATCCATTATTTCTTCCGATCAACTTACTGAGCTTTCCCTTCAGGTAGTACAAAGTACAAAGAAATAAGTACAAAGCATTAAGTACAAAGTACAAAGAATGGGTACAAAGTATTAAGTACAAAGTACAAAGTACAAAGTACAAAGTACAAAGATATGGGTACAAAGCATTCGTATAAAGAGTCATGCTTATGCGACTTAATACTTAATACTTAATACTTAATACTTAATACTTAATTCTTAATACTTAATACTCCTGACTTCCGCATTTTAACACCCGAATTGAAAAATAGAACCTAAGTGCTTTT
>JADMIO011260374.1_pt1 | contig 27863 bp, 18 predicted proteins | sample 8958161 | NCBI WGS metagenome assembly JADMIO01 (sample SAMN16585339, study PRJNA669376) | soil metagenome | isolation source: Crop rotation soil | place: USA: Cullars Rotation, Alabama | collected 2011
CGCGACTTCAAGTCACGTGAATTCCAAGCTTCGGATCCCACTGTGCTGGAAAGGATGAGCTCGTTCCACTTGTCGGCCGCCGTCGCGAGGCGCTCGAGCTCCTTGGCGACGTGGTCATTGGAGTAGTCCTCTTGGAACGCCGCGCGCAGCGTGACGAACGCCGAGTCGAGGTCGTTGAGCTGCTGCTCGTAGACCCCGGCCACCTGCACGAGCAGCCCGATGCGGCCCTGGACGTCGGCCGTGTACTGCGTGCGCGAGAGGAGGAGGTCGACCAGCTTGACCCAGCTCTTGCGCTGCTTGTAGAGGCCCTCGAGCTCGACCGACGCCGTCATGTTGCCGGGGTCGAGCTGCAGGACGCGCTCGTACACCTCGGCGGCCGAGCCGCCGTCGCCGATCTTGTCGGCCCACAGCGAGGCCGCCTGCATGAGCACGTCGACCTGGTCGGTCGGGTTCGCGAGGGCACGCGCGCGGCGCTCGAGGATGTCGACCGCCTCCTCCCAGCGCGCCTCCTGCATGAACAGCTTCTCGAGGGCCGCCAGCGCGCGGAAGTCGCCGCCGTCGAGCTCGAGCACCTCGCGCCACGCATCGATTGAATCTTGCGTGCGCATGAGGGTCTCACCCTCGAGCTCGCCGAGCTGCGCGAACAGCTCCTTGAGCTCGTCCTGCGCGATACCGCTCTCGCCGAGCTGACCAACCTGGATCAACCGGCGCAGCGCCTGCGACAGCTCCTCCCAGGCGCCCGCGCTGCGGTAGTTGGCCGCGATGGCGCGCAGGGCGTCGACGTCCTGCGGGTCGAGCTCGAGCACCTTCTGCCAGCTCTCGAGCGAGTTGCGCTCGCGCGAGAGCTTCTCGCCCCAGATGCGCCCGAGGCGCTTGTAGATCGGGATCTTGGCGTCGGGATCGGCCGTGGCCGCCACCTGCTTCTCGAGCACCTCGGTGAGCTCCTTCCACTCGGAGGCGAGCTCGTGCAGGTCGGCCAGGCCGCCCAGCGCGGCGGGATCGTCGCCGCGCACGTCGACGACGCGGCCCCACAGCTCGATGGCCTTCTCACGCTGCCCGAGCGCGTCGGTCGCCAGCTTGGCCATGCGCGCGTAGCAGTCGGCGATGGCCTGCTCGTCGCTCGTCGTGTCCACGAGCTTCTCGTAGATGCCGTAGAGCTCCTGCCAGCGCTCGGTGCGGAAGTAGAGCCGCTCGAGGGCCTCGAGGGCGGCCACCGAGCGTGACTCGTGCTCGAGCACGGACAGGTAGCTCGCGATGGCCTCCTCGGTGTCGTCGAGGGCCTCGGCGTAGACGCGCCCGAGCCGCAGCTGCAGCGCCACGAGCTGCTCGGTGTCGTCGGTGATCGAGATCCGGTGGCGCAGCGTCGCCGCCAGGTTCTCGTACATGCCCTGCGCCTCGTAGATGCGGTCGAGCGAGGCGAGCGCGGCCGGGTCCTTCTCGTGCTCGCCCAGCACCTGGACGAGCGCGTTCTCGGCGCGCTCGAGGTCGCCGAGCTCCGTCTCGAACGTCGCCGCCAGGCGCAGCAGGACGTCGCGCCGGACCTTCGGACCAATTTGCGGATCGCGGTCGGGCGACGCCGTGGCCGACATCGTCTGCACGTAGGCGTCCCACTGGTGCGTGGCGCGCGCGAGGCGCACCAGCTCGTCGAGGGCCTGCTCGGAGGACGGATCCTCCTTGACGGCCTGGGCCCACCACTGGAAGGCGGCCACCTGATCGACCAGCTTCTGCTCGGCGATCTCGGCGAGGCGCCGCAGCAGGACCTGGCGCTCGGCCGGCTCCGTCACGCGCGACAGCTGCACCTCGTGGATCTGGTGCAGCTTCTCCCACTCCTCGCCGGCGCGGTAGAGCGGCTCGAGCACCTCGGCGATCTCGAACTGCAGCGTGCCGCCCATGAACATGCGCTCGAGGGCAGCGCGCGTCTCGGCGTGCGTCGGGTCGGCGCTCAGGATCTCCTTGTACGCCTCGACGGCCTTCGGCAGGTCCATGATGGCGAGCTCGTAGACCTGCGCGAGGCGGAAGTTGAGCGCGACGATCGCGTCGTCCGACGGCGCGATGCGCACCTCGCGCTTGATGATGTCCGCCAGCTCGTCCCACTGTTGGGCCTGGCTGTAGAGGCGGTCGAGCGACACCAAGGCCTCCTTGTTGTCCGGCTCGGCGTCGACGACGGCCTTGTAGGTCGCGATGGCCTCGTCGACCTGGCCCGTCTCCTCCTCGTAGATGCGCGCCAGGCGCAGCATCGTGTCGACCTTCTGGCGCGGATCCTCGAGGCGCTGGAGCTCCGACGAGAAGAGGCCCGCGAGCTTGGCCCAGTGGCCCGTCTCCGCCGCGAGGCGCTGCAGGTGCTGGAGCACGTCGGCGTTCGACGGATCGACGTGCAAGGCGCGCGCGTACGCGTCGAAGGCCTTGCTCTGGTGCGAGAGGCGCCGCTCCTCGAGCTCGGCGATGCGCGAGAGCAGCTCGACCTTGCGGTGCGCCTCGTCGGCGTTGGCCTGAATGACCTCGTAGACGCCGATGACGCGGTCCCACTCGCCCGCGCTCTCGTAGATGGGCTCGAGCACGGAGGCGGCCAGCACGGGCTCACTATCCGCATTGCCGTTCATGAGGGCCTCGAGCGCGCGCAGCGTCGGCTCGTGCGAGGGATCCATCTGCAGGACGCCGCGGTACGCCTCGATGGCGCGCGTCAGGTCCTTGAGGTGCTCGCGCCACAGCTCGCCCACGCGGAACTTGAGCGACACGACCTCGCCCGGCGAGGGCGCGAGCTCCGTCTGGCGCTCGAGGACGGCCAAGAGGTCGTACCAGCGCTGCGTCCGCTCGTAGAGCCGATCGAGCGCTTGAGCCGCGTCGAAGTCGTCTGGATCGAGATCCATGATCGACGTGTAGGTCTCGATGGCCCGCTCGGGATCGTTGAGATCGCGGTCGTACATCTGGCCGAGCACGAACAGCATCTGCTTCTTCTCGGCCGGGGTCGTGGCGAGCTCCGCCTTCTTGGCGTAGACGCTCTTGAGGTCGCTCCAGCGATCGAGCCGGACATACAACCGCACGAGCTGATCGAGCGCGACGCGGTCCGCGTCGTCGGCCGCGAGGACCTGCCGGTAGGCGCCGATGGCCTGATCGAGGTCCTCGATGACCTCCTCGTAGATCTGCGCCGCCTTGTAGTAGAGGCCCTTCTTCTCGTCGATGGCGTCGACGATCTCGGCCTTGCGCATGAGCAGCGCGACCAGGCTCGGGTAATCGCTGCTGTGGTGGTAGAGCTGCTCGAGCGCGTTGGCGGCCCGGAGATCGCGCGGCGAGACGTCGAGCGCCGCCGCGTAGGCGGCGGCCGCCTGCGCGAAGTCGCCGAGCTCGCCGGCGCAGAGCTCCGCGACCTTGTGATAGAGCGCGTTCTTGAGCTCGGGATCGGCGACCTGCCCGACGAGCTTGCCGTAGCGGGCCACGAGGTCGGGCAGCTGCCCGAGCACGCGCGCCAGCCGCTCGATCGTCGACTGGACGTCGCCGTTGAGCGGATCCTCCTTGAGGGCGCGTCCCAGCGCCTCGTAGGCGTGGGCCGGATCGTCGAGGCCGACCTCGTACCCGTCGGCGATGAGGCGCAGCAGCGTGATCTTCGTCTCCGGATCGACGGCGTGGCGCGCCTCGATCTCGTACACGCCGATGAGGCGCGGCCAGTCGCCGCGGATCTTGTAGACCGGCTCGAGGAGCTGCGCGACCTCGAGCTCGTGGTCGCGCGTCTTCGGATCGGGCAGGATGCGCTCGAGGGCCGCCAGCGTCTCGGGGTGCTCGGGCTCGACCTGCAGGATCTTGCGGTACGTCTCGACGGCGCCGCCCATCTCGCCGAGGCGCTGCTCGCGCAGCACGCCGAGGCGCCCGAGCAGGGGGATCTGCTCGGCCGGATCGTCCGCCAGCGAGAGCTGCTGCTGGAGGTTGTCGGCCAGATCGCGCCAGTCGCCCTTCTGCTGGTAGAGGCGGTCGAGGGCCCGCAGCGCCTGGAGGTTGCGCGGGTTGTCCTTCAGCACGACGTTCCAGGCCACGATGGCCTGGTCGACGTTGCCGAGCATCTCCTCCTGCACGGTCGCGATGCGCGTGCGGATCTCCTCACGCTGCTCCGTGTCCTTGACGAGCGTCGCCTTCTTCGTGAGCGTGTCGACGAGGTCGCCCCACCGCTCGGTGCGCGTGTAGAGGCGCTCGAGCGCCACGAGCGCCGAGGGATCCTCGGGCTGGATCTGCTGCGCGCGGCGGAAGTACTCGACCGCCTTCTCGGACTGCTCGAGCTTCTCGTCGTACGCGACGGCGATGACGAGCAGGAGCTCCCGCTCGAGCGCCGGCGCGAGCTTCTCGCCGCCTTTGGCCTTGCTGGCCTGGAGCGCCTTCTCGTAGAGCGCGACGAGCGGCTGCCAGGCGTCCGCGATCGTGGCGAGGTTCTCGAGCGCCTCGCGCGCCGGCTGCGAGTCCGGGCTCTCGGCGAAGGCCTTGGCGTAGGCGTCCCAGGCCTGCTCGGCGTTGCCGAGCTTGCTCTCGAGCTCGCCGATGCGCAGCAGCAGCGCGACGCGCTTGGCGGTCGACTTCTCGCGCCCCAACCGGATGCGCTGGGTCTCGATGAGGCGGGGCAGCTCCCCGGCCTGCTCGTAGATGGGCTCGAGGACCTCGACGGCCGTCATCTGGAGCGCGGCGTCCGCGTTCGACAGGTAGGCCTGCAGCGCCGTGCGCGCGCCCACGTGCGAGGGGTCGAGCTTGAGCGCCTCGCGGTACGAGTCGACCGCGCCGGGCGCGTCGGCGAGGTGCTGGTCGAGCACGGCGCCGCGCCGGAACTTGAGCTCCGTCAACGCCGGTCCGCCCGCCAGCTCGATCTCCTGCTCGATCGTGACGGCCAGCTCGGTCCACTTGCCGAGGCCCTGGTAGATGCGATCGAGGGCCGCCAGGGCGGCCAGGTGCTTGGGATCCTGCTTGAGGATCGCCTCGTAGAGCTCGATGGCCTTCTCCGGCTGCTTCGCCTCGTCCTCGTAGAGGCCCGCGAGCTTCATGCGGATGTCGAGCTGCTCGGCCTTGCTCTTGGCGAGCTCGAGCTTCTTGTCGTAGATCGCCAGCAGCTCCGCGAAGCGGCCGGTGGCGACGTAGAGCCGCTCGAGCGCGTCGACGGCGTCCGGGTCCTTGGGCGCCGTCTTGAGGATCGTCTGGTTGCGCGCGATGGCGAGCTCGGGGTTGGCGAGCTCCTTCTCGTAGGCGCGGGCCAGCGTGCTGAGGAGCGGCAGCGCGGCCTGGGCACTGTTTTCCTGGACGCCCGGCAGCGCCTTCTCGTACGCCTCGACGAGCTCGCTCCACTTGCCGCTCTCGCCCGCCAGGCGGCGCGAGGTCTCTTGCGTCCACGCGTCGAGCGGGTTCTCGCCGAAGCCCTGCAGCGCTATCCAGAGGGCCGCGCCCTTGTCGCCCGCGTCCTTCTCGAGGAGCTGCGCGAGGCGCTGGATGCGCGCCAGCCGCTCGTCGCGGACCACCGTGTGGTTGAGCTGGACCATGAGCGCCTCGCAGAGGCGCCGCACGTCCTTGCCCTTCTCGTAGAGCGGGATGAGCGCCTCCGCCGCCACGAGGTTCTGCGCGTCGATCGAGAGCGCCTTCTCGAAGGCCTTCTGCGCGCGATCCGCCTTGTTCAGGCGATCGCGGTAGAGCTCGCCGATCTTGTTCCACAGGCTCACGGCCGCCGGGCCGTCCTCGGTCTCGGCCTGCCGCTCGAGCACGCGCACGAGCTCGTCCCACTTGTTCTGGGCCGCGTAGAACGACTCGAGCGCGTTCCAGTCCTTGTTCAGCAGGTAGAGCTTCTTGAGCGCGTCCTGCGCGCGCCGGTTGTCCGGCTCCTGCTGCAGCAGCGCCTGCCAGGCCGACGTGGCCTTGGCGTTGTCCTGGACCTTCTCCGTGTAGAGGATGCCCAGCTTGACGAGCAGCGCCGAGCGCTTGGCCGCGTCGCCCGCCGCCGCGACCTGCTTCTGCAGCACGTCGCCGAGGTCGCCCCAGGCCTTCTCACGCTCGTACAGCTTCTCGAGCTCGCCGAGCGCCTCGAGGTTCTCCGGATCGCTCGCGAGGACCTGCTTCCAGAGGTCGATCGAGACCGCCGGCTTCTTCAGCTTCTCCGAGGCCAGCTTCGCGACCTCGACGCGCCGGAGCTTCTTGGCGTCCTCGTCCGAGAGGAGCTCGATCTCGCGCTGATGGACGCCGACGAGCTTCTCCCAGTCGCGGCGCTTCTCGTACATCTGCTTGAGGAACCCGAGCCCCTCGGCGTTGTTGGGATCGAGCTCGAGGATCTGCTCGTAGGCCTTGATGGCCTCGGCCTGGTTCGAGAACTTCTCGAGGAAGAGGTTCGCCACCTTGAGGTGCAGCGCGACCTTGTCGGACACCTCGGGCACGGCCTGGGCCTTGCGGCGCAGGAGCGAGATCAGATCGGGCCACCGCTTCATGGCCTCGTACTGCGCCGCCAGCGCCTCGCCCGCCTCGGCGTTCGTGGGCTGGATGTTCAAGATCTGGTTGAACGCGTTGACCACCATGACGTCGAGCTTGAGGCGGTCGCGGTAGACCTCGATCATCTCGAACAGGACGGGGATCTTGTCCTCGGGCGCGGCCCAGTTCGCCTTGTCGACGGCGTCCTTCATGACCTCGATGAACGCGTTCCACCGCTCGGCCTTCTTGTAGACGCGCGCGAGCTCGCGCTTCGCAGCCCACGAGGTCGGCGCGGCGGCGACGATCTTCTTCCACGCGTCGATGCCCTTCTCGACCGACGTCTTCTCCGCGTCGGCCGCCGCCTTCACCTGCGCGGCCAGCTCGGCCGGAAAATCGTCGTGCCCGTTCGAGCCGTTGGTGGGCGCCGCCTCATCTTCAGACTTGCGCTTTGAACCTTGGCCCTTGCCCTGGCCCTGCTTCGACTGATCCACTGAGCTCCTCCGATGGTCGGAACGGATCTGGCGCTGCGAGACGGACGCGCGCGTCGGCAGCTAACTGCGCGAAACCGAGATAGAAATGGACTCGAATTTATATCACGCGCCATCGAGGGAAAGAACACGAATCCGCGGGGTTGCCTGGTCTCACACCCTCCCACACCTGTTCGATCGACATGACGGCTCGCTCGCTGCCGCTCGCATCGCTGGTGCGGCGGTGTCACGGGCTGGCTCGCTGCCGCTCGCGCCGCGCTCGCGCGCTTCGGTCGCAGGGCGGGACGGGAGCGGGGGACGCCCGGCCGCCGGTCCTCGCGCGCTGGGGTGATAGGCGCTCGGTGAGTTTGCCCCGCGCGGCTGCGGATTCGTCGGCCGGGCGTCCCCCACTCCCCGTCCTCCCGGACTCCCTGCGCGCCCTCGCCGAACCCCGCGACCCACGACGGACCTACGAACCAACGCCGAGATTCCGCTACGATAACCTTCGCTCGTAGGAGGACCCCGGCGGGCAGGAGACCTTCGAGCGGAATCCGGCGCAGGTCAGCGGTGCTCCCGCGAGCGAACGTAGCGAGCTCCTCAAGGGCGGGGTTTGGGGGACACCCCGCCGACGAATCCGCAGCCGCCCGGGGCAAACTAACCGAGCGCCTATCCCCCCAGGGCGCGAGGACCGGCGGCGGGGTGTCCCCCAAACCCCGCACTCCAGCGACCGAAGTGCGCGAGCGCGGCGCGAGCGGCAGCGAGCCAGCCCGTTGCGGGGCCGCACCAGCGATGCGAACGGCAGTGAGCGAGCCGTCATGTCGATCCAAAAAAGAAAAGGCGCGGACTGGCCGCGCCTTTTCGGGTCTGGGGACGAGCGGCTAACTACGGGCCGCTGAGCGCGTAGAGCTTGTCGTTCGCGGCCTTGACGTAGTTACCGTCGGCCGACTTGCCCCCGTTGGTCACGAACTTCTGGAGGTACTCGCGGGCCTTCTCCTTCTGGTCGTTGCCGTGGGCCTCGTCGAACCAGTCGGAGTACGCCATGCCGGCGTTGTAGAGGGCGTCGTAGAGCTCGGGGTCGAGGTCGATGGCCTTCTTGAACTCGGCCGTGGCCTGCTCGTACTGCTTGAGGTTCTTGAGCGCCAGCCCGTAGCCGTTGTGGCACTCGCCGTCGTCCTCCTTGGCCGTGACGCAGCCCTGGAAGACCTGCGCGGCCTCCTTGTTGAAGTCGTAGTCGAGGTACAGGTAGCCGAGCGCGACGTACGACTTCGAGAACCGCGAGTTCGCGTCAATGGCGTGGCGAAGGGCGTCGTCCGCCTCCTTGGGCCGGTCGAGCATCTTGTAGACGAGCCCGAGGCGCCACCAGGCCTTGAAGAGCTTGGAGTCGGCCGCCGTGGCTGCCTGCAACGCCTTCTCGGCCTGGTCCACCTTCTTGGCCTCGAGGTACGCCTCGCCGAGGTCGTACTGGTAGTTGGCGTTGTTGGGCGCGCGCTGCGCGGCCTGCTCGAACGACTCCGTCGCCTTGTCCCACTTCCTCTGCTTCTGATAGACCTTGCCGAGGTTGTAGTACGCGATCTCGTACGACGGGTCGGTCTGGATGGCCTGCTTGAGCTCCTTCTCGGCCGTGTCGTAGAGGTTGTTCTTGAAGGCGTCGGCGCCCCGGTTGGCGAGCTCGATGGCCTTGATGCGCTCCTGGCTGCAGACGAAGCCGTCGCAGGCAGGGAGGATGAAGGCGATGGCGAGCACTACGGCTTTGGCGTTGATCTTCATGGTCACTCTCCACCGCCCGCGGGCGTGAGGACGAACGGGTACGAGACGATGACGATACCGCCGCCGAGGGGCTTCGGGAACTCCCACCGGCGCACGGCCTGGACGGTGCAGTTCTCGACGCGCGCGTTGCCCATCGTCGAGTTCTGGAGCACCGAGGCGATGACCTGACCCGAGGCCGCGATGGTGAACTGCACCATGATGCGGCCGCCCAAGTCGGGCTTCTTCGTGAGCTCCTGCTCGTAGCAGTACTTCACCTCGTTGATGTGGCGCCGGATGATGCGGCGGATGATCTCCTTGTCGAGCGAGCCGCGCACGTTGGCCTGGCCCGGGATGACGTCCGGGGCCTTGGCGCGACGGCCGCCGAGGCCGCCGGCGCCGCGGCCGTAGCCGGAGCCGTTGCCGCCGCCGCCGCCCTTGCCGATCGTGCCGAGATTGCCGAGGCCGATCGTCCCCTCGCCCGTGCCGCCGCCGCCCGAGCCCGTGCCGACGAGGCCCAAGCCGCCGACGCCGTAGGCCTCGCCGATCTGGTTACCGATGAGGCCGCCCAGCACGTCCTCGGCGTCGGTGCCGAGCGCCGAGTCACGGCCGAAGATCGAGGCGATGTGCGACCCCTCGTTCATCTTGAGGACGCCGAGGATACCGGCGTTCTTGGCCTGCTCCTCCGCGAGCTTCTTCGCGAGGTGCGGATCCGGGTTGTCCTTCGGACCCTTGAGGCCGTACAGACCCTCCTTGTTCTTGGAGGTCTTCTTGCCCATCTTGCCTTCTTCGCCCTTGTGGCGCTTCCCCTTGCCGCCCTGCTCCTCGTTCTTCTTCGACTTGAGCCACTCGGGGATCTCCTCTTCCTTCTCCTCCGGCGGCTTGATGAGGAACTTCACGAAGCGGTTGTCGGAGTTGAAGAGATCGAGCGAGAGGGACTTCGGATCGGGCGGGACCGAGAAGATCATGAGCAGGAACAGCGCGAGCGCGACGAACGAGCCCGCGAAGTAGCCCAGGAAGTTGCGGTCGAGGATGAAGTAAGGCACCTCGAGCGCGCGCGGCTTGGCCACAGCGGCGACGAGGAACGACGACTCGCCGCAGTCCAGCTTGGCGCGGCCGCCCTGGGGCAGCGAGAAGCTCGAGCCGCGCTGGGCGATGAACTGCTGCAGCGGGTAGAGCTGGTTGTCCACGTACACCTCGCCGGTCATGCGAGGCGTGACGTTGACGACGTAGTCGGAGCCCGTGGCCGCGACGAGCGGGTGCGAGGGCGACGGCACGTACTCGGGAGAAACCGGCGCGTCGGCGTCGGCGTCCGAGCCGATGATGAAGTTCGGGCTCGTCTTGCCGCGGCGCTTGAGGCCCATGTAGGACAGCGAGATGCCCGCCACGAGACCGGCGAACACGAGGAAGCCCGCCGGGCCCGAGCGCGACTTCCACACGAACGACTTCGACTCCTTGCCCGCGGCGGTCCAGGCCTCGAACTCGGCCTTCTCCTTGCCGACGTCGACGGCCGTCGCGACGAACGCGATGATGCCGATCAGCCAGAGGCCGACGCCGGCGTACAGCATCGACGTCCCCTGGCTGTGCGTGCTCTTGCCCTCGGGGTTGAAGAGGTGGCGCGCGCCCGTGACGACGCCGCGGTAGACGGTCTGGACCTCCATGGCGCGCGAGCCGTCGTGGACCTCGACCTCGGCGCCGACGCCGGGCGAGCCCATGTTGAAGCCGCCGCCACCACCGCCGCCGGCGGGCGCGGAGTAGGCGGGCGCCTGGTACTGCTGGGCGGGCGGCGGCGCGAAGGCCGTGGGAGGCGGCGGGGCATATCCGCCGGGGCCGCCCAGGCCCATGCTGGTCTTGGCCGCGCGCTGCGGCGCCACCGGGGGCGGCGTCAGCTGCGCCTGCGCAGCGTCGAGGAAGGTCACCACGACGCGGCTGTCGCCGAACATGATCTCATCGCCCGACTGGAGGCGCGTCTTGCTGATGCGCTCCCCGTTGACGAGCGTGCCGCGCGTCGAGCCGAGGTCGATGATGTTGATCTCGTCCGCCCCCGTGATCTCGATGACGGCGTGCATGCGCGACACCGTCTCGTCGTCGATCCGGAGGTGCGACGAGGCGAGCTTCCCCACCTTGATGACGTCCTGGGTGAGGACCTCTTCGCGAACCAGCGCGTCCCCTTTGTAGATCTCGAACTTGATGGGGACCTTCACGTCGGCCATGGCGTTTCTCCTATCGGGCGGTTCAGGGAAGCCGCTCGAAATCGCCTAGGCCGGGACCCGGTTCGCGGCGCAGAGCGCCGCGGGAGGGTTTGGGAACCCTCCCAGGGTTCCCAACTAAACGTCTTCGAGGGACTTCAACATCTCGGGGATGAAGTCTTTCCGGATCTCGATGAGGCTGGAGTGCTCCGTCTTCTTCAAGGAGTTGACCAGCTCACCATCGGGACGCTGCAGGTCGCCTTCGACCATGTCGTCCTCGAAGTCGTAAACGGTCTTCGCCTTGTACTGCACGTTGTCGTCGCCGCCCGCGGCCGGCTTGGCGGCGGCCTGAGCGAACGCGCGACCAGAGGACACCCCGACGAGTCCGAGAAGAGCCATTCCGATGACGAGCTTCATGTCGCTTCTCCTAACGGGGAGCACTGTCGCGGGTGTTCAGACAACCCACAGCTCCCCTGGTTCCGAGAAATCTTACACCCAGAGAGATTTTTTCTAACCGCCAGACGCCAGGAGCCGCCAAGAGGGATCCCGGGAACTACTGAGAACCCTTGGCGTCTTGGCGTCCTTGGCGGTTAATTACTTCTTCTTGCCCTTCTTCTTGCTGCCCGCGTCGGCGGGGGCACCCTCGGTGCCGGGGGTGGCGGGAGCAGCGGTGGCCGGAGGCTCGGTGCCGGCGGGCTTGGCGCCGTCGGCCGGGGCAGCACCCCCGCCGGCCTTGGCCTTCTCGGCCTCGGCCTTCTCCTGGGCCTCCTGCTGCTTCATCTTCTCTTCCATTTCCTTCTGCTGCTTCTCGGCCTCGGCCTGCATCTTCTCGGCCTCGGCCTGCATCTTCGCGGCCTCGTCGAGAGCGACGTAGATCTCGTCGATGTCCTTGATGCGCTTCTCGGCCTCGCGCTTGAGATGGTCCGGTGTCGAGCTGCTGGCGTGCGACAGGAACTGGCGGTAGTAGTCCTGCGCCGTGTGGAGCGCCGGCTTCTGGCCGTCCTTGTAGTCCTGGTAGAGGAGGCCGAGGTTGAAGTAGCTCGACGGGTTGCCCGAGTCGAGCTTCTGCGCCGCCTTGTACTGCGCCTCGGCGTCGTCGATCTTCTTGTTGCCGCGCAGCGCCACCCCGAGGCCGATCGAGGCCTCGTAGTTCTTGGGCTGCATCTTGAGCGCCGCGCGGAAGTTCTCCTCGGCGGTCGCGTAGTCGCGGTTGTTGAGCGAGAGGGCCGCGAGGTTGAGGCGCGCCTCGGCGAAGTCCGGATCGAGCACCACGGCCTCCTTGAACTGCTTGATGGCCGGGCTGATGTTCTTCTTCTTGAGCTCGACGAGGCCGAGCGTGTTGCGGACGACCGCCAGCTGCTTCTTCATCTCGGGCGTCACGCCCGTGCCGGCCTCGCGGACGTCGACGGTCTTCACGCCGGGCTCGTCCTCACCCTTGTCCTTGTCCTTGCCCTTCCCTTTGCCCTTGCCCTTGCCGGCGGCCTTGCCCTCGGCGGCCTCCTCGGCCTTCTCCTCCTCGAACTTGCCGGTCGCGATCTCCTCCGCCTTCTTGATGGCCTGGTTGCCGACCAGCTTGGCCATCTCGAGCATGTTCATGTCGAAGTAGATGAACGCCAGCGTCGAGAACGCCTGCAGGTTGTTGCTGTCGAGCGCGAGCACGGTGCGGAGGTTGCTGACCGCCTGGCCGACGTACTGCTTCTTCTCCTCACCCGAGCCGGCGCGGCGCGCCTTGTCGCGGAGGATCTGCGCGAGGTTGTTGCGCGCCTCGACCGTGTGCAGCGGATCCACCTCGATGGCGCGGCTGAACATGGACTCGGCGCGGCCCGTGTCGCCCTTCTTCCAGGCGATGTAGCCGAGGTTGGCGATGGCCGGACCGTACTTGGGCAGGCCCTCCCAGATCTTGATGGCGTCGTCCTCCTCGCCACACTCGGCGAGCACGGCGCCCTGGTTGAAGCGCGCCTCGACGAGAGCAGGGTTCTCGTCGGCCGCGTTCTTGAAGGAGCTCGCGACGCTCCGGCACTCCAGGGCCGACAGGCCGCCCGACTTCTTGGCCGAGGCGTACTTCTCGACGGCCTTCTGGAAGTCGGCGCGCGCGTCGGCGCTGATCTGCCGCTTGGCCTCCTTGGGGATGATCTGCTCCGCGTTCGGCTTGCTCGGGCCCCCGAGGAGCGCCTCGTCGGCGCCCTCGCCCGCCCCCGCGTTGTGCGAGGACGGGATCTGCGTCGAGCCGCAGGCAGCCAACGTCAAACTGGCGAGGCTCGTGGCGAGCACGAACCCGTTCCGCATCTTCATCGTCGTGTTGGTCTTCATGATCACTGGCCCTTCCCGGCCGAGACCGACTCGGACAGCTCAGGGACGACCGGCGTCGCCGACATCGTCGTCGAGACGTAGCCCGCCTCGGGCTTGACCTCCGACGAGAGCGGGTACTCCGAGGGCTTCATCTGGTTGAGCTCGCGCTCGCACAGCCGCGACCACTCGTTGTACCAGGACTGATCCGTCGCGGCCTTGAGGCACTTCTCGAAGCCGTCGACGGCCTTGGCCTCGATGGGCTCGGCCGTGTCCTCGAGCTTGTCGCAGTAGATCTCCTTCGGGCGGTTGCCCCACTCGTCCTGCTCCTTGAGGTCCTTCGGGATCTCCGCGGTGTAGAGCTGGCCGGCGAAGTCGCTGTAGATCTGCCCGACGCGCGCGGCCGAGGCGATCGTCCACTGCGCCTGCTTCATGCCGAAGACCTCGAGGTACTGGGTGCGCGCCTTGTCGAGCTGCTTCGACTTCGAGTCGAGGTACGCCGAGAACTTCTTGCCGGACTCCTCGGACTTCTTCTTCTTCGCCTCCGCCTTCCTCTTCGTGTCGTACTGGCTCGGCTGCTGGAAGTCGAGGCCCTCGGGGAACTTGATGCGCAGGAAGTCCTCGTACTGGACCTCGGCGATGTGGAAGGCCGCGCCCGCGACGGCATAGGCCGCCAGGCCCGCGCGCGTCTCGACGTCCTTGCCCGTGATCTTCGAGGCGGCGGCGCCCTTGTTCCAGATCTTGAGGACGGCCACGAAGTGCTCCTGCGCCTTGGCCGCCTGCGGCTTGTTCCTGTCGAACATCACGATCTTCGACTTCGTGGGCGGGCCGCACTGGGTGCGCGACTTCTCGTGGACCTTCTTGCCCTTCTTGAGCTTCTTGTTGAGGTCGGCGAGGACCTTCTGGCGGCCCGTCGCCGTGACGCGCTTGATCTCGAGGCAGGCGCCGTCCTCGGACGCCTTCGGGCACGAGGCCTTCCAGGCCATCTCGCCCAGGCGGTAGTGCGCGAGGATCTGGCGGTCCGGGCCACCCTGCGCGCCCCACTTCTTGAGGTAGTTCTCGAGGTGCTTGGCGAGCTCGTCGTACTTCTTGTCCTTCTCGTAAACGTCGGCCATCTGGAAGAAGACGCCCGCGGCGTCCTGCGGCTTGCGCTTCCCGTAGAACTCGACGAACGAGGTCATGTCGGCGAGCGCCTTGTCGCTCTCGCCGAGGCCGATGCGGAAGGTCGTCGCGTTTCCGAGCGCGTCGTCGGCCTTCTTCTCGCCGGGGAACTTCTTGGCGAAGTCCTCGTAGTTCTCGGCCGCCTTCGAGTAGTAGGCCAGCTGGTGGTAGCCGGCCGCCACGCGGAACATGGCCTTCTGCGCCAGCGGATCCTTGGGGTGCGCCGAGATGAGCGCGAGGCGCGCCTTGAGGGCCTGGCCGACGAGGTGCGCGTTCTGGAAGCACTGGCCGGCGTTCCACAGGCGCTCGGCGTGCTTGGGGTGCTCGGGCAGCGACTCGGCCGAGGCCAGCATCGAGCGCCCGCACTCCTTGTAGTTGTGCAGCTTCTCGAACTCGTGGCCCTCCATGTCGTAGGAGTCGCTCTTGAGCGAGATCATCTGCTTGCCGAACTCCGGATCCTTCATGAGCTTCGGGTTCTCGAGGAACTTGTCGACGTAGGTGATGACGTCCTTCGTCTTCCCCTGCGCGTTGAGGGAGTCGAGCAGGAGGTTCGCCGAGTAGACGGCCAGCTCGTTGTCCGAGTGCTTGTTGACGATGTCCTCGAAGAGCTTCCCGGCCTCGTCGAAGTGGTTGTACTCGTAGTAGATGCGCGCCTTGCGGTACTTGATCGTGACGACCTCGGGCGCGTCGGGCACGTACTTGAGGTACGTGTCGAAGGCGCCGATCATCTTCTGCTGGTACTCGGGGATCTTCAGCGGCTGGAGCTTCGTGCTGCCGGCGTCCTTCTTCCCCTCGCGGCTCGCCTCGACGATCTCGCGCTGCTCGTGGTCGTCGACGTTGAGCGCGTTCTTCCAGGCGAGCACGGCGGCGTAGGCCGCTTCCTTGACGTACTTGCCCGTCGGGTTCATCTCGACGACCTTCGTGTACTGCTCGGCCGCGTCCTTCCAGTTCTCGAGCGTCCAGAGCAGCTCCCCGTAGTAGAAGCCCATGTCGTAGGCGTCCTTGTCCTTCGGGAAGTGGTCGAGGAAGACCTTGTACACGTACTTGTCGAGCGCGTACGTGTCGCTGTTCTTGGTCTTCTGCGCCTCCTTGTGCCAGATGAGCGCCAGCTCCTTGGCCGTGTCGTGGAACGAGCTGCGGCACTCGTCCATCTGGTCCTTCTTGACGCCCTTCATCTTGTCGACGACGTCGTAGACGGCGCCCAGGCGCTCGATCTCCTGCACCTGGTCGCGCTTCGTGCCCGCCGACAGCGTGTTGCGGACGATCTTGTTCTGCCACTCGCAGATGCGCGGCGACTCCATGTTCATGGAGATCACCTTCTTGTAGACGCGCGTCGAGTCCGGGAACTTGCCCTGCTCCCAGTAGAGCTCGGCGAGCGCCTCCATCATCTTGGGCGCGAAGTCGCCGCCGACGCGCTGGAAGAACTCCCAGGCCTTGTCGGGGCCGCCGACGTGGGCGTACGCCTTGACGATGTCCTTCTTGGCTTCCTTCTCGAGCGCCTTCTTCTGGGCGGCGTTGACGTTGACCTTGCCCTCCTGGGTCATGCGCACGACGCCCACGAAGGTCTCGAGGGCCGTCTTGAAGTCGCCCAGGTTCACGTAGCACCACCCCTTCTTGTAGACGGCGTAGGGGTAGACGCTCGACTTCGGGAACTGCTCGACCTTCTCGTAGAACTTGAGGGCCGCGTCCATCTCGCCCTTGTCGAAGTAGAACTCGGCGAACGAGAGGTAAGCGTCGGGGATGTACTTCGAGTTCGGGTAGTCCTTGATGAGGCGCAGGAAGAACTCGCGGGCCTGGTCCTCCTTCTTCACCGAGGTGAGGAGGTAGGCGAGCTTGAAGAGCACCTCGTCCATGCGCTCGTACTTCTTGAACTTGGTCGCGGCGATGTAGGCCTTGACCGCCTCGAGCAGCCACTTCTGCTGCGTCTCCTCGTACTGCTTCTGCTGCGCCTGCAGCGGGCCCTTCTGGGCCGGCGGCGAGTCGAAGATCTTCTGGTCGAGGCCGCGCGCGGCGCCGAAGTAGTAGCGCTGCTTCTCCGCGTAGAGCTCGGCGAGCCGGAAGTGGAAGTCGGGCTTCTGGGGATCGTCGTCCTGCGTGACCGAGATGAGCCGGCGCATCTTGACGATCTGCGCGTCGACGATCTTCTGGATCTCGCCCTGCTTCTGGAAGATGAACTGGTCCACCGTGAGGACCGGCCCCGTCTCCTTCTTCGTGGGCGCCGGCGCCTTGGGCTTCGTCAGCTCCGTCTGCTGCGCGCCTTTGACCTCCGTCTCTTGCTTCGTGTAGCGGCCCTTGCCGCTGTTGGCAGGAGCCGGGGCGTCCTTATTGGCGGCGAGCGAGACGGAGGGCGCCGCCAGCAGGGCGACGACCAGAATCCGCGAGAGTCTCTTGAACATCTGTGATTTCTCCACGGTGGTGAACCTGAGGTGTTACGGGGATACGGGGGCCGGCTCGGCGCCCGCGGCAGGAGCGGCGGCCTCGCCCGTCGACGGCGCGCCCTCGGGGGCGTTGTGCTGGCACTTGTTGCCGATGCGCACGCGGTAGTAGCCGAGCTCATCGCGCCAGTACTCGCCCGTGAACGGCCACATGTGGTGCTCGTCGTCGACGCGGATCTCCTCGGCGCGCTTGGCGTTCGGGCCCTGGATGATCTGCTGTTCCTGGATGATCTCCGTCTCGAGGGCGCCCTTCTGGCCCTGGAGGATCTCGTACTCGATCTTGATGACGCGCTTGATGAGCTGAGCGAGCTCGTCGGTGAGGCGAATCACGCGGCGGCGCGCCAGGTCACCCGCCTCGTTGACGGCCAGCGAGCGCTGCAGCGTCAGGTCGGCGAACACCGTCTGCGCGATGTTGGTCGACTTCCAGGCGGCGTCGGCCTTGTCGTGCTGCTTGAGCTCGCGATCGAGCTCCTCGACGTACTGGAAGCGCTTGATGAGACTCATGTCACCGAGGACGCCGCGGGCGGCGCGCTCGACCTGCTCCGGCAGGCCCGAGGTGCCCTTGCGGATCTTGACGGCGACGTCATAGAGGTCGCCGTTGTCCGTGTGGGCCGCGACGAGCTTCTTGAGCTCCACGAAGACCTGGGGGTAGATCGCGTTGAACTCGTCGATGGCCTCCTGGGCGCGGTCGTAGAGGCAGTTGTAGAAGTAGATCGTCGCCTTGACCGAGAGGCCCTCGGCCACCGACTCCGGCTTGATCGTGTCCTCGAAGAAGGGCGCCTGGATCGTGTGGATGTTGCCGAGCGCCTTCGAGTAGCCCTTCTGCTTGAGCATGAAGTTCGCCCACGAGGACTCGAAGAGGCTGTTGGCCCAGTCGTAGGAGTCCGACGAGACGCGATCGAAGAACTTGGCGGCCTGCTCGAACTGACCCGTTGAGTAGAAGGTGCGGGCGAGCGACAGGTTCGCGAGATCCTCGAACGGGCGGATCTTCGGATCCGGATTGTCGACGGAGGCGCGGAGGACCTCCTTGAAGGCCTCGACGGCCGGCTTGGCCTGGTACTCGCGCACGTGCGTCGCGCCCTCGAAGAGCTTCGCCTGCACGTAGAACTCGCTCGAGCTCGGCACCGTGCCGAAGAGCTCGACGGCCTCCTTGAAGCTGCCCTTCTGGTAGTAGTACTTGCCGAGCAGGAAGTAGAGCTCGTCGCGCACCTTCTCGAGCGCGGGCTGATCGAGCTCGGCGCGGTTGTACTTGCCGATCTTCTCGAGGATGCCCGTCGAGTCCGGCAGCTGGCGCGAGAGCGACGCGAGCCACTTGAGCGTGGCGTTGTAGTACGCGTGCGACGGCCCCTTCTGCACGATGCGATCGAAGTACGAGAGCGAGGCCGAGTAGAACTTCATGTTGTAGAGGGCCTTGCCCATCCAGAACTCGGCCTTCTGCTTGTTCGGCTCGGTGTCGCCGGACTCGCCCTCGACGACCTTGTTGAGCTCGATCGACGACGAGTAGAAGTCCTCACCGTCGTAGAGCTTGAACGCGCGCTCGAGGACCTTCGAAGGCTGATCGCCCGTGGGCGCGGCCTCCGGCTGGTAGTCCTTCGCGTTGTGGTCCTTCTTCTTCTTCGCCAGCGCCGCCGACGCCGGGAGAACGAGGGACGTCAGGAGGAGGATGCCCACTGCGCGCTTTCGGCTCATACAGAGACCTCGCTTTGGAGTGGCCCGAAGGGGAAGAGACCGCGGGCGATGGGGGGACTAAGGACACTGCCACAACCGCGTACAAAGGAGTGTGGCCGCGTAGACAAGCGCACCCTAAAACCGGGCCATGCTACGCAAAGCCGATCAGGGGTGTCAAGTGTGGACTCGGGCGGCTCGCGGGCGATTTCGCCCTTAAAAAATCGCGTAATTGCGATGGTGCGTCGCTGCCCGTTCGATGCCCGACGCAGCCGGTTGACGGGGGCGTTTCGCTGCGACGCCCCCGCCCGCCGGAAGCCTTGACAGGTATGGTCGGGTGGGTAACATGGCGCGGCCTTACCGGCCCCCGGACGCTTTCGGCCGGCCGTTTGACGCCTGGCGAACGTTCCTCTTTCCCCTACGGGCCCCCACTGGACGGCAAGGAGTCTCCATGACGTTCTCTCCCCGACCCTGTCTATCGGCCGCTTCCCTCTCGTTCGTGTTGACCCTCGCCGTGGTCGGGCTCGCGTCCAGCGGGTGCGAGGACAAGCACATCGGCCGCCCTTGCGACCTGTCGGCGCAGGACGCCGGCGTGTCGGGCACGGGCAACAACGCCACCATCAACTCCCAGGCGGTCGAGTGCCCGAGCCGCATCTGCCTGCAGCCGGCGGCGGACAAGAACATCGGCAGCGTCAAGCCGCTCTGCACGGCGGATTGCTCGTCTGACGACGACTGCGACGGCGAGACCGGCGGGAAGGGCTCGGGCCTCTGCACGACCGGCTTCGTCTGCATGGTCCCGACCACCGTCGGTGACTTCTGCTGCCGGAAGATGTGCGTCTGCAAGGATCTCGTCGAGATCCCGACGGGCGGCTTCAAGACCCCCGAGGTCTGCAAGCCCGGCCAGACGATGTGCCACAACGTGCACTGAAGCGCGAAGGGGCTTCGCCCCCCTCGCGGGCTCCCCCCTTGCTGCGTAGGGGGAGCCGGGCCGGCAAAGCCGGCCCTCCTCGTTCTTGGACCCGGTCGCGATGCGACCTCTGGCGCCTCCGGTTTCTACTTGGGTGGTTGAAACAATTCGTGCACCTCGCAGGTGCCGGAGCCGGCGACCTCGAGGAAGCGGCGGCTGAGCTCGATGACGTGCTCGCGGTTCTTGGCCTCGAGCAGGGCGTAGCCGCCGAGGACCTCCTTCGCCTCCGTGAAGGGGCCGTCGGTGACGGACACCTTGCCGCCCTTCGAGCGGCTGACCTTGATGGGCTTGTCGCTGAAGCTGACGCCCTCGGTTGCGATCAGCCAGCCCTCCTTCATGCCGGCTTGGACGAGGGCGTTCATCGTCTCCATCATCTTGGGGTCGGGGGCCGCGTTCGAGGGCTCGTGGGTGAAGATGCTGATGAATTTCATGGTCGGTATCTCCTTTCCTACCCAGGCGACGAGGGGCGGGACGCCGGATCGACAAACGTGAGCACTTTTTTTCAGGGCACCTCGAAGGCGGCGGGAACGTACACGAGCTCGGGCGGCTCCCGGCCCTCCGGGTCGAAGGTGATGCCGACGACGTCGAAGCGGTAGGCCCGCGCGGGCGTGGGCACCTCGGCCAGGTAAAGGCGCGCCGCGCGGATCACGCGCGCCTGCTTGGCGGGCGTGACGGACTCCAGCGGGTGGCCGAGCTCCGTGCCCGTGCGCGACCGGACCTCGACGAACACGCACGTGCCGGCGTGATCGGCGACGATGTCGAGCTCGCCCTCGGGACGGCGCCAGTTCCGTGCGATGACGTGCAAGCCGGCGCGCTCGAGGTGCGCGGCGGCCAGGTCCTCGGCGCGGCGGCCGGTACCGGGCCGCGCAGCCAAGCGTGCCTTTGCCTCTGCCCCTGCCCTTGTCGAGCCCATGCCGAAGGGTCGGCAGGGCGCGCGCCGGGTTGCTGGTCGCGTTAGGACGCGGGCGTGGTCGCGGACGGAGCGGGGGCGGCGGCGGGAGCCGCGCCCTGCGCGGCCGCGCCGGAGGCGCCCGGCTCGTCGGCCGTGCCCTTCTCGCCCTTGATGCGGGCAGCCTTGCCCTGCAGCTCACGCAGATAGTTGAGGCGCGCGCGGCGCACGTGGCCCTTCGTCACGATCTCGATCTTCTCGATGCGCGACGTGTGCAGCGGGAAGATGCGCTCGACGCCGACGCCGTACGAGATCTTGCGGACGGTGAACGACGCGCGCGAGCCGCCGCGGTGCTGGCCGATGACCACGCCCTCGAAGATCTGGACGCGCTCCTTGTCGCCTTCCTTGATCAGCGTGTGAACGCGAACGCTGTCGCCCGAACGAAAGTCCGGGATGTCCTTGCGCCGGTTGGCGCTCTCGATCTCACGCAAAAGCGGGGAAGTGCTCATGGAAACCTTCTCTCGAAAGGGCCGCTATAAGTAATCGGAGGAGCCCCGGGAGTCAAGTGCGCCCGGTTTCGTCGCCCTCGAGCAGCCGCCGCTCGTCCTCGGACAGCGGGTGCTTCTCGACGAGATCGGGGCGCCGCTCCAGGGTTCGACGCAGCGCCTCCCGGCGGCGCCAGCGCGCCACCTCGGCGTGGTCCCCGGACGAGAGGACCTCCGGTACGCCGTGGCCGTTCCAGACGGCGGGCCGCGTCCACTGGGGGTACTCGAGCCGGCCCTCGGAGAACGACTCGTCCTCGGCCGAGAGGCCGCAGCCGAGCACGCCCGGCACGAGGCGCGCGACGGCCTCGATGACGACGGCCGCGGCCAGCTCGCCGCCCGCGAGCACGTAGTCGCCGATGCTGAGCTGCTCGTGGCAGAGCTGGGCGCCCACGCGCTCGTCGACGCCCTCGTAGCGGCCGCACACGAGCGTGAGGCGCGGCAGGCGCGCCAGCTCGCGGGCGCGGCGCTGGTCGAGAGGCCGCCCCTGCGGCGTGAGCAGGACGCGGTGAGAAGGACCGCGGGCCGCCTCGAGGGAGGCGATGGCGGCGGCGATCGGCTCGACGCGCATGATCATGCCGGGGCCGCCGCCGTAGGGCGTGTCGTCGACCTGGCGGTGCTTGCCGGGCGCGAAGTCACGCGGGCTCGTGCGGTGGGCGGCCACGAGCCCTGCCTCGATCGCCTTCCCGAGCAGCGTCGCGCCCAGGAACCCGTCGAAGATCTCGGGAAAGAGCGTGACGAGCTCGAACTCGATGGCGGGCTTTTCAGTCATGACCTTCCCAGCTCACGACGATTCTGCGGTCGGAGGTGTCGACGGTCACGATGAAATCCGGCACGAGGGGAATGAGCTGCTCGCCGACATCGAGGTTCCCCTCGACGACCATGACGTCCTGAGCGCCGTTCCAGAACGTGCTCGTCACGGTTCCGAGCGGCGTGCCGTCCTCGCGGAGGACGGCGCAACCGATGACGTCGCTCACGTAGAACTCGCCGGGGCCGAGCGGCGGCAGGTCCGCGCGCGGCACCCGCACCTCGGCGAGGGTCAGCGCCGCCGCGGCCTCGCGGCCGTCGACGCCGGCGAGCTTGACGATCGCGCCGTCGGGGACGAGCCGCAACGACGCGATCTCGTAGGGCTTCGTCGCGCCGTCGCGCACGAGCAGGAGGCGGCGCAGCCCTGCGAGCGAGGCGCCCTGCGTGTTGTGCGGCCGCAGCCACACCTCACCGTGCACGCCGTGCGGCCGCCCGACGACGCCCAGCGAGACGGTCTCGGGATCGTGGGGCGTGGGCACCTGGCCGGCCTTCGAGTCGGGGGGGCCGCCCGGCGCCATCTGCGGCAGCTCCAGATTCGGGCGTGGTGGGGCGCCTCTGCGTCCCCCCTTGCCCCCGCCGGTCGCCGCGGCGGAGCCGCGTCGCCCAGCCACGCTACTCCACAGGCCGTGGGGTCTGCCCCACGGCTGTCATTCCATAGGCCGAGGGGTCTGCCCCACGGCTGTTATTCCATAGGCCGAGGGGTCTGCCCCACGGCCGTCATTCCAAGATCTCGAGAATGACGCGGCGGCCGCTCTTGGCCGACGCGGCGGAGAGGATCGTGCGCAGCGCCTTGGCCGTGCGGCCCTGCTTGCCGATGACCTTGCCGAGGTCCTCCTCGGCGACCTTGAGCTCGAAGACGAGGGCGTCGGGCTCCTCGATCTCCTCGACCTCGACCTCCTCGGGGCGATCGACCAGACCGCGCGCGAGGTAGTCGACCAGGTCGCGGAGCGACGAGTCCCACACGCTGGCGTCGTCCCGGCGGCCTTTCTCGGCGGCGTCGCTCATGGACGAGGGTTTACGCGGACGTGTTTGCAGGCTTCGCGCCGGCGTCGCGCTTCTGGCGGCGCAGGAGCTCGCCCACCGTCTGGCTGGGGAGCGCGCCCTTCGAGAGCCAGTGCGCGAGACGCTGCTCGTCGACGCGGAACTCGATCGGCTCGCGGAGTGGATCGTAAACGCCGAGCTGCTCGATGAAGCGGCCGTCGCGCGGGCTGCGGTGGTCGGCGGCAACCACGCGGTAGAAGGGCACCTTCTTGCTGCCGGCGCGGGTCAGTCTGATGGTCACGGACATGCGATTTTTCCTCGAAAAACGAGTCGCGAAACCTACCGGCTGCCGGGGGGCCTGTCAAGGTGGAGGGCGCGTGCGTCACGGTGCGCGTCTGGCATGATGCGCGCCGTGCGCCGTCGTACCCTACCTGCCCGACCCGCCCTGCCCGGCCCGCTGCTGGTCCTCCTGACCTTCGTTCTGCCATTGGTGCCGCAGGGCGGCGCCCGCGCGGAGCCCGGAGTCCGGCGTTTCACGCTGTTTTACACGGCCGAGGTGCACGGGACGCCCGAGCCGTGCGGGTGCACGAGCGATCCCCTCGGCGACGTGGCCCGCTACGCATCGGTCGTGCGGGCGGCGCGCAAGGAAGCCGACGTGCTCCTGGTGGACGCGGGGGCGCTGTCGTTTCCCGAGGGGGGCGCCTCCGAGCGCGAGCGGGCAGGCAACGAGCTGCGCGCGGCCTTTCTGGCGCGGGAGCTCGGAAGCCTCGGCCTCGCCGCGTGCGGGCTGGCCGAGCGGGATCTGCCGCCCGGTGGGGCGGGCCACGTCGGGGCCGGTGCCGGTGCCCATCTGGCGCCCGCGCGCCAGGCCGTGAACCTGGCGGCCGCGCCCGGGTTCGCGCCCGCGCCTTCGCTCCTGCGGGCCGTGGGGGGCGTCAAGGTGGGCGTCTTCGGCGTCGCCGATCCCGAGCTGGCCGGCGCGCTCGGCACGAAGGCAGAGGATCCCGTCGCGGCGGGACGCCGCGAGGCCGACCGGCTTCGCAAGGCGGGCGCCGAGATCGTCGTCGCGCTCGCGCCCATCGACCGTGGCGTCGCGCGGCGGCTCGCGCGCGAGGCCGCCGTCGACTTCGTCGTGCTGGGCCGCCAGGTCGGCGCGGGCTCGCCGCGCGCCGACGCCGTGGGGCACGCCTTCCTGCTCGCGCCCGCCGACGAGCTGCAGCGCGTGGGGCGGCTCGACATCGTCCTGCGGCCGGGCGGCGGACCGCTCGTCGACGCGGGCGGGCCCGAGGCCACGGAGCTGCGCAAGGCCGAGGTCGCGCGCGCGCTCGAGCGCCTCGACGGCGAGCTCGCGTCGTGGTCGAAGGGCGGCGCGCCCGCCGACCCGAGCTTCGTGGCCGCGAAGCGCAAGGAGCGCGAGGCGCTGGGCGCCGAGAAGGCGCGCCTGGAGGCGTCGGCGTGGGCGCCGCCTGCGCAGGGGTCGTACTTCACCAACCGCCTCGTGGCCCTCCGGCGCAGCCTGCCGCGCGATCCGGGCATCGCCGCCGCCATGCGCGCGCTCGACGCGCAGATCGGGAAGGTCAACCTGCGGGCCGCCGCGCCGCCGCCCCCGCCCGAGCCGGGCCGCGCCTCCTTCGTGGGCATGGCGAACTGCGTGGGCTGCCACAAGCCGGCGGCGGCGTTCTGGAAGAAGACGGTCCACGCGAGCGCGTGGCACACGCTCGTCGTCGACGGCAAGCAGGCCGATTACAAGTGCGTCGCCTGCCACGTCACGGGCTACGGTCAGGTCGGCGGCACGAGCCTCGGTTTCACGAAGGGCCTCGAGAACATCCAGTGCGAGGTGTGCCACGGGCCGGGCTCGCTGCACGTCGCGCAGAAGGGCCTGGAGGACCCGCCCCAGGTCGAGCGCACCACGAGGCCGCACACCTGCACGCCCTGCCACAACGAGCACCACTCCGACACGTTCGAGTACGTGGCGTACCTGCGCGACATCCTCGGACCTGGACATGGCGCCGAGGCGCGCAAGAAGCTCGGCGACGGACCGACGGGGCACCAGCTGCGCAGCGCCGCGCTCGCGCGCGCCGCGGCGGCCGGCAAGGCGGCGGCAAGCAAGCTGTGAGTCCCGAGCGGACCGCCTGGATCTTCGCCTGCGCCTGCGTGGGCTGTGGCGCCCTCTCCTCGAAGTACGTCCAGGACGCGCCCGCCGAGGCGCCACCATCCAACGAGAACGCGATCGCATACTGCCGCGAGGCCGCGAAGCACCCGCCCGACAGGAGGCCGCCGACGCCCATCGTGCCGCCCAAGGTCCGTAAGGAGGTGCGCGCGATCTACCCGCCCGCCGCGCTTCGCGAGCGTCGCGAAGGTGCCGTGACGCTCAAGGTGCTCATCGACGCGCGCGGCGATGTCTCGAAGGCCGAGATCGCCGCCTCTGCCGCGCCCGATCTCGACGCGACGGCCCTCGACGCCGTCAAGCAGTTCTGGTTCTGGCCCGCTTGTCTCGGGACCGGCGAGCCCGTCCCCGCGCACATCCTCTACGTGTATCGATTCGTCGTACCGAACCGTCAGACGCCGACGGGCGCGGCGCCCGTCAGCAACTGATCCAGCAGCGCGGGCTCGATGTTGCCGCCGCTCACCAGCACGACGGTGCGGCGGCCGCGGATCGGCGACGCGTCGTCGAGCAGCGCCGCGATCGCGACGGCGGCCGACGGCTCGCAGACGATGCCGAGCGTGCGGTAGGCGTAGACGACGGCCTGACGGATCGCGACCTCGCTGACGAGCGCGATCTCGGGGAAGTAGTCCTTGGCCATGTGGTAGGTGCGCTCGCTCACCGCGCCCTCGAGGCCCTCGGCCAGCGTCGCGCCGCCCTCGTACGTCGTGTAGGCGCGGCCCTCGTCGAGCGAGCGACGCATGGCGCAGTTGGTCTCCGGCGACGCGCCGAGGAGCTTGATGCCGCGCGGGACCACCTCGACGCCGATGCCGCCCGCCAGGCCGCCGCCGCCCACGGGCACGACGATGGCCTGCACGTCGGGGAGCTGGGCGAGGAGCTCGCGCGCGAGCAGCCCGCCGTTGCCGGCGATCACGTGGTCGTCGTCGAAGGCCGAGACGAAGACGAGGCCGGCGTCCGCGGCGGCGCGCCTGCGGGCCTCGGCCTCCGCCTCGTCGTAGGTCGCGCCCGCGACCTCGACCTTGGCGCCGAGGGCGGCGATGCCGGCGCGCTTGACCTCGGGCGTCTGGGCCGACACCAGCACGGTCGCGTCGAGCTCGAAGGTCTGGGCGGCCAGCGCCACGCCCAGCCCGTGGTTGCCGGCCGAGGCGGCCACGACGCGCTTGGGACGGCCATCGGCTGCCTCGGCGGCGAGCGCCGCGAGGCGCGCCGCGGCGCCGCGCAGCTTGAACGAGCCGGTGCGCTGCAGGTTCTCGAGCTTGAGCCAGACGTCCGCGCCGGTGCGGCGGCCGAGCGCCGGTGCCGGGACGAGGGGCGTGACGCGCGTCAGCCGGCGCACGCGCTCGGCGATCGCGCCGCCCGTCACCTCACGCCAGATCTCGGGGTCGAAGGCCCGCTCCATGCGGGCGGGAAGGTAGCATGGGCAGGTCGATCTTACGGGGCCTCCCGGCCCCCGGCCCCCCGCTCGCTTCGCGCGGCGAAGCCGCGCTGCGCTCGGTCTGTCGTGTCGACGACCGCCCCGGGACGCGGTAGATGAACCGTATGTCCCTCGTCTCGGTCGACCGGCTCGTGCGGGGCGGCCACGTCGCGGAAGACGACGCCGCGCGCGTCGAGCACCTCTGGAACGAGATCCGCCGGCTCAAGGCGGAGAAGCGCGCCTTCATCCCGGCGCACAACTACCAGGTGCCCGAGGTGCAGGCCGTGGCGGACACGGTGGGCGACAGCTTCGAGCTGGCGGTGCGGGCGCGCGACCTCGACGCGCGGCTGGTTGTGTTCTGCGGCGTACGCTTCATGGCCGAGGGCTGCTACACGCTCGCGCCCCAGCGGCCCGTGTACCTGCCGAACCTGCGCGCGCTCTGCTCGCTGGCCGAGGTCGACGCCGACGACGTGGCGGAGCGCCAGGAGTTCCTGCGCGCCGCGGGCCGCCGCTTCGCGACCATGACGTACGTGAACACGTACGCGGACGTGAAGGCGCTCTCGGACGTGTGCTGCACGAGCTCGAACGCCGCGCGCATCGCGGACAAGCTCGGCGTGCCCGACCTCCTGTTCGTGCCCGACCAGAACCTCGCGTATCAGGTCGCGCTCAAGACGAGGCGCATGTACCTGCCGCCGCCCGAGCCGGGAAAGTTCCACCCGAAGGAGTACGCCGAGATGATCGAGCCGCTCGTGCGGGAGGGCGAGCGGCAGGGGCTGGTCGGCAACGTCTTCGCCTGGGAGGGCGCCTGTCACGTGCACCACCAGATGACGCCCGACGACATCACGAAGATCCGGCGCGAGGATCCCGGCGCCGTCATCATCGTGCACGGCGAGGTACGGCCCGAGCTGCAGCGGCTGGCGGATGAGGTCCTCTCGACGTCGCAGATGGCGAAGTACGTCGACGCCCACCCGGAGCAGAGCCGCTTCGCGATCCTCACCGAGTGCGGCCTGGTCGTGCGGATGGAGCTCGACCACCCGGAGAAGCAGTTCTACAAGCCCTGCCGGCTCTGCCACTACATGAAGGCGATCGATCTCGAGAGCGTCTACCTCACGCTGCGCGACGAGCCGCCCGAGCAGCTCGTCACCGTCCCCGCCGACGTTCGCGAAGGCGCCGCCCGCGCGATGATGCGCATGATCGACCTAGGATCCTGATCGGCTCGCGCCCTGATGAGCTCGCGTCCTGATGAGCTCGCGTCCTGATCAGCTCGCGTCCTGATCAGCTCGCGTCCTGATCAGCTCGCGTCCTGATCACCCGAGCGCAGCGCGGCTTCGCCGCGCGGAGCGAGCGCCGGGGGGTTTGGGGACCCTGTGAGGGTCCCCATCTAGATAGCCGCCGGGTTGCAGCCGCAGGTCGGGCAGCCGGTCGCCGCGTCCGTCTGGTAGCCCGCGGGGCAGGCGAGGGCCGGGCAGGCCAGGACCGGGCACGAGCAGTACGGCGCGTGCCACGCGCACATGCCATCCGTGCCGCGCGTGCACACCGCGGGGACGACGGTGCCGCCCGAGCACATCGGCTGCGCGTAGGGAGGCGGCGGCCCGCACTCGGCCTGCGTGCACGCGGGCGGCGGCTTGCACATGCAGAGCGGGCAGCCGTTGGCGTCGGTGACGAAGCCGTACTGGCAGAAGAGGTCGCACATGGCGCCGCCGCAGCTGCCGGTGCCGGCGGCGCCGCTCATCCCC
>JADMIO011875114.1_pt1 | contig 27858 bp, 22 predicted proteins | sample 8958161 | NCBI WGS metagenome assembly JADMIO01 (sample SAMN16585339, study PRJNA669376) | soil metagenome | isolation source: Crop rotation soil | place: USA: Cullars Rotation, Alabama | collected 2011
GGCCGCGACTTCAAGTCACGTGAATTCCAAGCTTCGGATCCCACTGTGCTGGAAAGTCCTGTCCTGGCGCGTCGGCAACACCCTGCCGGTCCTGCTCGGGTTGTGGCCGGTCATCGCGCTGTCCGGGACGCTTGCCGGCGAGGCCGCGAAGGGCAGCCTCGACCTGCTCGCATCGACGCCGCAGGGGCGACGGACGATCGCGCTCGAGAAGCTCGGCGGGCACGTCACGGCAGTCGTCTTCTCGATGCTCCTGCTCGCGTTCACGATCTGGGTCGTTGGTGCGGCGTTCGGCTCGCTGCCGGGCGACGAGATCCCCGCATCGGCCGCGCTCGGTCAGGTGACCCTCTATGGCGTGATGATGCTGTTCGTCGGGGGGGTGGCCTTCGCGACCGCGCCATGGCTCGGGCGGACGCGCGCGATGGCGTTCGGGCTCATCGTCCTGTTCGCGAGCTACCTCATCTACAGCTACGCCTCGTTGTCGCCGGTCATCGATGCGTTGAAGCCGCTGTCGTTCTTCCGCTGGACCGAGGGCCACCGCCCGATGGCCGGGGTCAGCGACTGGCCGTCGGTCGCGGCCCTGACGGCGATCACGGTCGTGCTGTTCGCGATCGGCGTCGTCGGCTTCGTCCGGCGCGATCTCGGCGGCGTCGCGAACGTGGGTTGGCTTCGCCTGCCGTCGCTGCCGGCGGGCATCGCCGGACCGTTCACCCGCCAGCTCGCCGACCGGACGGGCATCGCCATCGCCTGGGGCCTGGGCATCGGGCTGTATGGGATCCTCATCGTCGCGTCAGCCGACGCGTTCAGCGACATGATCGGGAACCTGCCCCAGATCGCCGCCCTCATCCAGACGGTCTATCCCGACCTCGACCTGACCCAGCCGTCGGCCGTGCTGCAGCTGACGTTCTTCGGCTTCGGCTCGTTCATCATCGGCCTGTCGGGCGCCACCTTCCTGGCGGGCTGGGCAAGTGACGAAGGCAGGCGGCGGCTCGAAGTCGTGCTCTCGACGCCGCGTTCGCGCGCCTCATGGGCGATGCGGAGCGGGCTCGGGGTCATGGGCGCCATCGGTGTCGTGACGCTGGTCATCGCGCTGCTCATCGGGATCGCCACGGCCATCCAGGGCGGGACTGTCGTCGATCCCGTTGCGGGTGTCGGGATCCTGGGACTCGCCGCGGCGGCCTTCGCCGGGGTCGGTCTGGCAGTCGGGGGTCTGGTCAGGTCATCGCTGGCGGCCGGTGTGACCGGCGTGCTCATCGTCGCGACGCTGCTTCTCGATACGTTGGGCGCCGCGCTCAAGCTGCCCCAGTGGGTCCTCGACCTTTCGATCTACAAGCACCTCGGGCAGCCGATGGCGGGCATCTTCGACCCGCTCGGGATCGTCGTCGCGACCGTGATGGCGGTCGGTGGGCTCGCGCTCTGCACCTGGGGTCTGACGCGCCGCGACATCGGCAGGTAACGTCCGGGGGTGGAACCCTGGGTCATCGCGCTGGTCGCCGTGTCGGCCGTCCTGCATCTCGCCTGGAACGTCCGCCTCAAGACCGCCGGTGATCCGCTCCGGGCGGCGACCATCGGCATGGTCGCGGCGTCGGTCGGGATCGTGCCGCTCGGCGTAGCGGTGTGGTTGTCGCAGGGACGGCCGGCGCTTCCGCCCGAGGGCGTGGCTTTGGGGCTGGCGTCGGGCGTCGTCGAGGCGGCGTACTTCATCTTCCTGTCGGCGGCGTACCGGCGCGGGGATCTCTCGGTCGTGTATCCGCTGGCGCGCGGGACGGCGCCGCTCTTGGCCGTCTTCATCGGGGTCGTGATCCTGGGCGAGCGGTTGGGGCTGGCTGGATCACTCGGCGTCATCGCGCTGCTGGCCGGGTTCCTGCTGCTGCAGCGACCCTGGCGGGCGATCGCGATGGCCCGGTCCGGGGCTGCGGGCGCGCGCAAGGCGGCCGCCGACAGCGCGATCCTGTACGCGCTCGCGACCGGCGTGATGATCGCCACGTACACCGCCATCGATCGGGTCGGGACGCGCTTGATCGATGTGCTGACGTATGCCGCGATCCTGTGGGCGACGTGCGCGTTGCTCCTGGTCGCGTGGGTCGCGTTCGCGGCCGGCGGGGACCTGTTGCGCTACGGGCCGGTGGCGGCGCGGCGGGCCGCGGTCGGGGGCTGGCTGACGCTCCTCGCCTACCTGTGCATCCTCGTGGCGCTCAGCGTCGCGCCGCTGTCCGGCGTCGCGCCCCTGCGTGAATCGGCAACCGTTTTCGCGGCGGCCTGGGGCTCTGTCCGGCTGGGAGAGGCGAGCGACCGTTCCGAGGCCTTCAGGCGGATCGGGGCTTCCGTGCTGATCGTCGGTGGAGCGCTGCTGCTGGCGGTGGGGGAGTAGGGAGCTAGCCGCCAGCGGGCGGCCCGAACCACGTCGTCAGCGCCTCGGTGAGACCCGCGTCCGTCCCGTCCCCCACCCACGCGACGTAGCCGTCGGGCCGGATCAGCACCGCGGCCGGAGCGGCGACGACCCCGATCACCGGCAGCTCCCATGGACCGGCGTAGCTGGCGGCGACCACCCGAACGCGGTGCGCCCAGGGCCCGATATCGACGCCACCCGGCTCCTCGAAGTCGATCAGGACCGGTCGCGCAGCGTGCAGCAAGCTGAACACCCGCACCGGCCCGTCCCGGGTCACGACGTCCAGGTCCGGCATGCGGCGTCCAAGCAGCGGGTGTCCCTCACCCAGGTCGTACCGGATGTCCAGACCGGACATCCTGCCCGCGAGGCGCCTGCGCGGCTCGTCCATCGCGAGGAGCTCGGAGACGATGTCGCGCAGGGCGCTCGTCTGGTCGTCTTCGCGTCGGAGGGCGACCGACGCGGTCGTCGTCCGCAGGACCCCTGCGGCGACTGGGTGACGCTCCGCATGGTAGGTGTCCAGGAGCGCTTCCGACGATGTCCCTCGGACCACCTGTGCCAGCTTCCAGCCGAGACCGACCGCGTCCTGCACCCCGGTCTGGAGCCCCTGGCCACCGTCCGGCGGATGGATGTGGGCGGCGTCGCCGGCCAGCAGGACCCGTCCGGCCCGGTAGGTCGCGGCCTGCCGGGTCGCATCGGTGAACCGTGAGATCGAGGTCGGGCTGTGGACCCCGAAGTCTGTGCCGTAGACGGCGATCATCGCCTCGCTGAGATCGCGCAGGGTGGGTTCGCTCGTCGCTCCGACCCGCCGCTCGGTCACCATCACCCCGACGTGTGTCCCGTCCTCCGACCGGCTGAGGGCGTGGATCCCGAGGGTGTCGCGGCGGATGCCCCATTCGGCCGGCTCCTCGGTGAACTCGGCCTCGGCGATCAGGTTGCTGGTCGTCGGCTCCGACCCCGGGAACTCGATGCCGGCGGCCTTGCGGACCAGGCTGCGACCGCCATCGCACCCGACGAGGTAGCGCGCCCGCAGCGACCCGCCGTCAGAGAGCCGGACGTCGACGGCGGTGTCTTCTTGCGCGAAGCCCGTCACTTCGACCCCGTAGCGGACGGGCACCCCGAGCTCGCCGACCCAGTCCGCGAGGATCCGCTCGATTTGCCTCTGACGCAGCGCGAGCCCGTACGGGTGGCGGGTGGGGAAGTCGCTGATGTCCAGCTTGGTCCCGGCGAACCCGGCGACCTGCGCCACCTGGCCCTCGGCGAGGAACCGATCGGCGATCCCGCGCTGATCGAAGACCTCGATGGTGCGGGCGTGCAGGCCGCCGGACCGTGAGCCGGTCAGATCCTGGTTCGCGCGTCGCTCGACGACGACGACATCCGTGCCGGCCAGGGCCAGCTCTCCCGCCAGCATCAGCCCCGTCGGGCCGCCGCCGGCGATCACCACCGCGTGTTCGTTCATCACCACGGGACGACCGCTATACCGCCTCGATCGGTGGCACCCGGCCGAACAGTCGCCGCCGACCGAACTTGCTGTTGACGAGTCCGACCCCGGCCACGACCAGCGCCGTCCCGAACAGGATCCGCGCGTCGATGGGCTCGTCGAGGACGAGGAACCCGAGGATGATCCCGACCGGCGGGATGACGTAGGCGATGAGCGTCGTCCGCGTCGCGCCCCAGTTCGAGAACAGCCGGAAGACGAGCAGATACGCGATCCCGGAGCCGAAGATGCCGAGCCACAGGATCGAGACGATCGCCTCCGCGTCCGGCGTCGCGGTCCAGGGGTGCTCGAACAAGAGGGCCAGCGTCGTGACGAGGATGGCCGCGAACGTGACCTGGAACACGGCCGGCACCATCGGCGGCAGGCCGCGGACGTTGCGCCTCGAGTAGACCGCGCCGACCGCGTAGCTGAACGCTGCGCCGAGGAGAGCGATCTCGCCAGTGACCGACGAGTTGCCGCCGGTCAGGCCGGGGCTGGTGATGATGATCACACCGATGAACCCGACGATCAGGCCCGCGACGCCGTTGACCCGCATCGGCTCGTCGGCGAGGAACACGGCCGAGAGGATGATCGCGAAGAGAGGCACGGGCGAGGTCAGGATCGCCGCGAGGGACGAGTCGACCGACTGTTCGGCCCAGGTGATCAACAGGAACGGGATGGTGATGTTGACGATCGCCATCACGAGCAGGTGGCCGTACATCCGGCGTTCCCGCGGCAGCGGCTGGTGCGCGACGCGGATGACGATCCACAGCAGCGCGGCGCCGACGAGCAGCCTGAGCGAGACCAGGGTGAACGTCCCGAAGTCGTCGACGGCTAGCTTGATGAACAGGTAGCTCGAGCCCCACATCAACCCGAGGGCGAGGAAGACCAACCAGTCGACCTGGTTCGAACGGGAGCTCATCGAGGCATTCTACCGACCGTTGGCCTAGGCCGGTATGCCAATCGGCGCGGGGATGCTGGCGTTCTCGTCATGCACCCAGAACCCGGTCCGTCGCAGATCCGTTGCGACCGGTTCTTGCCGAACGTGCGCCAAGTGCACGCCAGATGAGAGTCGCGCGGTCGGTGGCCCCAAACGGTCGTCCGGTGCGCGTTTGGGGACGATTCGTGCCCGTTCCGCGGCGCAGACCCCGCCTCGCCACGCTAGCGGTCACCCAGCGCGCGTATGGCGATTCGCAGAGGACACACGCCTCGCGCGACCGCTTACCGCCAGCGGGTCAGGATCGCCTCGCGGTCGAACATGGCGACCCCGGCCCGCAGCCCGAACAGGCTCAGAACGAGGACGATCGCCGCGAGCAGCAGGTACCCGGCCGGCCCCACCAGCAGCGTCCCGGTCGCCTGGAGCAGCGTCACTGCGATGATCGGAACGACGATGATGCCGCCGATCTGCTGGGCGACCCGCGGATCGCCGACCCGCGAGCTGACGATGACCCCGGCCACGACCGACGACAGCCCGACCGCCGGCCCGAGCACGAAGACGCCAGCCAGCCAGCTCGCGTCGGTGACGACCCCGAACAGCGCCGGGCCGTAGACGAACGAGGCGAGCGCGACGAACGCCACGTAGGTGACCCACCCGGCGAGCACACCCGGAACGAGTGCGGCCACCGCCTTGCCGCTGAGCAGCTCCACGGTCCGGATCGGCGTCGCCAGGACCGGCTCCAGGGTTCGCGCCTGCTTCTCGCCGATGATCGAGAACGTCGCGATCGACAGCGGGATGTACGCGGGCATCAGCAGGAAGAAGGCGAGGAACTGCTGGACGGCGAACGCACCGGCCAGCTCGGCCGCGGTGAACGTCGCCCATTCGGGCCGCTGCGAGATGACCGAGGCGGCGAGGGCCGGCGGCAACGACCGCTCGCCGACCACGCCCGCCAGGGCAAGGGGCGCGATGGTCAGGACGACCGGCGGGATGAGGATGGTCGACATGAGGAGGCGGTTGCGGATCGTCTCGGCCCACTCGCGGCGAAGGACGGTCGTCAGGATGCCGAACCGCATCAGGTCGCCTCGCCACGGTCGGGCCGGGCGCCCATGACCTCGAAGTAGACCTGCTCGAGCGTCGTCGCGTGCTCGTGGACGGCGGTGATGTCGGCGCCGGCCTCGACGAGGGCGCGGACCAAGGCCGGCGTGACGCTCGCGGGATCCTCGGTGGCGAGGACCAGTCGGTGATCCAGGATCTCCACTGCCGTGACGCCCGGCACGGATCGCGCCGCCGACACGAGCGCCTCATCGGTCGCGACCAGCCCGACCTCGACACCGCGCCCGCCGACCGACCCGCGCAACCCGGCAGGCGAATCGATCCGCAGCAGCCCGCCACGAACGAACGCGACGCGGTCGCACAACCGGTCCGCCTCGTCGAGGTTGTGGGTGGCGAGGACGATCGTCCGCCCGGAGCGACGCATCGACTCGATGGCTTCGCGGACGACGTACGCCGCCTCAGGATCGAGCGCGGCCGTCGGCTCATCGAGGAAGACGACCGCCGGTTCGTGGAGCAACGCGCGGGCGATGGCCAGCTTCTGCTTCATGCCCTTGCTGAACGTGCCGGCCACGTCGTCCCGCCGGTCCCACAGCGAAAACAGCCGCAGATACTGCTCGATCCGCGCGGCGCGTGTCTCGGCGTCCAACCCGTAGAGCCGCCCGAAGAAGTCGAGGTTCGCGGTGGCGGTCAGCTTGTCGTACAGGCCGGGCGTCTCGGTCAAGATCCCGACCCGGGCGCGGACTTGTTCCGCGTCGTCGACGACGTCCAGCCCGTCGACGGAGGCGCGTCCCTCGGACGGCGCGATGAGCGCGGTGAGCATGCGGACCGTGGTCGTCTTGCCTGCGCCGTTCGGCCCGAGCAGGCCGAGGACCTCGCCGCGGCGGACCTCGAGATCCACGTCGCGGACCGCCCACAACTCCCCGAACGCCCTGCCCAGACCGGTGGCGCGGATCATGACCGGGTCGGGCGCTGTCATCGCCCCCAGTCTGACCGAGCGTGGGACAATCGTGCTCGTGACCCGACCGTGGACCCTCCCCGAGGTGACGGGGATCGGACGCCTGCCGATGCACGGCGTCGAGCATCAGGAACGCTTGCCACTCGACGACCGCTGGCGCTTCCAGCTCTTGCGCTCGCCCGACGACGCGCCCGGCCCGGACTGGTCCGAAGCGGAGGTGCCCGGCCTCTGGACGATGGCCGGCACCTGGGACAGGCCGCACTACACCAACGTCCAGATGCCGTTCGCCGCCCTGCCGCCGGACATCCCCGACGTGAACCCGACCGGCCTGTACGAGCGCGAGGTCGAGGTCCCTGCCGCGTGGCTGGAGCCCGGCCGTCGCATCGTCCTCCATGTCGGCGCCGCGGAGAGCGTGCTGATCGTCGAGCTCGACGGCGAGGAGATCGGGGTCGGCAAGGACTCACATCTCGCCTCCGAATTCGACCTCACCGGGCGGCTCGGCGCGGGCGCGCACACCCTCCGCCTCCGTGTCGTCAAATGGTCGGACGCGACCTATGTCGAGGACCAGGACCAATGGTGGCACGGCGGCATCAGCCGACCGGTGTTCCTGTACACGACCCGCGACGTCCACCTCGCCGACATCCGCGCCGACGCGAGTCTCGCCGGCGACGACCTGACGACGGGCACGCTCGACCTGACCGTCACGATCGGTTTCCCCGGGCGTGAGCTTCCGCCCGGCTGGACGGTCGAGACGACGCTCGACGGAACGCCGGAGACCCGGACCGCGCCGGCCGCGATGGTCGACCGCTCGACGCTCATGGGCTGGACCCGCGAGATCCAGAACGTCATGTACACCCACGCCGCCGGCCTCCTCCCACCCGAAGACGAGGATCTCTGGCAGCGCGTCCACGCCGGGATGGCGCCGCCGCTCGATGGCCTCGTGACCTGGCACGTCGACGTCCCGGCGGTCCGCCGCTGGTCAGCGGAGCAGCCGAACCTGTACCCGCTCCACGTGACCCTTCGGACTCCGGAGGGCGACGTGGCCGAGGCGGTGACGATCCAGGTCGGCTTCCGGCGGGTCGAGATCCGCGGGCTCGACCTGCTCATCAACGGCGAACGCGTCTACATCCGCGGCATCAACCGCCACGACTTCGACCAGCACACCGGGCGCGTCCTGACCCGCGACTCGATGCGCGCCGACCTGGTCGTCATGAAGCAGTTCGGATTCAACGCCGTGCGCACCTCGCACTACCCGAACGACCCGGCCTTCCTCGAGCTGACCGACGAGCTCGGGCTCTACGTCATCGACGAAGCGGACATCGAATCGCACGCCTTCCAGAGCACCCTGTGTGACGACCACCGTTACCTGTCGCAATGGGTGGATCGCGTGTCGCGGATGGCGCAGCGCGACAAGAACCACGCCTCGGTGATCCTCTGGTCGCTCGGCAACGAATCCGGTCACGGGTCGAACCACGAAGCGGCCGCCGCCTGGCTCCGCCGCTACGACCCGAGTCGCCCGCTCCACTACGAAGGGGCGATCCGCTACGACTGGGCGAGCGACCAGGGCATCAGCGACATCACCTGCCCGATGTACCCGCCGATCGCGACCATCGTCGGCCATGCGCGGTCCGGACTGCAGCGCCACCCGCTGATCATGTGCGAGTTCAGCCACGCGATGGGCAACAGCAACGGGACCCTCGACGAGTACTGGGACGCCATCGAGTCCACGCCGGGACTCCAGGGCGGGTTCATCTGGGAGTTCTGGGACCACGGCCTCGTCCAGACGTTGCCCGACGGGCGGACGCGCTGGGCCTACGGCGGCGACTTCGGCGAGCAGCCGCACGACGGCAACTTCGTGTGCGACGGCATGGTCTGGCCGGATCGCCGGCCGAAGCCGGCGATGTGGGAGCACAAGCGGCTGGCCGCGCCGGTCCGGATCCGGGGCGCCGTGGCGGAGGTGGCGGCGACGGGTCGGATCGATGTCGTGAACCACCAGCACTTCAGCGATCTCGGCTGGCTCCGGGCGCGCTACGAGCTGTCCGTCGACGGCGTCCAGACCGCGTCGGGCACGTTCGACCTGCCCGCGATCGGGCCGGGCGAGCACGCCTCCGTCACGCTTCCTGGTTGGGCCTCGCCCGACCCCGAGGCGGGTGAGGCGTTCCTGACGGTCCACGTCACGACCGCAGATGAGCAGTCGTGGGCGCCCGCCGGCTTCGAGATCTGCACGCTGCAGCTCCCCGTGTCTGGTGGCCGCCCGCGCACGCAGGCGGACAGTGCCACCGCTGGCTCGGTCGACCTTGACGCCGATGGCCGCCTCGTCCATCCGCTGCTCGCCGCAGCGCCGACCTTGTCCCTGTGGCGCGCCCCGACCGACAACGACAGGATCGGTGGCTTCGGGGCGCGCTGGGCGGAGCAGGGCGTCGACCGGCTCGAACGGCGGCTCGACGGCATCGAGCGCACCGGTCGGGCGACAGTCGTCCGGGCCACCTATCTCGCCGGTTCGACTTCGATCGCGCACGAGGCTACGTATGCCCTCCTCGCCGACGGCGGTATCCAGGTGGCCGAGACCGTCGACATCCCCGAGACCCTCGGGGACCTCGCGCGGGTCGGCACAGTCCTCGAGGTCGCGCAAGGGTCCGAGGCGCTTCGCTGGTTCGGCGCGGGCCCACACGAGACCTACCCGGACCGGAAGCGAGCCGGCCTGGTCGGAGTCTGGGAGTCGACCGTGGCCGACCAGTCCGTCCCGTACATCCGGCCACAGGAGAACGGCGGCCACGCCGACGTCCGCTGGCTGGAGCTGCGCGACCCCGCGGGCACCGGGCTGCGCATCGACCTCGGGGAGCCCAGCCAGGTCTCCGTGACCCACCATCGCGCCGCCGACCTCGCCGCGGCGTCCCACGACGTCGACCTCGTCCCGATCGCGGAGACCATCGTTCACATCGACGCCGCCCACCGCGGACTCGGCACGGCAAGCTGCGGTCCCGACACGACCCCCGAACATCGGCTGGGCACGGGTCGCTACAGCTGGACGTGGACGCTGCGCGACATCGGCCACGGCCGGTAGATGCCCATCACCTGGTCACCGGACACGCGCGAGCTGCGTCTCGCCAACGACCGCGTCGCCTACGTCATGCGCGTCCACGACGACTCGGCGCTCGGCCACCTCTATTTCGGCGCGCCACTCCCCTCGGGCCGGCCGCTGGAGCACGTCGAGTCCGCCGGCTTCAGCGGCTTCTCGAACCGCGTCGGCGAGCCCGTCGCCCTCGAATACCCGACGACAGGCTCCGGTGACTACCGGATCCCGGCGCTCACCGTCGAACACGCCGATGGCTCGACGGTCCTCGACCTCTCATACGCGCACCACAAGATCGTGCCGGGCAAGCCGGCCTGGGATGGGACCGGCCTGCCGACGACCTACGTCGAGACCGACGATGAGGCCGAGACCGTCATCGTCACGCTCCGGGACAAGCTCAGCGGCATGGCGGTCGAGCTCGCCTACACGATCTTTGCCGGGCGCCCGGTCGTCGCTCGCAGTGCCCGGATCCGCAACGACGGCACGACGTCCGTCCGGCTGACCGGCGCGATGAGCGCATCGCTCGACCTCGCCGATGCGCGCTGGCAGTTCGTCCAGCTGAGCGGAGCCTGGGCCCGCGAGAACCACGTCGTCAGCACGCCCCTGCGACCCGGACGCCAGTCGGTCGGCAGCGATCGCGGCTCATCGAGCCACATCCACAACCCGTTCCTCGCCCTCCAGCGCGCGACCACGACCGAGGACCAGGGCGAGGCGTACGGGCTCAGCCTCGTCTACTCGGGCAACTTCATCGCCGAAGCCGAGGTCGACCCATATGACACGACCCGCGTCCGGGTCGGCATCAGCCCGAACACCTTCACCTGGACCCTCGAGCCCGGCGGGGCGTTCGTGACGCCGGAGGCCGTGCTCGTCTACTCGGCGAGCGGGCTCGGGACGATGAGCGACGCTCTCCACGGCCTGTACCGCGACCGGCTCGCCCGCGGAACGTGGCGCGACAAGCCCCGGCCGGTCCTCATCAACAACTGGGAGGCGACCTACTTCGGATTCGACGAGACGAAGCTGGTCGACATCGCGACGTCCGCCCGCGACCTCGGCGTCGAGCTGTTCGTCCTCGACGACGGCTGGTTCGGCCGGCGCGATTCGGACGACACGTCGCTCGGCGACTGGTTCGTCGACCGGCGCAAGCTCCCGAACGGTCTCGACGGGCTCGCGCGGAAGGTCGAAGCCCTCGGCATCCGGTTCGGGCTCTGGATCGAGCCCGAGATGATCAGCGAGCGGAGCCGCCTGTTCGAGGAGCACCCGGACTGGGCGATCGGCATCCCGGGAAGGCCCCGGACCGAGAGCCGTCAGCAGTACGTCCTCGACATGTCCCGGCCGGAGATCGTCGACCACCTGTTCGGCGTGCTGTCCGACGTGCTCGCCAGCGCCCCGATCTCGTACATCAAGTGGGACTTCAACCGGACCATCACCGAGCCGTACAGCACGGCCCTGCCGCCGGACCGCCAGGGCGAGTTCTTCCACCGCTTCGTCCTCGGCACATACGACCTGTACGCGCGGCTGACGGCGGCCTTTCCCGACGTGCTGTTCGAGTCGTGCGCCGGCGGTGGCGGCCGGTTCGATCCGGGCATGCTGGCGTTCGCGCCGCAGGCCTGGACGAGCGACGACACTGACGCCGTCGAGCGCCTGAAGATCCAGTGGGGGACGTCGATGGCCTACCCGCTGAGCTCGATGGCGGCGCACGTCGCGGCGGTCCCGAATCACCAGACCGGCCGCATCACGCCGATCGACACGCGGGCCGCGGTGGCGTTCTTCGGGGTCTTCGGCTACGAGCTCGACCCGACCGAGCTCGCCGACGCCGACAGGGCGTCCGTCCGGGCGCAGATCGCGTTCTACAAGGAGCATCGGGTCGTGTTCCAGCGCGGCCGGTTCATCCGGCTCCGGAGCCCGTTCGAGGCAGGGGAGCGGACCGCCTGGATGGCCATCGACCCCGCCAGCGAGCGCGCGATCGTCGGCTATTTCCAGGTCCTGAACAGGCCCGTCCCGACCGCCGACCGGCTCCGCCTGTGCGGCCTCGACCCAGCCCGGACCTACCGCGTCACGGGCTGGCCCGACGTCGCCGACCCGCTCTTCCGCGACAACACCGGCGAGTGGGGCGGCGACGAACTCATGGAGCTCGGCCTGTCACTGACCGCCGAACGCCACGAGGCTGCGCACTGGGGCGACTTCCGGGCCTGGCTGTTCGTTCTCGAGAAGATCTGAGCGCCGTCGGGGTTGTCATCCGGCTGTGACGCCGGACTCGGGGCGCAGCAACGCGCGATCGCACATCTGGTGGGATGATGTCGGCAGGGGAGTGGAGGCGATCGACGGAAAGGATCGCGATGCTCGGGCTGGATCGGTTGACGTTCCGGTTGTTCCTCGGCCAGGCGGCCGATGCGATCACCTTCGTGTGGTTCTACGTCTTCGTCGGCGCCTCGGTCCACGCTGAACGCAACCCGCTCATCCTCGGGCTGATGGCCCTCGGTGGTCTCGCCACGGTCGGGCTGTTCAAGATGGCCGTCACGCTGATCGTCATCTACCGCTATCACCGTGCCGCGGCGAAGCCGATCCGCCACCGCTGGTTCGTGCCGCTGCGGACCATCGCCATCTCGGCCGCGACCGCCTCGGGGATCGTGGGCGCCGGGTTCAACCTGGGCGCGATCATCGGCGCCCACTGGATGGGCTAGGTCAGCCCTTCGTCGACCCGAGCGTCAGCCCCCGCACGAACTGCTTCGACAGGACGAGGTACACGATGATCGTCGGCAGCGCGACGATGAACGCGACCGCGGCTAACTGGTTGTTGTCCGTGAAGAACGCGCCCTGCAGGTTGTTGAGGGCCGAGGTGATCGGCCGCTTGTCGCCGGTCGACATCAGCAACAGTGCCCAGAAGAAGTCGTTGTAGATGAACGTGAACTCGAGGACGGCCATGGCCGCCAACGCGGGTCGGCAGAGTGGAAGGATGACCCTCCGATAGATCGTCCAGAGCGACGCGCCGTCGACGAAGGCTGCCTCGGTCAGCTCGCGCGAGATCGTCTTCATGTAGTTGCTGAGCACGAAGGTGACGAAGCCGGTCTGGAAGATGATGTGGATGAACGCGATCCCGAAGTACGTGTCGTAGAACACCCCGTCGTCGCTCAACGGTTGGGGAAGCGGGAGCAGCAGGTAGATGCGGTAGAGGGGCACGATGATGACCTGCGGAGGCAGCAGGTTGCCCGCGGTGAACATCATGAGCAGCGCCAGGTTCAGCCGGAAGCTGAACCGCGAGAACACGAACCCGAGCATCGACGACACGAACAGGGTCAGGGTGACCGCGGGGATCGCGATGATCAGCGTGTTGATGAAGTACTTCGGCAGCTCGGCGGCGTTCCAGCCGTTGATGAAGTTGTCGAGGGTGAGGTGCTTCGGCCACGACACGTAGCCATCGAGCGCCGTGTCGCTGTATGGCCGGAGGGCGGTGAAGACGACCCAGCCGATCGGGAACAGCCACAGGATGGCCATGGCGATCAGGAAGACATGGAGCGCGACGCGCTGCCAGCGGACGCGTCGGCGGGGCTTGATCGCCTCGGTCGCCCGAGCCGTCGCCGTCGCCGTCGTCATGTCGTGTCCGCCCGCGTCTGCCGGGTGAGGAAGATGATGATCGGCACGAGCGAGATGACCAGCAGGACGACGGCGATGGCCGACCCGAACCCGATCAGGCTCGCCTCACTGATGCTGTTGTTGGTGATCAGGATCGACAGCAGCTCGAGGCCGTTCTTGCCGCGGTTGATGATGTAGGCGATGTCGAAGGCGCGCAGCGATTCGATGACGGTGATGACGATGATGACGACGTTGATCGGCCGCATCACCGGGAAGACCACCTGGAAGAAGGTCTGGCGCTGGTTCGCCCCGTCGATGGCCGCCGCCTCTCGGAGGGTCGGATCGACGCTCTTGAGCCCAGCCAGGTAGAGGACCATGACGTAGCCGACGTGGCGCCAGCTGGCGGCGACGAGGACCGCCCAGATGTTGAGTGACGGGTTCCCGAGCCAGTCGATGACATTGTCTTGGCTGGTCCGGCCGAGGACGTTGTTGATGAACCCCTGGGACGTGTACATCTGCTCCCAGATGAAGCCGACGACCGCCAGCGACAGGACGACCGGGATGAAGAACGCGCTCTGGTAGATGCGCGTCCCACGCATCTCCCGGTCGAGCAGCACGGCGAGGAAGATGCCGATCGGCGTGGCGATGAAGACCAGGGTGAGCAGCCACAGGACGTTGTGCCAGACCGCCGGCCAGAAGAACGGATAGGTCGTGAACAGCTGCTCGTAGTTCTTCAGGCCGACGAAGTTCTCGGCGGTCAGCCCCTGGATCCCGCGCCAGTTGGTGAAGGATAGGAAGAACGACGCGACCGTCGGCAGCCAGATGAATGAGATGCACAGGAAGGTCGGGATGCCGACCATGATCGCCATCGTCACCTTGTCGCGCCGGGTCAGGACCGAATAGCGGCGACCCTTGCGTCGGGGAGCGGCGACCGCCCCGCCCGCTGGGGGAACGGGCAGGGCGGCTGTGGTTGGCTGGGTCGGCCCTGACATGGCGTCAGGATACGAGTCAGATCAGGTGAGCGGAGGGAGCCCGTCCCAGAAGTCCTGGATGGTCTTCTGGTAGGCAGCGAGGTCCTGGGTCGGGTTGGCCAGGAACTTCTGGAGGAAGCTCTGCATGCCGTTGGACCCGGCGAAGTCGGCCCGCGTGTCGCGGTCGAGGAACTGGGTGATCCGCTTGGCGCTGCCGACGATCTCGGCAGCCTTCTTCTGGAGCGGCGTGAACGTCGACTGATCGGCGTCCTTGGCGGTCGGGATCGCGCCGGGCGCGTTCTTGAAGTTGAGGACCTGGGTCGAGCCCTTGGCCCACCACTCCATGAAGGCCTTCGCGGCATCCTGCTCGGCGGCGAGGCCCGGGGACTTGGCGGCGATCTGCCACGTGTCGATCGGGGCATCGAGCGCCGCTTCCGCGTCGTACTGCGTGCCCAGCGTCGGGAAGGCGAAGAAGTCGAGGTCCTCGAGGTCCGCCGGGTTCTTCGTGGCAAGGAACTGGTCGGAGACGAACAGCCCGAGCAGGTACATGCCGGACTTCTTCTGGACGAGAGTATTCGCGGCGTCCTGCCACTTCAGGCCGGCGTAGTCCTTGGCGTGGAAGGGCAGGATCTCGGCCCACTTCTGGAAGACGGTCGTGACCTTCGGGTCCGTCCATTTCTCCTTGCCGGCCATCAGGCCGACGTGGAAGTCGTAGCCGTTGAGCCGCAGGTTGAGGATGTCGAACGTGCCCATCGCGGGCCAGCCGTCCTTGTCGCCGAAGGCGATCGGGGTGAGGCCGTCGGTCTGCATCTTGGTGCACAGCGCTTTGAGGTCATCCCAGGTCTTGGGGATGTCGTACTTCTTGTCCGCGAAGACGCTCTTGCGATAGAAGACGGCCCACGGGTAGTAGTCGACCGGGATGCCATACACCTTGCCGTCGTTGCCGACGACCGACTGGGCGAACCCCTCGCTGTAGTTGTCCTTGACCTTGGCCCACACGTCGTCGATCGGGACGTTGAAACCCTGGTCGGCGAAGAACTTCATGCGGAACCCGGAGAACCACGTGTAGGCGGTGTCCGGCTTGCCGCCGAGGTAGTTCGAGATCTGGTCCTGGAAGCTGCCGTGGTCGACGGTGTTGATCTTGGTCGCGATGCCGGTCGAGGCCGTGAACGCGTCGGCGACCTCCTGGAGGGCCTTCTTGGGCCCGGGATCGGAGCTGTAGCTGCCGATGGAGAGGGTTCCGGTCGCGAGGCTGCCAGCCGGGGCGCCGGAACCGCCGGGAGCGGCCGACGAGCCGGTCGAGCTGCAGGCGGCGAGGATCGCGGGGATGGACACCAGGCCGGCGGCGCCGGCCATACCCTTGAGGACGGTCCGACGGGAGACCGCATCCACCCGTGTGGGTTCAGCCATGGTGCACTCCTCCTGTGATGCTGCCCGACAAAATCCGACAGGATCACCCGGATTGTCCGCACCCGACCCCCCTCTGTCAAGGCGTTGTGACGCTTCGTGTGGGCCAGTTGTTCGAATACGTTGACTTTCGGTGCGTTGCACGGCAATCTCTCGATCAGAAGGGGTGAGGACGGGTGTCCATCTCGGCCGCTCAGACCGGTATGAAGAGGGTTCGCTGATGCTCGCGCGCCAGCGTCAGGCGTTCATCCTCGATCGCGTGCGCGAGGACGGCGCCGTGCGTGTCGCGGACCTCGTGCGCGAGCTCGGCGTGTCCGACATGACCGTCCGGCGCGACCTCGAGATCCTCGATGAGCGTGGCCTCCTCGAGAAGGTCCACGGCGGCGCCACGTCGATCGCCGGCTCGGCGGTGTTCGAGCCCGGGTTCGCCGTCAAGTCGTCGCTCCAGCAGGCCGAGAAGGACGCCATCGCCGATGCCGCCGTCGGGCTCGCCGAGCCCGGGATGGCGGTCGCGGTCTCCGCCGGGACGACGACCTACGCCCTCGCCCAGCGGCTCGCGAACGTGCCTGGCATCACCGTCGTCACGAACTCGATCCCGGTCGCCGACGTCCTCCACCGCGCCGGGCGCGCGGACCAGACGATCATCCTGACCGGCGGAGTCCGGACGCCGTCGGACGCGCTGGTCGGGCCGTTCGCCGTCGCCGCCCTGCGGACCGTCCATGTCGATCTCGTCTTCGTCGGCGTCCACGGGATGGACCCGCGCTCGGGGTTCACCTGCCCGAACCTGCTCGAAGCGGACACGGACCGGGCGCTCATCGAGGCCGGCCGGCGGCTCGTCGTCGTGGCCGACCACTCGAAGTGGGGAGTCGTCGGGATCAGCTCGATCGCCCGCTTCGACCAGGCCGACGTCATGGTCACCGACGCCGGCCTGTCACCCGAAGCCCGGGTCATCCTGAGCGGCGCAGTCCGCGACCTGATCATCGTGGATCCGCTGTCTGGCGCCCGAACCGATATCGCCGCGCTCGATGATGGCGGGCTGTCCGACGCCAGCCAGCACGCCACGCGGGCGGCCGGCGTCGCCGCCATCGCCGATGTCGGCTGATGCGCGGGTGAACCGGTCGGCCATCGCCCGCCTGTCCGGTGAGCCGCATCGCCGGTACGACCCGTTGACCGACGAGTGGGTCCTGGTCTCCGCGGGCCGGACGCGCCGGCCGTGGCTCGGTGCCGAGGAGCGGATCCCCGAGCCGCCGGGGATGGCGTTCGATCCCGACTGCTACCTGTGCCCGGGCAACACGCGCGCGAACGGCGACGTCAACCCCGACTACGCGGAGACCTTCGTCTTCACCAATGACTTCTCGGCGCTTCGTCCCGATACGTCGATCGCGACGTTCGACGACGGCCTCCTCCGCGCCGAGGGTGAGCGCGGGTCGTGCCGGGTCGTGTGTTTCGCGCCCCAGCACGACCTGACGCTCGGCCGGATGGGTCGGGACGCCGTCCGGCGAGTGGTCGACGTCTGGGCGGAGCAGACGGCCGAGCTCGGGGCCGACTATCGCTGGGTCCAGGTCTTCGAGAACCGCGGCGAGGCGATGGGCGCCTCGAACCCGCACCCCCACGGGCAGGTCTGGGCGGGCACCGCGCTCCCGGGCGCCGGCGAGCGCGAGGACGTCACGCAGCGGTCATACCTGTCCCTGAACGGGCGCCGGATGCTGCTCGACTACGTCGGCCAGGAAACGGGCGGACAGCGTGCCGTCGTCGAGACCGACGAGTGGCTCGCGGTCGTCCCGTTCTGGGCGAAGTGGCCGTTCGAGACCCTGCTCCTGCCGAAGCGAGCCGCCGCGCGGCTGACCGATCTCGACGATGCCGCGCGCGACGACCTGGCGATCGTCCTGCACGAGCTGCTCGGCCGGTACGACGGCCTGTTCAAGCGGCCGTTCCCGTATTCGATGGGCTGGCACCAGGCCCCGTTCGGGGACGGACCGACGGATCACTGGCAGGTCCACGCCCATTTCTATCCGCCGCTGCTGCGGGCGAACGTGCGCAAGTTCATGGTCGGCTATGAGCTGCTCGCCGAGACGCAGCGGGACCTCACGGCCGAGGACGCGGCGGGGCGACTGCGGGCCGTCGTCGTGCAGGGCGTGCCGGAGGCGGCCCCGGTCGTCGCGGAGGCGGCCGTGAAGGCGGCTGCGGAGGCGCCCGCGGAGGCGCGTTCCTGACGAGGCGCCCGGGTAGCATTGGCCTCTCAGCACGGACGGAGGCTCGATGCGGACCTGGGGCGGTCGATTCAGCGGCGACACGGATGAGCGCGTGGCTTCGTTCACGAGCTCGATCTCGATCGACGCCGCGCTCGCCGCCGACGACATCGACGGGTCGATCGCGCACGTCCGCGGGCTCGGCCGCGCGGGTGTCCTGACCGACGCCGAGGTCGCCACCCTGGTCGACGGCCTGCTCGCGCTCGCCGGCGACGTCGTCGACGGGAAGGTCGCCTGGGATCCGGCCCTCGAGGACATCCACATGAACGTCGAGGCCGCCCTCGCCGAGCGGATCGGGCCGCTCGCTGGGAGGCTGCACACCGGCCGCTCGCGGAACGACCAGGTCGCCACGGACCTGCGGCTGTGGACGCGCCGGTCGATCGACGTTCTCGATGCGGCGCTGCTCGCCTTCGAGGGCGCGCTCGTCGGACTGGCCGAGCGTGAGGGCACGGCCGTGTTGCCCGGCACGACCCACATCCAGCCGGCCCAGCCGGTGCTCCTGGCTCATCACCTGCTCGCGTACGCCGAGATGGCCGAGCGTGACCGCAGCCGCCTGCGCGACGCGCGTGCCCGGGTCAACGTCTCGCCGCTCGGCGCCGGGGCGCTGGCGGGGGCGGGCTACCCGCTCGACCGCGAGGCGACGGCGGCGGAGCTCGGCTTCGACGGCGTCAGCGCGAACTCGCTCGACGCCGTCTCGGACCGCGACTTCGCGGTCGAGACGATGGCGGCGGTCGCCCTCGGCATGGTCCATCTGAGCCGGCTGGCCGAGGAGATCACCTGGTGGTCGAACCCGCGCTTCGGGTTCGTCCGCGTCGCCGACGCGTTCTCGACCGGCTCGTCGATGATGCCCAACAAGAAGAATCCCGATCCCGCCGAGCTGGTCCGTGGCCGCGCCGCCCGCGTCATCGGGGAGCTGACCGGGGTCCTGAGCATGCTCAAGGGCCTTCCGCTCGCCTACCAGCGCGACCTCCAGGACGGCGTCGCGCCGCTGTTCGACGCCGTCGCGGTCTTCGAATCGTCGCTGGAGGTGATGACCGGTCTCGTCGGCACGCTGACGGTCGACGCCGCGCGGATGGCCGACGCCGCGACCGAGGGCTACACGACCGCGACCGCCGTCGCCGACACGCTGGTCCGGCGCGGCGTCGCCTTCCGCACCGCGCACCACATCGTCGGCTCGCTGGTCGCCGAGGCCGAGATCGCGGGCGTGCCGCTCGACGGGGTGAGCGACGCGATGATCGGCCTCGCCCTCGGCGCCGCCGGGGACCCGGCCGCCCAGACGCTGGCAGAGGACCCGGGCATCGGTGACGCGCTCCGGGCCGCAGCCTCGATCGACGGCGCCCTGGCCTCGTGCGACGTCATCGGCGGTACGGCCCCGACCCGTGTCGCCGCCGCGCTCGAGGCCGCCCGAGCCAGGCTCGACGCGAGTCGCTGAGCGGCCGCCATGGCAGACGAGGTCCGCCGCCTCACCCTGGAGGAGCTCGCCGCGGAGGCCGGCGCGCAGCCAGCGCTCATCGAGCGCCTGGTCGAGCTCGGACAGCTGCGGACCGACGTCGACGGTCGGTTCGACGCCCGCGACGGGGCCGTCATCGCGACCGTCCAGGCACTCGAAGGCGCGGGCGTCTCGGACGATGACCTCGTCTGGCTCGTGCGTGACGCGGGTGTCGGCTACGAGGCGGTCGGGAAGATGTTCACGACGCCGGCACCCCGCGACGGCCCCACCTATCGCGAGTTCGTGGAGTCTCTCGGACCGCTCGGCGCGCACGTCCCCGCGATCTACGCGGGGTTCGGGCTCGCCGAGCCACAGGCCGAGCGACCGATGCGCGACGACGAGGCCTCGATCATCAGGCGGTTCCTGATGACCTGGGACGCCGTCGACCCGGGAAGCGACTGGGACGTCCGGATCGCACGCCTGGTCGGCGAGACGAGCCGGCGAACGATGGAGGGCTGGCTCGATGCCTGGGATGCGGCAGCGCGACCCGTGCTCGGCACGCAGGGCGCCCCAGGCGCACGCGGGCGCCCGGCCGATCCCACGGACCCCGAGCAGAACCCCTCGATCAGCGGGGCGGCGCTCGTCCGCGAGCTGCTCGTGTGGCTGCAGGAGAGGCATCTCGAGCGAACACTCAACCAGCGCATCATCGCCGCCACCGAGAACGCCCTCGTCGGGACTGGCCGGCTGCCTGCACGGCCGCCGGTGCCGACCGCGATCGCGTTCGTCGACCTGACCGGCTACACGTCGCTGACCGAGCGGCTTGGCGACGAGGCGGCCGCCGCCGCCGCGGTCAGCCTCGCGACCCTCGCCGACGAGATCGCACGGACCCACGACGGCCGCGTCGTCAAGCTCCTCGGCGACGGCGTCCTGCTCCGGTTCGATGACCCGCGCGTCGCCGTCGACGCGGTCCTCTCGCTCCTCGCCGGGATCGAGGCAGCGGGGTTGCCCACCGGCCACGCGGGGATCGCGGCCGGCCGCATCGTCCAGCGCGACGGCGACATCTACGGGCAGACGGTCAACCGGGCGGCCCGGATCTCCGCCCAGGCCACGTCCGGAAGTCTCCTCGTCGACGAAGACGTCGCCGCGATCCTCGGCGATCGCGCTGGGGTGATCGCCAAGGGGCCGGTCACGCTCAAGGGCATCGGCGAGCCGGTCGCCCTCTGGTCGGTCGCGCGGGACTGAACGCGGCGCGGGTACCATCGGTCGATGCCGGACCTAGCCACCATCGTCAAGGCGCCCAAGGCGATGCTCCACGACCATCTCGATGGCGGCCTCCGCCCGGCGACGGTCATCGACCTCGCGGCCGAGTACGGCTACGACGCCCTGCCGACGACCGATGTCGACGACCTGGCCGCCTGGTTCCGCCGGGGCGCCGATCGCAAGAGCCTCGAGCTCTACCTCGAGACCTTCGCCCACACCTTCGGGGTCATGCAGTGGCCCGACGCGATCCGTCGTGTGGCCGCGGAATGCGCCGAGGACCTCGCCGCGGACGGCGTCGTCTATGCCGAGGTCCGGATGGCGCCCGAGCTGTGCACCGAGCAGGGCCTGACCCTCGACGAGGCCACCGAGGCGATCCTCGACGGCTTTCGGCTCGGGTCCGCCCGCGCGGCGGAGGCCGGAAACCCCATCACCATGAAGCTGCTGGTGACCGCGATGCGCCAGGCCGCCCGGTCGGTCGAGGTCGCCGAGTGCGCCATCCGCTGGCGCGACGCGGGCGTCGTCGGGTTCGACGTCGCGGGGCCGGAGAAGGGCTACCCACCGACCCGTTACCTCGACGCGTTCGAGACCATCCGTCGGGCCAACTTCCACATCACGATCCACGCCGGCGAATCGTTCGGCCTGCCGTCGATCTGGGAGGCGCTCCAGTTCGCCGGCGCCGAGCGGCTCGGGCACGGCGTCCGGATCGTCGACGACATCACCGTTCGCGACGACGGCTCGGTCGAGCTCGGCCGGCTGGCGGCGTTCGTCCGCGACCGGCGCGTCCCGCTCGAGATGTGCCCGAGCTCCAACGTCCACACGGGGGCCGCGGCGTCCATCCGCGATCACCCGATCGACCTCCTGCGCCGGCTCCGCTACCGGGTCACGGTCAACACCGACAACCGGCTGATGAGCGGGGTCTCGCTGTCGAGCGAGTTCGCGGCGCTCGACGAGGCGTTCGGCATCGGGCTCGGCGAGATGGAGTGGCTGACGATCAATGCGATGAAGAGCGCGTTCGCCCCGTTCGACGAGCGGCTGCGCGTCATCAACGAGGTCGTCAAGCCGGGCTACGCGCGACTCCGTGCCGAGGAGGCGCGGGTCGTCACCGGGTAGGTCGGTCGGCGCCCCGGTCGCGGGCGGAACGAGGCCGTTTCAGCCGGCCGGCAGCGCTACCACGAACCGGCTGCTCGCGAAGCCGTTCGGCTCGAGGAAGATCCGGCCGCCCATCGCGGTCATCAGCCGGCGCGCCGCGAACAGCCCGATCCCGGAGCCGCGGCTCCGGCCCCGCCCGCCGATCCGGACGAACGGCTCGAACACGCTCTCCCAGTCCTCGATGGGCACACCCGGGCCGTCGTCGGTGACGTAGATCTGGACCTCGTCGCCGACGCGCCAGGCGCCGATGCTCACGCCCTCGGCGGACGGCGCGTACTTCGATTCGTTCTCGAGCAGCTGTTCGAGGACCTGGCGGAACCTCGTCTCGTCGCCGACGGCGGTCAGAGGGCCGTCCGGTCGCTGCCAGCGGATCGGCCGCGGCCGGAGGAGGAGGCGCAGGGTCTCGACGGTCTCGTCGACGGCGGCGATGGCGTCGAACGGCGCGCGCGACAGCCCCGTCAGCCCTTCGCCGCGGACGGACGCCAGGATCGAATCGACGAGCCGATCGAGTCGCCCGAGCTGGTCGACCGCCGCCGCGCGCCAGGCCTCGGGATCGGCCGCATCGGGCGGTTCCGGGCCGGCCGCCTCGGTGAGCAGGTCGACGTAGACGCGGACGACCGACAACGGCGTCCGGAGCTCGTGCGTCACGACGCTCAGCAGCTCGGACCGCGCCGCATCGAGGGCGGTCAACTCGGCCAGCCGCGCCTCGACCTCAGCGGTCAGCCGCCCCTTCTCGACGATACCCGCCAGCAGGGCCGCGATCGTGCCCAGGAACCGGATCTCGTCGGCCTCGAATCGGCGATCGGCCCGAGTCTGGACGTTCAGCACCCCGACGACGTCGCCGTGCCAGACCAGCGGCACCGACAGCATCCCGCGGAGGTCCTCGATGTCGAAGCCACGGACCCAGGCGAACCGGTCGTCGCGGGTGACGTCCTCGACCGCGATCGGGGTCTGGGTGGCGGCCACCCGCCCGGTGATGCCCTGACCCCAGGCCAGGCTCACCTTGCCGACCTGCGAGCGGTCGAGGCCGTTCGTCGCGGCCAGGGTCAGCCGCGTCCGGTCGGTGTCGGCGAGATAGAACGAGCAGACCTCGACGCCCATCGCCTTGGTCGTCCCGTCGACGATCGAGCGCATGAGCTCGTCCCAGTCGCGCGCCAGGGTCGCCAGCCGCGCGATCTCGTTGAGGAACGCCAGTTCGTCGAGGTCGCTCACGCCACGTCGGGGTGGGGGACGCTCACGTGCCCACGGCGAGCGACGGCATCTCGTCCCGGAGGGCGATGAGGTCGTCGTCATTCGGGGCGAGGGCCTGGAGCTCCTCCTGCCCGGGCAGGGCAACGCGCAGGAGCGCGCGCGCCGCGTCGAGGTCGCCGGCCAGAGCCCGGAAACAGGCGAGGTTGTAGCGGGCGTAGGCGGCCGCCCGGTCCGGCCAGATGCCGTGATCGAGCATGTCCTGTGTCCGGTCCGCCAGATCGCGGACCCGATCGGACATCCCGACCGTCGCCGCGATCGGCGCGAGATGTCCGAGGTCGTGCTCCGGACCGTCGCCCATGATCGAGCCGAGGATCTTCTGCTCGACCAGGTCGTCGTCGCCGGCGGCGGTGATGGCCGCGATCAGCGCGTCGAGCGATGCGTCGGCGTCGGCATCGACCTGGTCCCACGTCCAGCGCGCGCGCTCGGCATGGAAGATCGCGTTGGTCTCGTCCAGGCCGTCGCCCGGGAGGGCGGGCTCGGGAAGCCCGGTTCGCAGAGCCGCCATCTTGGTCGCCTGGCGGTTGCGCCACGCCGCGAGGTGGGCGAGGTTGTCCTTGGGCGACCAGCCGCCGTCGGGGCCGGGCGCGTCGCGCGTCACCGGGTCGAGCGCGGCGAAGATCGCCCGCTCCGCGTCGCGGCAGACGCGCAGGTTCTCGATGAGCTCGGTGCGAAGTTCGGTCGTGTCGGTCATCGCGCCATGGTAGCCGTGCTCCCAGCGCTCCGGTCGCTGCCGAGCAGGGCAAGGCCTAGACTCCGACCATGGCGCGACTCCAGCGGCGGAACCTTCGACGACCGGACGAGTTGCGCCCGGTCGGGCGTGGCACGCTCGAGCTCGTCGAGCTCGGTGACACCGTCTACGGGCGCACGATCTACCAGCCCGGCTGGCGCTGGTCGGAGGACGTCCGCCCGATCGTCGGGACCGACCTGTGCGATGTCCACCACATCGGTTTCTGCATGCAGGGCAGGCTCCGGGTCGCGATGGCGGACGGCACCGAGCTCGAGATCGAGGCCGATGACGTCTTCGAGATCCCGGCCGGGCATGACGCCTGGGTCGTCGGCGACGAGCCGTTCATCGCGGTCGACTCGCGCGGACGTCGCAACTTCGGCATCGCGCCCGAGAACGACGCGGACCGGCGCGTGCTCGGCACGATCATGTTCACCGACATCGTCGGCTCGACGACCCTCGCAGCGCAGATGGGCGATGCCGCGTGGCACGCCCTGATCGCCGAGTTCAACGAGACCTGCCGGGTGACGCTCGACCGGCACCGTGGCCGCGAGGTCCAGACCACCGGCGACGGCTTCCTCGCGGTCTTCGTCAGGCCGGACCGCGCGGCGCGCTGCGGGCTCGCCCTGATCGAGGACGCCAACGCCTTCGACCTCAAGATCCGGGTCGGGATCCACACCGGCGAGTACGAGCCGGTCGGCCACGAGATGCGCGGTCTTGCGGTCCACGTGGCCGCCCGGGTCATGGCGGTCGCGGGCGCCGACCAGGTCGTGGTCTCGGCCTCGACTGCGGCGCTGTTGGACCGGACGACCTATCGGCTCGAACCGCTTGGAGCTCAAGACCTGAAGGGCGTGCCGGGCTCCATCGAGCTGTTCGCGGTCGCCGCGGCTGAGTAGCCAGTGACGATCTTGCCAATCGCCCACCCCATGGGTCCTAGGCAGCCGAAACCGGTGGCAGGACCAGGAATCTGGTGTCGTGCGAGCCGGCCTGAGCGTGGGAAGCGCCGTGACACCCGGCCGTGTGCCTCCGTTGCCGGACGACCACCCGTGGGGCGGGAATGTGGCAATCGGTCGCGCGCGGGCTAGCGACCCACCTCAGACCGCGGCACCCTCCGGGTCCGTGACCTTCGTCGGCAGGTCCGCGAGGAGCGGATCGGTCCACGTCCAGGCCGCCCCGTGATGCTTGCCGACGGCCCCGTGCCGCGCCGCCTCGACCCGCAACGGCAGCCCGAAGATCTCGATGAACCCGACCGCCGAGGCATGATCGAACGCGTCGCCCTCGTCGTAGGTGGCAAGGCTCTTGTCGTACAGCGACAGCGGCGAGCGCCGCCCGACGACGACCGCAGACCCATGATCGAGCCGCACCCGGACCTCGCCCGACACGACGCGCTGCGATGACGCCACGTATGCCCGCAGGTCGCGCGACAGGGCGCTGAACCACAACCCGTCGTAGATGAGCCGGGCCAACTCATCGGCCACCATCCGGTTGAACCGGAGCGTGTCGCGCGACAGCGTCAGCCCCTCCAGCGCCCGGTGCGCGGCATGCAGGATGGTCGCCGCCGGCGTCTCGTAGATCTCGCGGCTCTTGATGCCGACCAGGCGGTCCTCGACGTGGTCGATCCGCCCGACCCCATGCGCGCCACCGAGCTCGTGGACGCGCTCGACCAGCTCCACCGAACCCAGCCTCTCCCCGTCGATGGCGACCGGGACGCCGCCCTCGAACTCGATGACGACTTCGATCGGCGCGGGTGCGTCGGTCGCGGCCACGGTCCACTCGTAGGCGTCGGCCGGTGGTGTGACCCACGGGTCCTCCAGGACGCCGGTCTCGCACGAGCGGCCCCACAGGTTGACGTCGATCGAGTACGGCGAGGCCTTGGTGATCGGGATCTCGATGCCGCGCTCGGCGGCATAATCGATCTCCTGGTCGCGGGTCAGGCCCATCCCGACGCGCATCGGCGCGATGACCTCGAGCCCCGGATCGAGGGCGTGCGTCGCGACGTCGAACCGGACCTGGTCGTTGCCCTTGCCGGTGCAGCCGTGGGCGACCGCGTCGGCGCCTTCGACCTTGGCGACCTCGACGAGAAGCTGCGCGATCAACGGTCGGGCGAGCGCCGTGGCCAGCGGATATGCACCTTGGTAGAGGGCGTTCGCTTGCAGGTGCGGCCAGACGAAGTCGGTCACGAACCGTTCGCGCGCGTCCACGACGTACGCGCGCGAGGCGCCGGCCGAGATGGCGCGCGCCTCGACGCCCTGGCGCAGCGACCCGCCACCGAGATCGACCGTGAGCGTGACGACCTCGACGTCGTATTGCTCCTTCAGCCAGGCGACCGCGACCGAGGTGTCGAGGCCACCGGAATACGCGAGGACGACCTTGTTCACGGGACCTTCGAACCTCCGGAGCGTTCCTGGATGGCGGCAAAGCGCTCGAGCCAGAGCTCGAGGCGGGCCTCGTCACGGAACAGGACGAGGAGCGTATTGTCGCCCGCCAGCGTGCCTTCCTGTTCCTGCAGGCTTGATTCGTCGATCGCCTGGGCGATGACGCTGGCCGTGCCGGGCGTCCCGGTCAGCACGACCGTCAACCCGCTCCGCCCGAGCCGGACGGGGATGTCGCCGAGGATCCGCTCGAGCCGGGCGTCGGATGGGGCGGGGGAGGCGGTCACGCGTTCGGGGGCGACATAGATATGGCCGTCGGCGCCGGGTGCCTTGACCAGGCCGAGCTCGGTGATGTCGCGTGACACAGTCGCCTGGGTCACCTGGAAGCCCTGCGCGGAGAGGGCGTCGACGACCTCGCGCTGGCTGCCGATCGGCCGGGACGTGACCAGGTCACGGATGGCGCGCTGGCGCTGGATCTTGAAGTCGTGCCCGTTGCCGGTTCCGGTCACGCTCATCGTCATGCGGCCCCCGCGTGGGCGGCCCGCGTCGCGGTGATGCGCGTGCCGAACGTCGGATCGGACAGCGCTCGTTCGAGGGCGTTCGGTGCTGACGAGTCGGCGATGATCGCCTCGGCGCCGTCCCAGCCGAGCGCGCTCAGCGCGGCCCGGATCTTGGGCACCATCCCGCCGGCGATGACGCCCGACGCGATCAGAGTCTCGGCCTCGCCGACGGTCAGCGCGTCGAGCCGACGGCCGTCGGCGTCGCGGACGCCGTCGACGTCGGTCAGCAGGACCAGCTGGCGGGCACCCAGGCCCGCGGCGATCCCGGCCGCCGCGTCGTCGGCATTGACATTGCAGACGATGCCGTCTGCGTCGCGCGCGAGCGGAGCGACGACGGGCACCTGGCCGCCGACGAGGATCGCGTCGAGCAGGTCGCGCCGCAGCCCGACCACCGACGCGACGAGCCCGAGATGAGGGATCCGCTCGGCGACGAGCAGCCCGCCATCGACGCCCGACAGCCCGACGGCATCGACACCGAGGTCGCGCAGGCCGGCCACGAGCTCCGAGTTGACCACTCCCCGGAGGACTGCGGCAGCCACCTCGAGCGACTGCGCATCGGTCACGCGGAGCCCGCCCTCGAACCGCGACGGGACGCCGAGGCGCTCGAGCCATTCGGTGATTCGCTTGCCGCCGCCGTGGACCAGGACCACGGGACGGCGACGTGCGACCGCGGCCACTTCCTGCAAGACCTGGGACTGGTCCGCGATGGTCGTGCCGCCCAACTTGACGACGAGGATCTCGCTCACGTCGTGTACTCCGAGTTCTCGATGACGTAAGCCTCGGTCAGGTCGCAGCCGAACGCCTCGCCGCGGCCGGCGTCGAGACCGAGGTCCAGGGCGAACACGACCTCCGGCGCCGACATCGCCGCGCGCGCGGCGGCGCGATCGAACGGGACCGGGCCCGTGGCGCGACCGTCGAACACGAGGTGGCCGGCGATCGAGATCCGCAACCGGTCGGGATCGAGCACGGCCGGGGTACCAGCACGGACCGCGGCCTCCTCGGGCGCCATGCCCGCGGCCTCCAGCACCGCCGGGAAAG
>JADMIO010835403.1_pt1 | contig 27855 bp, 21 predicted proteins | sample 8958161 | NCBI WGS metagenome assembly JADMIO01 (sample SAMN16585339, study PRJNA669376) | soil metagenome | isolation source: Crop rotation soil | place: USA: Cullars Rotation, Alabama | collected 2011
CTTTCCCGTCGAACCCGACGAGGACGCCCAGCCGACCGGACCGATCGACCAGCCGTGGGCGCGCGGCAAGCTCGCGCAGCGCGCGGCCGCGCTCGAACGCGCGATGGCCGAACGCGGCGACCAGCCCGGCTGGAGCGGCCGCCGCTGGGAGCCCGGCGAGATCGTCGAGGGCACCGTCAAGTCGATCACCGAGTTCGGGGCGTTCCTCGACCTCGGCGGCGTCGACGCGCTCTTGCACGTCTCGCAGATGGCGTGGCAGCACGTGCGCCATCCGAGCCAGATCGTCGCGATCAACCAGAAGCTGCGGGTCCAGGTGCTCGAAGTCGACGAGGCTTCGGGCCGTGTTTCTGTCGGGCTCAAGCAGCTCACCGACGATCCGTGGCTGCACGCGGCCTCGAAGTACGAGGTGGGCTCGATGGTGCGCGGTCGCGTCTCGGGCGTGAAGGAGTACGGCGTGTTCGTCGAGCTCGAGCCGGGCATCTTCGGCCTGCTCCACATCTCGAACATCTTCCCGCAGCCGTGGGGCCACCACCCGAGCGAGCGCTTCACGCTCGACCAGGAAGTGGAGGTCTGCGTCTCGAAGGTCGACCTCGACGCCCGCCGGCTCGCGTTCACGCTGCCCGACCAGCCTTCGGGCGACGGGCTGCCGCGCGTGACCCTCGAGGACGAGGCCGCCGCCGAAGCCGCCACCCGCTGGCGCGATGGCGAGGACGACGACGAGCGCTGACGCATTAGCCGGACAAGTTGCGATCGTCACCGGCGGCTCGCGCGGCATCGGCTTCGCGGTCGCCCAGGCGATTGCCGGCGCGGGCGGTTCGGTCGTGCTCGCGGCCCGGGCTTCTGCCCGGCTCGACGAGGCGGCTGCTTCCCTGGGCGGGCTCGCGGTGCCGTGCGACGTGCGCAACGCTCTTGAGGTCGAAGCGCTTGCCGCGCGGGTGCTCGAACGTTACGGCCGCATCGATATCTTGGTGAACAACGCGGGGTTAGGACACTTCGGCCCGGTCGACGAGTTGCCGGTCGAGCAGTTCGACGAGATGCTCGCGGTCAACCTGCGCGGCCCGTTCCTGTGCACCCGTGCCGTCGTTCCGACGATGAAGAAGCAGGGCCGCGGCACGATCGTGAACGTGGCGAGCGTCGCGGGACTGGTGGGAAATCCGAACCTTTCCGGGTACAATGCGTCGAAGTTCGGTTTGATGGGTTTCTCTGAGGCCACGATGCTCGAGCTCCGCCACGCCGGCATCAAGGTTTCGGTGATCTGCCCGGGAAGCGTGGCCACGGAGTTCGGCCACGGCCCCAACGTGGCAGGGATGCTCGCAGCGCAGGACGTCGCCGCGGCGACGATGGCCATCCTCCTGGCCGCTCCCGACGCGCTGTTATCGCAGATTCACCTGAGGCCTCTGCGCCCCCCGAGGCGCTAGGCGCGATTCGCCCGGTCCCAAACCGCGCCCGCCCGCGCATGAAGGTTCACTTCGTGGCAGGCACATTTTCGATGAAGGTCGAGAGTGGCGGCCAGACCCTGCTCGTTCGCGGGCATGAGGTCATGGATCCGCGCGCGACCGTCATCATCACGCCCGGTTTCTCCGACCACGCCGGCCGCTACGGCCGCCTCGCCCAGGAGCTCGCCTCCCGCGGCTACACCACCTACGTCTACGATCCCCGCGGCCACGGCAAGTCCACCGGCTCGCGCGGCCACACCCCGCACTGGTCGACCCTGGTCGAAGACCTCGACCGCGTGATCCACGCGCTCGACCACGAGGTCGGGCTCACCCCACGCCGCGCGCTTTTGGGCCATTCGATGGGCGCGTTGGTCGCTTTGGAGTGGGCTCTGGCGCACCGGGGGGAGATCGGCGGCCTGGCGCTGTCGGCACCGTTCTTCAAGTCGGCGTTCTCGCCGCCCCTGTGGAAGCGGGGCCTGGCCTCGTTGATGGGCGGGGTGCTGCCGTCCCTGGGCGTGCCGACGGGCCTCCGCGGCAAGGAGCTGACGAAGGATCTGGTCATCGCCGCCCAGTACGATACCGATCCGCTGGTCCACGGGGTGATGACGCCGCGCTACTACTTCGAGTACCTGGCGGCGCAGAAGCGGCTGTTCGCGACGGCGCCTACGGTCGACTTCCCGGTGTTCGTGCAGCACGGGGGGGCGGATCCGATCGCCTCGGCCGAGGCGGCAGCGGCATGGGCGCAGGCGGTGCCGCGGCCCTGGTGCGAGTGGACGATCTACAACGGCATGCGACACGAGGTGCTGAACGAGTTCGAGCGGGGGCGGGTCGTGTCGGATCTCATGTACTGGTTGGATCGGCACATCTTGGCGCACGTGCAGCGGGGAGCATAGGCTACAGGACACGTGAGAAGCTCTGCCAGATAAGGCATTGGAGCCAGACGCCGTTTCTGAGAGTGTCGCACCAAGGCCTGTCCCGGTGCACTCGTATAGTCGAACTCAATGCCCCCAGACCCTGCTCCCGGTAGGGATTGGAATGCGTGCGAAGGGGCCGAAATTCAGTCCCCCCGAACAGATCTGGCTTGAGGGCTTGAACGTGAAATCCGGAGCTGAGGTCAAGGCCATCACCAACCCGACGAATGGGAAGGGCAAACTCCTCTACGAACTATTCCTTGGAAGCTCGGTGGAATTACTGCGCGAGTTTGAGCCTAATTCTATCCATGCTGTTGTCACCGATCCCCCGTACGGACTTCTCGAATACACTCCCGGGCAAATCAAGAAGCTGAGATCAGGGCAAGGCGGCATTTGGCGCATTCCGCCAAGTTTCGACGGTAGCAATCGATCTCCCCTTCCCCGATTTACAGTGCTGACAGGTGAAGACCATACGCGGCTCAGAGAATTCTTTAGCCGCCTAGCGGCTCAGCTTATGCGCGTACTAGTTCCGGGCGGCCATATTTTCGTAGCAACAAATCCACTGCTCTCTCACTTGGTATACTTGCCAATGCTAGACGCAGGGTTCGAAAAGCGGGGTGAGATCGTCCGGCTGGTCCAAACGCTGAGGGGCGGGGATCGCCCTAAGAACGCCCACATCGAGTTCGCTCATGTCTCAGTCATGCCTCGATCTCAGTGGGAGCCCTGGGGAGTGTTTAGAAAACCATGTGAAGGTAGGGTTCAAGACAACTTAAGAAAATGGGGTGCCGGGGGTCTGCGAAGAATCTCCTCGGCTGAACCATTCGGGGATGTCATTGTCGCGCCTCCGGCCAGGAGGGAGGAGAAGGTTATTGCCCCTCACCCTTCATTGAAGCCTCAACATTTCCTGAGAAGGATCGTTAGGGCTTCGATTCCGATGAAGTCCGGGGTGGTGTTGGATCCATTCATGGGATCAGGATCTACACTGGCTGCAGCAACGGCCCTCGGCATTAGAAGCATTGGCATTGAGGCCGATCGTGATTGGTTTCAACTCGCACAGAAGGCGATCCCCAAACTTGCTGCACTAGAGTACAGAGAGGTCGAACAGAATGGCACCAGGCGGCAAACTAGACAGAACCGCAGCCCTGCCGGCAGGCCTTGAGGCATCAGCTATCTCAAAGGCAGTCGATTACGTCGAGAGTCAACTTGCCGACTGGGTTGATCTCTACCTCGAACAAGCCAATGTCTTTAGCGCGGTCGTGGGAATCTTGGGTGCGAAGGCTCTCGATTCACTAAGCAACTACGAGCGACACCGCAATATAGATACAATGCAGCAAAGATTCCCCGATCTTAAGCTGCGAGGTTCGGGCCCAAAGCCAAAACCAGCCCAGTGCCTGGAAAGCAAAGGGAGCAAAAGACCATGGGCGATTCAGTCACACTACGATCATGCCGGTTGGTACATAGTGTGGCGCTATTTAGTTGATCTAACAACATCGATCGAGGCTGAGAGGCCAGTTATTATCTGGCGGGTAGATGTTGTATTCCTTGAAAAAGATGATTGGAAATACGAGGGAAGCAAGGCGGGAGCGGCAGGGGGCGGCCGTACGCACACTTTTGGAGTGCGGGAGGCGGCCAAGAAGCTGCGGGGTAAGGCCGTATATTCTAGAACGGACATAATCCTAAGGAGCAGCAAACCTATCCACCGATCTAACGATTTCTAGTTCCGGAAGAATTGAGAAGGAGGATCTGATTCGTCCTTCCTGATCTATCCGTCCCCTATTCCGAGTCCTCCTCCAAGACCTCCGCGCGCCTGAATATGCCAAGCGCGATTGGTCGTCGAAGCGAATTCAACGGTCGAGTAATTTGATCAGCAATTGACTCTCTTATCTCCTCTTCACTAAGTCCAAGCGTTCTCATAGTCGCAATTGTCCGCTCCAATAGATCCTGAACCCGGGCTCCATTTTCCAGGTCGAGTCTAGTTTGCTCTGCCTCGTTCCGATATGCCCGGTCCTTTTTGCGCTCTTCGTGATCGTTAATCCCCTTACGAATGACTTCCAGCACACTGCCTAGGCCCAAAATGTCCCAGTGGCCATCAGAGGCAAACCGAATTCTCAGAACAATTGGGCGCGCGGAATTGGGGATTGGAGGATAGATCCGACGGCTTGATCCGTCCGAACCAGCCATCAAAGCGGGAGCCTGTGTCGAGCGATCCGGATCCACATGCAGGAATCTATATATCTGGCTGTAGGCTGTATCCAGGGTGCGCAAAGTGGAGGCCACGTCAGTGAGTCGACCCAATGCCCCATGAATTCGAAGCACCGCCATAGGGGAGTTCCTTTGGGGACATTGCATGCAGCGCGTTGTTCTTGATTAGGACACGTGGCATTAAGACGATGAAGTCTAGCATTCGGAGTGTGGAAAGGCCAGTAGGCTGGTGCCGTCTAAGCGCTGTTCGAGACGACGTGAAGACGCGGGCTTCATGTGGCTGCTTCGTTCCCGCGCGAAAACGCCGCACCGTTGTTTTGGTATTCTTTCCTGACCATGCCCGCCTTCCGCCTTCAAATCAGCATGTCGCTCGATGGCTGCGTCGCCGGTCCGGACCAGAGCCTGGACGATCCGATCGGCATCGGCGGGATGCAGCTCCACGACTGGGTTCGACCGCTGGCGACCTTCAGAGCGATGCACGGCGAGGAGGGCGGCGAGACCAACGCCTCCGACTCCGTCCTCAAGGAGGCGTTCGCCAACGTCGGTGCGACCGTCATGGGCCGGAACATGTTCGGGCCGGTGCGGGGGCCGTGGCTCACCGACGTGCCGTGGGATGGCTGGTGGGGGAAGAACCCGCCGTACCACCACCCGGTCTTCGTCCTGACCCACTTCCCGCGGCCGCCGCTCACGCTCGAGGGCGGGACGACGTTCCACTTCGTCACCGAGGGGCTCGAGGACGCGCTGCTGCGCGCCGCGAAGGCCGCGCCCGACAAGGACGTGCAGGTCGCCGGCGGGGCGAGCATCGTGCGGCAGGCGCTGGCGGAGAAGTGGATCGACGTGATGGACATCCACCTCGTGCCGGTGCTGCTCGGGCGCGGGGAGCGGATCTTCGACGGCACCGCGGACCTGCGGGGCTTCCACCTGGTGCGCACGATCGCGGCGCCCGGGGTCACGCACTACTCCTACCTCAAGAACGCCTGATCAGCCGAAGCGAGCTCGTCAGCCAAGGAAGCAATGGTGATCGTCTGCGTCCACGACCGCGAGGAACTCGGCGAAGGTTTTCACCTCCTTGCACGGGGCGTAGGGTTGCCACTTCAGGGTCCGCGCCTTGCCAGTAGATCCGCCAGCAGGTTCGGGCGCGAACCCGTGTGGCCTTCGCGAACGGACTCTCGATTGGCCGAGTCGGGGCCATCGAATCAGGGCGGACTTCGAAGAGTTCGACGCTCGGGCCGGTGATCCGATAACCGAGGTCGAGTTCTGGTCGGACGTGAGGGGACGGCCGACGGCTCTTCATGAAGGCTTCGAGATCCTGCCTGCAGCGCTCGAGTTCCAGTTCCGATAGACCCATCGAGGCAGTATTCCGCTTGAATCGCTCGCGGGAAAGGCCACATTTCCGAGGGACGATCGCACCTCTGCAATTTATGAGAGGGATGCGTGTTAGCCCGGCCGCTCAAGTCGGCCTCAAGAGCGCGCGCCCATCCTCAGGACGTTCCTTCCGGCCCCGCAGCCGGCTTCCTCGTCTGGAGGTGCGCCATGCCTTCTCATCTCGCCTGGAACCTGTTCGACTACTTCGACGACTACGACCCCGCGGCGCCCCAACCGATCCCCCAGTCGCCGAAGTCGAGCCCCGACGACCCGATCGAGGACGTGATCGACCCCGACTGACCGCGCGGCGGGAAGTCGACTTGACCCCAAGGCGACAAGTTCCTTGCGGAGGCCGTGCGTCGGCACCTGCTAGTGTGCCGGCGCCATGAAACGACTCGCCTTTCCCCTGGTCGTCCTTCTCCTCGCGGCGAGCGTCCCCACGGACACGCACCGCCTGCCGACGGGCGTCGTGCTGGACCCGGCCGGCGTCTCGATCGGGCTCGGCGCGATGCCCGTGACCATGCTGTTCTCGCCCGACTCGAGCCGCATCGTGACCGTGCTGAGCGGCTATCGCTCGCAGGGCTTCCAGGTGGTCGATCGCGGTACGCGGCGCGTCGTCCAGACGGTGGTGCAGCCGGCCGCGTTCCTCGGCGCCGCGTTCGCGCCGGACGGGCACACGCTCTGCGTCTCGGGGGGCAATCTCGACCACGTCTACGTCTACGCGTGGGGGGACACGGCGGCCCTGGTCGACAGCATCGCGCTTGCGCCGACGCCCGGGCCCGACGGCGGCATCGCCTATCCCGCGCACCTCGCCTTCTCGCGCGACGGCAAACACCTCTTCGTGGCGGAGAACCTGCGCGACACGCTCGCCGTGGTCGACGTCGCGGCGCGCCGGGTGGTCCAGGAGCTGCCGACCGGGCGCTACCCGTACGGCGTTCTCGTGCTGCCCGACGACCGGGTGTGCGTCTCGATCTGGGGCGGGAACGTCGTCGAGACGTTCGCCCCGGCGCCGGACGGCCGCCTGGCCAGGGGGCCGCGCATCCAGGTCGGCCGGCACCCTTCGGCGATGGTCTGCGATCGCGCAGGGACGAAGTTGTACGTCGCCTGCGCGTCGAGCGATCGCATCGCCGTGGTCGATCTCGCCAGGAACGCCGTGAGCGCCGTCATCGACGACGCGGTCCCCGGCGGACCGCACGAGGGCAGCACGCCGAACGGGCTCGCGCTGTCGCCGGACGGATCGCGGCTCTGCGTCGCCGAGGCGGACAACAACGCGGTCGCGGTGTTCGACGTTGTGGGCGGCCGGCTGCGCGGGCGGATTCCCGTCGAGTGGTATCCCACGGCCGTGCTCGCCTCGGCGGACTCCTTGTGGGTGCTGAACGGCAAGGGCAAGGGCAGCCGGCCGAACCCGAGGTTCGGTCATCCGGGAACGCGGAAGCCGCTCCTGCGCACGGAATACTCGATCGGGCAGCTCAGCGGATCCCTGACCGCGCTGCGCCTGCCGGGCGCAGGCGATTGGGCGGACTTGAGCCGGCGCGTCATGAACGCGAACGGCTGGACGCGCGAGCGGCTGGCGAACAAGCTGCCGCCCTTCCGGCACGTCGTGTACGTCATTCGCGAGAACCGCACCTACGACCAGGTGATGGGCGACCTCGCCGTCGCCGACGGCGACACCGCGCTGGTCTACTTTCCGCGAGCGGTGACGCCGAACGCGCACGCGCTCGCCGAGCGGTTCGGCATCTACGACCGCTTCTTCGTCAACGCGGAGGTGAGCGCCGACGGCCACAACTGGACGACCGCGGCCTACGCCACCGACTACGTCGAGAAGACGGTCCCGAGCGTCTACGCGGGCCGCGGGCGGAGCTACGAGTACGAGGGCTTCAACCGTAACGAGACCACGGACGAAGACGTGGCCGAACCGGCGAACGGCTACCTGTGGGACCTCGCGCGGAAGGCGAAGGTCTCGCTGCGGAACTACGGCGAGTTCGGCTTCCAGGCCGAGGACGGACACTGGACCGCGAGCAAGAAGTGGCTCGCCGCGCACACCTCGCCCGACTACCCGGGCTGGGACCTCACGCTGCCCGACACCCTGCGCGCCGAAAAGTGGCTGAAGGAGTTCCGGGGCCAGGTCGCGGGCGACTCGATGCCGGCGCTCACGATCCTCCGCCTGCCCAACGACCACACCGCGGGCGTGCAGGAGGGCGGGCTCACGCCACGCGCGATGGTGGCGGACAACGACCTCGCGCTCGGGCGCGTGATCGAGGCCATCTCGCGTTCGAAGTTCTGGGCGTCCACCCTCATCCTCGTGCTCGAGGACGACGCGCAGGACGGGCCCGACCACGTCGATTGCCACCGCTCGCCGCTGCTGGTCATTTCCGCGTACAACCGGCCCGGCGTGGTGCACCGTTTCGCCAACACCAGCGACGTGATCGCCACGATCGACCGCGTGCTCGGCCTGGGTTCGCTGTCGAACTTCGACTTCTTCGGCGAGCCGCTGGTCGAGGTGTTCGCGGCGAAGGCGGATCCCGCGCCTTACGTCGCGATCGAGCCGCCGATCTCGCGCCTCGAGACCAACCCGGTGAAGACCAAGCTCGGCCGGCTCAACCGCAAGCTGGACCTCCGGAAGGAGGATCGCGCCGACGAGGACCTGTTCAACCGCATCCTCTGGGCGGCGATCAAGGGTCCCGATCGCCCGTATCCGCAGCCGAAGTCAGTCGAGACGCAGGACCTTGATCGAAGCGGTCTCTGATCCGCCGGTCAGGCGCGCGAAGTACAACCCCGCAGGGACGACGGCGCCGGCCGCGTCGCGCCCGTCCCAGCGCACGCGGTTCACGCCGGGCTCGCCGTCCAGCGCGAGCAACCGCACTTGCCTGCCCGCGACGTCGTAGAGCTCGATCCGCGCCGGGCCGCGCGCGCGCAGCGGGAACGTCAGCGCCTGGGAGCCGCGCGCGGGATTCGGCGCCGCCGTCAACGCGAGGCCGGCGATCGCATCGGGCGCCACGCCGACCGTCGACACGTAGAGACCCGCGACGTTCGAGTGCGGCTTGCCGAGGACCCCGGTGAACTTGCCGGCGGCGTAGAGCTTCCCGCCGGACTGGCGCAGTGCGTAGACGCCGTTCTTCTGTGCATGGAGCCCGACCGGCAGCCAGCTCCAGGGCTGCGGGCGGAACGGATGGGATCGCCCACGCCCGTCGGCAGCACGTCGACCTCGGCGAGGTTCGAGATCCCCGAGCTTCCGACGTTCGTGTACTCGCCGCCCAGGAAGGTCGCGCCCGCGCCGTTCGGCAGGAGCGTGTTCACCGTGCCGACGGGCTCGGGCGTCCAGAGTTTCGCCTGCGCGGTGGTCGTGTCGAGCGCGGCGGCGCCGCGGCGGGTCGAGCCGCCGATCACGGTCTGTCCCGCGAAGCCGGCGAAGACCATGCCGTTCTGGAGCGCGAGCCCGAGGATCGGCGTCTGCGGAATCGGGTTCCAGCTCGCGGGCGCGCCGTTCCCATAGCGGAGCTTGGCCAGGTTCTGGATCGACTGGCTGTTGACCGAGGCGAACGTCCCGCCCGCGTAGACCGCGTTGTCGTCGAGGGTGAGCGCGCGGACCTCGCCGTTGCCGACGTTCGGGTCCCAGGGCAGGAGCGAGATCGCGGGCAGCAGGTCGTCCACCGCGGCGAGGCGGTTCCGGGTCAGGCCGCGCGCGCTGGTGAACGCGCCGCCGAGATAGATGAGGTTCTTGTTCACCGCGGGCCGGCCGGCGATCGCGTAGACGAAGCCGTTGAGTTGCGGGTCCCACGAGCCCACGTTGCCGGCCGCGTCGATCTGGGCGGCGTACTGTGACGGCACGTCGGTGACGTACGTGAACTCGCCGCCCGCGTAGAGCAGCCCGCCGATCGATTCCAGCGCCCACACCGTGCCGTTCGTGCCCGGGTTCCACGACGTGGCCATGCCGCTGGTCAGGTCCAGCGCGGCGAGGTTGCCCCGCGCGACGCCGCCGATGCTCGAGAAGTCGCCGGCCATCCACACGGTCGTGTCGTCCGCGCCGAACGCGCGCGGCGGCAGGTTGGGCTGTGGGTTCCACGCGGTGGCGAGGCCGGTCGACTGCGTCACCTGGCCCGCGTTGAGGCGCGGCTGCCCGCCCAGGTTCGCGAACGATCCGCCGACGAGGACGTTGCCCGCGTAGAGCGCGAGCGTGGTCACCGTGCCGTCGGCGCCCGGGTTCCACGCCAGGACCGACGAACCCCGAGTCGACGCCAGCCCTGCGCGCGGCTGGCCGCCGATCGAGGTGAAGCCGCCGCCGAGCCAGACGGTGTAGAGCGTGTTGCCCGTGACCTGCAACGTGTTGACCGTGCCGTTCGGGGAGAAGTTGATCGCGTTCGCCTGGCCGAACGTGGCCGAACCCGGCGTCGCGTCGACGATCGCGAAGTTCGGGCGGTTCTGGCCGCCGCAGTTGCCGAAGCTGCCCCCGATGAACACCGAGGTCACGAGCGAGAGCGCGTTGTAACGCGGGGCCAGCGCGTAGACCGTTCCATCGGAGCCCGGGCTCCAGCCGTTCGGCGTGCCCGCGCCGTCGAGCGCCGCGAGGTCGGTGCGCCCGATGCCGTTGATCGAGCTGAAGTCGCCCCCGACGTAGAAGAGCCCGTTGAGCAGGGCGAGCGCGTTGACGGGGCCGTTCGTCGGCGGGTTCCAGCCCGTCGGCGCGCCCGTCGCCGTGTCGACCGCTGCCAGGTTGCTCCGCGCCTGCCCGCCGATCGTGACGAACGCGCCGCCGACGTGGATCGCGTTGCCGGACTGGACCATCGTGCGCACGATGCCGACCACGTTCGGGTTCCACGGCAGGACGCCGCCGTCCCTGGTCACGCGCGCGAGGCCCGACCGCGGCGCGCCCTGCACGTTCTGGAACGTGCCGCCGAGGTACCAGCCGCCCATGCCGTCGGGGAGGATCGCGTTGACCTCGCCGTCGACCAGGATGTTGACGTGGACCGGCGCGGCGGTCGCGCCGTGGACCGCGACCAGGCCGCCGGTCGCCGGGCCGACCCGGGAGAACGTGCCGCCCAGGTAGAGCGTGTTGCCCTGGATCGCCAGCGCGTTGACGGCGCCGTTGGTGACCCAGAGATCGTCGCGCAGGACCTGGGCTTGGGCGGTCGGGGCGGCGAGCAGCAGACAGAAGACCAGCGCGTTCCGGATCATCGATCGACCCGCAGCAGTTTCAACGTGGCCTGCAAGGCGTCGCTGTCGAAACGCACCAGGTAGATCCCCGGCGCGACGCGGGCGCCGCTCTTCGACCGACCGTCCCACGTGAAACGTTGCGGCCCCGCTTGGAGCTCGCCGTCGACCAGCACGCGCACGAGGCGTCCGGCGACATCATGGATCGCGACATGCGCCTTGCCTGCTTTCGAGAGCTCGAACTGCAGCGCCTGCTCGGCCGACGAAGGATTGGGCATGGCGCGCATCTGCAGGGCGATCGTTGCGGGCAGTGGCGCGACGTCGACGCTCGACTCGAAGATCCCGAGCACGCCCGAGTGCGGCTTGCCCGCCGCGTTCGTGAACTGGCCGCCCGCGTAGAGCCTGCCGCCGACGTCCTCGAGGTCGAGCACCGCCGGCAGCTGGTAATAGAGGCCCGGCTGCGATTCCCAGCTCGATGGCGAGGGGTTGAACGTCGTGACCGCGCCGGTGGTCGCGTCGACCGCGCCGAGCATCGAGCGCGGTTGTCCGCCCAGGTTGTTCATCAGGCCGCCGACGTAGACCGTGTTGCCGATCCGGCGGAAGGCGAACAGGATCGCGCCCGGGTCGGTCCCCGGAGCCCACGCCGTGGCCTGGCCCGTCCCCTTGTCGATCTCGGCGAGGCCGAGGCGCGGCTTCCCGCCGATGACGTTCATGCCCTCGAAGCCGACGTAGATCGACGTCGCCGTGAGCGCGAACCCCTGGATCGGCTTCTGCGTCCCGGTGCTCCAGGGCTGGACGACCCCGTTGAAGTCGATCTTGCCGAGCCCGGCGATGGCGAGGGCGCCGAGCGAGCCGAACGTCCCGCCCGCGTAGACGTACGAGCCGTCGACGGCGAGCGCACGCACGTCGCCGTTCGATCCTGCGTTCGGGTTCCACGCCGCGAGCACGGGCGGCGATGCGTCGGTGACCGCGGCCAGATGGTTGCGCGGGCCCATGCAGATCGTGAACGGGCCGCCGAGGTAGATCACGTTGCCCGAAGGCCCGAGCGAGCGGCCCGCGATCGCGAAGACCGGCAGGTTCGGGTTCGGCGACCACGTCGCGTCGGCGTTGCCGTTGACGTCGATCCGGCCGACGTTGAGGTGTCCCTGCCCGCCGAGCCCGCCGAACTGTCCGCCCGCGTAGAGCCAGTTGCCGATCGCCTCGAGCGCGTAGACCGGGCCGGCGGCGACCGGGTTCCAGGGCGTGGCCGCACCGGTCGCGAGGTCGATCGCCGCGAGGTTCCCGCGGATGAACGAGCCGATCGTGGTGAAGTCGCCGCCGATCCACGCCGTCGAGCCGGTGAATGCGAACGCGCGCACGATGTTGCCCGCCGCGGCGTCCCACGGGACGACCGTGCCGGTCGCGGTCGAGACGCCGGCCGCGTAGCCGCGCAAGGCGTGGTCGACGGTCTGGAAGTTTCCGCCGATGTAGAGCGTGCTGCCGAACAGCGCGCACTCGACCACGGAGCCGTCGGGTGCGGGATTGAAGGTCTTGAGCGTCGTGCCCGAGAACGCCGCCAGGTGCGGCCGCGCGTTGCCCGCGATGTTCAGGAAGTCCCCGCCGACGTAGATCGTCGGGATCGTGTTGCCGTACGCGCGGATGACGCGCACCGTCCCGTCGGGCGAGGGATCGAAGTTGAGCGCGGTGCTGAACGTCTGCGCGCCGGGCGTCGCGTCGACCAGCGCGAAGTTCCGCCGGAACGCGCCGCCGCACACCGTGAACGTCCCGCCGATGTACGCCGTGGTGATGATGTTGATGACGTCGTACTTGAGCGCCATCGTGTAGACCACGCCGTCGGTGTTCGGCTGCCATTGTGTCGCCGCGCCCGTCACCCCGTCGAACGAGCCCGCGTGCGCGCGCTGCGTCCCCGCGATGCCGAAGAACTCGCCGCCGACGTAGACCAGCCCGTTGAGGTAGCCGACGTAGTACACGGTGTTGTCCGGGTTCGGCACGAACGTCGTGCTCACCGCCCCGCTCGCGAGGTCGACCGCTGCGAGGTTGCTCCGGGCGAGCCCGCCGACCTGCGAGAACGCGCCGCCGACGTACACGCGCCCGCCGCCGACCGCGAGCGAGCGCACGACGCCCGTGACGCCCGGGTTCCACGCCAGCAGGTTGCCGCTGCCGTCGACGCGGGCAAGCCCCGCGCGCGCGACGCCCTGGTAATGCTTGAACGCCCCGCCCAGGATGAAGCCGCCCGAGCCGTCGCCGGCGATCGCGTTGACCGCGCCGTCGACGTTGAGCGCCGGCAGCGTCTTGACGCCGGTCGTCGCGTCCGTCGGCATGAAGTTGCCGGTCGCCGGCCCGATGCGGTTGAACAGGCCGCCCAGGTAGAGCGTGTTGCCGAGGACGGCCTGCGAGTAGACGTAGCCGTTGGTCACCCACAGGTCGTCGCGGATGGTCTGGGCCTCGAGCGGGCGGGCAAGGGCGCCGAGGACGCCGAGGGCGCTCAGGATCAGGGTCGCGTTGCGGAACATCGGGCAGTCTCCGGGATGGAAGGGTCCTCCGAGAGACCGAACGTTCCGGCCGGCCGGGGCGAACACTTGACCTGCCTGGGCCCGGGGCGAACCATCGGGGGAGAGGAGGACCGGCGATGATCCAGGTCAGCGACCGCATCGAGAAGAGGATCCACCTGCCCGCGCCGCGCGACCGCGTGTGGCGCGCCATCATCGACCCCCGGGAGTTCGGCCGCTGGTTCGGTGTCCGGTTCGAGGAGGGACCGTTCGAAGTCGGAACGCTCACCGTCGGCCGGATGACCCCGACCACCGTCGACGCCGAAGTCGCCCGCATGCAGAAGCCGTACGAAGGCCAGCCGTTCGAGATCGTCGTCGACCGCATCGAGGAGATGGCGCGGTTCGCGTTCCGCTGGCACCCCTACGCCACCGAGCCGGGCTACGACTACGGGGCCGAGCCGACGACGCGGGTCGAGTTCGCGCTCGCCGACAGTCACCTCGGCACCGAGCTGACGATCACGGAGTCCGGCTTCGACGCCCTGCCCGAGCCGCGCCGCGCCAGCGCCTACGCCGCCAACGAGGGCGGGTGGGAGCACCAGGTGCACCTGCTCGAGAAGTACCTGGCGTGAAGATCGCTGTGCTGGGGGCGGGCAGTGTCGGCGGGACACTCGGCGGGCGCTTTTCTGAGCTTGGGCACGACGTCGTCTTCGGCCTGCGGCCGGAGTCTTCGCGGGTGGTGCCGCACCGCGCGCCGATCGCGGACGCGGTGCGCGCGAGCGAGGTCGTCGTGCTCGCGGTGCCGTGGGCGGCCGTGCCCGAGACGCTGCGTTCTTGCGACGCGTCCGGGAAGGTGTTGCTCGACGCGACGAACGCGCTGGGCCCGGGCATGGCGCTCGACATCGGTCCGCACGGGGAGTCGGCCGCCGAGCGCGTGGCTTCGTTGGCGCCGGGCGCGCGCGTGGTGAAGATCTTCAACACGACCGGCTTCGGCAACATGGCGAACCCGGACTACGCGGGCCAGAAGGCGCTCATGCTCTACGCGGGCGACGACGCGGCGGCGAAGGCGGTTGCGCGGCAGCTCGCCGAAGAGCTGGGGTTCGACGCGGTCGACGCCGGCGGCCTCGTGCGCGCGCGCGAGCTGGAACATCTCGCCGTGCTGTGGATCGGGCTCGCCTACGGCGGGATGGGACGGGACATCGCGTTCGGATTGCTGCGGCGGTAAACCGTTGTGAAACAACGGGCGATTGGTCTGTTGACCATCGCGATGGTCAAGACATCGCGCGGTGAATTCCTAGCGCGGAACTTGCTCACGCGGTCTAGACCGCGTCCAATTTTCTGCGAGTCCGGGCCTTCGTCTACTTGCGCTTCGTGCCTCGTTTCGGACCCGCAAGACTCCTTGAATTGAGACGAAGCCACTCGGCGAATCCGGTGTCGTCGAGCTCCCTTTTGGAGAGTGCGAGCAGGGCGCTCACGGCATCTTCTTCCGACGCCTGAAGGCGCTGCCCGTTCAGTTCCATGAACACGCCCGCGACGGTCAGGGCGATTCGCTTGTTGCCGTCATGAAAGGGGTGGTTCGCGGTGAGGGACGAGGCATACCTGGCGGCGAGTGCGAAGACCTCGGGCTCGCCGTAGGCCAACAGGTTCTTGGGGCTCGCCAGGGACGACTCGAGCAGCTCGCCACTGAGGGCTCCCGGGAGGCCGCCGTGCTCGGCAATCAGCGCATCATGAATCGCAAGCACGGCGGACTTCGGAACCCACCGCGGGGTCACCTGGCGAGTTCACGAAGGGCGTTCCGGTATCGCGCCATGAAGGACTCGGCCGCGTCCATTGCAGCGGCGAACTCTGGATCGTAAGGCGTGATGCGGAAGGATCCATCCGGCCCCTCGGTCAGATAGACGGGATCCCCCTCCTTGACCTTCATCGCGCGGGCAGTCTCCGCGGGAAGGGTGACTCCGAGAGAATTGCCGACCCGCCGAATCTTGAGCTTGAACATCGCCGCACCTCCTGTGGCTACGAACGTTATAACAATCGACACTCCAGGTCAATGGCCCGATGGGTTTTGAAGAAAGGAGCTAACTCATTGCGGGGCAATGGGCGATTGCCGTTGGACGCGCCGCGCGGCGCGTCCAACTCGAATTCATAGCGTGAGACTTCCTCACGCGCCTTAAGGCGCGTCCAATTCACGATCCGGCGCGGCGGACGCCCGGCTCGGGCGCGGAAACCACGCGGATCCGCACCGTCAGCAACGAGACGATCGCGACGTCGTTCTCCGCTTCGAGATAGAAGAAGTGTTCCGACCCCGCCGTGAACGGGCCCACGGTCGCCGCATTCTCGTCGGCCGACCACGGGCTCCAGTGGGCGAGGTCGTCGGGGCCGCTGCGCGGCGTGTTGTCGGTGATGTCGGCCAGGTCGACGGACCAGCGCGCGGCGAGGGCCTGTCCGGCGGGCAGCACCGACCAGTGGAACGTCGTCGACCGCCCTTCCACCAGCGTGAGGTCGTAGATGCGGGACGGATCGAGGAAGACCCCGCCTTCCTTCTGGAACTGGCGGAAGCCGTCGTCGGTCCACACCCGGATGCGGGGCGGATTCGATCGCTCGGCGGGGCCTGCGGCCTGGCTGGCCGAGGTGAACACGAGGGCGAGAACGAAGAAACACGCGAAGGCGATGCGTCGAGGATTCATCGGAGGTTCTCCCGTGATGCGGTGGATCCCGGTCGGTGGATCCAGCGGGCACAGGGCCCGGGGACCGAGATTCTGACTCCGAATCCAGCCCTCGGGCAACTCGCTTTATCATGCAAAGCCCCGGTCGAGGATCGGCCGATCACCCGATGCGATAGATTGAAGTCCATGTCCCCCTTCGAACAGGCGCTGGCCGACCGGTACCGACTCGAACGCGAGATCGGCCAGGGCGGCATGGCGACCGTGTGGCTGGCGACCGATCTCAAGCATCGGCGGCCGGTGGCGATCAAGGTGCTGCGGCCCGACCTCGCGCACGACCGGTTCCTGCGCGAGATCGAGATCGTGGCGAACCTGTCGCATCCGCACATCCTGCCGTTGATCGACTCGGGGGTGGCGGCGGACCTCCACTACTACGTGGTGCCGTACGTCGACGGCGAGACCTTGCGCGGGCGGCTCCAGCGCGAGCGCCAGCTGCCGCTCGACGAGGCCGTGCGGATCGCGCGCGAGATCGCGAGCGCGCTCGAGCATGCGCACGGGCGCGGACTCGTCCATCGCGACATCAAGCCCGAGAACGTGCTCCTGGCCGACGGGAACGTGCAGGTTGCCGACTTCGGGATCGCGGCGCACGCGAGCGGGGAAGGCACGCAGACCACCGTCGGCACGGTGCTCGGCACGCCCGCGTACATGGCGCCCGAGCAGGCGGCCGGCGAGACGATCGACGCGCGCGCCGACGTCTACGCGCTCGCCTGCGTCGTCTACGAGATGCTGGCGGGGGAGCCGCCGTTCACCGGGCCGAACGACAGCGTGCTCTACCAGCAGGTGTCGGCGACGCCGCGGCCGATCACCGAGCGCCGGCCCGGCCTCAAGCGCGAGGTCGGCGAGGCGCTGCGCGTCGGACTCGCGAAGTCGCGCGCCGACCGCTTCCCGAGCGCGAAGGCGTTCGTCGACGCGCTGGTCACGCCGGGGCCGCCGCTCACGCGCGCGCCTTCGGTCGCGGTACTGCCGTTCGCGAACCTGTCCAGCGACCCGGAGAACGAGTACTTTGCCGACGGCATCACCGAGGACCTGATCGCGCAGCTGGCGAAGGTGCGGACGCTCAAGGTCATCTCGCGCGCGTCGGTCATGCCGTACAAGCAGCGCGCCGAGCCATTAAGACAGATCGCCGACGCGCTCGACGTGATGAACGTGCTCGAGGGCAGCGTGCGGCGCGCGGGCGATCGCGTGCGCGTGGTCGCACAGCTGGTCGAGGCCGCGTCCGAGCGCACGCTCTGGGCCGAGACCTACGACCGCCAGCTGATCGACATCTTCGCGATCCAGTCGGACATCGCGCTGTCGATCGCGGGCTCGTTGCGCACCGAGCTGACGAAGGACGAGAGGCAGCGCATCGACCGCGAGCCGACGTCGAACGTCCAGGCCTACCAGCACTTGCTCAAGGGCCGGCAGATGCTGTTCACCTGGGACGAGCCGACGATGCTGCGCAGCCTCGAGCAGCTCCAGCGCGCGATCGACCTCGACCCGTCGTTCGCGCTGGCCCATGCCGAACTCGCGCGCGCCTACTGCGAGCTGGGCGAGCTCGGCGTGGTCGACGGGCGCACCGCCTACCCGAAGGCGCAGGCCGAGGCGGCGCGGGCGCTCGCGCTCGATCCGGACCTCGCCGAGGGCCACATGGCGGTCGCCTACGTGAAGCTCCTGCTCGAGTTCGACTGGGCCGGCGCCGAGGCCGAGTTCCGGCGCGCGCTCGAGCTCAAGCCGGGCAACGCCGACGCCTACGATCTCTACGGGCGGCTGTGCGGCGCGCTCGGGCGGTTCGACGAGGCGGTCACGATGCAGGAGCGCGCGTTCGAGCTCGATCCCGTGACCCACAAGACCGACGTCGCGACCTCGTTGCTGCGCGCCGGGCGCCCGGCGGAAGCCGAGGTCGCGGCGCGGCGCTCGCTCGCGCTCGATCCCTTGTATCCGCGCGCGGTGGCGACGCTCGGCTGGGCGCAGTTCCGGCAGGGGCGCATCGAGGAAGGGCTCAAGTCGCTCGAACGCGCCGTCGACCTGGCGCCGGGCGAGACGATCTGGCTCGGCCAGCTCGGGCAGGCGCTCGGCCTCGTCGGCCGCGCGAACGAAGCGCGCGCGATCCTCGCGCGGCTGGTCGAAAGGAAGGCGAATCCCTATCACACGGCGTACGTCGAGATCGGGCTGGGCGAGTTCGACCAGGCGCTCGACCTGCTCGAGCGCTCGATCGAAGCCCGCAGCGCCGCCGCCTACGGGATCAAGGGCTCGTTCCTGTGGGAGCCGGTGCGCGCGCACCCGCGCTTCCAGGCGCTGCTCCGGAAGATGAAGCTCGCGTGAGCGCAACGTTCGCCGAGCTCGGCGTTCCCGCGGACCTGGTCGCCGCGCTCGCGAAGCAGGAGATCACGACGCCCACGGAGGTCCAGGTCGCGGCCCTGCCCTGGCTGCTCGAGGGGAAGGACGCGTACGTCCACGCACCGACCGGCACGGGCAAGACGCTCGCTTACCTGCTGCCCGTGTTCGCCCGCATCGCGCGCGACGAGGCGGCGACGCAGGCCGTGATCGTCGCGCCGACGCACGAGCTGGCGATCCAGGTGCAGCGTGTGTGCGGCGACCTCGCGGGCGGCGCGGGCTGGCCGATCCGCTCGATCCTGCTCGTCGGCGGCACCTCGCTCGAGCGCCAGCTCGAGAAACTCAAGAAGCGGCCGCACGTCGCGATCGGCACGCTCGGCCGCATCGCCGAGCTGGTGCGGACCGGCCGGCTCAAGACCGCCGGGTTGCGCGTCGTGGTCATCGACGAGGCCGACCGCCAGTGGGTCCCCGAGAACCTGAAGGCGTTGCGCGGATTGCTCGCGCCCGGGCGACAGCTCATCTGCGCGTCGGCCACGTTGCCCGCGCCGGACGCCGGCATCCCGGACCTGGAAGTGCTGCAGGCCGGCGACGAGCCGGTGAACGTCAACATCGAGCACTTCTACCTGGTGTGCGAGGAGCGCGAGAAGCCCGCCGTCCTGCGGAAGCTCCTCCACGCGCTCAACCCGGAGCGCGCGATCGTGTTCGTCCAGAAGGGCGACGAGGTCGAGGGCGTGGCCGCCCGCCTCGCGCATCACGCCGTCCCCGCGGTCGCGCTGCTCGCCGAAGGCGACAAGTTCGCGCGCCGGGACGCGATGGACGCGTTCCGCAGCGGGCGCGTGCCGGTGATGGTGGCGTCCGACGTCGGCGCGCGCGGGCTCGACATCCTGGGCGTCACGCACGTCATCAACTTCGACGCCCCGAGCCGCAGCGAGGCCTATCTCCACCGCGTCGGCCGCAGCGCGCGCGGGGACTCGCGCGGGCAGGCGGTCACGCTGGTGACCGAGCCCGAGCTCGGCCGGATCCGCCGCTACGAGGGCGAGCTGGGCATTCTCGTCCAGGCCATGCGCCTGCGCGAAGGCCGCATGATCCCGGAGGACGGCGAGCCGCACCGCCGACGCTCGTGATCGGGACCACGGTCGGACATTTCCGGATCGAGCGGCGTCTCGGCGCCGGCGGCATGGGCGAGGTCTGGCTCGCGCACGACCTCAAGCTCGACCGCAAGGTCGCGCTCAAGTTCCTCCACCAGCACCTCGCGCACGATCCGGAGGCGCGGGCGCGCTTCGAGCGCGAGGCGCGGGCGCTCGCCGCGCTCGATCATCCGTACGTCGGCGCGGTCTACGGCGTGGAGGAGTCCGAAGGGCGCCTGTTCATGGTGCTCGCGTACATCGAGGGTGTCGCGTTGGCGCCCCCAATCGCTCCCGAGCGCGCGGCGACGCTCATCCCGCGCATTGCCGAGGGACTCGCGGCCGCGCACGCGCGCGGCATCGTGCACCGGGATCTCAAGCCCGCGAACATCGTGGTCGCGGGCGACGTGCCGAAGATCGTCGACTTCGGCATCGCCCTGCGCGGGGACGACACGCGCCTGACGCAGACCGGCGTCTACTCGGGGACGAGCGGCTACACCGCGCCCGAGGTCTACAAAGGTGCGCTCGCCGACGCGCGCAGCGACGTGTTCGCGCTCGGCGTCGTCTTCTACGAGATGCTCGCCGGCCGGCGCCCGTTCGCGGGCGCGAGCTCGGCCGCCGAGATGCACGCGGTGCTCAACGACACGCCGAAGCCGCTCGACTCGCCGTTCGACGCCGTCGTCCAGCGCTGCCTGGCGAAGGATCCCGCGCAGCGGTATGCGAACGCGGGCGAGGTCGCCGCCGCGCTTCGGGGCGCGCCCCTCGCGCGGAAGAAGCCGCCGGTCGCGGTGTGGGCGGCGATGGCGCTGTCGATCGGCGTCGCGCTCTGGCTGACGCTCGGCCGCGTAACGAAGCCGCCGCAGCCGCCGGCCACGCCGAAGGCGCCCGGTCACCGGGCGGTCGCCGTGCTCGAGTTCGAGAACCTGTCCGGCGATCCGGCGCTCGACTGGATGAAGCGCGGCGCGTCGGAGCTGGTGAGCGCGGCGCTCGTCCAGTCGCCCGAGCTCGACGTCTACGACGCGCAGCGGCTGTCCGACCTCGTCGCCAACGACAAGGCGGCGAAGCTCGACAACGCGTTCCTGGCGAAGCACGGGATCGCACGCGCGATCGACGGGACGATCCTGCGCTCAGGCAGCCAGCTCCAGGTGCTCGGCCGCATCGTCGACACCAGCGACGGCCGGCCCGTCAGCTCCTACAACGTTGCCGGGCCCGCGGACAGCGGCCTGTTCCACGTCGTGGGCGGCCTGATCCCGAACCTGCAGGTCGCACTCGAGGTCAACCTGACCGGCGACAAGGAGGCCGAAGGTTGGCTGCGCGAGATCACGACCACGTCGGCCGACGCCTACCGGCTCTTCCTGCGCGGGCACCAGGCCCTGCTCGCGTCGCACTGGAAGGAGTCGGCGGCCGCGTTCGAGAAGGCGGTCGAGCTCGATCCCTCGTTCGCCGCGGCGTGGAGCGAGATGTCGGGCGCGTACTGGAACCTCGACGACGAGCCGAACCTGGAGCGCGCCCGCGCCGCAATGCGCCGCCTGCGCCCCACGGCCGACCATCGCACGCAGCTCAAGATCGACCTGCAGGAGGCGGTCGTCGCCGGCGATGCGCCCGGGATCGTGCGTGCGGCGTCGGAGCTGGGGCAGCTCTACCCGGAGAATCGCTTCTACACCTACCTGCTCGGCCGCGGTTACTACACGACGCACCAGTACCGGCGCTGCCTCGAGACGCTCGCGCCGCTGGTCGACCAGCGCTATTCGTGGGCGTACACCTACGTGCTGAGCGCGAAGTCGGCGCTCCAGCTCGGCGACTCGGCGAAGGCGCGCTCGCTGTACGAACTGGGCTTCGACGTCTCGAAGGCCGAGCCGGAGCTGGTCTATCCGTACGCGCACTTCCTCAACGCGACCGGCGCGTTCGACCGTGCGCGCACGGTGATCGATGCCGGCCTCAAGTCGCCGACGCTCGCCGAGGGCCCCATCGCCGAAGGCGAGATCCGCCTCGAGCTGGCGAGAAACCTCGCGCAGCGCGGGGACGCCGCCGGCGCGCGCGCGCAGCTGCAGAAGGCGTCGCCCCTGATCCCCAAGGACGACGAAGCGCGGGCCGACGCGGATTCGCTCTTGAAGCTCTATGGGCCGAAGGTGTAGCTGGATCTGGCTTCTGTTAGACTTGCCGACATGAGCAATCGGCCGGACCTTCTCGTCGTGGGGCCCGATGGTGAGCCCAAGCTCGCCGTCGAAGTCAAGACGACGAAGACCTCATCGGTCGAGTGGGCCTCGCAGTTTCGCCGAAATCTCCTCGCTCACGGGGTCGTCCCTTCGAAATGCTTCTTCCTGCTGGCTTCACAGGATCGGTTTTTCTTGTGGTCGCCGCGGGACAACGGATTGGAGTCGCCGCCCGATTTCGTCGCTGATTCCAGGCAGGCGCTGGGTCCATGGCTCGATCGGATGCATACCCCCTCGGGCAAGATGTCAGAACCCGCTCTGGAGCTGCTGATTCAGTCGTGGCTGTCCGAGATCATGACCGACTCCAGCCCTCGGGATCCGGAGTTCCTGGGTAGATCCGGGCTGCATTCTGCGATCCAAGGGGCCCGCCTCCGTTCGCAATGGCGGCATTGAGAGTCTACGTCGAGTCCAACTTCATTCTTCAGCTCAGCCGCCGTCAGGAGCAGGCCACGTCGTGCGCCCTGATCCTTGAGGCCGCGGGCGATGGCCGAATTGATCTTCGCGTTCCGGCTCATGCTCTCGCGGAGCCCGTGCACACGGTCAAGCGCGATACTTCGCGATGGAATGGCGTCACAAATGAAATCGGAAAACTTAGAAGTGAAATGTCGCGAATGGAAATGTTCAAGTCTCAAGCCGATCGGCTGCGCGATGCGGATGCCCTGATCGGTGAGGCGGTCAACTTCCAGGAGGAGTCGCTTCGCGCGACTCTCTTGAGAGTGGTTGGGGCCGCCAAGACTCTCAATACGGATGCGGACGCCGTGGACCTGGCTCTTCGACTTCCGCTGCAATTGGACGACGGAATCATTGCGGGCGTCATTCTGACTGACTTGAGCCGGGATCCAGTGGATCGGGCGTGTTTGGTGACGAACGACAAGAAGGATTTCAGCAATCCAGAACTCCTTGGCTATTTCGAAGCCAATCACTGCAGAGTGCTCTTCGGCTTCGAAGAGGCGTGCGGGTTTGTTGGGATCAGATCTTGATGCCCAGCTGATCAGCACTCGTGGCTGAAGGTGTGGAGACCGCAATGTCTGGATCGGTTGGAAATCGGGTCGGCACCGTCGTACAGCTCTGGCGCTACCCGGTCAAAAGCATGGCAGGGGAGCGGCTCAAAGAGGTATTCCTCGGCCGGCGCGGCATTCCCGGCGACCGCGGGTGGGCCGTGTTCGACGAGACCCGCCAGGGCGTGACCAACGCCAAGCGCATCCCGCTGCTGCGCGGCGCGCGTCCCCGCTACGTCGAAGAGCCCGTCGACGGCGCGGCCTCGCCGCCGATCGAAATCACACTGCCGGACGGGACGGTCGCGTCCGACCTGAGCGCGTGGCTCGGGCGCCCGGTTTCGCTACGCGCGCTCGAAGCGTTGGGCGCACCTGCGGCGGCGCGGCTCACCATGGACATGGAGACCGAGGAGACCCAGCGCGCGTTGAGCGGCCTCGAGCCCGGCGAGCCCGAGCCCGACTACAGCGCGCTGCCTTCCGACCGGCTGCGCGCCTTGCGGCAGGACAACTTCTTCGACGCGTTCCCGATCCACCTGCTGACGACCGCGACGCTTCGTACCCTCGCCGGGATCGCGCCCGAATCGACGTGGGACCCGCGCCGCTTCCGCATGAACGTGCTGGTCGAGAGCGCGGGCAACGGCTACCCGGAGCTCGCGTGGGTGGGCAAGCGCGTACGCGTCGGCGCGGCGGTGATCGCGGTCGACATGGGCTGCCCGCGCTGCTCGGTGCCGCCGCAGGCGTTCGAGGAGCTCCCGAAGGACCCGCGCATCATGCGCACGCTCGTGCGCGAGACCCACCACGTCGCCGGCGTGTACGCGCTGGTCGACAAGGCGGGCGTGGTGCGCGAAGGCGACACGGTCGAAGTGCTGGAGTAGCGATGCCGCTCACGCAGGGAACCCGCCTTGGTCCGTACGAAGTCGTCGCCCCGCTCGGCGCGGGCGGCATGGGCGAGGTCTACCGCGCGCGTGACACCCGGCTCGGCCGCGAGGTCGCCGTCAAGGTCCTGCCCTCGCACCTGACCGCCAGCCCGGAACTGCGCGCGCGCTTCGAGCGCGAGGCCCGCACCGCCTCGAGCCTCAACCACCCGCACATCTGCGTGCTGCACGACGTCGGCCGCGCGGACGATGTCGACTACCTGGTGATGGAGCTGGTCGAGGGCGAAACGCTCGCCACGCGGCTCGGCCGCGGTGCGCTGCCGCTCGCGGACACCATCAGGATCGGGGCGCAGGTCGCCGAGGCGCTCGATCGCGCGCACCGCGCGGGCATCGTCCATCGCGACCTCAAGCCGGGCAACGTCATGCTGGCGAAGTCGGGCGCCAAGCTCATGGACTTCGGGCTCGCGCGCCCGACCACTCCCGTGGATCCCGGGCTGACCATGGCGCCGGGCGCGGAGCCCCTGACCGCGCGCGGCACGATCGTCGGCACGTTCCAGTACATGGCGCCCGAGCAGCTCGAAGGCCGGGAAGCCGACGCGCGCGCCGACATCTGGTCGCTCGGCTGCGTGCTCTACGAGATGGCGACCGGCCGCCGCGCCTACGAGGGCGCGAGCGGGGCCTCGCTCATCTCGGCGATCCTGAAAGACGCGCCGAAGCCGATGAGCGAGCTCGTGCCGCTCGCCCCGGCGTCGTTCGAGCGCATCGTCCTGTCGTGCCTGGCCAAGGATCCGGATGAGCGCTGGCAGAGCGCGCACGACGTTGCGCTCGCCCTGCGCGGGCCGCAGGGCGCCGACGCGGCCGCCGCGCCGGGGATCGAGGCGACGTACCGGCAGCTGACGTTCCGCCGCGGCTGCATCATGGGCGCGAAGTTCGCCCCGGACGGGCGCACCGTCCTCTACGACGCGGCGTGGGAAGGCGGCGAGCACCGCATCCACCTGACGCGCACCGACAGCCCGGAGACGACGCTGCCCCCGTTGCCGCCCGCGGTGCTCCATGGCGTGTCGGCGCGCAGCGACCTTGCGCTCTCGCTCGACCGGCAGTTCCTGGGGAGCTGGTGGCTCGCGACCGGGATGCTCGCGCAGGCGCCGCTGTTCGGCGGGTCGCCGCGCGAGCTCGCGAGCGACGTCTACGAGGCCGCATGGATGCCGGGCGGCGACACGATGGCGGTCACCCGTCGTGTCGGGCACGAGAACGTGATCGAATTCCCCCTCGGCAATCCGGTCGTGCGCTCGCCGTGGTGGCTCGTCGGCCTCGCGGTCTCGCCCGACGGGAAGCTCATCGCGTTCGCCGACATGGCGACCCTCGGTGCCGGCTCCTTCCTCCGGGTCGTCGACGCGCAGGGCACGGAAGTCCTCAAGATGCCCATGGGTGTCTGGTACGGCGGCATCGCGTGGCGCCCGGACGGACGCGCGGTCCTGACCGTCGACACCAAGGCCGCCGACGGCGCGCGGCTGCGCGAGGTCGAACTGTCGGGCGCGAGCCGCCACCTGATGCGGTTCATGGGCGGTTACGTCACGCTGCACGACGTCGCGCCGTCCGGCGATCTGCTCGTCAGCCGCGCCACCCACACCTACGCGATCGCTTCGAGCCGGCCGGGGCATCCGGACACCCCGCTGGGCCAGTTCGACTTCACGCTCGGCAAGTCGCTCTCGGCGGACGGCCGGACGCTGCTCTACGACGAGCAAGGCGTCGCCCACGGCGGCGAGCTCTACACCTACGTCGGCGGCACCGACGGCGCGCCACCGGTCCGGCTGGGGGCGGGGTACGCGCGCGACCTCTCGCCCGACGGCAAGTGGGCGATCAACATCCACGAGGGGAAGGTCCGCATCCTGCCGCGGGGCGCGGGCGTCGCGCGCACGCTCGACCTGGGGCCGATCGAGACCACGCACCTCATCAACTGGCATCCCGACGGGCAGCGGATCGTCGTCATGGGCAGCGAAGCGGGACGCGCGATGCGGCTCTACATCCTGCCGGCGACCGGCGGCGCGGCGCGGCCGATCACGCCCGAGAACGTGAGCTACCCGTCCGGCGCGATCGTCAAGATGATCTCGAACGACGGCACCCGGGTCGCCGCGCTCACGCCGGACGGAGTGCTCAAGATCCACGCAATCGCCGACGGGTCGGAGGTCGGGTCGATCACGCTCGAGGAAGGTGAAGAACCCGTTCGCTGGTGCGAAGGCGACGCCGCCCTCTTCATCTGGCGGCGCGGCGAAGTGCCGGCACGGGTGACGCGCCTCGAGCTCGCGACCGGGGCGCGAACGCCGTGGCGCGAGTACCCGCCGGGCGACCGGGTGGGGGTCGTGTGCTCGCGCTCGCTGCTCATGACCGCGGACGGCGAGACCTGCGTCCACACCTACTCGCACATGATCAGCGAGCTGTTCGTCGCGCGCGGACTCCTGGGACCGGCCTAAGCCCCCGCCGGCGCTCCCAGGAGCAACTGCTCGAGCACGCCGAGGTCGACGGGCTTGATCAGGTGATGATCGATGCCCGCTTCCTTCGAGCGCAGGCGATCCTCCTCCTGGCCCCATCCCGTCTGCGCGATGACGGTCGTGTCGGCGCCGCCGGGCAGGCGGCGGAGCTGGCGTGCGACCTCGTAGCCGTCCATCCCCGGCATGCCGATGTCGAGCAGCGCGACCGTCGGGCGGAACGCCTTGAACTCCGCCAGTGCGGAGTCGCCGTCGCGCGCGGTGCGGACCTCGGCGCCGAGGATCCGGAGCAGCAGCGCGAGGCTGTCGACCGCGTCGGCGTTGTCGTCGACGACGAGGATCCGGTGCGAGCCGAGCGTGGCGGTGCGGCGGCCGGGACGCCCGGTCTCGGCTTCGGCCGGCAGGGCGGCGAGCGGCAGGCGCACGACGAACTCGCTGCCGAGTCCCGGACCGTCGCTCCTCGCCTCGATGACGCCGCCGTGCATCTCGACCAGGCTCTTCACCAGCGTGAGCCCGATGCCGAGCCCGCCCTGCGCGCGGTCGTAGGTGCGTTCGGCCTGCATGAACAGGTCGAAGACGTGCGGCAGTGCCTCGGCCGCGATGCCCGAGCCGTTGTCGCGCACCGAAAAAAGTGCGGTCCCGTTCGCGCGCGTCAGCGTGAGCCCGATGCGGCCACCGTCGGGCGTGTACTTCGCGGCGTTGCTGAGCAGGTTCGCCAGCACCTGGTTGAGCCGCACCGGGTCGGCGTGGAGCAGCACGGGGGCGTCGGGAACGCTCACGGCCAGGTGGTGGCGCGCGGCTTCGATCAGCGGCCGGCTGGTCTCGATCGCGCCGCGCACGAGCTGGACCAGGTCGACGGGTTCGCGGCGCAGCTCGATCTTGCCGCGCGTAATGCGCGAGACCTCCATCAGGTCGTCGACCAGGCGAACCATGTGGTCGACCTGCCGCTCCATCATCTCGTAGACGCGCTCGGCCGACGGGCTGTCGCGGCCGGCGACCTGCAGGATGTGCACGCAGTTGCGAATCGGCGCGAGCGGCGTGCGCAGCTCGTGCGCGAGGGTGGCGAGGAACTGGTCCTTCTTGCGGTCCGCGTCCTCGAGCGCGCGCTGGTTCTCCTCGGCCTGCCGGCGGCGCAGGGCGGCGAGCTCGAGCTGCGAGCCGACGCGGGCGATCAGCTCGCGCGCGCTGAACGGCTTGATCATGTAGTCGTCCGCGCCCGCGGCGAGCCCCTCGATGCGCGACTCCTCGCCGGCGCGGGCCGACAGCAGGATGACCGGGATGCCGCGCGTCCGCTCGTCGCCGCGGATGGCGGCGACCAGGCCGAAGCCGTCGAGCTGCGGCATCATCACGTCCGAGAGCACGAGGTCCGGGGCCTCGGCGCGGATGACCGCGAGCGCGGCCGCGCCATCGGCGACGGCGGTCACACGGTAGGTGCGCTCGAGCAGGCGCTTCAGGTAGTCGCGCATGTCGGCGTTGTCGTCGGCCAGGAGGACGTGCGCGCCGTCCTGCGCCGCCCGCGCCGCCGGCAGCGCGTCGTCAGCCGGGACCCAGCGCAGCGCCTCCTCGAGGAACGGGGGAAAG
>JADMIO010996618.1_pt1 | contig 27854 bp, 22 predicted proteins | sample 8958161 | NCBI WGS metagenome assembly JADMIO01 (sample SAMN16585339, study PRJNA669376) | soil metagenome | isolation source: Crop rotation soil | place: USA: Cullars Rotation, Alabama | collected 2011
CGCGACAACTTGTCCACGTGGAATTCTAAGCTTAGGATCCCAATGTGCTGGAAAGGTTCTTTTCACCGGAGAACCCCTGGCCGACGGGGGCGAAGTCGCCGCTGAACGTCTCGTGCGGGTATGGGGCGCGGCCGGACTACAAGATTCCGGATGACCAGGCGCAGTGGGATAACCTGACGCTGCCTCGGCTGCACAAGTTTAAGAACAAGGCGATCCTGGCCGATCTGGTGACGACGCCCAGCGCGGTGGACACCGGACATAAGACGGGGGCGAACGTGCTGTACGGGGATGGGTCGGCGGTATGGATCGCGCGGGACGTGTTTAACTACAACCTGGCCAAGTGTCCGACGATCGATCCGTCGGCCAACGGGCAGCAGGATTTGATCTGGCAGCAGTTTGATTTGAAGGCGGCGATACCACAGTGATGCCATGATGCTCCGACGCCGCCATGCATTCACCCTCGTTGAGCTATTGGTGGTGATCGGGATCATCGCGCTTTTGGTAGGGATACTACTACCGTCCTTGGCCAAGGCGCGCGAGGCGGCGCAGCGGGCGGCGTGTTTGTCGAACCTGCGGCAGGTGCATTTGTCGGTGTTTTATTACGGGCAGCAGAACAAAGATCAGGTGCCGCTGGGGTATCGGGGGGACGTCAACGAGAAGCAGTTCAACTCGATGATTTATTCCGGGACGATCTCGCCGCCGCGGCTAGTGTTGTTCGGCTATTTATATGCGGCGGAGATGATGAAGACGCCGCAGGTTTTCTTTTGTCCGTCGGAGAAGGACCCGCGGGCGAGTCTGGGGACGGCGGCAAATCCGTGGCCGCCGGGATCGATCGCGACGCAGAACGTCTTTTGCGGGTATGGAGCAAGGCCAGAAAAGGCGATACCGGACGATCCGGCGGCGTGGAGTTCGGACACGCTGCCACGGATGCTGAAGTTCAAGAACAAGGCGATTTTTTCGGACATCGTTTCGACGCCGGACAAGCTTAAGACGCGGCATAAGACGGGGGTAAACGTGTTGTACGGGGATGGGTCGGCGAATTGGATACCGCTGTCGGTCTTTGAATATGACTTGAAGCAATGCCCGGTGTTAGCGCCGGCGGCCAATGACTGGCAGGATTGGATTTGGAAGGAATTCGATTTGAAGGCGGCGATTCCGGTATCCGCGCGATCGTGACGGTCTGTGACGCGTAGGGTGTGCTTTAGCACACCGGTTATTTTTGGTTTCCAGGTTATCAGGGTCTTACAAATACAAAGGCGAATAGCCGGTGTGCTGAAGCACACCCTACGGGGGACGAATTTCACCCTGTCGCTCAATGGCTTGCTTGCGTGGCGGGCGGGCATGGGTATGATGCGGATATATGGGCTCCCATACAACTGCCGGCATTCGGATCGCGGGGGATGGCCGGCGAGTGCTGGATGAGATCCGGCGGCTGGTGCGGTTCCTGCGGGTTTCATCGCGGGACGCGGAGCGGGGGCTTGGGATTTCTGGAGCACAGTTATTCGTGCTGCAAACGCTGCATGCGGCGACGGGGCCGCTGTCGGTCAACGCACTGGCGGAGCGGACGCTGACGCATCAGAGCTCGGTTTCGGTGGTGGTGGGAAAGCTGGCCGGGCGGAAGCTGGTGCGGCGGGAAAAGTCGGAGGCAGATGCGCGTCAGAGGCAGGTGACGCTGCTACCGGCGGCGAACAAAATATTGCGAAGATCGCCCGATTCGGCGCAGGCACGATTGATCGCGGCGCTGGATAGTCTTCCGGAGAGGGACGTGCACAAGCTGGCGATGCTCATGGGACGGCTGAACGAAAACCTGGGCATCGCCGGTGATGTGCCGGCGATGTTGTTCGAAGATGAAAGGGAACGAGCGAAAAGAAGATGACTGAACCGATGCACCACGTGGAGAAGGCTTCGACGACGGCCGGGCTGCCGGTCTCCCCGTCCATGGGACTGGCGCTGGAGCAGGCGGCGGTGCCGGCGCAGCCGACGCTGGTGGACCGGCGCGTGGTGATGATCTCGGGATTGTCGATCCTGCTGGCGGTGGTAGCGGCAGTGGTGGCGCGGTTGCTCATCCACTTGATCGCGCTGGTGACGAACATCGCGTTTTACCAGCGGTGGACGTTTGAAGTCGTGTCACCGGCGGCGGCCGTGCCGCATTTGGGAGCGTGGGTGGTCGTCATCCCGGTCATCGGCGGGGTGATCGTGGGGATCATGGCGCGGTATGGGTCGAAAGCGATTCGGGGGCACGGGATTCCCGAGGCGATGGAGCAGGTGCTGCTGAACGAGTCGCGGATACCGGCGCGGCTGACTTTCCTCAAGCCGATCAGCGCGGCGTTTGCGATCGGCACTGGCGGACCGTTCGGCGCCGAAGGGCCGATCATCGCGACCGGCGGGGCGATGGGATCATTACTCGGACAAATCCTGCCGACCACGGCGATGGAGCGTAAAACCTTACTGGCGGCGGGAGCGGCGGCGGGAATGGCGGCGACGTTCGGCTCGCCGGTGTCGGCGGTGTTGCTGGCGATCGAACTGCTGCTGTTCGAGTTTCGGCCAAGGTCGCTGATCCCGGTGGCGCTGGCGAGCGCCACTGCCGCTTCGGTGCGCATCGTGTTCGAAGGGACGGCGCCGATGTTTGAGATGCTGGGGACGCTGGCGACGCCTACCGGGGTGGCGCTGGCGAGTTACATCCTGCTGGGGGGGATCATCGGCGTGGCGAGCGTCGTGGTGACCAAGGCGGTGTATTGGGTGGAGGATCTATTTGAGGAATTGCCGGTGCATTGGATGTGGTGGCCTGCGATCGGGGCGGTGGCGGTGGGGATCGTGGGATACTTTGCGCCGCGCACGCTGGGCGTGGGATACAACAACATTTCGGATTTCATCTCGATGTCGCACCTGCCGGCGATGACGGCCAAGGCGGTGGCGTTCCTCTTTATCATGAAGTTTATCTCATGGGTGATTTCGCTGGGGTCGGGCACCAGCGGCGGGACGCTGGCGCCCCTGTTCACCATCGGTGGCGGGATGGGGGGATTGCTCGGGCTGGCCGCTTCGAAGATGTACCCGGCGGCGGGAATAGATCCGGGATTGGCGGCGCTGGTGGGCATGGCGGCGATCTTCGCGGGGGCGTCGCGGGCGCTATTGGCGTCGGTGGTGTTCGCGTTTGAGACGACGTTGCAGCCGTTGGGGCTATTGCCGCTGCTGGGCGGGTGCTCGGCGAGCTTCCTGGTGTCATGCCTGTTGATGCCGAACACGATCATGACGGAAAAGATCGCCCGCCGCGGGGTGCGCGTGCCGGCGGAATATTCGGCGGATTTCCTGGACCAGGTGCTGGTGCGCGACATGATGAGCAAGGGCGTGGTGAGTTTGAAAGGAGAGGATGAAGTGGGGAAAGTGCGGCAGTGGCTGGATTCGGGGATTGCCGGGTCGGCGCATCAGGGGTTTCCGGTGGTCAACGGAGATGGACATTTGCTCGGCGTCGTCACGCGGCGGGATCTGCTCAACAAGCAGGAGTTTGGAGGCGACAAACGCGTGGCGGAATTGGTGCGCCGGCCGCCGGTAATCGTCTACGGGGACCTGACGTTACGCGCGGCGGCGGACCACATGGTGAACCACGACATCGGGCGGCTGCCAGTGATCGACCGCAGCAACGGCGCGCCGAAGTTGGTGGGGGTCATCACGCGATCGGACCTTTTGCGAGCCCATCGCAAGCGGCTGGAAGCGTCACAGCAGGCCGCGACGCATTTGCGGCTGTGGGGTAAGCCGTAGACGCGCTGCAATGGCTGGAATATGATTGTTTTCAGCTGCGTTTACCGATGAGGAAAGCCTATGGCCATGAACATGCAAAACGTCCGTTCGCGTCCCTGGGAACTGGAATACGGGACCGATGAAAAGGTCATCTTCAACTTTTTCAACGCGGTGTATGCGTGGATGTGCGTCGGGCTGGCGGTGACGGCCGTCGTGGCGTACCTCTGCTCGCTGAATCCGGCGCTGCTGCGCGCGGTGTATGGCAGCCGGATGGGATACATGGTCATCGGCCTGGCCGCCTTCGCGATTGCGATGTCGGTGCAGTCGGTGGCGTTTCGCATCGGCGCGACGGCGGCTACGGGGCTGTTCCTGCTTTATGCGGCGGTGATCGGGGCGCTGATAAGTGGAATCTTCCTGATCTACTCGCCGACGGTATTGATCTCGTCGTTCGTGCTGACGGCCGGGACGTTCGGCGGGATGAGCGTGTATGGTTTTGTCACCAAGCGCGACCTGACCAGCATCGGCTCGATCCTGATCATGTGCGCCTGGGGCTTGTTCCTGGCGTCGATGGTGAACATCTTCGTGGCCAGCGATGTGTTTTCGTGGATCATCACCTACGCGGTGCTGGGCGTCTTCGTTGGCCTGACGGCGTACGACACACAGAAGCTCAAGGCGCTGGCGGAACAGACCGCAGGCAATCAGAACATGGCCGCCCGGGCGGCGATCGTCGGGTCGCTGCTGTTGTACGTAGATTTCATCAATATTTTCATTTCGATTTTGCGGATCATGGGGAAACGGCGATAAGGGATATTGCCCGTTAGCGCGAACGCTCAGGCTGCTTAGAGTCTGGGAGATGGGCACGCCAACGAGGATGATCGAGCGACTGGAGCGCCGCGCGCTGCTGAGCGCCGGGGACCTAAGCCCGTACTTCGGGCAGCATGGGGTCCAGTACCTTCAGCCCGATGCGAACATCTCCGCTTCGGTGGTCTTTCAGGACGACGGCAAGACGATCATTGGCGGCACGACGACTCCCGCCATCGGCAATGACTCAGACATCTTTCTGGAGCGATTCAACGTCGATGGTACGCCCGATACGTCTTTCGGCGACCATGGACGAATCGTGACCGACGTCTCCGGCAAGGACACGCTCGCCAGCATTCTGCTTCCCAGCGACGGACGGATACTTGCCGTCGGCGCCAGCAAGGCAGGGTCGTTCATCATCGCTTACACGAATGACGGCACCATCGACCCAACTTATGCAGCGGGCGGGAAACTGATATCAACGTTTACTTCGTACAGTCACCCGGAAAGCCTTTCGGCACTGAAGGCAACCCTTCTGCCAGACAATTCGGTGGTCATCGTCGGCGCAACCTCCAGCTTTGATGAGGGGGAGGACAGCGGCGCCCAGGTGGTCAATCCTGACGGCTCGGTGACACAACCCGTGATGCATTGGTCCCTGTCGGGAATCAATGATTATGCCGCGGACGTGGCCGCTCTGCCGGATGGCCAGTTCGCGGTTTTGGGCATCACCGGTGGCGACCGGGTGATAGTGGTAATACCGGGGCTCTCTCAGGTTTACCACGGCATCAATAGCTTCACTCCTGCCGCGATCACGTCAGATCGCTCCGGCCATTATCTGGTGGCCGGATCACTCAGTCACCCGTTTGTAACCAGGCTAAACGCCGACGGCACCGTCGATACCACTTTCGGCTCCAACGGCACGACGACATTTGATTCGATCCCATACGGATATGGATATAACCCGTCGGCTACCACTTCTATCCGGGTCGCCCCCGACGGCTCGGTCATCATAGCTGGGACGTATTCGGACGTTTTTTCGGTGTTTCGCCTGAATCCGAACGGGAGCGTTGATCAGCAGTTTGCCGGTGGCGCCGGCGTCTACCAGGCCCGCTGGCCCGGCGCAAGCTCCAGCGCAACTGCCCTGGCGATCTCGCAAGGCGGGAAAATTGTGGTCGCCGGCAACGTGTTCTCACAGTCATTCGTGGCGCACCTGAATCCTGATGGCACGCCGGACGCCTCACTGGCGCATCCGGAAGCATTTGTCGGCGACTATCTGGGCAGCGATTTCACAGTTTCCAAGATTCTCCCCCTTCCCGACGACCGCTATATCCTCGCTGGCTCGTCGCTCGGGCCCAGCGGCACCATCGACTTTTACGCCGTCCGCTATTTCCAGGATGGTACGCGGGACAGCAGCTTTGGCAGCGACGGCCGGGCGTTTATCGCCATAGGCTTGACAACAGATATTGCCACTGATGCCGCGATTGCCCCCGACGGCTCCATCGTCATTGCCGGGCATGCCGCATCAAACGACGACGCTACAGAACTTGCTGTGGCTCGCTTCACGTCCGCGGGCCTGCCCGATGCCACCTTCGGAGGCGGCACCGGTTACGTGACGTTGTCGCTTAACCATGCGCTTACTTCAGCGGCCAACGTGGGTATTCAATCGGATGGTCGTATTGTATTGATCGCTACCACTATTGATCCCGGCATTTACATGATGGATCAGCTCCTGGTTCGGCTGACCGTTTCTGGACAGCTTGACCCGACGTTTGGGGATGGATCGCCGGTGGAAATCGGAATGACTGACGACTATCTGGTCGGAGCAATGCTGGTTCAGCCTGACGATCGGATCGACGTTGCGGCTGATTTTGCGCCGACAGGTGGGACGACGCGGCAGCTCCGTCTCATGCGTTATACGTCCGACGGCCACGCGGATCAGTCGTTCAACGGGAGCGGTTCAAACACGCTGCTCGTTCCGGGCAGTGCAGAATTGGTCTACACGCAGTCGTTGGCATTACAGAACAGCGGTAAAATCCTGGTCGCCGGAGACGTCGGCAACGGCTACGTGGTCCGATTTAACAGTAATGGCACGTTGGACACCGGTTTCGCAGATGGCGGTGCATATATCACTCCTGAAACGGCCTTCCCCGTGTCAGTCGCCACGGATGCCGCGAACCGGGTTCTCCTCGTCTATTATGGCCACGGTAACTATACGGGCCTTACGTTCGGCTTGATGCGCCTCACGGCGGACGGGCAGCCGGATTCAACTTTTGCGACCGGCGGCTTGGCCTTAAACTCGGTGCCGTTAGATCCATACGCCTACGCCAATGGAAACCTTTACGTCGTGACGATGCCGGATGGCGACTATCAAGTCGCCATATCCGGGGTCGTGACAGCGCGCTACGTCGCATTCCCCCTTAACCCCACCTATCCGGCGACACCATCGGACCTGACGATCACCCCTACCAACGACCTGACCACAATGCTTAAGTGGTCAGACAACTCGAACAACGAAACCGCTTTTCGGGTGGAACGGTCTACTGACGGCGTCAACTACACGATCATCGCCACGCTGCCGGCCAATCCAACAGTTCAAGATTCCTATGTCGATCTGACCTTTTCCGGAGCGACAACGTTTTATTACCGCGTCCGCGCATTGAACGCTATCGGTAATTCTGATTCCAGCAATGTCGTAACGCGCGTCTTGTCCTTCCTCCCCATCATGGGAACCTCTGGCGACGACAACATCACGCTGCGCCTGGACCCCAGCCAAGCCAACCTACTGGTCTACTACGGAGCTGCCGATAACGTTCCGCCGACCTACTCCGTTCCCGTCGGCAGCTACAATCACATCACCATATCCACCGGGGCCGGCAACGACACCTTGACCCTCGATTTAACCAACGGCAATCCCATCCCGGCCGGCGGCGTGACGGATGAAATACGCGACAGCAGTGCATTGCTCTACCAATACAAGCCAACGCAGACGCTGCAAATCATCGGCGACGGCAGCCAGAACGTGACCTACGCCCCGATATTTACTCCTGTGCCCCCTGATCGAACCTACTTTTATCTTTTCACTGGCGATGTCTATTCCAGCAGTTTTGATATCGATGGGCGAACCGTCCGCGGATACATGATCGGCTCCGTCGTCGTGCGTAATCTCAAGTCGTTGACCTTCGACGGCCGGACTCTGTATGTCATGGGCATCAACTTCGACTCGATTGGCGTGCGCGCCGACGGCGCGACTACAGTGAGCGCCGGCGCTTACGGTGCGACCGGGCGAGTAGGCGGCATCGTGTCATTTGACGTGCCCCTGACTCTCCAGGCGGTGGCCATTTGGAATATCGGATCTAGCACGCCCGATGCGACGTTCGTGCCCATTACGCTTCAATATGCCAATTATCAGGTAAATATCGCTGGCGGGATCATTCCCCTGTCGTTCATAGGAAATGCGCCGCCGCTTTACATCGGGGGGGGTAGCGCCGCTGATCCTTCTGTTGTTGAGCTAAGCGGTGCGTCGCCGCTGGTGACTCCTGCCATCCATCTCAGCGATGGCGGAACGTTGCGCCTCACAGGCGGTCTGACGCTTGCCACCGCGTTGGATTTGTCAGGCAATGGAACTATCGATCTGGTGGACGGCGCCCTTTTGGTTGAAAACGACCAGAACTCTGCCACGCTTACGCAAATATCGGCCGCGCTGAACAGCGCGTACGATCACGGTCGGTGGGACGGGGTTGGGATAACGTCATCCACCGCGCGCGACGACATGACGTTCAGTTCCGGAATCACCGTTGGAAACAACGCTTTGTTGGGATACCAATCCTTTATGGGAGCCGTCGTCGATAGCTCAACCCTGATCGTCCGCCGCACCCTCTACGGCGACGTCAACCTGGACGGAAAGCTCAACGCCGACGACGTCTCGCTTATGTTAGGCGGCGGAACGTCCGGCCCGAACGCCTACCTCGGCGATTTGAACCACGACGGCCATTCATTGGCGTCGGATGATTGGGCCCTCTTTAATTTCGCGCTCGCTACTCATTCCCCGACGATGCCTGCTTCTCCGAAGCAGAAGGCCACATCGATCACTCAGGCTTTGCTGGCATCCTGAATTCACAACATATCTGCCGCGATCGGCCGCGACGTCGGCTGATGCTCCAGGTGATATCGCGTGCGGTCGTTGTGTCCTCGAATGAAATCGCGCATCCAGGAGTCTTTGGCCTTTGCTTTTAGCGGCAGCGTCGGCAGCAGCGTCCGTTCGTCGAGGAGTTGAGCAGAGGTATCGGATGAGTAGAGGAGGAGCGTGCCATCGGCGGCTTCGATGTCGGAGACCATGACGCCGAAAAGGTAAGACATGGTGGGATGGCGAGTGGACACGGGCGGTTTTGACGCTGCGGCGCAGCCGGTAAATAGGACGGCGAGAGTTGTCAGGACAACAAGGCGTCGCATGGCGTCGGCCCATTGTAGGCCCGCAGCCCTCCATCCATCAGCCCCGAAAGAATCAGGCCTGCACCGCCAGGCGGGCGGCGGGGGTTTTGTCGGCGCCGTTGGCGGAGATGGTGTCGCCGCTTTGCTGGTAGTAGCGGCCGAAGCGGTTTTCCAGGAATTCTTCCAGGCCGATCTGTTCCTGGCGGACGAAACCGGTGCCAAAGGGATGCTGGGTGTGATGGAGGTCGACGGCGGCGCAGAGGCCGGCGGCGGTGGTGATCTGGATGGCGCTCCAGGATTCGCCGTTGATGGTGCCGTGATAGATTTTGCGGGCGTCAGTGACCTGCGTGAGGTTGCCGTTTTTCCAGCCGGCCACGGTGCAGAAGATCAGCACGACGTCCTGCGGGGTGACGGGGACGGCGTTTTCGAAAATGTCCTTTAACAGGCCGCGGCGTTCGTTCATGCGGAGTTCGTTCATGAGGAACGCCATGAGATCGCGATGGCCGCGATAGCGGATGGTTTTGTAGTTGAGGGTGCGAACCAGGCCGCCGAGGGTATCGCAGAGGGTGCCGACGCCTCCGGAGGTGTTGAAGGCTTCGTAGTCCACGCCGTCGAGGGAGAAATGCTCGAGGCCTTCCAGCGGGAGGACTTCGATGGTCTGACCTTCATGGACGGCCTGGCATTTGTTGCCGTACTCGTTAATCAGGCCGTCGGTGGACCAGGTCAGGTTGTATTTCATCTCGTTGGTGGGAAACATCGGCAGGGCGCCGACGCGCATGCGGACTTCGTCGAGCTTGTCGAACTGCTTGGCCAGGTGATTGGCGGCGACGGAGACGAAGCCGGGGGCGAGGCCGCACTGGGGCATGAAGATTTGGCCGGCGCGCGCCTTCTCGGCGGTGTGGCGCACGGCAGCCGTCGTGGCGACGTCTTCGGTCAGGTCGAAGTAGCTCAGGCCCCCCTTCAGGGCGGCTTCGGCGATGCCGGCATTGACGTTGAAGGAGCAGGCGGAAACCACGCTCTGGCAGCCGGCCATTGCAGCCTGCACGGCAGCCTGGTCGGATACTTCCAACTTAACGGGGCGTACGCGCGGAAGGCGGGAGAGGCGCGTGAGCGCCTGCTCGTTGGCGTCGCCGACGACCAGTTCATATTCACCGGTGGCGGTCAGGAATTTGGCGATGGCGGACCCGATTTTACCCGCACCGAGCAGCAGTACTTTATACATGACTTATGCGCTCCTCTGTCGGCAAAAGGACGGTCGAAAGCCTGCTGCTGTTCCCCATGGCACGGAGAAGCGCAGCCCAAGCGGCCGTCGTTACTTATGTCTGCCCACTGAGGCAATATTTGCGTTGAATGGCGTGAATCTGACCACGCGCGTTACGGTAGGAAAGATCTGAGCGATTATGTTATATATCAGTGGCACACAAAAGTACAGCCTCTAATAGAAATCATCGGCCGAACGCTTCCTGGAGGTAACGAAAACATGTCGACGCTCGCCCCGTCCCCCAATCCGCTCGAACAGTTCCACTGGGAACCTCAGCCCGAGGCGCAAGCGCTGGTGAACCAGCTTGTGGCGACGTTTTTGTCCGATAATACGTTTGCCCGGGCATTGGCGGAGCGGTTGTTAAACGAGGCCGGGGTGCGATTCGTCGACATCGTGGATGACATCACGGTTTCGGCTGATGGCGGCCTGCGGCAGAGGCTGTTGTCGGCAGGGTTCGTCTGCCAGAACCAACAAGACGCCAATCGTGAGTGGTATGTTCAGCCGCGGGGAATTTTCCCGTCGGTCGTGCTGCAGGATGGGGCAAAAAGCCGGCTGGGGATGAAGGTGGAATACGTCGCCGATTTTCTGGCGACCTGGCAAATCGAGCCGGCGACGATTGAGGGCGCGGCAGGTTCGCCGATGCGTCAAGCGCTGGCCTCCGCCGATCGCGCCGACCTGTACATCGTCGAGCGGCATGGTCACCGCGGTCTGCACGCGCCGGCATGGTCGGATAAGCAAACGGCGCTGGTCCTGAAACACCGTGAGATTCTTCGCCGGCGGCGGCGGGATTTTCCGTTTGACGAACAGGGATTCGACCACATTGAAGAGCTGCTGGAAAAAGCGATCGACGAGGTTGGCCGCGATTATGCGTGCGATTTGTTTTTCGCCGCCGAGCGCGAGTTCTGGATGAGCCGCAACCATGCGGCGCGCGTGCAGTATGCCCGGCAGCAAAAATTGGGGCTGGGATGGGCGAACCATGACCATCACACCTATCGGTGCTCGCGGCATAATTTCGCGCGGCTGGTGGGGCTTTGGGAACTGCTCGGCTTCAAACTGCGCGAGCGTTTCCACGCCGGCCTGCAGGCGGGATGGGGGGCGCAGGTCATGGAGCAACACAATACCGGCATCACCACGTTTAACGACGTGGACCTGACGCCGGAAGAACTCTTCAACGATTTTGCACATGAGCCGCTGGCGGAATTGCCAGCGCTGGGGACGGTCGGCCTGTGGTGCGGCCTGCATGGGGATTCGATCCTGCAGGCGGGGATGCATCACCTTGAGGCGATGTTCGATTTCAAATCGCTCCGGGCGCAATTGGAATCGGAAGCGGGCGTTAAGACCATGAAGCCTTTCACCAACTTCCCCTTCCTGACTCAGGCCTTCACCGAAGGCCAGCGATGGAGCGTGAATGAAAGGCGCATCACGGATTTACTATCGCGCCGGCTCATTACGTCCGAGCAGGCCGAGCAATTCCGCGCGCAGGGCGCTATCGGGTCGCACCTGGAAAACCTTGAACGCAACGATGGTTTCAAGGGTTTCAACCAGACGGGTGTTAGCGAGATCATTGCCGCGACGGATCCACGGAAGCAGGCGCTTCGGGTGTAGAGCGGATTGCAAATCAATGTACCTAGAAAGAGCCCTCACCCTAACCCTCTCCCGGAGTACCGGGCGAGGGGACGATTAGGGGTTCGCACGCGCGTCACCCCCGTGATTACTGTCCCATTGCGGTTTGCTGGGCGGTCAGCGGTTCCTTGATCCGCGCGAGTAATTCCTGCCGCTCGGCCGCGCCCATCGGGTCGACGTTGAGGGTGATGCGCCGGTCGGCCAGTTCCACCTTGCTTACCTTTGCCGGCATGGAACCGCGATCGTCGATGGGGAGGAAGATCACCGGGTCCACCGAATCATCGCCGCGCAATACGCCCAGCAACAGCTTGGTCATTGCCGCGGAGACGGCGGGCTTGTTGGCGGCGCCGCCTTTGTCGATGTGGGCGTCGCGCTGCCAATCCGGAAGCTGCTTGGATAGCGCCTTGGTGACGACGTCCTTCTGGGAATTCCAGATCGCCGCCGGCATCGTCAACCGGCCGGTCATCACTTTTTCCAGCTTGAGTTGCAACTGCCCCTTGGCGTCCAATGCGGGCGTGAAATGCAAGCTGACGACGGAACCCAGGTCGGTCACCGTCCCGGCGAGGATCAGCCGGCCATCCTCGATCGCGACGGAAGGACCGGTCAGGTATTTGCCGTACTTGCTGTCCCAATCGACCATCGCCTGCCACTTCTGGAAGAAGGCGTTGAGTTCATCATCGGAGAAGCTCACGGTCGTCCCCCCTATCGAATCTGTGGTTGCGCCGCGCGAGCGGGCGCGTTCGATGGCCTGGGTATGCTCCGCCCAGTTGCGAGCCGCGATCAGCTTCTGTTCGGCGACCTGCGCCGCCGCGTCACGCGCTTCGGGGGTGAGGATCGCGCGGCGGTAAAAATCGGGGGCTGCCTTGTAGAGGTATGCCGAGAACGTGACAAAGAACGCTACCCCCGCAAGGAGGAGGGCGACCGCCAGACCCAGACGTTTGACCAGTTTCGACTTTGCCATCAGCGTTCTTTAGAGGCGCATCAATCTAACCGCATGCCGCGCACGCGTCACACCCGGAATAAACCCATCGGCCTTTTTGGGGACGAGCTGTTAATAAGGTGGAATAATGGCTGCGTTTTTGGTTAACCCGCGCTAAAGTTGGGGTTATGGCGAGCTGGGCCGAATTCAACTCGGATGGCGATTACCTTCGCCAAGCCCGGCGGCTGCGCTCGCGGTATGCGGCCAAACCCGCCGAACTTCACCGGCGGTTGGCCGAATTGTCCGATTCAATCGATCTGTCGACCCCTGCCCCCCGTGGCCGCGATTTGATCCCCCACACACCGCAGCAAGATTTCGCCCGTCTCGTCCGTTCCCGCATTCAGGCGGGCGTGCTGCGTTATTCCGATCGCCAGGTTTTACTCGCCTGGGCCGAGCAGGCCGGGATTGAACGCTTCGAAGCCAATCTCCTGATCGCGACGGTGCAGCATCAAGTCAAACGGCGCCTTGGGCACATTTCTCCCCCGGACCGCTCCCGCCGCTGGAGTCTGGCCATCGCGGCGCTGGTGATTCAAAGCGCAATAGTCAGCGCGTTCTGGTGGCTGTTGGCGTAGCGGCACACGCACACACGTCGCTCACATGAAAACATGCTCAGTTGAAATCCTGGCAATGTCCGTCATTGGTGAGCGGTACTCCGCGAAGAATCTGCCATGGATAATCGAGGGCGGATGCTTCGCCGAGTACGGCTCAGCATGACGTATCGCAAGGATTTCAACAGAGCAATGTAAACACTTATCCGATTCGCAAGCGCGCGGCCTGCGCTTCTTCCGACGCCGTCTCGACAAGCTGCCCGATCGTCGAAAGCAGTTCGTGCGGATCGCACGGCTTGGCGATGTGATGCTGGAACCCCGCCGCCAGCGCCGCGGCGCGGTCTTCCTCGCGCGCGTAGGCGGTCAGCGCGATTGCCGGGGTTGCCCCGCCATCTTCGGCAGCCAGCAGCCGAATCGCGCGGATCAAGGCATAGCCGTCATCTTCGGGCATCGCGATGTCGCTGACGAGCACGTCCGGCTGCAAGCGCCGAAACGCATCGATCGCCTCACGCACGCTGGCCACGGACGAGACCTGGGCCCCTGCCCGCCTGACCATCTCCGCCACCACCTCGCGGGCGTCGGGTTCGTCGTCCACGATCAGCACGCGGACGCCGGTGAGGTTCGGGTCGGCGTTCAGCGGGATCGGGCGGTCCACCACCACGCGGCTTTCGGCCAAGCCTGCGCCATTTTCCCCAATCGTCATGCCCGCCACAGCGCGCACCGAAATCAGCGGCAGTTTTACGGTAAACGTAGAACCTTGATCTTTTCCCGCGCTTTCGGCCATCACGGTGCCGCCGTGAAGTTCGACGATTCGGCGGACGATCGTCAATCCGATCCCCAGCCCGCCGTGCGTCCGCGTGGACGAGCTGTCGGCCTGTCGGAAGCGGTCGAACACGTGTGGCAGGAAGGATGGATCGATCCCCAATCCGGTGTCGCGCACCTGAATGCGAGCCTGGCCTTGCACCTGGTCGAGCGATACCGTGATCTTCCCGCCCGCGTGTGTGAACTTCAGCGCGTTGGACAGCAGGTTCCACACGACCTGCTGCAAGCGGTCGGGGTCGCCGGCCACTTCGGTCGCGACGGGGGCAAGCAGCATTTCCAACGTGATGCGTTTTTGCTCCGCGGCGGGACGTATCGCGTCCACGGCGGCTTCCACAACGGCGGCGGGCGAGATCGGCTTGACGTTGATCCGCAATTTTCCGGTGGTGATGCGCGACACGTCCAACAGGTCTTCGATCAGCTTGGTTTGCGCCCGCGCGTTGCGGTCGATCACGTCCAAGCCGTGCGACACTTCGTCGTCCAGCTTTTCCAGTTTCAATAACTGCGTCCAGCCCAGTATCGCGTTGAGCGGCGTACGCAGCTCGTGGCTGAGCGTCGAGAGGAATTCATCCTTGATGCGGTTGGCCTCGCGCTCCTCGGCGAAGACGGCGTTCTCGATCGCGATCGACGCCATTTGCGCCAACTGCACGATCACCGCCTCATCATCGCTGGAAAAATCCCCCTCGTAGCGGTCGGCCAGGTAAATGACCCCGAGGTTATTGCCGTTGCGCCCCGTCAGCGGCGCCGCCAGCATACCGCCGCGAACCTGCGGGATTTCCAGGTGTTTGACGATCTCCCAGTCCGGGTGGTCGCGCAGTTCCATTTCGGTCATGCGGGTGGCCGAGTGGCTTTGCGCGACGATCGTCGAGGTGATCTTGTCCAGGTTCAGTTTCTGCTGGCGCCAGCCGGCGTACTTTTCGCTGAAAGACGAGAAGGACTGCGTCCTGCCCCCCTGCTTGTCGGCGCCGGCGCCCACGATGTACAGCGTGATGGCCTGATGCGACCCGATGACGTTGCGGGCCGTCTCCGTCACCGTTTGCAGCATGCGTTCGGTGGAGAGCGCGCTGTTGATCGTGACCGAAGCGGCGGTCAGTTGCTGCAACTGCGCCGCGCGCCTTCGCAAGGACTCGGCCTGCCGCTGCACCTGCCGCGTCTTCTTCAACAGGTCGACGAAGACCGCCACCTTCGACCGCAATACCTCCGGCACGACCGGCGTGAGGATGTAATCCACCGCGCCGAGCTTATAGCCGCGCTGGGCGTGCATCTCGTCGCTCATCGCGGTGATGAAGATGATCGGGATGTGCTGCGAGTTGGAACGCTGGCGGATCATGCCGGCCGTCTCAAAACCGTCCATCCCCGGCATGTTCACGTCCAGCAGGATGACCGCGAACTCCTGCGTGAGGATGTGCCGCAGCGCCTCGCGGCCGGAATATGCGCGGACGATGTTCTGGTGCAGGTCCTCCAGCACCGCCTCGAGAGCGAGCAGCTTTTCCGGCCGGTCGTCCACCAGCAGGATCGAGACTTTGTCGTCGGATTCAGCCATGGTCGTGAAACGTGAAAACGTGAAACATGAAGAACGGTGCGATGGACCTCTTCATGTTTCACGTTTCACGTCTTCATGTTCCTACCTGTACAGCCAGACTCGCAGCAACGCCAGCAACTGCTCCGTATCAACGGGTTTCGAAATGTAATCCGACGCACCGGCCTCGATGCACTTCTCGCGGTCGCCTTTCATCGCCTTGGCGGTCAGAGCGATGATCGGCAGGCTGCGGAACTTGCTGAGCTTCCGGATGGCGCGCATCGTGTCGTAGCCGTCCATGTCGGGCATCATGATGTCCATCAGGACGATGTCGATGTCGGGCTGGCCTTGCAGCATTTCGATCGCCGCGCGACCGGTCTCGGCGCTGACCAGGTTCATCTTGTACGGCTCCAGAATGCTGGTCATCGCGAAGATGTTGCGAATGTCGTCGTCGACGATCAGCACCTTCTTGCCTTCCAGCACCTTCGACACGTGGTGCAGCGCTTCCATCATCTGCCGCTTGTCTTCCGACATCTTTTCCACGCGGCGATGCAGGAACAGCGAGACCTCGTCGGCCAGGCGCTCCGGCGAGCGAACGTCCTTCAGGATCGTCGTCTGGGTGAGGCGCTTCAGGTGCGTCTCTTCCTTCTTCGACAACTGCTTCTGTGAGTAAACGATGAGCGGCACGTGATGCAGGTGGTCGTCTTCCTTGATTTCGTCGACCAGGTCGAATCCCTTCTTGTCGGGGAGCTCCAGACCGGTGACGATCACGTCCCAGCCGCCTTGCCGCGCCTGCGCCAAGCCTTCCTCGGCGGTGGCCGCGGTCACGACCTCGGCGTCCTCGCCGCTGATCAGGCTCATCATGTCCGTGCGGTTCTGGCCTTCGGGTTCGACCACCAGCACGCGGTGCTTGCGCGGCTCGATCGCCTTCTTGATCTTGGCGAACACTTCGTCGAGCGCTTCCTTGGTGCGGATCGGCTTGGTCAGACCGCCCATCGCGCCCATGCGCAGGCCGCGGTCATATTCCTCGTCGGTGGTGATGATGTGCACCGGGATGTGCCGGGTGGACAGGTCATCCTTCAACCGGTTGAGCACGCGCCAGCCGTCGATGTCCGGCAGGTTGATGTCCAGCGTCACGGCGCTGGGCTGGATGTCGCGGGCAAGCTGAAGGGCCGTCGAACCGCGGGTGGCAATGACGCCCTTGAAGTTGTTCTCACGGCCCATGTCCAGCAGGAACCGCGCGAAGTTCACGTCGTTTTCGACGATGAGCAGGACGTTGTCGCCAGGGTTGATGTTGGCCGAGTCGTCGTCGAAGCTCTGCACCGACGACGACGACGCCATCGTGTCGATCGGGCTGGCGATCATCGGCGTCTGCGGGCCTTCCAGCATCGGCATCGACGAAGGCGTCATCGGCGCCGCCGGCGCCATGAGCTGCGCCGAGCCGTTGTTCCCTTGCGGCGCCTGCGGCGAGTTCATGAACATCGTCGCGATTTCCGCCTGCTGCTGCTGGATCATCTGCTGCTGCTGTTCCATCGTCTGGGTCTGACGCTTGAGCTGCTTCTGCGGCGAATAGTTCTGCGGCAGGTAGAGCGTGAAGGTCGAACCCTGACCGGGCGTGGAGTTCAGCTTGATCTCGCCGCCGAGCAAGCCGGCGATTTCGCGGCTGATTGCTAGCCCGAGACCCGTGCCGCCGTACTTGCGGCTGGTCGAGCCGTCGGCCTGCTGGAACGCTTCGAAGATGATCTGCTGCTTTTCGGGCGGGATGCCGATGCCGCTGTCGGTGACCTGGAACATGATGACCGACTTGGCCCGGTTGAGCTGTTCGTTCTCGATGTTCCAGCCTTCGTTGGCCTGCGATACCTTGAGCGAAACGCCGCCGCGCTCGGTGAATTTGAATGCGTTGGACAGCAGGTTCTTGAGGATCTGCTGCAGACGCTTGGCGTCGGTGTGCATCGAACGCGGCACCGACGGGTTGACGTCCACTTCGAAGTCCAGCTTCTTGCTTTCGGCCACGTGGCGGAAGGTCCGGTCCACGTAGTCATGCAGGTCGCGGAAGCCGATCTCGCCGACGTCGACGACGACCGTACCGGATTCGATCTTGGACAGGTCGAGAATGTCGTTGATGAGCGTGAGCAGGTCGTTGCCGGACGAGTGGATCGTCTTGGCGAACTCGACCTGACGGCCGGACAGGTTGCCTTCGGGGTTCTTGGACAACTGGTCGGACAGGATCAACAGCGAATTGAGCGGCGTGCGCAACTCGTGCGACATGTTCGCCAGAAATTCGGACTTGTACTTGGAAGTAAGGGCGAGCTGCTTGGCCTTTTCTTCCAAGGCTTGGCGGGCCTGTTCCACTTCCTTGTTCTTCCGTTCCACTTCGACGTTCTGTTCGGCCAGCAGCTTGGCCTTTTCTTCCAGTTCCGCGTTGGTCTGCTGCAATTCTTCCTGCTGGCTCTGGAGCTCGCGGGCCAGCGACTGAGACTGCTTCAGCAGGTCTTCCGTACGCATGTTCGCTTCGATCGTGTTGAGCACGATACCGATCGATTCGGTGAGCTGATCGAGGAACGTTTCGTGCGTCGGGCTGAACCGGTCGAAGCTGGCCAGTTCCATGACCGCCTTCACCGCGCCTTCGAACACGATCGGAAGCACGATGATGTTCAACGGCTTGGCTTCACCCAGGCCGGACGTGATCTTGATGTAGTCGTTGGGCACGCTGGTGAGTAGGATCTTTTCCTTTTCCAACGCGCACTGACCGACCAGACCTTCGCCGAGCTTGAACCGGTTGTCGATGTTCTTGCGTTCTTTGTATGCATACGAAGCCAGCAAGCGCAGCGACGGTTCGTCGGTCTTGCTGGAATCCATGATGTAGAACACGCCCTGCTGGGCGCTGACCACGGGGGCCAGTTCGGACAGAATCAGGCGGCCGACCGTCAGCAGGTCTTTCTGACCCTGCAACATACGGCTGAACTTCGCGAGGTTCGTCTTGAGCCAGTCCTGCTCGGCATTTTTCAGCGTCGTGTCGCGCAGGTTCCTGATCATCTCGTTGATGTTGTCTTTCAACGCCGCCACTTCACCCTGGGCGGCCACCGCGATCGAACGCGTGAGGTCCCCGCGAGTCACGGCGGTTGCCACTTCGGCGATGGCTCGCACCTGCGTCGTCAGGTTCGCGGCGAGCTGATTGACGTTGTCGGTCAAGTCCTTCCACGTACCCGAAGCACCCGGCACCGAAGCCTGGCCACCCAGTTTTCCTTCGACACCCACTTCGCGGGCCACCGTGGTCACCTGGTCGGTGAACGTCGCCAGCGTGTCGATCATGCTATTGATCGTGTCAGCCAGTTCGGCGATTTCACCCTTGGCGTCCACAGTCAGCTTCTGACGCAGGTCGCCGTTGGCAACCGCCGTCACGACTTTTGCGATACCGCGCACCTGGTTGGTGAGACGGTCGGCCATGAAGTTCACCGAGTCGGTGAGGTCCTTCCAGGTACCGGCGACGCCTTTCACGTCGGCCTGACCACCGAGCTTGCCGTCCGTACCCACTTCGCGGGCCACGCGCGTCACTTCCGACGCGAAAGACGAGAGCTGGTCCACCATCGTGTTGATGGTTTCTTTCAGTTCGAGGATTTCGCCTTTCACGTCCACGGTGATCTTCTTGGACAGGTCACCGTTTGCCACGGCGGTCGTCACGGCGGCGATATTGCGGACCTGGTCCGTCAGGTTCGACGCCATGGAGTTCACGGAGTCGGTCAGGTCCTTCCACGTACCGGCGACGCCTTTCACGTCGGCCTGGCCGCCGAGCTTTCCTTCCGTACCCACTTCGCGAGCCACGCGGGTCACTTCAGCGGCAAACGACCGGAGCTGGTCCACCATCGTGTTGACGGTGTTTTTCAGTTCCAGAATTTCACCCTTCACGTCCACCGTGATCTTCTTGGACAGGTCGCCGTTGGCGACGGCCTTGGTCACGTCGGCAATGTTTCGCACCTGACCGGTCAGGTTCGACGCCATGAAGTTCACGGAGTCGGTGAGGTCCTTCCAGGTACCTGCCACGCCGCGCACGTCGGCCTGTCCGCCGAGCTTTCCTTCCGTACCCACTTCGCGGGCCACGCGAGTCACTTCCGAAGCGAATGAGCTGAGCTGGTCCACCATCGTGTTGATCGTGTTTTTCAGCTCCAGGATTTCGCCGCGCACGTCCACGGTGATCTTCTTGGACAGGTCACCATTCGCGACTGCCGTCGTCACGGCGGCGATGTTACGCACCTGCGACGTGAGGTTACCGGCCATCGAGTTCACGGAGTCAGTCAAGTCTTTCCACGTACCGGCCACGCCTTTCACGTCGGCCTGACCACCGAGCTTTCCTTCCGTACCCACTTCGCGGGCCACGCGCGTCACTTCCGACGCGAAGCTGTTGAGCTGGTCCACCATCGTGTTGATGGTGTTCTTCAATTCCAGAATTTCGCCTTTCACCGGCACGGTGATCTTCTTGGACAGGTCGCCGTTGGCCACAGCGGTCGTCACGGCGGCGATGTTACGCACCTGTGCCGTGAGGTTACCGGCCATCGAGTTCACCGAGTCGGTGAGGTCCTTCCACGTACCCGCCACGCCTTTCACGTCGGCCTGACCACCCAGTTCCCCTTCCGTACCCACTTCGCGGGCCACGCGGGTCACTTCCGCCGCGAACGACGAAAGCTGGTCCACCATCGTGTTCATCACGTTTTTGATCTGAAGGATTTCCCCCTTCACGTCGACCGTGATTTTTTGCGTCAGGTCGCCGTTGGCGATGGCGGTCGCGACCTTGGACATGTCGCGCAGCTGCACCGTCAGGTTACCGGCCATCAGGTTTACGTTATCCGTCAAGTCCTTCCACGTACCGGCGACGCCACGCACGTCGGCCTGGCCGCCCAGTTTTCCTTCGGTACCCACTTCACGAGCCACGCGAGTCACTTCGGCGGCGAACGACGAGAGCTGGTCCACCATCGTGTTGATGGTGTTTTTCAATTCCAGAATTTCGCCCTTCACGTCCACCGTGATCTTCTTCGAAAGGTCACCTTTGGCGACGGCGGTCGTCACGGCGGCGATGTTTCGCACCTGGTTCGTCAGGTTGCCCGCCATCGAGTTCACCGAGTCGGTGAGGTCCTTCCACACGCCGGCGACGCCCTTCACTTCCGCCTGGCCACCCAGTTTTCCTTCCGTACCCACTTCGCGGGCCACACGGGTCACTTCCGACGCGAAGCTGTTCAGCTGCTCCACCATCGTGTTGATGGTGTTTTTCAGTTCCAGGATTTCGCCCTTCACGTCCACCGTAATTTTCTTTGAGAGGTCGCCGTTGGCCACAGCCGTCGTCACGGCGGCGATGTTTCGCACCTGCGATGTGAGGTTGCCGGCCATCGAGTTCACCGAGTCGGTCAGGTCCTTCCAGGTACCGGCGACGCCCTTCACTTCCGCCTGACCACCGAGCTTTCCTTCCGTACCCACTTCTCGTGCTACGCGGGTCACTTCAGAAGCGAAAGAGCTGAGCTGGTCCACCATCGTGTTGATGGTGTTTTTCAGTTCCAGGATTTCGCCCTTCACGTCCACCGTAATTTTCTTTGAGAGGTCGCCGTTGGCCACAGCCGTCGTCACGGCGGCGATGTTTCGCACCTGCGATGTGAGGTTGCCGGCCATCGAGTTCACCGAGTCGGTCAGGTCCTTCCAGGTACCGGCGACGCCCTTCACTTCCGCCTGACCACCGAGCTTTCCTTCCGTACCCACTTCTCGTGCTACGCGGGTCACTTCAGAAGCGAAAGAGCTGAGCTGGTCCACCATCGTGTTGATGGTGTTTTTCAGTTCCAGGATTTCGCCCTTCACGTCCACCGTAATTTTCTTTGAGAGGTCGCCGTTGGCCACGGCCGTCGTCACGGCGGCGATGTTACGCACCTGTGCCGTGAGGTTACCGGCCATGGAATTCACGGAGTCCGTCAAGTCTTTCCACGTACCGGCCACACCCTTCACGTCGGCCTGACCGCCCAGTTTCCCTTCCGTACCCACTTCGCGTGCTACGCGCGTCACTTCGGATGCGAACGATCGCAACTGGTCCACCATCGTGTTGATGGTCGATTTCAATTCCAGAATTTCCCCCTTCACGTCCACCGTGATCTTCTTCGACAAGTCCCCGTTTGCCACAGCCGTCGTCACGGCGGCGATGTTTCGCACCTGGGCCGTCAGGTTCGACGCCATCGAGTTCACCGAGTCCGTCAAGTCCTTCCACGTACCGGCCACGCCTTTCACCTTTGCCTGACCGCCCAGTTTCCCTTCCGTACCCACTTCCCTTGCCACGCGCGTCACTTCCGATGCGAAGCTGTTCAGCTGGTCCACCATCGTGTTGACGGTTTTTGCAGTTCGAAGGAATTCCCCTTCCAGCGGCCGGCCGTCGATTTCCAGCGACATGAGCTGAGACAAGTCCCCCTTTGCCACGGCCCCGATCACGCGGGCGGTTTCCGACGTCGGGTGCACCAGGTCGCCGATCAGGTTGTTGATGGCGTCGATCTCGTGCTTCCAGGCCCCCTGCACTTCGCCGATGCTGGCGCGCTGGCCGATCTTTCCTTCCTTACCCACGACGCGCGCCAGGCGTTCCATCTCCTCGGCCATGCGCTGGTTCAATTCGATTACGTCGTTGATCGTGTCGGCGAGCTTGCCGTCCATCCCTTCCAAGTCCACCGGAAGGCGCATGGAGAAATCGCCTTTGCGCAACCCTGTCAGCGCCGTCAGCAGCATGGTCTTGTCCAGCCCGCTGCTGCCATCGGCTCGCTTACCGACGGCCAGTATTTCGGTGATCGAAGGTTGGCCGTCCAGCACCTCTGCGACGCGCGACCGACCTACCGTGGCACGCCCATCGCTTGATCGACCGTGGCCGTTGCCGTTCCCATTTCCGTTCTTTTTTGGTGATTCGGTCAGCTTCGTGGTCCGCGGCGATTTGAACTTCATGACAGGTGCCTCCAAGACTTCTGCGACTCGACAAAAAACCCGTGCGCGCCCAATTGGACGTGATATTGCCTAACTTAGTTCGCTTCCGGCAAACTCAGCAACGGATAATTTTCTAAGAATTTTTTACCCCACCCCCTTTATGCGCAGATTTGACGTATCCCCCGTCAAATCGCTACCCTTCCGGGCCTTATGCGTTCCTTCCACGTCGCCGACCTCAACGCTAAAGGGGAACTCCAAGTCAGCGCGCAGTATTTTTACGAAGATCTCGCCTCCATCCCCTTTGCCGCTGAGATAATTGGGACTTTTTCCGGCTTTCTTTACCAAAACCCCCTCGAACTTCACGCAAATCTTCCCCAATCCCTCTCCCTCCGAATGACCTCCCCTTCACCGACCTCTGCCATTGGGACGCTGCGCGAGGATGACAAATTGTTGTCCCTCTCGCTGCTTTTGACGGGGATCAGTGCCGATGCCGACCGGGTCACTCTTGGGGTGCTCCAAACTCATCTGTTGCGCGAGCTGCACGATACCCCTTTTGAAGCGGGTTTTTCGTTGCTTCAGTTGGAAGCGAGGCCGATGGTCGCGTCGATCCATCTTGCGATGCCGCAGAACCCGGACGCCAAAATCGTCTTCGCGGTAGCGGACCGATGTCTTGGGGCGGCGTACTTCCGCTACCACCACCTGGTCTGAATTTTTTTGTTGGCAGAGTGTTGAGTCGCGGGTTATGGTTCGCCGCCTCTCGTGACGGCACAGCCATTACCCAGGGAAGTCTCGGATTTCCTGACCGACCATATTTCGTCGGTCGTGGAACTCGAAGCGCTCCTGCTGTTGCATGCCGCAAAAGACCGCCAATGGCGCGCCTCTGACATCGCCCGCGAGCTTCGTATCGACCCTGCCTGGACGGCCCAACAGCTTCAGGCTCTTTGTTCCGGCGGCATCCTGAATTGCATCGATGGCGCTGACCCGCTCTTTTCCTACGCGCCACGAGATCCGAACCTGGATCAGACGATCGGCCTGCTCGCCCGCGAATATGCCGAGCGCCGCGTCACCATTATCGGGCTGATCTTTTCCAAGCCGACCGATACCCTCAAAAGCTTTGCCGACGCGTTCCGCATTCGCAAGGACCCGCCCAAATGATCGCCGCGTGCGTTTACATCCTCTGCGCCCTGACCAGCATGGCCTGCGCCGTCCTGTTGGGCAAAGCCTACAAGCACTCCAAAGCACGCCTGCTACTATGGAGCTGTCTCTGTTTCATCGGCCTGGCCGTCAACAACGTCCTGCTCTTCGTGGACCTGGCCATCCTGCCGGTTGAAATCGACCTGTCACTGCCGCGCAGCCTGACGGCATTGATCGCGCTATTACTCCTGCTTTACGGCCTGATCTGGGACGTCGAATGACATCGCACTACCTCATCATCAACGAGTTCCTCACCGGCGCCATCTTCCTGGCTGCCTCCGCCATCGGCCTGTTCTTCCTGCGGTTCTACAAGCGCACGGGCGATCGGCTTTTCCTCATTTTCGCCGTCGCGTTCTGGGTGTTGTCGCTGAACTGGCTGGCGCTGGCCTTCACCGAAAAGGATGAAGTCCGCACGGCGCTCTACTTCGTGCGTTTCATCGCATTTATGGTGATCCTGCTGGGGATCATCGATAAGAACCGAAGCTCGGCGAAGGCGAAGTGATGGTCATACTTCGACGCCCGCCTTCTTCATACAACGTTCAATTCTGCCAACGGTAGTCGCATCAGGACTTGTTTTTCCGCGCTCAATTCGGTTGAGCGTCTCCACTCGAATTTCCGCGCGTCGAGCTAGCTCTGCCTGAGTCCAACCGACTTTTCTCCGCGCGGCGACGATCCGCTGCGCGATGATCGCCCGCGCAGTCTCCAATGCCGGATAGTTGCCGTTGGGCAGAGCTTCCGGCAGCGGCGGAATCGCATTTCCGCCGAGATGCCTGTACTGCTTCTCATCTAACAGCACGAAACGTTTGCCTTCGATTTGCAGAAACTGAACGGTCATTTTTGTCATCCTTCGTATACGTCGCGTCGATTGTCGATCCGGACGACCGTCACCACATCCCCCAACACTGTAAAAACCACGCGCCAGTCGCCGGTCCGAATCCGATAATGATTTTTTAATCCGTATCTCAATGGCTTGGCTCCGCTTACCTCCGGCCACCGCTGCAAGCGACGCAAAATTGACTACGTTGAGCGATCACGATCGGAGCCAGGCGCAATTGCTCACGAGCTTCGCCGGTTATTTCGAGCCGGATCGGCATTCATGGGGAAAAGATATTGACGTTAAAAGTCAATAAAGATCAGCTGAAGATCTTTTGAAAAGTCCCTACTTCTGCCCATGCACCAACTGCCACCCCGACAGCGCAGCCCCTAAACAGCCGGCCTGATCGCCGCTCCTGGCAACCTCGATCCGCACTTCGTTGGCGTGCTTCTTGAACGCCAGCGTTTTGAAAGTCTCGCGGATGATTCCCATGATTCGCGTCGTCAGCGCTTCGCCGCCTTCGATGAAGCCGCCGCCGATGACGATCCTTGTCGGGTCGATCGTGCAGGCGACTTGCCGGCATAGTTTGCCGATGGCCTGGGATTGCCAGTCGAAGATGCTCTGGCAGAGCTCATCGCCTTTGGCGGCCAGGCCGCGGACCTGGTAGGCGCGTTTGCGCCAGACGTCCTCGCCTTGGATCTGGTTGAGCGAATGGTCCTTCCACTTGTCCATCGCCAGGGCGCCGGGGAGGAGGCGCATCAGAGCAGCCATCGACGCGTAGGCTTCGGTGCAATATTGCTGGCCGCAACCGCAGCGCGGGACTTCCTGCCCGGGGACGAACCAGGGGTGGACGATCTCGACGTGGCCGAGCTCTCCGCCCATGCCGCGGGAACCACGGAGGAGTTTTCCGTTGATGACGATCCCGCCGCCCAGGCCGGTGCCGGGGGCGAGCAGCGCCATGACCTCGGTGCATTCGGGGCAGCCGGCGAAGCTTTCCCACAGCGCGGCGGCGTTGCAGTCGTTTTCGTAACTGGTCGGGATGCTCTGGCCGAACGCCTGGGAGATGGCCTTTTGGGCGTTCTCGCGGAGCTGATACCCTTCCCATGCCGGGTGCATGTTGGCCGACATCTCGATTCGGCCGTTGATGTCCGCCGGCCCGGGTGAATCCAGTCCCACCGACGCCACCTGTGAAAGTGCGATCTTTTCCCGGTCCAGGTAGGCGCGCAGTCCAACGACGATTTGCGCCACGGTTTGGTCCGGCCCGAGGTGGGAATTAGCCGGGACCTCGACCCAATTCGGGCAGCAGGGTTTGCGCGATTCATCAATCGCATTGACGGCCAGTTTGGTGCCGCCGATATCGACGCCGAGGTACACGGAAGATGGAGTAGGCATTGAATTCCTTGTAGCTGAAATTGGATTGCCAGTAAGCCATGGGTTTTAGCGGTCCGAGCGGAAAACCTCAAATAGTCTGTCGCTGAAATGCCCATTACAACGTTGAACGTGATTGAAGCAATCGTGTCTGCCGCGGCCTACAGTATAGGTTCCGACATGCCCGACTCGCTGGCCAACCTCTCGTCTGACGTCGTCCATTGCACGCGCTGCGATCGGCTTCGCACCTATTGCCTGGAAGTGGCAAAGGAAAAACGACGCTCATTCATGGCTTGGGATTACTGGGGCAAGCCCGTCCCGGGCTTCGGAGACCCATCGGCTCGCATCTGGATCGTCGGTCTGGCCCCTGCCGCCCACGGCGCCAACCGCACCGGCCGGGTCTTCACCGGGGACCGTTCCGGGGATTTCCTCTTCGCCGCCCTTCACCGCAATGGCCTGGCCAACCAACCCACCAGCACGCGCAAAGACGACGGGTTGAAACTCAAAAACGTTTACATCTCTTCCGCCGCTCGTTGCGCCCCGCCGGCGAACAAGCCGCTACCGGCGGAAATCCAGAATTGCTCGGAATACCTCGACCGAGAATGGGACCTGCTGAAACGAAAGCGAGTCTTCCTGGCGCTAGGCAAAATCGGTTGGGACGCGACTTTGCGGCTGGCTGCTCGCCACGATGCGCTTGCGATGACCAGGGTTGATTTCGGCCACGCGGCGGAACTGCCGCTGACCAATGGCATGACCGTTGTCGGCTCCTACCACGTGAGCCAGCAGAACACGTTTACCGGGAAACTGACGCCGCAGATGTTTGATGGGATCCTTCAACGATGCATCGAAATAACCGAGAATCGTTGAAGTCAATGATTGGTCGGGGCACGAGGGCGCGACGCCCCCGCGACGTAAAGATTCAGACAAATTCTACTTATTCGTCATTCCGGTTTCGGATTTGGAGCTATCCGCCTCTTCGACCCTGGGCATGTCTCCGCTCAACTGCAACTCCACGATCTGCACCAGTTGCTCCGGATCGATCGGCTTGATCAGCAGCGGCGGCAGTTCGCTCTTGGGGAGCTTGTGCATGCGGTGCTGAATCTGGTCCGGGGGCATGCCGCTGAGCAAGATCACTGGCAAGGACCGGCGGTGTTCCTGGACGTAGCTCAGGACGTGGAACCCGTCCCGCTGCGGCATATTCAAGTCCAGCAGCAAGAGGTCGACCGGCACGTTTTTGAGTTGTTCGACGGCCGCTTCTCCATCGGCAGCTTCCTCCACGTCGTAGCCGCACTTTCGCAGGTACGACGCCAGCGCCGCTCGCTCGATTCCCGAATCATCACACAACAACAACCGGGAAACGCTCTGACCTTCAGTGCCTCCCAATCTCATTACTCACACATTATCCACTAAGCGCCAACACCGCGCCAACGGATAAAATATCGAGCCGTACTAAATATTGCATACAATCCGGCAATGGTTGTCCGCCTCACACCCTCATATAGTATGTTTGACGAAGAGGCAGGAAGAGGCAGTTGGACGAAGGGCCTGATGCCATGAGGCTTGCCGCGACCGTATTTTTTGTGCTTATTCCCACGATGGGAACGATTTCGCTGCACGGCGACATCGTCCACCTGCACAACGGGACCACCCTGGAAGGCAGCGTCAAAAGCGACGGGGACGGCTGGACCGTCCGTACGCTGGACGGGCAGGCGCATACCTTCCGGGCCGACCAAATTGACTCCATTGAACTGGTCAAAACCCCCGACCCGGCCGATGCCTTTCCAGCACAGTGGGATCCGAAGCTTGGAATTCACGTGACTTGAAGTCGCGGC
>JADMIO011227246.1_pt1 | contig 27851 bp, 21 predicted proteins | sample 8958161 | NCBI WGS metagenome assembly JADMIO01 (sample SAMN16585339, study PRJNA669376) | soil metagenome | isolation source: Crop rotation soil | place: USA: Cullars Rotation, Alabama | collected 2011
GCCGCGACTTCAAGTCACGTGAATTCCAAGCTTCGGATCCCACTGTGCTGGAAAGGTCATCAGCTCCTCGGCGCGCAGGTGGCGCGCCCGCACCACCGCGAAGGCCTCCGGGACCGCCCCCGCGTCGGCCTCCATCATCGACCGGAGGCCGATGAAGTGGTGGACGAAGCAGAACCAGAACGTCTCGTGCTCCACCAGCGGCACGGCGCGCCGGAGGTTCGCCTCCGCCTCCTCGCCGCGGCCGAGGGCCCGTTCCAGCGCGCCGCGGAGGGCGAGGACGGCTCCCCGCCGGCCGGCCCGCGGGTCGTCGCCGATCAGCCCCCACGCCTTCAGCGCGCAGACGTATCCGCGGGGAAGCTGCCAATCGCCGAGGCACACCAGACCGCGGCGGAGCAGCAACTCGACGTCGTTGTCCACGGCCTCCTGCGGCAGGCGATCGAGCCAGCGCATGACCGTCGCCGTCTCGCCGGCCCACATCCGCGGCAGGCTGTGCGCGGCCACGATGGCCACCGCATGCTTGACGTCCCCCGCGGCCAGGGCATGCTCGAGCGCCGGCTCCGGCATCCGGCTCGCCTCGTACCACGCCGCCGCGCGGCGATGCAGATCGGCCACCTCGCCCGTGCCGCACGCGCGCGAAAGGTGATGCTGCAGTAGGGTGGCGAAGAGGTGGTGATATCGGTACCAGTAGCGGACGTCGTCGAGCGGGATGAGGAAGAGGTTCGCCGCGTCGAGCTGATCGAGGACGGCCTGGCTGTCGTCGCGCTGCATCACGGCGTCGCACAGCGCGGGGCTGAGCCGGGTGAGGATCGACGTGCGGAGGAGGAACTGCCGCACGCCGGCCGACTGGCGGTCGAGCACCTCGTCCGTGAGGTAGTCGAGGACGTAGCGGTTCGATCCGCCGAAGCGCTGCACGAAGGCGTGCGATCCCTCCCGCCCCGACATCGAGATGGCGGCCATCTGCAGCCCCACCACCCACCCTTCCGTGCGGCGCTCCAGCTCCGCGACGTCGCCCGCATCGAGGGCCAGCCCCATCGCCCCGTTGAGGAACGCTCCCGTCTCCTCGGTGGTAAAGCGGAGGTCGTCGCCGCGCAGCTCGAGCAGCAGGCCGCGCGCGCGGAGGCGGGAGAGGGCCAGGGGCGGATCGGCGCGCGTGGCGATGACCAGGTGGAGGTTGGGCGGAAGGTGGTCGATGAGGAACTGCACGACGTCGTGCACGGGGCGCGACTCGACGGCGTGGTAATCGTCGAGGACGAGCGAGACCGGCGCGCCGCGCAGGGCGATGGCGTTGAGCAGCTCGGTCGCCGCCGCCTGCAAGGCCTCCGGTTTCGGCGAGAGGACGCCGAGGAGCTCGTCGCCGCCGATGGCTTGCGCCGTGCGCAGCGCGGCGATGACGTAGTTGAGGAAGCGCCGCGGCTCGTCGTCGGCCGTGTCGAGGGAGAGCCAGGCCACGCGGCCCGGCGCCTCCAGCGCCCAGTCGGCCAGGAGGGTCGACTTTCCCCACCCCGCCGCCGCGGCGATGAGCGTCACCCGCCCGCCCCGAGCCGCCGCGAGGCGGTCGCGCAGGCGGGAGCGCGCCACCAGCCGCTCGCGCGGCGGCGGAACGAAGAGCTTCGTCGCCAGAATCGGCGCGTCGCCGCTGATTTGGGGCATGAACTATTGTACTTACGTGACGGCCTGCCGCGCCGCCTCCTGGGCGTGGATCACCGTGGTATCGAAGACCGGCACGGGCGAGTCGCTCTGATCGATCAGCAATCCGATCTCCGTGCAGCCAAGGATGATCCCCTCGGCGCCGCCGGCCACGAGGTCGGCGATCACGCGCCGGTACTCGGCGCGCGAGGTCGGCTCGATGCGGCCGAGACAGAGTTCATCGTAGATCACGCGATGCACCTCGGCCCGGTCGGCGTCGTTCGGGACGAGGACTTCCAGCCCGAGCTCTTCCAGGCGCCGCCGATAGAACTCCTTCTCCATCGTGAAGCGTGTCGCCAGAAGGCCCACCTTGCGCAGGCCGGCCGCGGTGATGGCCGCGGCGGTGGGATCGGCGATGTGGAGGATCGGGATGCCGATCGCCGCCGCGATGCGGTCGGCGACGATGTGCATCGTGTTCGTGCCGATGACGAGGAAGTCTGCGCCGGCGTCTTCCAGCGTCTTCGCCGCCGCGGCGAGCTGCGCGCCGGCCTCGTCCCAGCGATCGGCGTACTGCAGCTCCTTGATCTCCGCGAAGTCGACGCTGTAGAGGAGGATGCGCGCGGAGTGCAGCCCGCCGAGGAGGTCGCGCACGGATTCGTTGATGATCCGGTAGTACGGCAGCGTCGACTCCCAGCTCATCCCGCCCAGGAGGCCGATGGTCCTCATGACGGCCCCCGCTTCGCCGCCCCCTCCACGAGGCGCGCGTTCAGCACGACCGCCCGCTTGTGCGTGCCGCGGCCGATCAGGCCGGCGTCGTCGGTGGCGGTCACGGAGAAGACGTACAGCTTTCCCTCCTGACCGACGTAACGCGCGGTGGCGGTGACCAGCGCGCCGGGAGGCGTGGCGACGAGGTGCAGGACGTCGACCGTCACGCCGACCGACAGCTCGTCGCCCTCCAGGAGCGGCCGCAGGACCCGCGAGGCGGCAACCTCCATCAGGGCGATCATGCGGGAGGTGGCGAAGACGGCGGGGAACCGGTCGTCGCCGTCGTCGTAGCGCAGGGAGCTGGCGAGCTCGCCCTCGGTGACGCGGACGGTGGCGGTGGCAACGGCGCCGATTTCGGGGCCTCGCATGACCTATTTTGTCTCGTTTTGAGGACATTCGGTGAGGTCGCGGAACGGAAAGGGGAGGTTGAAAACCTCATCGATGACTTCGCGGAACTCAATGATCAGTCCGAAAACCTCATCGATGACTTCGCGGAACTCAATGATCAGTCCGAAATCCTCATCGATGACTTCGCGGAACTCAATGATCAGTCCGAAAACCTCGTCGATGACTTCGCGGAACTCAACAATCAGTCCGAAATCCTCATCGATGACTTCGCGGAACTGAACAATCAGTCCGAAATCCTCATCGATGACTTCGCGGAACTCAACAATCAGTCCGAAAACCTCATCGATCACTTCGCGGAACTCAAAGATCCGGTCGAAAACCTCGTCGTTGAGTTTGCGGATCACCCAGGCCAGGCCGCGAAACACGTAGGGCGGGTTGAAGAAGCCGCAGAAAAGTGCGTCCGCGGGAGAATGGAGTCTGAAGACACGATGCGAACGAAGGTCTACTGGATCAGGGAAGACTGGGCCGGCCAACTCGGCATTCTGCCTCGGCCGCGCGGCGGGGATTGGTTGCGCGACGAGGCGGCGGCCTGGCGTGAGGCGGGCATCGATATGGTCGTCTCGCTTCTCGAGCCCGAAGAGACCGCGCAATTGATCCTGGAGGAGGAAGCGGCGGCCGCTGCGTCGAACGGGATTGCCTTCCGAGCTTTTCCCATTCCGGATCGGAGCGTGCCCGCCTCCAGGGAAGCGGTTGCAGATCTGGCCATCGAAATCCTGCATGCCCTCAAAACCGGCAAGCACGTCGCCATTCATTGTCGGCAAGGAATTGGACGTTCAGGGCTGATCGCCGGCGGAGTCCTTGTGGCCGCAGGCATGGACCCGGTCACTGCACTCGAAACAGTGGCCATGGCGCGGGGCTTGGAGGTTCCGGAGACCGAAGAGCAGCGGCAATGGCTCATGGACTTTGCGGCGTGGTTTGCGTCGAAGAAGGCCGTAGCCGTAGGGCGGGTTGAAGAACCCGCCCTACGGTTGTCGTGACTCTCACGCGGGTTGCGGCACCGGCTCGGGCAGGGCCGGCTTGCCGGTCTCCTCCTCCTTCCCCACTCCGGGCCATTTCACGATGCGGAGGTCGAGGACGCAGATGGCGTAGATGACCGGCACCATGAGCAGGGTGATCGCGGTGGCGACGACCAGGCCGCCGATCTGGGCGTAGCAGAGGGCTTCCCACAGCGGGCCGCCGTGGGAGGCGAGGGGGAACAAGCCGAGGACCGTCGCCCCGACGGTGATGAGCACCGGCCGCAGCCTGACGATGCCGGCGTCGAGCAACGCCTCGCGCAGCGGCTCCCCTTCGGCATGCATCTCCTCGATGAAATCGAACAGCACGATGACGTGGCTGACGATCACGCCGATGAGACTGGTCACGCCGAGGAAGGCCATGAAGCCGAACGGCGCGCCGACGACGTAGAGGGAGATCAGCGCGCCGATCACGCCGTAGGGAATCGCGGCGTAGACGATCAGCGGCTTGATCGCGTTGCGGAACTGCAGGACCAGGGCGACGTAGATGGCCAGGCTGGAGACCAGCATGACCACGGACATCTTCTTGAAGCTCTTGACCTGCTCCTCCTCCTCGCCGCCGATCTCGAGCTTGTAGCCGGGCGGCAAATCCTTCTGCAGCGCCGCGATGCGCGCCCGCGCCGCGCCGAGGACCTCGGACGGCAGCACGCCCGGCGCGGGGAAGGTGGACACGGTGATGGTGCGGAACTGGTTCCGCCGCCGCAGCTTCTCCGTCTCCATGCCGTACCGGACCTTGGAGACCTGCCCGAGCGGGACGCGCGTCGAGCCGTTCTGCGAAGCGACATAGAGGTTCTGCACGTCGCTCATGTTCTTGCGCTCCTCGGGGCGCAACCGGACGACGACCGGGATCAGGCTGTCGCCGTCCCGCAGCTGGGTCACGGCGCGGCCGTTGATGGCCGCGGCGGAGGAGCTGGCCACGTCGTAGTTCGTGATGCCGGCGAAGTTGGCCCGGTCGCTGTCGATGTCGAGGCGCAGCACGACGCTCTCGTCCCCCCAGTCGTCGCGCACCCGCGCGGCGGTGGGGACGGAGCGGAAGATGGCCTTCAGCTTCTCCGCCTCCTGGCGCAACACGGCCATGTCGTTGCCGCTGATGCGCACGGCGACCGGGATGCCGACCGCCGCCATGTCGAGCTGCCGGACGTCGATGCGTGCGTCCGGGACCTCGGCGGAAAGGGCCTGCTGCAGCCGCGGCACGAGCCGCTCCGTGTCGTGCTTGTCCTTCACCTGCACGACGATCTGCGCGTAGTTGAGCTGCTGCAATTCCGGGCTGACCGAGAACCAGAACCGCGGCCCCCCGCCGCCCACGAACGTGGTCAGCCGCTCCAGCACGTCCTCCTTGTGATGCTCGCGCCCGTAGTCGGCGGTCACGCGGCGGATGACCTCCTCGCTCTTCTGCGCGGCGCGGTTCGTGGTGGTCAGCGGAGCGTCTTCCGGCAGCCAGATGTCGACGTAGGAGAGATACGAGTGGTCTTTGGGGAAGAAGCTCGGCTTGAGGCGCGAGCCGACGAAGCCGCCGAGGATGAGGAAGACGAACGACATGGCCAGCACGCGCCAGCGATGCTCGAGAGCCCACGAGCCGACGCGGTAGTACCAGCCGGCGAAGCCGCGGCTGCGCATCGCTTCGCGGGAGACTTCCTCCTTCGCGCTGCGCCGCAGGAAGTAATAGCCGAGCAGCGGGATGAAGGTCATGGAGACGAGCCGCGAGGCGACCAGGGAACAGGTCAGCACGACGGGCAGGGTGTAGATGAACTTGCCGGTGTCGCCGTCGATGAGGAGCAGCGGCAGGTAGGCCACGATGTTCGTCACCGTGGCGAACATGATGGCCGTGGCCAGCTTGGTCGGTCCGAGCCAGGCGGCGACGATGGGCGACTTCCCCTCGTTCAGGGCGCGCTTGATGGCGTCGCCGGCCACGACCGGATCGTCGACCAGGAGGCCGAGGGCAATGATCAATGAGGCCACCGAGACCTGCTGCAGGTCGATGCCGAGGATCGACATCATGCCGAAGGTCATGGCCAGGGTGATGGGGATGGACAACGCCATGAGCAGCGCCGAGCGCCACTCGCGGAAGCCGATGAGGGCCACCAGGACGACGAGGATGATGGCCTCGTAGAGGCTCTTCATGAAGAGGTCGAGGCTCTCCTCGACCTGCAGCGGCTGGTCGGAGGTGCGGGCCACGACGAGGTCGGCCGGCAGGCGGCGGCGCACGTCGTCGAGCGAGGCGTCGACCGCCTTGCCGAACTGGGCGATCTGCTCGCCGGAGCGCATCTGCACGCCGATGGTGATGGCCCGCGAGCGGTGCCACTGCCCCTTCCCGTCGCGCCAGGTGAAGTAGTTGAGGAAGCGCGCCGGGCTCTGGTAGCTGCGGTGGATGTCGACCAGGTCGCGCAGGTAGACCGGCGTCCCCTTCTCCGAGGTGCCGACGATCACGTTGCCGATCTCCTTCTCGCTCCTGAACTCGCCGGAGGGATCGAGCACCAGGTTCTTGTCGCCCACTTCCAGCACGCCGCCGGGGAGCATGATGTTGCGCGCGCCGAGGATCTGGGAGATCGAGGCTCCCTGCACGCCGAAGCCGGCCAGCCGCTCCTGCGAGTAGTCGATGAAGACGCGCTCGGGGAGGATGCCGGAGCGGGTGACCTTGGAGACCATGGGGACGGTCTGCAGGGTGCGCTGAATGAGCTCGGTGTACTTCTCGAGGTCGCGATAGCTGTACTTGTCGCCGGCCACGGCGGCCAGGCGCTCGCGCGTCTGGACCGGGTCGCGCACGACGATCGGCTCCCACAGGTCAGGATGGCGCTGGGCCTCGGGGAGGTGCTGCGCGTTGATCTCCTTGGCCAGGCGCAGGACGGTGTTCTCGTCGAGCGTGGTGGCGAAATCGAGCGCGGCGAAGCCGCTTCCGGCGACGGTCCGGACGTCGGTGCCGATGCCTTTCTGCTCGATGATGCGGGCGTAGTTCTCCAGGATGCGCGCGGTGGCGCGCACGTCGACCGACTGCGGGACGCAGGCGACGACGGTGAGGCGGCCCGATCCGCCGCCCCGCACCTTCTCGATGGCCGCGCGGATCTGCTGCGCCCGCAGGCTGATCTCGATGTCGTCGGCCTTGGGGCTGGCCACGGTGAGCATCAACGCCTCGGTGTCGCCGAAGTCCTTCACGAACTGGATGGGCCCGGCCCCCTCGGGGAGGGAGTGGTTGGCGTCATCGAGCTTGAGGCGGATGTCGTCCAGCTCCTTCCCCGTCTCCTTGAGGTTCTCCACCAGCTCGACGTAGACCACCGAGAGGCCGGTGCGGGAGATCGACTCGATCTTCTTCACCTTGGCGTTCTCGGCGATCTTCGCCTCGATCTTGCGCGTGACGAGGTCCTCCACCTTCTCCGCGCTGGCGCCGGGCCACGGCGCGAGGGCCACGGCCACGCGCACCGGGATCTCGGGGTCCTTGCGCTTGGGCATCTTCATGTAGCCGAAGACGCCCCACAGCACGACGCCGAGGAGGAGGACCCACGAGATGTGCCGCTGCTCGGTGAAGAAGCGGGCGGTGTTGTGGGTCTTCTCGACCATCTCCTGATCATTCCTGTGCATACGTTCCTCCACCGACGACGCGGACGGGCTGGCCGTCAACGAGCAGGGCCGGGCCGCTGACCACGACCTGCTCGCCGCGCTGGAGTCCGCCGCGCAGGGCAACGAGATTTCCCATCGGCTCGCCCAGCTCCACGCTGCGCGACCTGGCTTTTCCGTCCGCCACGACGTAGACGGCATATCCGTCCGGCGACGTCTTCGGACGCACGACGGCGTCGAGCGGGATGGCCAGTTGCGGCGCGGCGCCGTGGTCGATCTCCAGCGAGGCGACCATGCCGGGCTTGAGCTCGCTCTTGGGGTTGGCGATGTGCAGCTCGACGTCGAAGTTGCGCGTCTTCTTGTCGGCGGCCGGCGCGATGCGGGCCACGGTGCCGTTGAAGACGCGGTCGGGCATCGACTCGGTGGTGACGTCGATCGACTGGCCGGAATGCAATGAGGCGATCATCATGTCGGGCGCGCCGAACATGACCTTGACCGTGCGGATGTCGGCCAGGACGAAGGCGACGGCCCCCGGCTGCCCGAGGTCTCCCCGCTCGATGTTGCGGCGGAGGATCACGCCGTCGATCGGCGCGGTGAGCGCGGTGTCGCGCAGGGCGAGGCCGGCCTCCCCCGCCGCGGCGCGGCCGCGATGGACGCGCGCCTGGCTGACCTCGACGTTGGTGGTGGCGGCGTCGAGCTCGGGCTTGGTCAGCGCGTTCGCGGCGTAGAGCTTGCGCGCCCGATCGAGATCGGTCTTGGCCTGCTCCAGCGCCGCCTGGGCCTCGGCCTGGGACGCGGAGGCCTGGCCGAGCTTCTCGGCGTAGTCGCTGCTGCGCAGTCGGGCCAGGACGGCGCCCTTCGCCACGCGGTCGCCTTCCTCGACCGCTACGTCGACGACGTAGCCGCCGACGCGGAAGGCGACGGCGACCTGGGCGTCGGGCTCGACGGTCGCGGAGTAGCGGATGCCGGCGCCGCCCGAGACTTCGCGCACCGGCGCGACCTCGACGGCGGAGGCGACGGGAGCCTCCGTCTCGTGCTGCGCGCAGCCGGCCAGGGCCAGCGCGGCCAGCAAGGTAATGGAAATGGTTCGCATGATCGATTACTCCTCTCCGATTGCTTTCTCGTAGTCGGCCCGCGCGCTCCAGTAGGCGAAGATGGTCTGCTGCTCGCGCGCGGCGGCCTGGGTGAGCGACGCGGTGGCGTTGGACAGCTCGTCCGGCCGCGCCGCCAGCTCGTGGAACTTGGTGGTGGTGACCCGCAGCCGCTCGCGCGCGGCGTCCCCTTCGAGGCGGCGGACGGCGATCTGGGCCGCCGACTCCTCGACCTTGCGCCGGAGCGCCGCGACTTCGACCTCGGCCGCGGCACGCTTGTCGTGCAGGGCGTTCTCCGCCTGCTCCACGGCGTGCCGCTTCTCCTCCAGCTCCGCCGAGCGGCGGCCCCAGGTGAACGGCTCGTAGCTCATGGAGATCCCGGCGCTGGTCATGTTGCGCGGCAGGAGGTCGTTGTTGATGGGGGTGGCGTTGGAGACGGTCAGGGCGACGTCGGGGATGCGCTCGGCCTGCTTGAGGCGCACGCCGAGGCGGGCCTGCTCGAGGCGCAGCTCGGCCTCGCGGACGTCGGGGCGGTGGCTGATGTCCGCGCTCACGTTGAGCGATCCACTGAGGTCGGGCTCCACGACGTCGACGTGCCGCCCGACGAAGTAGTCGAGCTGATCGTTCGCCGTCTGCAGGGAGTTCGCCGCGGAGAGCGCGGCGAGGCGCGTGGCGGCGAGCTTCGCGTGGGCGTCGAGGCGATCGGCCTCCAGCACGATCTTCTGCGACACGCGGACGTTCATCTCCCGGTCGACCTCCTCCCACGCCGCCACCGCGTCCTTCATCGCCGCGGCATAGCTGCGCGCGCTGAGGACGGCGAAGTAGGCGCTCTTGACCTCGCGCGTCACCGCGATGCGGGCGGCGCGCTCGTGCTCGCGGTCGACGGCCAGCGACGCTTCCTTCATCCGGATGCCGAGGCCGATCTTGTGCAGCTGGGTGATCGGCTGGGCCACGCGGGCCACGCCGAACATGCTGAAGGTGCGGGCCAGGTCGATGCGCGTGTCGCGGTTGGGCACCGGCCCGGTGGACGGGAAGCTGCCGAGCTGTCCCTCCTTCACCTCGATGGAGAGGCGGTTGAGCGCCTCGCCGCCGAGGATGTCGAAGGTGAGCGACGGCAGGCGCTGGGTGCGCGCCGCCGTCACGCGGGTCACGCCGCTCTCCACCTCCAGGCGGGCGTTGCGGACGTTCGCGTCGTGCTCGAGCGCGAGATCGACCGCCTGCTGCAACGTGACCGGCTCGCCGGCCATGGCATTGCCCGCCATCGCCAGGAGCAGGGCCGCCATCAAAGATTTCATCGCGAGTCTCCTTTCGGAAAGGCGTTGATGGACACGAGCGTGAGGCCGAGCTGCTCGATGGAGCGCAGCACGCCGAAGAGCGCCGGCTCGTCCGGGACCTCGCCCTGGATGGTCGTGTGCCCGTCCGCCGTCTTCTGGAAGTGCATCCCTTCGAAGTGCGCCGTCCAGTGGTCGGCCAGCCAGCCGTTCACGCGAATCTCGAATTTGTGGGTATGGGACATCGGTGCGTTTCCTTTCGTTGGGCCAAAGTTAGGTGCGGAGGCGGCGTAGGCGCCTTCGCCGAACGGCGTATTTCGCCTAGAACGTCTTTCCCACCGTCATGTAGAAGCGGTCGTCGCCCGTCTCCGCGCGCGCGTAGCCGAGGAAGATCGGGCCGGCGATGGTGTCGGCGCCGACGATCAGCGTTGCCGGGATCTCGCTGTTCAGGCTCGTCCCGCCCGCGCCGCCGATGAAGACCGTCTGCCGCCCGCGGCTGAAGAAGTGCGCTCCATCGACGGAGAGCCTGGAGTAGTCCTGCTCGCCGCCGAGGCCCTTGCGCGAGCCGTAGTAGTCGACTACCAGCATGCCGCCTTCGCGGGGGATGGTCGGGCTGTCGGTGCGAGAGATGACCAGCGACGCGCGCGCCGCTCCGCGATCGATCGTCCCCTCGGGGAGATCGACGGCGCCCGCATCGACGGCGGCGTTGGCCCGCCCGCGCACGACGCCCGCCCGCAGCTCTCCCCAATGCCCGAGCTCCATGCCGAGGTCGAGCGCCGCGGAGCGCTCCTGGACGTCGTACATGGCGATGCGCCGCGGGCCGTCGTAGAACGGGAACTTCTCCCGATGCACGGTGACCGACGGGGCGACGAAGAAGCGCCCGTGGAAGTCGAGCGGCTGATAGAGCTCGGAGAGGAAGCCGGCGTTCTGCCCGATGCGGAAGTCGTTGCGCCACTCCGCGCCGAGGGCGTTGAGCCGCGTGCGCGTGACGTTCGCCACCAGGCTGTAGTTGCTGTTGCCCTGCAGGTCGTCCGCGAGGCGGACGCCGAAGCGGACGTACGTCGGCCCCCACGGCTTCTCGTTCATGTCGATGACCACCCCGTTCTCGCCGTCCTTCTCCCGCACGGCGAACGTGACGCTCTGGAAGTCGTCGAGGGCGTAGAGGCGGGCCACGTCGGCACGCAGCCGCTCGCCGTCGAACGGCTGGCCCGGGCGCGTGCTCACCCGGGCCCGCACGATGCGCGGATCGACGATGGTGAGCACCTGGCTGGTGACGGCGAACATCGATCCCATCTGCTCGCGCTTGAGCATCGGGCCGCCGACGTCGACGGCGATGACGATGTCGGCCCCCATGGCCCGCACGACGTCGACCGGGACGTTGTCGGCGATGCCGCCGTCGACGAGGAGGCGCCCGTCGATCTCCATGGGGGAGAAGACGCCCGGGATGGACATGCTGGCCCGAATGGCCTCGGCGAGGTCGCCGTGGTCGAGCACGACCGCCTCGCCGGTCTCGATGTCGGCGGCGACCGCCTTGAAGGGGGTAGGGAGCTGGGAGATCAGGCGCCCCTTGCGCAGGCCGGCCTCGAAGGAGGTGAGGTGGCGGCTCTCATCCTGTTTGCGCCGGTAGATCAGCTCCTTGTAGCTGGTGCGGTCGCTGAGGGTGTCGTTCCAGTCGATGCTGGTCAGGGCCTGCTCGATCTCGTCCGGCGACATGCCGGAGGCGTAGAGGCCGCCGACGACGGCCCCCATGCTGGTGCCGGCGACATAGTCGACCGGCACGTGGAGCTCTTCGAGGACGCGCAGGACGCCGATGTGCGCCGCGCCGCGCGCGCCCCCACCGCCGAGGGCGAGCCCGATCTTGGGACGTGCCTCCGCTGTGGCGGCGAGCAGCAGGAGCGCGGCGGCGACAAGTGTTCGTTTCATGTCCCGCAACGTAGGCACGAGGCCGGCGTAGCGGCATTCGCCGAACGGCGTATTCTAAAGTGATGAGCTCGACGGATGCAGTCGGCCGCGGCGCGGTCAACGCGATCGCCAACTGGCCCACCCTGGTCGCGCGCGTCATCCAGGCCTTCACCTCCTACGTGCTCATCGCGGTGGTCGGGCTCTTGATCGTCTGGCCGTTCTTTCAGGCCGCATCCGGGAAGGGGCGAGGCGGGAAGCTCGATGTCGATTGGGTCCGCGAGGTGGTCGCCGAACATTGGTTGATGGCCTTCGGCATCACCGCGCTCTGCCTGGCGATCTTCCTGGTGCTGATCCTCGTGGACGCGTTCGTCTCGGCCGGCAACACCTGGGTGTACATCGAAGGGGAGCGCCTGGCGCGAGCGGGGGGCCCGTACCGCGCGTTCTCCCTGGAGGAGTGGTTGCGCGCGGCGCGCTCCGGCATGTGGCGGGTGGCGGGCATCACGGTGAGCGTGGCGGTCGTCGTCAGCCTCGCGGCGGCTGTGTGCTTCGGCGGGGTCATCGCCCTCGGCGCGACACAGACGGGCTTCGGCTGCTGCGCCGCCGCTCTGGGGGTGCCTCTTTTCCTCGCCGCGGCGATCCTCGTGCCGATCCTGACGGCGAAGGCGATCATCGTCTGCGTCGACCGGTCGCTCCAGCCGCGAGACGCCCTCCGCGAGGGATGGGCGCTCCTCACGAACGACTTCGGCGCCCATTTCTGGGCCGCGGTGATGATCGGGATCGCCACGTTCTGCGCCGGCGCGATCATCACCGCCGCGAGCTCCCTGGTGGAGATCCCGAAGTCGTCGAGCAACCTGGCCGTGGCCTTCTTCGCGCCGGTCCAGCTGGCCATCGCGCTCGCCCAACAGGTCGTCGGCGCCGCGATCAGCTGCTGGTTCCCGGCGACGATGACGGCGTTGACGCCGGTGGGCGGGTTTGCATCTGGCGTAAAACCTGCTGGCCTTCCGGACAGCGTCGAAGAAGGGACGCCGTCATGAACGAAGACCTACCGCCTCACTTGCGCGAGCGGGCCAGTCAGCCGGGGCCGCAAGTGCAGATCCCGATCGAGCTACCGCCGGAAGAGGAGCCGCCGCCTCCGCTGCAGGAGGAGCCGCCGCGCTCGCCCGAGCCGTTCTTGCGGCGGAGCTGAGCTGGCATTCTGGGGGGGCGTTCATTTCTCCCAGGTGTTCACGTATGATGAACATCGACGAAAGATGAACGCCGAGCCGCTCGAACGGTCCTTGCTCATCAGTGCGGTCAAGGCACTGCGGGAGCTCGGGCTCAATGTTGAGCGAGAGGAGAAACGCAATCTTCGTATTCGCCTCGGGCGACAGATCGTCCGCTACGAGGCGGAGATCCGGCGGATGACCCCGACGTTGCGGTTCTCCCTCGGGCCGCGAACGAACGGGGTGCTGGTGACCGACTATGTCAACCCGATCACGGCGGCGGACTTTCGCCGGCGCCAGATCCAATTCGTCGACTCCGCGGGCAACGCATACCTTCGGCGCGGCAATCTGTTCGTGTTCGTCTCCGGCCAGGCAGCGCCCGCGCGTCCGCGGCCCTCGCGAACGCTGGCCTTCAGAAAGTCCGGCCTGAGAGCGGCCTTCGTGCTCCTCTCCTCTCCCCGGCTTCGCCAGGGGTCGACCCGGCAGATCGCACAAGCGGCAGGAGTTGCGCTCGGCAGCGTACCGGGCGCGCTGCAGGCGTTGCGGGAGCTCGGATATGTCGAGGAGATTCGCGGCAAGCGAAGGATCCTGAATCACGAGAGGCTGATCGCGCAATGGACCGACGCCTATGCACGCGCTCTCGAGCCCACGCTGCTGCTGCAGCGATTTGCCGGGAAGTCCGGAGATTGGTGGAGGGATCCGCGGACAGCGGAAAGATACGGCGTGCAGTGGGGCGGTGAGACCGCGGCGGCCATCCTCACCGAGGAAGTCGTCCCCGAAGACATCGTCTTCTATGGAAACGATCTACCGACCCGATTGATCACCGACCACCGCCTGCAGCCCGACCCCTCCGGTACGGTCATCGTCAGAAAGCGGTTCTGGAACTTCGATACCGAGTTTCCGCGCCGCGAGATCGTTCCCCCTCTTCTCGTCTATGCCGATCTGGTGACCACTGGCGATTCCCGGCTCATGAAGGTTGCGCAAACAATCTACGATGAATTCGTCCTTCGACTTATCCGCGAAGAGTGAGCTTCGGCCGCTGGCGGAGGTGCTCGACGTTCCCTTCGGGGGCGTGGCGTCTGACGGCATGATTCGCTGGCCGCCGCGAGGAGAGCCGGCGATGTCCGTCCTCGGCTTCGAGGAAGCAGCGGCAAGTGCGCTGCACGTCGCTCTGCCCGGCGCGGTGACCGCCCCTGTCGCTCCGTTGCCGGCGCAGATTCTCATGAAGCTCCTCGCGTGGCGGGATCGCCACATGGAGGACCCGAGGGATGCGGTGGACATCGCGCAGCTGTTCCTCAGTTACTCGGCGAACTGGAACCTGGATCGTCTTTATGACACAGCGGTCGATCTCATCGAGCAATTGGGGCACGAGATCGAGACTGCCGGCGCAGCATTGCTCGGCCGCGATGCGCGAGCCATTGCGACCGCCGCAACAGCCGCAGAGGTCGCAGAGATATTGGGAAGGAAACGGAGGAGCCATTCCTGCTGGCGGCGAAGATGGGCGGCAGCGCGTCGAAGAATCTCGAGCTTCTGACCGCCTTTGAGTCCACATTTTCCGAGAAAGCCTGAGCCGCGCGCCCCTCACCGCACCTTGCTCGCCCGCAGCGCCTTCATCGCCTCCACCACGCGCAGGTCGCGCGGCATGAGCATGGCGGCGGCGTCGAGCATGCGCTCGGCCTCGGCGCGGTTGCCGAGGAGGGTCTGCACTTTGCCGGCGTAGAGGTGGGCCAGGCCGGAGCGGGGGTCGATGCGGATGGCGTCCTTGAGCAGCTTGATGGCGCTCATGGCGGGGGAGACGTTGAGCTGGAAGCGGCACCAGGTCGCCTCCGCCACGTACGTGCCGTTCTGCGCGTCGCACTCCGCGGCCATCTCGAAGTACGACAGCGCCTCGCGCAGCTTGCCGGCGTCGGCGAGCTCCTTTCCCTTGCGGTAGAACGCCTCGGGGTCGATGAGCGCACCCGACTCGAGCTCCTCCGGCTGCTCCGGCTCGAGGGCCGGCGGCGCGGCGGTGGGCGGCGGCTGGCGCTGGCGCTCGCGGCGCTCGAGCAGCGCTTCGCGCCGCGCCGGATCGGCCAGCTCCGCATACGCCCGTGCGGCGGCGAGGAAGACGTCGCGCGCCTTCTCGCGCAAGGCGTCGGGCGAGCGCTCATCGAACTTGGACGGCAGAAACCGGTCGGCCAGGGCCAGAAACGCGCGCACGAACTGCAGCGGGCCGTCGCTGTCCGAGACGCCGAGGAGGTCGAAGGCGTCCTTGCGCCGATACGTCATGTAGGCGGCCATCACCTCGTCCGGCGTCGCGGCGTCGGGGGCGGCGGCGCGGACCGGCACCGGCACCGGCCGGGGAGGCGGCGCGGGCGGCTCCTGGGCCAGGAACGGGATGTCGAGCTCGAACAGCGGCGCGGGCCGCTGCTCCGTCGCCTCGACGATGCCGAGGAGGAGGAGCGCGTAGACGACGCGATGGATGTCGTCGGCGTCCAGGGCCGAGCCGGCGCGGATCTCCTCCAGCGTCGTGCCGCGGCGGATGGCGTCGACCACTTTCTGCTGCTCGCTGGTGAGGCGGATCTCATCGAGCCCGAACCGCGGATCGGATGCAATGGTCAGATAGCGTCCCCCGATCTCGGCCACCGCCTCGTCCGCCGTCTCCTGCGGCTCGATCTTCACCATCCCGGTGAAGAGCAGCTGGGCCACGTTGACGCGCAATGACGACTCGGCCGGACGGATGTCGTGAGAGATCTCGTACGTGCCGCTCCTCCAGCTGAAGGGCTCGAGGAGCTTGCGGGCCAGGCTCTTCTGCAGCATGCGATAGAGCTCGGTGGGCGGGAGAAGCTTCCGCTCGGTGATGATGTCGCCAAGGTGCACGCCGCGCGCGGCCGCCGTGGAGAGGGCGGCCTGGCAGTCCTCCTCGGAGATCTTCCCCGAGGCCACGAGGACGCGGCCCAGCGTCTCGGTGGCGATGTTCGACCGGCAGTCGACGGGCGAGCCGTCGTCGAAGACGATCTCCTTCTGCAGCTGGTTGCGGCGCAGCGTCAACACGGCGCTCGCCTCCTCCCGGCCGAGGGAGAGGAGGAGATTGCGGTAGGGGGTTTCGTGGAGGTTGCCTTGGTCGAGGGTCACGCGGGGATGATACCCGGTGGCGCGCCGGCGGCCTCGCCGGCTGGACACGCCGGCGGCTCGCCGGCGCCCGTCATGCTGAGGCGCGCAGACGACGAAGCATCTCAAGATATGCACTTGAGATCCTTCCGCTTCCCCTTCGCTGCGCTCAGGGTCAGCGTCAGGATGACGCCCGCCGCCGAGCCGGCGGTCGGGTAGGCCGAGGAGTTGCCCCTCGGCCCCCCACAGATCCGGACGTGCAGGATTACCGCATCCGGCTCTTCGAGTCACGGGTTTGCGACGAGAGCGTCAGACCCACTGATGGACGATTCGCGGACGGGGAAGGGGAAAGACCTTCTCCAGTTCCTCGAACCGTTCCCAGCTCATCTTGGCCCGCTGTGATCGACGATCCAGCCAGTAGCGCCACGCCGTCCGCACTCCCCGATAGAGCTGATCCAGAGCCGGATAGTTGCAGAGGATGCCGAAGTAGTTGTAGTACCCCGTCAGCCTGCTCGCCAGCCGCTCTCGTTGCCATTCCATCGGCTCATGGCGGTGCTGTTTGCACCACAGCCAGATCTCGCGCAGTTTCCGCGCCAGTCGCTTTCTCATCGTCTTCCTCTTGACCACCCATGGTCCTGAACGTGTCGTCGCCCAGAAGTGGGTGAACCCCAGAAAGTCGAAGGTCAAGCGCTGATGGTTGTCACTGCTTGGTCGTGTAAACCGCAGCAGTCGTGTCTTGTCGGGATGCAGCGTCAGACCGTATTTGGCGAAGCGCTTCGGAAGCACCTCCGCCACTCGCCGGGCATCGTCTTCCCGCTCGAAGCAGATCACGAAGTCGTCCGCGTAGCGGATCAGTCGCACTCGGCCACGCATCCGCGGCCTCACGTCCCGCTCGAACCACACGTCCAGCACTTCGTGCAGGTAGATGTTCGCCAACAGCGGCGAGATCACACCTCCCTGCGGCGACCCCTCTTCGTTCCGACGGACCCACCCCTCCTCCATCACCCCTGCTGTCAGCCACTTGTCGATCATGCGTCGGATTACTCCGTCTCGCACCCTCTGGTCCAGAAAGCTGCGCAGGTGAGTGTGCTGCATGCTGTCGAAGAACCCTTGGATGTCCGCCTCCAGCACCCAGGCCCCTCCCATCGCCATCAGCTCTTCCCGCAAGTCACGCAGCGCGTGCAGCGCTCCGATGTCCGGTCGGTAGCCGTACGAGCTCGGCAGAAAGTCCTGCTCGTACACCGCTCCCAGGATCATCGTCACTGCTCTCTGCAGCACTTTGTCCTCGAAGGTCGGTATCCCCAGCGCTCGCTTCCCACCGTCGGCTTTCGGGATGTACGCTCGTCTGACCGGGGGCGCGAAGTACGTGCCGCTCTTGAACCGATCGATCACGTCCTTCAGGTTCCGCTCCAGTTCCCGCTCGTACTCCCCCGCCGTCTGCCCGTCCACTCCCGCCGCTCCATCTTTGCGCGTCTGCCTGTACGCTTCCCGCATCAGATCCAGGTCGATGTGATGAGCCAGCGTTTGCAGGGCCACTCCCGGCATCTTCCTGGCCAGTTCCGCTATCCGAGTCAGTTTCGTTGACACGCTCTCCAAGCTCGGCGTCTCGTTCGTGTTTCCCATCCTCAGCTCCGTGTCCCGGCTTCTCCCTTCCCTCCGGCGGGTCCTCCGGGTTTGAGTTCCCCGCCTTCCTCGGTCCTATGAAGAAGCTCCGACTCCTGATGTCCCGTCCGTCGACGCTGCTGTTGTCCATCGCGTCGCCTTGACCACGGCAGCGGCTCTTTTCCCCGTTTGTGTCTGCTCGAGGCTTGCTCGCGCCTCCCGAGTCGCCGGCAGCCGCCGCCTGCTTCCCGGGCCTGGAGTTTGTTCCGGCGGTCTCTCCACTCCGCCCTTCCTCCGTGGAGAACATCAGGTCTCCCAAGTTCCTCGGAGAGTCCCTCTACAGACATGCCCTGCTCTTCGACCCCGCTCTCGTTTCCACGCGGATCGGCCTTTCCCGCGCTTCGTTGCTGCCTTCCGCCGGTCCACACGGCGTCGGCTTCCTGAGCACCTTGCCGGATTTCGGGGCTCCTTCACATGGCCTGCCTGCTCGCTGTGTACGCTTCACCTCGAAGGTCGCCCTTCGCTGTGCAACACTCGCTTTCGGCTGGTGGCCTCCTTTGCCGAACAGGTTTCGGACCTGCCGGACCCTCTGCGAAAGGTTTCCGCTTTGATCTACCTCATCTCTACTTCCCCCTTTCCGTGGCTTACCTTGGCGCTCGCGGACCAGCCGGCGGGCCGCCGGCGCGCCCCGGCATTTGGGTGGCATTCCTTCCCTTGACCTCCTCCAACGATCGGTCTACCGTGGCTCGACCGTGCGACTGCTCCGCGTCGTCGCCTACGCGCTTGCGCTCCTCGGCGCCGGCGGACTGGCCGCGTTGCCGGCCGACCGCGCCGTCTCCCAGTACGTTCGCCGTGCCTGGACGGTCGAGCAGGGACTGCCGCACGGCACCGTGCGCGGCTTCGCCCAGACCGCCGAGGGATACCTCTGGATTGCCACCTATGAGGGGCTCGTCCGCTTCAACGGGGAGAAGTTCCACGTCCTCGACAAATCGTTCAGCCCGGCATTGATCAGCACGAGCATCGTCACCCTGGCCCGGACCTCCGACGATGCGCTCTGGCTCGGAACACTCGCCGGGCTCATGCGCTACCGCAACGGGCAGTTCGAGGTCATCCCGCTCCCCGGCGGACAGGACATCATCTATGCGCTGACCGCGGCGCGCGACGGGAGCGTCTGGGTGGGGACGGCGCGCGGGCGGCTGGCCCGCGTGACCGGAGGTCGCGCCGAGGAGATCGCCCTGCCGTTCTCCGGGAAGCCGATCACCGCCCTGGCCGCGGCCGGCGATGCGGTTTGGATCGGCACTTCCGGCGGGCTGTTCCGTTCCCGCGGCGGAACGGTCGAGCCGGCCCTACGCGGCCTCTCCAGCGACACCATCATCAGCCTCGCCACCGATGGCGACGCGCTCCTGGTCGGGACCGCCTCGGGGCTCGACCGCATCGTGGGCGATCGCATCGAGCGTGTCGGCGGCATGCCGGCCGATCAGGTCACCGCCATCCGCCGCGACCGCGACGGCAACCTCTGGATCGGGACCTACAGCAACGGCCTCTTCCGCATCAGCGGCGGGCAGATCTCCCCGTACGGCATCGCGGACGGCTTGCTCAACCCCACCGTGCGGGCCATCTTCGAGGACGACGAGGGGAGCATCTGGATCGGCACGAACGGCGGCTTCGAGCAGCTCCGGGCCGGCGCGTTCGTGACCTGGAACGAGCGGGAGGGGCTGGCCGACGCCGTGGCCCGGGTGGTCTTCGAGGATCGCGCCGGGGTGCTGTGGGTAGGGACGGCGAACGGCCTCAGCCGCTGGAACGGCAGCTCGTTCACGGCCATCGACGACCCGCAGCTGACCGGCATCCTCTCCATCGAGCAGAGCCGCGACGGCGCGCTCTGGTTCGGGACGTCGAAGGGCGTCTACCGGGTGGCGGAGGGGAAGAAGACGCTCTTCACCACGGCGAACGGACTGTCGAACAACACCATCCGCGACATCCACGAGGACCGCCGCGGCAACATCTGGATCGCCACCGACTCGGGGCTGAATCGCATCCGGGCAGGCGCCGTGGAGAGCTTCTCCGGCCGCGGCGGCCTCGGCACCGACTACGCGATGGGCATCGCCGAGACGCCGGACGGGCGGGTGTGGGTGGCCACCGGCGGCGGGCTGGCCGAGCTCGACGGCGATACCGTCCGCCTCCACTCCGCGCCGCGCGAGCTTCCCTCCAACCGCCTCTTCGCCCTGGAGACCGACACGGACGGCACGGTGTGGATCACCACGGACGGCGACGGGCTGGTGCGCTATCGCAACGGGAAATCGCAGGCCATCACCACCCGCCAGGGGCTGCCGAGCGACAAGATCCTCTCCATCGTCGACGACGGGAAGGGAGGCCTCTGGTTCGGCACCGTGCGCGGGGCGTTCCGGGCCGACAAGCGCCTGCTGAACGCCGTGGCGGACGGGCGGATCCCCCATTTCACCGAGCCTTTGTTCGATGAAAACGACGGGCTGGGCAGCCGGCAGTGCAACGGCGTGGCGAACCCCGCCGCGCTGCGCTCGCGCGACGGGCGGATCTGGCTGGCCACGGCGAACGGCGTCTCCGCGCTCTCCGCCCTCCGCCTGCCGCCGCTCCCGGCGCGCGCGCCGGTCATCGAGCGGGTGTCGATCAACGGGCGGGAAGTCGCGCCCAGCCTCCTCCGCTCCGTCCCTCCCGGCGCGGAGCGCATCGAGTTCGAGTTCTCCGGCGTCACCTTCACCACCCCCGATCGGATGCGCTTCCGCTACCGGCTGGAGGGCTACGACCAGTCGTGGATGGACGGGGGAACGAACCGCGTCGCCTCGTACACCAACCTCTCCGCCGGACCGTATCGCTTCATCCTCGAGTCCTCCCGCGACGGCGCCACGTGGCGCGGCGCGTCGGTCCCCTTCGAGCTGCGGCCGCACTTCTACGAGACGAAGTGGTTCGTGGCCCTGATGGTCCTCCTCGTGGCCGGCCTTCTCCTCGGCGCGCACTCCATCCGCCTGCACCTGACCCACGAGCGTGCGCGCCTGCTGGAGAAGCTGGTGGAGGAGCGCACGTGGCAGATCAGCGAAGAGAAAGAGCGCACGCTGGAGGCGCTGGCCGCGGCGGAGGCGGCGAAGCGGGAGGCGGAGCGCCATGAGCGCTTGGCCGAGGAGGCGCTCATCAACGCCGAGGAGGCCAACCACGCCAAGAGCATCTTCCTGGCCGCCACCAGCCACGAGCTGCGCACGCCGCTCAACGCCATCATCGGCTTCTCCGACATCCTCATCGGCCACGTGGCCCGCAAGCTCGACCCGCGGCACGCCCGCTTCCTGCACAACATCAACGCCTCCGGGCACTACCTGCTGGGGATCATCAACAACATCCTCGACCTCTCCAAGATCGAGGCGGGGCGGATGGAGATCCAGCCGGAGATGATGCTCCTGGCCGACGAGGTGACCGGCATCATCGCGGTGATGAAGGGCGTGACCACGGTGCGCAAGATCAACATCGAGGTGGACGTCCCGCCGGAGCTGGCCCTGGAAGCGGACGTCACGCTGGTCAAGCAGATCCTCTACAACCTGATGTCGAACGCGGTGAAGTTCTCCTCGGAAGGCTCATCGGTCAAGGTCTCGGCGCGCCGCCTGGCCGCCGGGGAGAGTCCCCTGCGGGAAGAGGCGGTGGAGATCAAGGTGAGCGATCAGGGGATCGGCATCGACCCGAAGGACCACCAGCTGATCTTCCAGGAGTTCCGCCAGGCCCGCGGCGACCGCGGACAGCGTCCCACCGGCACGGGCCTCGGGCTGACCCTCGTCAAGCGCTTTGTCGAGCTGCATCGCGGTACTATCCGCGTGGAGAGCGCACCGGGGCGGGGAAGCACGTTCATCATCCTCTTCCCCTCCTCGCAGAGATCGATGACGGTGGAGGACGATTCGTTCCGCGAGTCCTCCGTCGGAAAGGCCTGAGGAAAGGACATCGAGATGACCATCGACTTCGCGGCCACCGCGAAACAGCGCGAGCTCGCCCGCCAGGCGAGGTCGCTGCACGAGCAATGGACCGGGGTGATCGGCGAAGGGCGGGTGAGCGCGCAGGGAGCGCAGTACGTCCTCCGCCGCATCGCGCTGCGGGTCGAGGAGCTGCGCACCGCCCTGGAGCGGCAGGAGATCTCCGTCGAGGAGCACAACGACCAGCGCTTCGTCATGGTCATGGGCATGCGCCGGCTCATCGACGCCGGCGGCGAGGAGCGCGCCTCCCGCCTCCTCGCCCGCGAGATGCACGACCTCTTCGTCGACAGTCCTCCCCTCCCCCACCCGAAGTACCGCTTCACGTTCGACTGGGTGACGCCGCACGCCTCAGCGTGGGAGAACGACCTGGCGCATCTGAAGGGCAAGCCGGGCGCGCGCGGGCTGGAGATCGGCTGCTTCGAGGGGCAGTCGGCCTGCTGGTTCCTCGACAACGTGCTGACCCATCCCACCAGCCGCCTCACCTGCGTCGATCCCTTCGCCATCCCCATGGACAGCGTGCTGCTGCGCTACTTCGAGCGCTACTTCGACGACAACGTCGCGGCGAGCGGCGCCGGCGATCGGGTGACGAAGCTCGTCGGCAGCTCCCAGGTCGTGCTGCGCGCGCTCTCGCCGGCCAGCTTCGACTTCGTCTACGTCGACGGCTCGCATCGCGTGGGCGACGTCTTGCAGGACTCGGTGCTGGCCTGGACCCTCCTCCGCTCCGGCGGCACGGCGATCTTCGACGACTACGATCTGGTCGACGACGTGGCCACCGGCCTCCTGGCCCGCGCCCCCGGCCGGGCGCTTGATGCGTTCCTCACTCTCCTCGGCGAGAGCGCGACGATTGCCCGGCGCGACTGGCAGTTGGTTGTAAGAAAAGTCTGAAAAGGTCCGACAAGTTTCCATTTTCCCGGCCAAAGTGGGCTTCATCCTTCATCTCTTCTCCCTCATCCCTTCACACCTCCCTTCCCTCACGCCACCCGTCTGGGTATCATGCGCCGTTCCCGCCCCCCGGACAGAGAGGTTCCCGAAAGATGCACAAAATGAAAGCCTTACCGGTAAGACAGCTCTCGTCTATCCTGGAGGTAGTCGCGGCCGAGCTTCGCCGCGGATTTGGTCTGACCAAGCTCGCCGTCGGTGGCGGCAGCGCACCCGCGTTGCTAGACCACCTTTTCTCGGGGAGCGCGTTGCGCATGCGCGACTTTGATTTGGTCCTTGTCGCCGACCGGCCGGTCGATAAGGACCTCGCGGTGCGCATCGGCGAGGCGCTCGACTCGCCCGACCTGCGCTTCCTGCCCCGCTACGTCTATCCCCGACGACGATCGCGAGGCGAGCCGGAGCTGTGGCTCGCCGGCTGGGGTTGTCTGTGGGACGTGCACGGCACGGAGGTCGACCTGTCGATCTTCCACGACGAAGAGGCCCTCAGCCTCAACGGCCTGATGAACGTCGACCGCATCCTCATCCCGCTGCCGGCACACACGTCGCTCAACGGCGTGGCCGCGGAGATGCTCACCGGATGCTCGGCGGACACGGCGATCCGGCGCGGCCTGGCCATCGATCCGTGCGGCGGATACGAGAGCTGGGTGCAGCGCTCGCCGCAGATCGTGGCCTGGAACGCCATCCGGGCCTCCCCCATCGAATGCTCCGTCCGCATCGTCCGCACCTGCGCCAGCAAGCTCCTCATCACCCGTCTCCACCCCGAAATGGCCGACCCGTTGCGCCTGGCGATCGCCGAAAGTCACGATCGCGGCGACCGCTTCATCCGCGTGCGCACCCTGGTCAAGCTCCTCCACGACGACCGCGCCGGCGCGGAGCTGGAGATGATGCAGGACCTCGGCATCTTCAAGTACTGGCTCCCGGAGATCGGCGACAAGATCCAGCGCCTCGGCCAGGGAGGGCTGACCACCCTCTTCGCCAAGGCCGATCTCGACGGCCGGGGAGACGTCGGCCATCACGCGGCCTTCGCCGAGGCCGGCGAACAGGGGGCGGACGAGGTGAGCGCATCACGCCTGGAAGCGCTGCTGCTCACCATGGCCCCCGGCAAGCGGGTGCGCATCCTGGAGGAGATCGCCATCGCCGAGCCGACGTTCGCCTCGGTGGTCTATCAGCAGTTGCCGCTCGTAGCCAAGCGGCGGGTGAAGAGAACGAGGGCGCCGCAGCGGCGGGCGACGCAGGCGGCGGTGTGCTGAATCTTTGGAGTGCGGTGGCGTCAGCCACCGCTTTATCATCGTTCCTGCAGTGCATCCCCCCGACATCGACAAACACGACGAGCTTCTCTTCCTTTGCGCATATCCGCCCAATCCGCGCGCTCTCAAGCGCGCGGAAGCGGATTTGCGCCGCCTAGGGAAACGCATCGAGGCGCTGGTGCGCTCCGGCGAGCTCGATCCGGTCCTCGACCAGGAGGTCTCCGGCATCGCCGGCACGTGGATCGAGTCGATCTACTCGTACGACCTCGTGCGCTGGCTGCTCGCCCGCTTTCCGGAGAACGTCGACATCGACTGGGAAGAGATCGATCCCGACTCCGAGCGGGCCGCGGCGGTGCTCCCGCTCGTCGTTCCGTTCCTCGGCGAGGAGGCGAGCGTCGACGCGAACGTGCCGTACCACCGCTGGCTGGCCGCGGCGCGCGGGCAGGCGCGGGGCGGCACGCTGGCCTGGCTGGTCCGGCAATTCGAGCAGCTCGCCGTGCCGTCGCATCTGCGGGCGGCGCTCTTCGACGCCCTCGCCTTGTGGGTGCGGTGGAAGCTCGGCCGGTCGCCGGTCACGCGGACCGCGATGCGCCGCCCGCCGCGCGCGATCTTCTATCAGACGACGCCCATCCTCGCCCGGCGCGACGTCTCGATCGCCCGCGAGTTGGCCGGCGCGCCGCTTCCCGTCACCACGCTCTCCCGCTCCGAGGGGGAGAAGGTGCTGGACATGGCCCGCGCCGCGCTGGCCACGCGCTACCGGGAGATCTACTGCTTCAACTACGGCGATCCGTCGACCGTCGTCTCGGCCGACGCCGGCCGCGGGCTGGAGATCATCCTGATCGGGATCGTTCCCGAGCGGCGCCTGCCGCTGCGCGCCGGCTTCGCCCCTCTTCTCCTGCGCAACGGCGTCCCGGTCGGCTACGGCGACGCATTCGCCCTCGGCGAGCGGATGGAAGTGAGCCTGAACATCTTCTACGCCTTCCGCAGCGGCGAGTCGGCGTACGCGCTGGCCCGCCTGCTCAAGCTCTATCACCAGCTCTTCGGCTCCACGACGTTCTCCATCGATCCGTACCAGGTCGGCCTGGAGAACGAGGAGGCGATCGAGTCGGGCGCGTTCTGGTTCTACCGCAAGCTCGGCTTCCGCTGCACCGACCCGCGCATCGAGCGCATGGCCGCGCGCGAGGAAGCGCGGATGGCCAAGGACCCCACCCACCGCACGTCCGCCCGCACGCTCCGCCGGATGGCCCAAGGCTCGCTGGTGTGGGACGAGCACCCCGCCCGCGAATGGGACCGCTTCCACGTCCGCAACATCGGCCTCGCGGTGCAGAAGCGCTTCGCCCGCGGCGGCGAGAGCGCCGCGGAGTTCGCCGATGCGAGCATGAAGCGCGTCGCCGCCGCGCTGAGCGTCGACCCCGGCCCATTGCGCGCGCTCCCCACCCTCGCCCCCGTCCTCGCCACTATCCCCGACCTCGCCCGCTGGACCGCCGCCGAGCGCGCCGGCGTCGTGGAGATCATCCGCGCCAAGGCCGGCCGCGGCGAGGGGCGATATGTGCGCCTATTGGCGCGGCACGAGCAGCTGCGGCGGGCGCTGATCGGGCTGGGCTCTGAATAGGTCGTCGTCGTATCGCGGTACTCTCCGGAGCTTCCCACATTACTCCGCGAAGCGTGTCATTGGATACGGACGGTCGAAGGTCGGCCGAACCTGCGTACGAAACAATCGATTCGGAGGGCGTCGAACATGCGTCGAGTTATTGCCGTGTTGTCTGTTTTCGTGCGAATCTCGGTCGCTGTCGATATTGCAGCGGAAACTGCGTTTGCCCAAGGCGCCCTCACCAATGGAGCCAACCAGACCGGGGTGCTTCCAGTGGGAGGTTTGGATACGTGGACGTTTACCGCCAACAAGAATGACGGTATTTCAGTCAGCGTTGGGAAGGTGCCGGAGAATGGTTCCGAGCCGATCTTTTACCCGTGGATCAGGCTCAAGGGTCCGGACGGATCGCTGCTCCGTGAGGACTACACCTCATTCGCCTCGCAGACTTCAGTACAAGTCGATGAACGAGCACCTCAGACCGGCACGTACACGGTACTAGTCGCAAATAGCAGCTCCAACCAGGTGAGTCCCGCCCAATATGTCCTGACCATGGCGAAGACACCTGGCCCGTATGCGGTATCTCAAGGCGATGAAGGAGGCCCGCTGACCAATGGCAGTCACACTGGGGTTCTTGGCGTGGGTGATCTGGATGCCTGGACTGTGCAAGCGGCCGCCAACGACAGCATTGTAATCAGTCTCGGTAAGGTGCCGGGAAGCGGGCCCGATCCTGTTTTTTATCCGTGGATTCGGCTCAAGGGCCCCGACGGGTCGCTGCTTCGCGAAGACTATGCTTCATTTAGCTTCCAAAATTCTGTACAGGTTGATCAACGAGCGCCTCTGACCGGCACATACACGGTATTGGTCGCGAATAGCAGCTCCAACCAGGTGAGTCCTGCTGGTTATCTGCTAACGCTATCAGGTCCTTCAAGCGGCTTTTCCATCGCCGGCATACTTCCTGTTGCCGGCTCGACCCAGGGCAACGGGACGTTCTTCCGAACCCGCGTTCAAATCCACAACCCGCGAACCAGCCCTATTTCCGGCAAGCTTGTCTTTCACACGGCCGCCGTGTCCGGGAGACCGAGTGATCCGTCGCTCTCCTACACGCTGAACGGCGGTCAGACCATCGACTATCCGGATATCCTCCCGGCAATGGGTATCGCGAGTGGTCTCGGGTCGATCGATATCATGACCAATCCCGGCGATCCAGTCCCGGTTATGTCGGCGCGTATCTTCAGCGACTCAGGAGCCAACGGTACTGCAGGCTTCTTCATCGACCCACTCGGCCCGGAGGCGGCACTGCAGGCTGGTGATAGCGCAGCGCTCATCGCACCTGCTGACCCGGTCGCTGCTCGCCTCAACCTCGGTATCCGTACGCTGGAGTCGGGAGCATCATTCGTGGTCACTGTGCGCAGCAAGAATGGATCGGTGCGCAATATCGTGACCAAAACCTACGGAGCGACCTTCTTCGAACAAGTCAACGCAAATAGCTATGTCGGCGTAGTCCTTGACAGTAGCGACACGATTACCTTCGCCATGACATCCGGAAAGGCGATCATATACGGCGCGCAGACCGACAATAAGACGCAGGACCCATCGGTGCAATACGCGAAGAAGTTGTTTTAGCAGGTTGTTATTCGAAGGCAATCCTCTGGGCTCGCGCGCCGAGGCGACAGCGGCAACAAGCAGGGCCGGGTGCTGCAGTCAGTCAGCCTCGCCAGTCATTCCTCAGAGGGCGGGTCGGTCGGCAGCTACTTTTTTCCCCGGTCGGTAACCCGCCTCTCCAGACTCGTGATTCGCTCCTCATGATTCAGCATCATGTGCTGATCCTCGCGCCTCTCCTCGATGAGGTCACGAACAGAGCGTATCAGTTGGGAAAGCGATACCACTTCCGTCGTCAGGCGAATCTCGATCTCGGCTTGTTGACGCATGGACTCATCGATCCGCTTCCCCTGCGCCTGGAGCTGTTCGTTGAGGCTCTCGAAGCCCTTGGAGGTTCTCTTCTCCAGGAACTCCACACGTCCATCGAGCGAGGCCAACTGGGTGTTCGTCTGTTTCGACTCCGCTTCGACCGAGGCCAGTCGGGCATCGACCGAGGCCAGCCGGGCATTCGTCTCATCCAGCCGAGCGTTCGTCCGCTCCAGCCGGACGTTCGTCTGCTTCGCCTCGTCTTCGACCGAAGCCAACCGGACGTTCGTCTGCTTCGCCTCCTCTTCTACCGAGGCCAGCCGGACGTTTGTCTGCTTCGCCTCCTCTTCGACTGAGGCCAGCCGGACGTTCGTTAGCTTCGCCTCCTCTTCGACTGAGGCCAGCCGGACGTTTGTCTGCTTCGCCTCCTCTTCGACTGAGGCTAGCCGGACGTTCGTCTGCTTCGCCTCCTCTTCGACTGAGGCCAGCCGGGCATCGACCGAGGCGAGCTGGGTGTTCGTCTGCTTCGCCTCGTCGCGAATCTCCTTCAGGACTTCCAGCACATCGCCATTCATCGCAACAGATATTACCTCGGTCACGGGATGGAGACGCCCTCAAGCGTCGGATCCAGCGGCGGATGAGCGGCGCGCCGGCGTCTCGCCGGCGC
>JADMIO010842022.1_pt1 | contig 27849 bp, 27 predicted proteins | sample 8958161 | NCBI WGS metagenome assembly JADMIO01 (sample SAMN16585339, study PRJNA669376) | soil metagenome | isolation source: Crop rotation soil | place: USA: Cullars Rotation, Alabama | collected 2011
CGCGACAACTTGTCCACGTGGAATTCTAAGCTTAGGATCCCAATGTGCTGGAAAGGAGCGCGCGATCGATTCCTCGATCCACGACTCGGGCGGCTCGTTGATTCTCACCTACTGGCCGAGCGAGTTCGGCCAGGTGCGCGGGCAGTACCGGCGCATCAGGTTCGGCGACGCGGATACCGCGAACGAATTCCTCTTCCAGTTCCAATTCTCCATCGGTGCGCACGGCGCGCACCCGTTCTGAAGCCATGAAGATCAAAATCCTCACTCTCGTCGTCGTTCTCGCGGCGACCGGCGCATGGCCGGTGGTCGCCGGCGCGCAAGGCAAGCTGAACGTCGTCACCACCACGGAAGATCTCGCGGCCATCACCCGCGACGTCGGCGGCGATCGCATCCAGGTCGAAGCCATCGCCCGGGGCTATCAGGACCCCCACTTCGTCGAGGCGAAGCCGAGCTTCATCCTCAAGCTGCAGAAGGCTGACCTGCTGGTCGTCGTCGGGCGGGAGCTGGAAATCGGCTGGCTGCCGCCGCTCATTCAACAAAGCCGCAACGCGAAGGTCCAGGTCGGGGGGCCGGGTTACCTCGACGCCTCGCTCCACGCGCGGATTCTCGAGATGCCATCGGGACCGATTACCCGGGCGGAAGGTGACGTCCACCCGCAAGGCAACCCGCACTACTGGCTCGACCCCGACAACGGCAAGATCATCGCCCGCGACGTGGGTCAGAAGCTCGGTGAGCTGCGCCCTGCCGACAAGGCCTACTTTCAGATGCGCGTCGACGACTTTACGAAGCGGCTCACCGACGCCGAACAGCGTTGGGCGTCGGCCATGGCGCCGTACAAGGGTCTGAAGGTGGTGACGTATCACCGGTCCTTTCCAAACTTCGCCGACCGGTTCGGGCTGAACGTCATCGGCTACGTCGAGCCGAAGCCGGGCATCCCGCCGTCGCCACAGCACACCCTCGACGTGATCAACGAGATGAAGCGCCAGAACGTCAAGCTGGTGCTGGTCGAGCCGTACTTCGATCTGAAGACGCCGAATTCGATCGGCCGCGAGACCGGCGCCGAAGTGTTGGTGATGCCGCCGTCGGTCGGCGGCGTCAAGGAGATCACCGATTACTTCAAGCTGTTCGACTACGACATCAACCTGCTGGTCGGCGCGATCCGCAAGGTCGGCGTCGGGACCAAATAGAGCGAAGTAGCCGTGGATACCTCCATGCTCGCGTTCCTGGCCGCGCCCTTCGTGGCCAGCCTGATCCTCACCGGCATCCATGCCTATCTCGGCGTGCACGTCGTCGAGCGGGGCGTGATCTTCGTCGATCTCTCGCTGGCGCAGATTGCGGCGCTCGGCGCGGCGATCGCCATCCTCCTGCCGGTCACCGGCGGCGATCCGCATGCGCCGTCGGTGTACTGGATCAGCCTCGGCTTCACGTTCATCGGCGCGGCGGTGTTCTCGACGATCCGCGGTCATCGTGCGCGCATCCCGCAGGAAGCAGTCATCGGCATCTGCTATGCCGTGGCGTCGGCGGGGGCGATCGTCGCGATGAGCAAGGCGACGTCCGAGAGCGAGCACCTCAAGGACATGCTCGTCGGCAACATCCTCGCCGTGTCGTGGTACGAGGTCGGCAAGACGGCGGCGCTCTACAGTGCGATCGGCCTGTTCCACTACGTGTTCCGCCGCCAGTTCCTGACGATCTCGATGAATCACGACGACCCGGCGGCGCTCGCCGGCATGCGGGTCCGTTTCTGGGACTTCCTCTTCTACTCGTCGTTCGGCTTCGTCGTGACGTCATCGGTGGCGATCGCCGGCGTGCTGCTCGTGTTCTGCTATCTGATCGTGCCGTCGGTCGGGGCGATGCTGTTTGCCGACTCGGTCGGCAAGCGGCTGGCGATCGGCTGGACGATGGGCACCGTGGTGTCGGCGCTCGGCGTCTATCTCTCGCTCGTGCTGGATCTGCCGACCGGTGCGACGATCGTCTGCACGTTCGGCGCGGTGCTGGCGCTGATGGCGGCGGTGCGGCCGTTCGTGGTTCGGGCGACCGATGCCGGGCGGGCCGTAAAGGCCCGCCCTACGGCGCAAACAGGGTCGGCTCGTATGTAGGGCGGGCCTTTACGGCCCGCCGACGTAGGGCCCGCCTTTACGGCCCGCTGACGTAGGGCCGGCCTTTACGGCACGCCGATGTAGCGCGGGCCTTTACGGCCCGCCGACGAGACTCGCCATATCCGGGGGAAGAGGCGCCTCGAACACGAGCGGTTCGTTCGTGACCGGGTGCGGCATCGACAGGCGCCAGGCGTGCAGCGCCTGGCGCGCGATCCCCGGATGCGGCGTGCCGTAGAGCGGATCGCCGAGAATCGGCCAGCCGCTCGCCGCGAGATGCACGCGGATCTGGTGGGTGCGGCCGGTGATCAGCTCGCACCTGACGACGGACAGCGCACTGTCGCCGTCGCGACGGGTCGAGATCACGTCGTAGCGCGTTTCGCTCGGCGCGCCACCGGACATCGTCACCACGCGCCGGCGATCTGAGGGATCCCGGGCGAGCGGCAGCGTGATGCGGCCCGACGACGGCATTGGCGACGCTGCGACGACGGCGAGATACTCCTTGCGGACCCGTCCCGCCACGCTCGCGCGCTGCAGCGCCGCGTGGACAGCCGGCGTCAGCGCGACCACGACCAGCCCTGATGTGCCTTTGTCGAGGCGGGTCACGATCCCTGGCTGCTTGCCCCCTGGTTGGTCGCCGGTTCGGTCGCGCAGCCGCCACAACACGCCGCTGAGGAGCGTTCCGGTGATCTGCTTGTAGGACGGATGGACGACCACGCCCGCGGGCTTGTTGACGACGATGAGGTCGTCGTCTTCGTAGACGACGTCCAGGTCCACCGCCTCGGCGGCGGGACGGACGCGCCGCACGGCCGACTCCGGCAGCACGACCTCGACGGTCGCTCCTTCGCGCACGCGCGCCGCCGCACGCCGCGCGGCCCGGCCGTCGATGAGGACGGCGCCGGTCTCGATCCAACGCTGGGCGGCGCTGCGCGACAGCCGAGAGACGTCGGAGACCCGCCGGACGACCACCTGATCGAGCCTCAGCCGCGCATCGCCGCGGTCGGCGACGAACTGGATCCGCTCGAGCTCGTGCGGCATCTCAATAGAAAGTACCATGACGACAGGAGCAAGTATCGAATGGCGATTTTCAGTACTCCGACGAAACTGCGGCTGCCTCTGCCCGATCAGGCGCTCCCGGGGCGCGAGACGCCGATGCCGGTTCCCGAAGCGCATCACGTGAACGGGCATCCGTTGACGCCGCCCTTTCCCGAAGGGTTCGAGCAGGCGGTCTTCGGCATGGGCTGCTTCTGGGGCGCCGAACGGAAGTTCTGGGAGACGCGCGGCGTCTACACGACGGCGGTCGGCTACGCCGGCGGCTATACGCCGAACGCCACCTACCGGGAAGTGTGCTCGGGGATGACCGGGCACGCCGAGGTCGTGCTCGTGGTGTTCGACCCGAAGGTGATCTCGTACGACGAGATCCTGCGCGTCTTCTGGGAGAACCATGACCCGACGCAGGGGATGCGACAGGGGAACGACGTTGGCACCGCCTACCGCTCGGCGATCTACACGTTCTCGCCCGAGCAGCTGCGCGCGGCCGAGGAGTCGCGGAAGATGTTCCAGGATCGGCTGACCGCGGCCGGCTTCGGCCGCATCACCACCGAAATCAGCGCGGCGCCGCCCTTCTACTACGCCGAGGACTACCACCAGCAATACCTGTCCAAGAACCCGTACGGCTACTGCGGTTTGGGCGGGACCGGCGTGACCTGCCCGATCGGCGCGCGCGCCGGAGCGGATCGCGCCTGAGGATCAGGTAGAATCGTCCGCGATGTCTCGCGTCACCTACACCGAAATGACGGCGACCGGCGCGCAGGAAGCGCTGCGGAAGACGCACGGCGTCCGGATCGTCAACGATGGCGAAGAGGGCACCGGCGTCAGCGGCCTGCCCGGCGGCGTCTACGGGTTCACCTATTCGCCGGCGCTGGCCAACGCGCCGCTCTTTGCCGTGCCACGCTATCGCTGCTACGAAACGCACAAGCTGGCGAGCGGGGAAGTCTTCGTCATCGGCTTCGGCACGGTCGACGATGCGGGACGGCTCGAGTCGAACATCGAGGACATCACGATCAGGATTCAGCCGCAGCCGGAGGATGGCTGCAGCACGCTGGTGAAGATCCCGTACTCGCGCATCCGGCAGCATCGTCAGTACGCCGCGCCGAATCAGCACGGGTTCACGGTGACGATCGCGCCGGCGCTCGCGCATGTGTAACGCACGTCGGGCGCCTTTAAGCGCCCGCCGGACATAGGTCGGGCGCCTTTAAGCGCCCGCCGGACGTAGGGCGGGCCTTGACGGCCCGCCGCGGCGTAAAGCCGCGCCCTACACGGTGCGCGTCTTCCAATCTCCCTTTCGAAACAGCCAGGTCGCCATCAGCGCCAGCGTCGAGAACGCGACGCTGACGGCGATGAATACACCCGTTGGTCCCAGTCCGCCGGGATGCGCCAGCAGCCACGCCAGCGGAATCTCCCACAGCCACAGGCACACCAGCGAGATCAGCGTCGGCGTGCGCGTGTCGCCGGCGCCATTGAACGACGCCGTCAGCACCATGCCGAAGCCATAGAAGAAGAAGCCGCCGGCGACGATGCGCAGGCAGCGGACGCCGTAGGCGGCGACCTCGGGATCGCGCGTGAAGATCGAGATCAGCAGCGGCGCGAAGAGCAGGAAGACGATGCCGATCGCGCCGAGGCAGGCGGTGTTGTACCAGGCGGCCTTCCAGGCAGCCGCCTCGGCGCGCTGCGGCTTGCTGGCGCCGAGATTCTGGCCGACCAGCGTCGCGGCGGCGTTGCTGACGCCGAACGAGGGCAGCAGCGCGAAGATGATGATGCGGATGCCGATCGTATTGCCGGCGACCGCGGCGCTGCCGAAGCCGGTGAGGATGCGGATCAGCCCCATCCACGACGACGTGTTGATGAAGTTCTGGAAGGTCGCGGTGCCCGAGATGCGCAGGATGCGGCGCATGCTCGGCCAGTCGGCGACCAGGTGCGATCGGTTCACCGAGATCCGGCCGCCGGGCCGGGTCAGATGATAGAGCTGGTAGAGCACACCGCAGCCGCGGCCGATCGTCGTGCCGACTGCGGCGCCGGTGACCCCGAGCTCGGGGAACGGGCCGATGCCGAACACCAGGCAGGGGCCGAGGATGATGTTGATGAAGTTGGCGAACCACAGCACGCGCATGGCCACCGCCGCGTCGCCGGAGCCGCGGAAGACGGCGTTGATCAGGAAGAGCATCAGCACCGTGCCGCTGCCGCCGACCATCACGCGCGGGAACGTCGAGCCGATGCGCAGCACGTCCTCGCTCGCGCCCATCATCGCCAGGAGCGTCGGACCGAACGTGGCGCCGATCGTGCCGACCACGGCGGCCACGAACAGGCCGATGGCGATTGACTGGACGGCGGCGCGGGCGGCACCGTCGGCATCCTTCTCGCCGATCCGCCGCGCGACGGTCGCGGTGGCGCCGATCGAGAGGCCGATGGCGACCGCGTACATCAGCATCATCAACGACTCGGTGATGCCGACGGTGGCGACGGCGCTGGCGCCGAGCCGGCCGACGAAGAAGATGTCCGCAACCGAGAACACCGACTCCATCAGCATCTCGAGCACCATCGGCACCGCGAGCAGGATCACGGCGCGACCGATTGGCGCTTCGGTGTAGTCCTGGTGCGAGCCGCGGACGGCTTCTCTGATGGTCGACCAGACCGAGTGCCGGGATTGGTCCGCTACGGTGGTCATTCCCGGTCAGTCTAGCGCAGCAGGTGGCGGCGGGCCGTAAAAGCCCGTAATGTGGGGCGGGCCGTAAAGGCCCGCCCTACGCTACGAAACTCACGGGTTGGTCCGCATAGGGCGGGCGTTCACGGCCCGCCGAGTCATCGCCTGCTGATCCGCACGCCGCCGTTGGTGGTCGTCACTCGCAGGCGCGGGCCGCCGCCGCCGATCGTTGCCGTGATGTGGCGGTTGATCCGGGTCAGCCGGCCCTGCACGGTGATCGGAAAGTCGACGTCGATGCCGCCGTTGGTCGTGGCGGCGTCGAGCTCGGCGGAGTAGTCCGACGGCAGCGACATCGATACGCCGCCGTTGCGCGTCTCGGCATCGAGGCCGGTGCCTTCCCAGCGCCGCCCGTCGAGCGCGATCGAGATGCCGCCGTTGACCGTCGTCGCGCGGATGTCGCCGCCGACACCGTCGAGCGAGATGCCGCCGTTGACCGTGCGGGCGTCGGCGCGGCCGCCGTAGCTCTCGATCGAGATGCCGCCGTTCCTGGTATCGAGGTTCATCTCGATGCCGCGCGGGACCTCGATCTCGAACGACACGACGACCTGCTCTTCGTCGCGGCGGCGGGCGCTGGTGTCGACGCGAATCCGGCCATCGCGGGTGGTGAGCTGCGCGTCGGCGAGCAGTTCGTCGGCGTCGCGCTGATCGCGGGCCCAGGCGGCGATCTTCGCGCGCACGCGCACGTCGGAGCGGTCGGAGCCACGGACGCGGATGCCGCCGTTGCCGCCGGTGTCGGCGTCGACGAGGCGGATGCCGGACAGCGTCTCTTCGCGCACGTCGCAGGCGAACGCCGCGCGGCGCCAGCCGCCGCCGTTGCGATCGTCGCGGCACCACTCATCCTTCGAGAGGCCGAAGTCACGGTCGCGGAAGCGATTGCGCGCCTGGGCGGAGAGCTCGGGCGCTGCGGTGGCGAACATGGCGAGGCCAAGGCAGAGCGCCGGCACGAACAGTCGGGGACGAGCCATTGAAGATCCTCCGGCCCGTTGGACGGAATGAAGGGGCCCGAGGTTTATTCGACCCGCGAGGGGCCGGTTTCGACCGGTCGTGCCGGGTCGCTCGACCACTCGGACCACGAGCCGACGTACAGGCGCGCGCCCGGCAATCCAGCCACTTCCATGGCCAACAGGTTGTGACAGGCACTGACCCCCGAGCCGCAGTACGCGATCGTCTGCGCCGGCGTGCGTCCGTGCAGCGACCCGGTCAGCTGCGCCCGCAACGTGTCCGGCGGCAGCATCGTTCCGTCGGCCGCGAGGTTCTGCTTGAAGAAATGATTCGCGGCGCCGGGGATGTGCCCCGGCAGCCGATCGAGCGGCTCGGTCCTGCCCTCGAACCGTTCCGGCGCGCGCGCGTCGAGCAGCAGCATGCCTTCGGCGGGCGTAGCGGCGGCTGCGGTCACCATCGCGAGATCGGCGCGGAGCTCCGGCCGCACGTCGGCGACGAATCGTGTGGGAGTTGCGCGCTCGTCGCCGTTCTGCGTCGGCCGTCCCTCGCGCAGCCACTTCTCCCAGCCGCCGTCGAGGACCGCCACCGCCGTGTGCCCGAGGTATCGCAGCATCCACCACAGGCGGCTCGCGTACATCCCCGAGTCCTGGTCGTAGACGACGACCTGTGTGTCGCGATCGATCCCGAGTCGGCCGAAGGTGGCCACCATGACGTCGATTGCTGGCAAGGGATGCCTGCCCGTCCGACCGTCGACCGGCGCGGAGAGGTCGTGCGAGAGGCTGGCGTAGACCGCCTCGGGGATATGCCCTTCGCGGTATTGCCGGGGTCCCCAATTCTCGTTGTGTAGATCGCAGCGACAGTCTACGATCGCCAGTCTTCGGCGTGTCGCCGGCGGATGCTGCAGGTCGCCGGCAAGGGTCTCGGTCGAGACAATCGTCGAGTGACTCACAGGCAGTAGCTTACGGGATCAGGCGGCGACGGTTCAGCTTGCGGATCGTCAGCCTCGCGATCTCATACTTCAGGCGCAGGTCCATGAATCCCACAGCTCTTCTCGGCATCTCCGCGGCAGTGGTGGTCGGCGCGGTGTTCTACGCGATCCGACGCGTCTCGAAGTACGCCCACGGCGGCCGCAGCGTCGATCTGGGTGCGGTCAGCACCCGATGGATTTCGGAGCTCCGCCGCGACGAGCCCTGGAGTCGCTCCTAAAACCCAAATCCCAAATCCCAAGCTCCAAATTCCAAGCTCGAGATCCCGATGCCCCGTGGTTGGGCTTTGGGCTTTGGGCTTGGGATTTGGTTTTGGGCTTTGGGCTTTGGGATTTGGGCTTTGGGATTTGGGATTTCATTTGGACGTCCCATTGCACTCTTCGCGGTCGAGGAGTGTACGCATGAGACTGCGCGTCATGGCCGCGGTCGGGTTGCTGGCTGCGGTAATCGGCTGCCACCCTGGAGCGATCGTCGACACGTCACCCAAGCCGCCAGGCGTCGGCGGCACCATCGCCGGCACGGTGACCGCCGCGAACGGCGCGGTGGCCCTCTCTGGGCGCACGGTCACCGCCATCGATGATGCCACCGGAGCGCGCATCGTCGCGTCGACGACGAGCAACGGCGGCTATTCGATGAAGGTACCGCCCGGTAAGTACCGTCTCGAGCTGGAGCTGCGACCGGGAGAAACGCTGGAGAGCGGACCCGCCGCGACCGACGTCAACATCGGCGACCTCGATCCGCGGCGGGACTTCGTCATCGCGCGGAAATAGGCGAGTCGTAGGTGGGCCGCCGTCAGGCGGCCCGCGTCACCGACCCATGCGCTCGAGCGCGGCGATGCGTGCCTCGAGCGGCGGGTGCGTCGAGAAGAAGAACATCCAGCCGCGCGTGCCGTTGATCTTCAGCGTCGCCAGCGCCGCGTGCTGCGTGTCGACGAGCTCGTGATTCGCCTGCAGGCGGCGGAGCGCGCCGATCATCCGGTCGCGACCGGCGAGCGTGGCGCCGCCGTGGTCGGCGCGGAACTCGCGCTGCCGCGAGAACCAGGCGGTGATCAGCGAGCCGAGAATGCCCAGCACGATCTCGAGCACGATCATCACCACGAAACTGAGCATGTACGAGTTGCGCGAGTCGCTCGACTGGCGCACCGCGAACGCAATCAGCCGCGCGAAGAAGATCACGAACGCGTTGACGACGCCTTGCAGCAGCGTCATCGTCACCATGTCGCCGTTGGCGATGTGGCTGACCTCGTGGGCGAGGACGCCTTCGATCTCGTCCTCGCGCATCGATCGCAGCAGCCCGCTCGACACCGCGACGAGGCTGCGGCTGCGGCTCGGACCGGTGGCGAACGCGTTGACCTCCTCCGACTCGTAGAAACCGACCTCCGGCATCGGCAGCTGCGCCTGCCGGGTCAGCTTCTCGACGGTCCGGTACAGCCAGTCCAGCTCCGCTCGTCCAGTGCGGCCGTCGACGAGCCTGATGCCGGTCGCCTGCTTGGCGATCCAGCGCGACAGCTGCAGCGAGATGAACGCGCCGCCCATGCCCCAGAAGAGCGAGAACACAGCCAGCGCGCCAATGTCGAGACCGCCGCCGGCATAGCGGAAACCGCCGATGCCGAGCACGCTGGCGACGACCGTCAGCATCAGGACGATCGCCAGATTCGTGATCAGGAACAGAAAAATGCGTTTGCCCATGATGGTGTGAGGATAACTCGGTTGCTGGTCGGTGGTCGGTAGTTCGTGGCTGTTCGGTAAGACGTCCTGCCGTGGCCGAAAGGTTCTGCGTTGGCGCCGTAAGACATTGCAGGTAACACAAGTGGATTGAACGCGGCGCAATGTCTATATTGCTTCCCATGACAATGTGGATCCCCACCATGGACGGGCGCCGCGGCCCGGTCTACCGGGCCATCGCCGATGCGATTGACGAGGGCGTCCAGAACGGCACGCTCCGCGCCGGCGTGCGGCTGCCGCCGCACCGCGACCTGGCCGATCACCTCGGCGTGACGGTGACCACGGTGACGCGCGCCTACACCGAGGCGGCTCGCCGCGGACTCACCTCCGGCCACGTCGGCCGCGGGACGTTCATTCGCGGCAACGAGCCCGACGAGCGCGCGACCGAGACCGCGCCGTTCGATTTGAGCATCAACATCCTGATGCCCGACAAGGAAGTGGCGAACATCCAGCCGCGGATGTTCCAGCGCCGCGTGCTGCCGTGGACGCAAATCCTCGGCTACGCGCCGCACCAGGGACATCTCCGCCATCGCCAGGCGATGGCCGCCTGGCTCGCCCGGTTGGGGCTGGCCGCCAATCCGGAGTGGATCGTACTGACCGGCGGCGCGCAGCACGCGCTCGCGTCGGTGTTCAGCGCGCTGTTGAAGCCCGGCGACACCCTGCTGGCCGAGGAGCTGACCTACGCCGGCGCCCGCGAGGTCGGACGCCATCTGCACCTGAAGGTGCGCGGCGTGGGGATCGATGCCGAAGGGTTGCGTCCGGAGGCGCTCGATGCGGCCTGTCGCGCGTCGCGCGCGCGCATCCTCTACTGCATGCCGCGGCTGCAGAACCCGACCTCCGCGATCATGTCGGACCGCCGCGCCCGTCAGATCGCCGCGCTCGCCGAGAAGTACCGGTTAATTGTGGTCGAGGACGATGTGTACGGTTTCGTATCACCCGAACGGGCGCCGCTCGCCTCGTTGATTCCTCAGCGCAGCGTCTTCGTGACGAGTTTGTCGAAGAGTCTGTTTCCGGGGATGCGGCTCGGGTGCGCGGTGGCGCCGCCGCCGCTCGTCGAGAAGATCACCGCCGCCGTGTGGGCGACGATGATCATGGCGTCGCCGATCGGTGCCGACCTGCTGAGTGGCTGGATCGAAGACGGGACCGCCGCGCGAATTGCCGAGTGGAAACGGCACGAGGTCGCCGCCCGTCAGACGATGGCCCGCCGCCTGTTGCAGGGCGAGCGACTGCAGACGCATCCCTCGAGCCCCCACGTCTGGCTGCACCTGCCGAACCGATGGACGACCGAGGCGTTCGTGGCGCAGGCGCGAGCCAAGGGCGTCATCGTGAACCCCTCGACGCAATTCGCGACCGGTGAACATCCGCCGCGAGCGATCCGTCTATGCCTGGGAACGCCGCGCACGCGAGCCGGGCTGGAGCAGGCGCTGACGCTGGTCCGTGATGCGCTGGCGACGCAGCCGCTGGCCGCGCGCGCCGTCGTCTGACCTTTGACAGAATTTTGTGACGCACCGGCCCAACCAAAGCGGGCACGCCGGTGTCTAACTATTACCGGAACGCCTTCACGGCGTTCCTCGATGTCTGTCGGAGTACGAGTGAGCCGCAGCGTTCAAGCCTCAGGCCTTAGGCTCGGCACCGCAGTTCTCACATCCTGCGAGGTCGAGCCACAGCCCTGGGGCCTGAGGCTTGAACCCTGCGGCTCGCTGCAGCTCAATCGTTCCGCAGCGCTTCCGCCAGCCGATGCAGGAACAGCCCGACATCGGTGACCACCCCCACCGTTTGCGATGATCCGCGGTCGCTCAGCTTCGTCACCACCGCCGGATTGATGTCGACGCAGACCACCCGCACCCACGACGGCAGCATGTTGCCGACGCCGATGCTATGCAGCATCGACGACAGCATCAGCACCATGTGGACGTTGTTGCTCAGCGCCGCCGCGTACTGTTCCTGCGCGTCGACCAGATCCATCAGCGTATCGGGCAGCGGGCCGTCGTCGCGGATGCTGCCGGCGAGCACGTAGCTCACGCCGCGCTTCACGCATTCGTACATCACGCCTGACTGCAGCACCCCGGTCTCGACCGCCGCGCGGATGCTGCCGGCGCGGTTCACGGTGTTGATCGCCGCCATGTGATTGCGGTGCCCCTGCTCGACCGGCGCGCCGGCGAGCAGGTCGATGCCCAGCGACGTTCCCGACAGCGCGAACTCGATGTCGTGCACGGCGAGCGCATTGCCGGCGAGCACGAGATCGACATACCCGCCGCGGATCAGCGCCGCGAAGTGCTCGACGCCGCCGGTGTGCACGACCACCGGTCCGGCGACCACGGCGATCCGGCCGCCCCCCTTCTTGACCTCCCGCATCATCGCGGCGATGCGGGCGACGCTGCCTTCCACCCGGCGCTCCGACGACACGTCGTTGCTCATGAACGCGAAGCCGAGACGATCGCGCTCGCGGAATTCCGGCGTCACGCGGATCCCCTCGTGGCCGCAGATGACCATCTCGCCGCCCCGCACGTCGCGCAGCTTGCGGCATTCGGCGCTGCCGGCGGCGACGACGATCACGGCGTCCATGCGCTGCTTCAGGACCTCGACCCAGCGCCCCTTCAGCCGCACGTGGGTGCGATGGTTGGTGGTCGAGTAGAAGTCGTCGGGAACACAGCGATCCTTCTCGGCCGGTTTGACGTTCGCATCTCGCTCGCGCAGCGGATGGCAGCCGAACGTGGTGAGCTGCTGCAGGAGGTCGTCGAGCGCCGGGCCGTCCGGGGCGCTGATGCGCATCTCGATCCGCGACGGGTCGTCGTTGGTCCGCCCGATCGTGAAGTTCAGGATCTCGTATGCGCCTTTGAACTCGATGATCTTGTCGAAGATTCCCGACAGCAGGCCCGAGTCGATCAGGTGCCCTTCGGCCTCGATGGTGTCGCTGACAGCCATGCGGCCATTGTAGTTGGTGGTTGGTGGTTAGCAGGCGGTGGGTCGTAGGGCGGGCCTTCAGCCCGCCGCTATCGCGCGACGATCTCGACGACGTGCAGGTAGGTGCCGCTCTTTTCGAGCGCTGCGGCCGTTCCCTCGTTCACGCCCCACTGCCGGATCGCGTCCGCTGCCGCGGGCGCCGGCAGTACCAGGCCGACGAGATCGACATGCGCTCCGGCGGCGAGCCGCACCTCTCCCACGCGCTTCGCGTCGGCGTCGAGCACCGCAAACGTCGACGGTCCAGCGCCGCCGGCGATCCAGAACGTCCGTGGACTGGCGACGCTCTGGATTTCGACATTTTCGAGCCTGGCGCTGCGTCCGGCCGTACCGACCGTGTCAGCCGGTGCTGGCGGGTGCGCGGGAATGCGCCAAAGCGCGACGAGCGCCAGCGCGCCCACGATCAACGTCGGCAGCCCGAAGCGCAGCACACGACGCGGTCGACCGCCGAGCCTCTGCGGCATGCCGCCCGGTGTTGCAATGGGCGGGCCGAACGTTGCACAAGCGGACGTAGGGCGCCTTCAGGCGGCCCTTAGCGGCTTTTCCGCTGCGGTGTAGAACGGGCGTTTGACTCAAGGTCAAACGTCAAAGGCCAAAGGCTATGTCAAAGGCATCAGGCAAGATGCATCAGGCAAGATGCGTAGGCCCTGACGCCTTTTGCCTTTGACCCAGCCTTTGGCCTTTGCCATTTGACCTTGAAATCGACCCGGTGCTACACAGAAGAGGAAAACGCTCTAGGCTAGCCTAGCCCGGCAGGAATTTGTAGCCGACGCCGCGCACGGTCAGCAGGAACTGCGGGCTCGACGGTCGATCCTCGAGATAGCGGCGCAGCCGGACGATGAAGTTGTCGATCGCGCGGGTATCGGTCTCCTCGTGCAGACCCCAGACCTGTTCGAGGAGCGTGCCGCGCGACACGACCTGGCCGGCGTTCTTCACCAGGTAGCGGAGCAGGTCGCACTCCATCTGCGTCAGGCGGTACGCACGGTCCCTGGCGCGCACTTCCATCGCCGAGAAGTCGAGCGTGCGGCCGGCGAAGCTGTAGGTTTCGCCGCCGGCCGGATCCGCCACCGGTGCCACATCCTGGGTGCTCCATCGGCGCCGCCGCAGCAGGCCGTTGATGCGCGCCATCAGGATCGCCAGCTCGAACGGCTTCGGCAGGTAGTCGTCCGCGCCTGCTTCGAAGCCGCGCAGCACGTCTTCGGGCCGATCGCGGGCGGTGAGCATCACGATCGGGACGTAGTTGCCGGCGGCGCGCAGCTCGGCGGCCACGGCAAAGCCGTCCTTGCCGGGCAGCATGACATCGAGCACCACCGCGGCGAACGGCTGTCGCTCCGCCAGGAGGAGATGCAGGGCGCGCTCGCCGTCCCTGGCGATCGTCGGTTCGTGACCTTCCGCCTTCAGATTGAACGCCACGCCTTCGGCGATGTGCTGCTCGTCTTCGACGACGAGGATGCGGTCAGGCACCTTTCTTCAACGCTGCGGAATCGGCTGCCTGTCGCGGCAGCTCCAGGGTGAACGTGGCGCCGCGCCCCTCGCCCTCGCTCTGCGCGAACACCCGGCCGCCGTGCGCGCGGGCGATCGATCGCACGATGTAGAGGCCGAGGCCCGTGCCCTTGATGTGCTTCAGCCCGCGCGTCTGCACACGGTAGAACCGGTTGAAGATCCGCTTGAGCTGTTTCCTCGGGATGCCGATGCCGCGGTCCTGCACGCGGACCCACACGGTGTCGGGCGCCGGTGCGGCAACGCCGACGGTGATTCGCACCGAATCGCCCGAGTACTTGACGGCGTTGTCGAGGAGGTTGGTGAGCACGGTGAGCAGCTCGTCGCGATCGCCGCCGACGATCAACGGCCGTTCATCGTGCGTCTCGAGCCGCAGCGCGTCGCCCTGAAGGTGATGACGGGTCCGCGCCAGCTCCACCGACTCGCGCGCCAGCACCGCCATGTCGACCGGAACATGCGCGACCCGGCGCGCCTTCTCGCGGGCGACGCCGGCCTTGAGCACCTGGTTCACCGTGTGATGCAGCCGATCGGCGTCGGCCAGCATGATCTCGTAGAACTGGTGCCGCTGCGCCTCGCTGACGTTGCGCGACTGCAGCGTCTCGAGATAGAGGCGGATCGACGCGATCGGCGTCTTCAGCTCGTGGGTAACGGCGTTGATGAAGCTGTCGTGCTCCTCGTTGCGCCGGATCTCGAGCACCAGGAACACCGTGTAGATGATCAGCCCGGCGATGATCAGCGCAAAGAGGATGATCCCGAAGACGAGCGGCGTGACGCGCCGGGCGTTGATGACGATCCAGGTGATGTTGAGCGAAATCGCCGCGGCGACGAGGACGACGCAGAGGGCGACGAAGAAGGCGATGGCCTGCTGGCGCCGGGTCACAGGGGCAATTCTAAAGGTCAAAGGGCAAAGGCCAAAGGCTGGGCCAAAGGCAAAAGGTCTGAGGCTTGAGGCCAAAAGCAAAAGGCCTGAGGCTTGAAGCCCCAGGCCCTTGTCCTAGCATTTGGCCTTTGCCCTTTGACCTTTGATCAGGCCACGGCTTCCGCGTCTTCCCCGGGCACCACGGGCGAGTCTTCCTGAACCGCCTGGCGGATCTTGGCGAGCTTGATGTCCCACGCCAGGCCGAACGCCTTGAGCGTGCTGATGCCGATCCAGTTGAGGTCGAGCTCGTACCAGGCGAGGCCGTGCCGCGCGCTGGTCGGGTGCGCGTGATGGTTGTTGTGCCACCCTTCGCCGAAAGTGAGCAGCGCCACCCACCAGTTGTTGGTCGAGTCATCGCGCGTCGTGAACCGGCGCGAGCCCCACAGGTGCGTCGCCGAGTTCACCAGCCAGGTCGCGTGCAGACCGACGACGGTGCGCAGGAAGATCCCCCAGAGCACGTACGGCACGCCGCCGAACGCGAGCAGCAGCGCGCCGACGATGACGTTCGAGGTCCAGTGCCAGTTGGAGAGCCACACGTGCACGCGATCCTTGTTCAGGTCGGGGACGTAGCGCGCCAGCACCGAGGCGTCGTGGTGCAGCCCTTCGCCGGTGAGAATCCATCCCATGTGCGCCCACCACGTGCCCTCGCGCGGCGTGTGCGGGTCGCCTTCCTGATCCGACTTCTGATGATGAATGCGATGCGTCGCGACCCAGAAGATCGGTCCGCCCTCGAGCGCGAGCGTGCCGCACCAGGTGAGGAAGTACTCGATCCACTTCGTCGTCTTGTAGCTGCGGTGGGTCAACAACCGGTGATACGACATGCCGATCCCGAGCATGCCGCCGACGAAGTAGAGGGCGACCGCCGTGATGATGGCGCCTCGATCGATATAGAAGAACGCGGCGAGCGCCAGGAGATGAAAGGCCACCATCGCCGTGACCGTGACGGTGTTCACGCCTTTCTGGTACTTGCGCCCGTACATGAGAGTCGGCATCGTCATCGACGAATCGGTCCTCCGTGAGGAATGTGAACGGAAAGTGCCCTGTTACCTTAGCAGCCGGCGGGGCCGCCCACTGTAATACTTGTGTACCTGGCTAAGTCGTGCCGGGTCAGCTACTTGAGGACGTCGTACGGATTGAGCGGGGTTCCCTGCCACCAGTGGCGCTCGGGAGTGAGGCGGGAAATGCCGAAGTGCAGATGCGGTGCGTCGGCTGATGCGTTGCCGGTGGATCCGACGTAGCCGATGATGTCGCCGCGCCGGACGTGCTGGCCTTCGGCGAGCCCGGGCAGGTAGCGATCGAGGTGGGCGTAGTAGTAGCTGAAGGTTCCGCTGGGATCGAACTGGTAGATGGTGAGCCCGCCGGCCTTGCTGGTGAACAGCTTGGCGACCGTGCCGTCTTCGACGGCGTGGACCGGCGTGCCGCGCGGCGCCATGATGTCGAGCGCCTCGTGCGATCGCGAGCCGTCACGCGTCTCCGAGAAGGTGTCGCGCAGCGCGTCGCGGCGAACGCCTTCGACCGGCATCTCGAGATGTCGATCGCGCAGCGTCTCGACTTCGTCGTCGTCGCCACGGCTACCGCTGGTGGCGACCGCGGCGGGTGTGGCGGGTGTGGTCACGGGTGCGGCGGCGATGTCCACACTGGGTTCGCGCGGAACGGGAACACGCAGCCGACGCGTGAGCGCCTGATCCACGAGGGCGCCGATTGCGAAGCTGACCCCGACGAGGATCGCCGCGCGCTGCGCGCGAACCACACGCCAGCGTGCGGGACGTCTCATCGAAACACCACAGTGGTGCCCGGTCGCGCCCACTGTGCCACGCGCTGCGCATCCCAGTTGGTGAGGCGCACGCAGCCGTGCGATTGCACGTGACCGATTCGCGATGGCTCCGGCGTGCCATGAATCCCGTAATGCGGCTTGCTGAGATCGATCCACACCACGCCCACCGGGTTGTTGGGACCGGGCGCAATCCGCGCCTTCGAATGCGAGGGGTCGGCATCCCAGAAGAGCGCGGGGTTGTAGAAGAACTCCGGCAGCCGTTGCACGCCTTTCACCTTCCACGTCCCGATGGGCAGCGGATCGTGCTCGCTGCCAGTGGTGACCGGGGCGTGGAAGATCACCTGTCCGTTCGCGTCTTCGACGGTCAGCGCGCTCGTCGCCTTGGTGACGACGATGGTCAGGCCGGCGTTCGTGTTGGCGGGCCGCCCGCCGGCGGAGGCCACGGACGGTTCTTGCGGCGCGGCCGGACTGGTCACGTCGGGCACGAGGATCTGCTCACCGGCCTGCGTGAAGGTCGCCCCGGGGTTGAGCTGCATCAGCAGCGCGGGGCTGCTGTGGACGCGCTCGGCCAGTGCTTCGAGCAGCGTGCGATAGTCGAGCGACGGCACCTTGCTCTGCTCGACCAGATCGTCCGGTATCTCGGGCTGGAACGGACCGGCCAGATCGCTCTCGGCGATCGTGTAGCTGACCAGGACGGGCCCGCGACCGCCGAGCTCGTCGAGGCTCATCAGCGTTGCGTCGTCGAGCGTGCCGCTTGGCGCGAGCTGATGCGCGCGCTGATAGGCTTCGACCGCGCGCCGCAGGTTCGATCCCGCGCGACCGTCGATCTCGCCGGGCGAGAAGCCCAGACGGTCGAGGAGAATCTGTCCCCTGAGCGTCGCCGGGATTTGTGTCACCGGCGCCTGCGCGTGGACGGCGCCGCCGATCAGCAGCGCCACAGCGACCACAGCGGTTGCGCGTGTCATCCTGCAGGGCTGTGTTGCAAACGGCGAACCTGAGTATCCTGCAACTGTGCCGTCGACCGTTTTCGCGCTGAACATCCACGCGGGCTACCGCTGCCGCCATTCCGGCGCATGCTGCTCGGCCGATTGGGACGTCCCGGTGGAGCTGCCGATCTACCGATCGCTGGCGGGGGCGTTGGAACAGGGGCGACTCGCCACCGTCCCCGAAGCGCAGGCGCTGGTGCCGTTCATCCTCGAGCCGGATCTGCCGGCGGAGGCGGCGGCGATCATCGAGCGGACGGGCGCCGGCCACTGCGTCTTCTTCGACCGTGGCTCGCACCTGTGCGTGGTGCATCGCGATCTCGGCGAGCCGGCGCTGCCGTTGACCTGCCGCCATTTTCCGCGCGTCGCGCTGCGCGACCCACGCGGCACCTTCATCACGCTGTCACACTACTGCCCGACGGCGGCCGCGCTCCTGTTCGAGGTCGATGAACCGGTGCGGATCGTGACCGCGCCCGCCGCGTTTCCGCCAGGTGATTACGACGGATTTGCCGTTACCGACGACGATCTGCCGCCGCTGCTCCAGCCGCGGATGCTGATGGATCACGACGGCTACGCGGCGTGGGAAGCGCACATGGTGCAGCGCTGCGCATCGCCGGATGCGAGCCCGGAGTCCGCCGTGGCGACCTTGATGCGCGACGCGCAGATCGTCAGAGCGTGGCGTCCGGGCGGAGTGACGCTCAGCGACGCCGTCGCAGCGCTGCCGGCGGCGATGGTGCCGGCAGCCGTCCCGGCTGATCTTCACGACAGCCTGCAGCGCCATCGCGAGGTGATCACGGCGGTGCCCGAGGATCTCAAACCAACGGCGGCCGAGGACGGCCTCGACGCGGCCTATGCGGCGCGTGTGCGGCCGGTCTGGCCCGACTACCGGGCCGTGCTCGCACGCTATCTCGGGGCGAAGGCGTTCGCGTCGTGGACGGCGTACCAGGGGCAGGGGATCGCGACCATCGTCCGCGGTCTCGACGCCGCGCTGGCGTTGGTCCGGGTCGACTCGGCGCGCCGTTGTCGCGATGAGGGGTGCACGCTCGATGCGGCGCTCCTCCTCGAGTCCGTTCGTGCCGCCGATTTCACCTTGAACCATCTCGCCGTCGGCGAGGATCTCGCCGCCGCGTGGGCAACCGCCGAGATCTAGCTGCCGAACGTCGCGATCACCGGACCGTGATCGCTCGTGCCGAACTCCCGCTGCACGACACACGACGCGGCGGTCGCGGCCAGCGGTGCGCTCGCCAGCACGTAGTCGAGTCGCCAGCCGATGTTCCGCTGCTTCATGTTTCGCCACGGCGCCCACCAGGTGAAGAGGTCGGCGTTGTCGGGATCGAGCTGCCGGTGGACGTCGACCAGCCCGTGGCCGATGATGCGCTCCATCAGCGCGCGTTCGTCCGGGCGCTGGCCGGTGGCGTTCGGCTTGCGCTCCTTCGGATGCACATCCATATCGGTGCGCGCGACGTTCAGGTCGCCGCAGAGCACGAGCGTCGATCCGGCTGCGGCTTGCGCCGCGGCGAACGCGTCGAGCGCTTCGAGGAACCGCATCTTGGCCGGAAAGTCCTTGCCGCCGTTCGGCACGTAGATCGACGCGACGGTGGGTGAACCGGGCCCCGGCAGCGTCGCACAGACGATGCGGTTCTCGTAGTCGAAGTCGGGATGCACGAAGGCCGGGCGCTCCGGGTAGGCGGCCTTGCGCACGTGCAGGCCGACGCCCGAATAGCCCTTGCCGCCGTGCCAGTAGCACCAGTACCCTTCCATGTCGCACAGCCACAACGGCAGCTGTTCGATGGCGGCCTTGATCTCTTGCAGGCAGAGGACGTCGGGTTGCTCGCGGTCGACGAAGTCCTGCACCTCCGCCTGACGCGCGCGGATGCCGTTGACGTTCCAGGTCGCGATCTTCACGCCCCGTTACATTGACACAGATGGCGAACCTCCAGGCGACGGTCGCACTGGCGCGGCGCGTCGAGCGCGCGGAAATCGATTTCGTCGCGGCGATCGTCGGCGCCGGGCAGCAGGGCGGCGCCGATCGGCTCGAGATCGGCGGCGGCTGCGCGCTCTACCGCGAGCCCGGCTCACCGCTCAACAAGGTGCTCGCGCTTGGCGTCGGCGTCCCCGTCACTGACGCCGATCTCGATGCGCTCGAGGCGTTCTATCGCGTGCGCCGCTGCGCGGCGCAGATCGAGCTGTGCCCGCTGGCCGCGGTCGATCTGCCGGCACGACTGGCGGCGCGGGGATTCGTGCTGCGCGCCTTCGAGAACGAGCTGGCGCGTTCGACCGCGGGCCTTGCCGACGATCCGCGCGTGCGCAGCCACCTGGCCGGCGACGGCATCCGCGTCGCCATCGTCGAGGGAGGGCGCGAGCAGGACTGGCTCGACGTGGTCGCGGTCGGGTTCGCGGCTGGCGAATCGAGCAGTGGCCCGGCCGAGCCGGTGGCGGGAACGACCGACTCCGTCCGACAGGTGATGCGCTCCTTCCTGCATCCCGACGTCCGGCTCTTCGCGGCGTGGGCGGGGGAGGAGGCGGCTGGCGGCGCCGGGTCGTACGTCCACCAGCAGGCGCTCGGCATTTTTGGAACGGCGACCGTGCCGCGTTTCCGCCGTCGCGGCATTCAGGGAGCGATCGTCGCCGCGGCGCTGCTCGACGGTGCACCAAAAGCGGACATCGCGATGGCCACGACGGAACCCGGATCGACATCACAGCGTACGTTTGAACGACTCGGCTTTCAGGTGCTCTACACGCGCGCCATACTCATCAAAGATTTTGCGTAGCGCGGTGGCGCACGCGTTGCAACCCCCGCGGGTGTGGACGACCCTCGCCATTCGCTGGAGGAGCTGGCCGCCGACCTGGCGCGGCTGAGAATTGGTTTCGTCAACGTCTACTTCGTCGGCACCCCGCATCGCGAGGGGGCGACCGCGTGGACGCTGATCGACGCCGGCCTCGGGGTTGGCGCCGCGCAGATTTTCGAGGTGGCGCAGCAGCGCTTCGGCGAGACCGCCCCCTCGGCGATCGTTCTCACGCACGGTCATTTCGATCACGTCGGCGCGATCGATGCGCTGATCGGCGTCTGGGATGTCCCGGTGTACGCCCATCGGCTCGAACTGCCGTTTCTCACCGGGCTGTCCGACTATCCGCCGCCTGATCCCACGGTCGGCGGCGGCCTGATGGCCCGGCTGTCGCCACTGTTCCCGGACGGCGGCATTCAGCTCGGCGATCGCGTGCGGCCGTTGCCCGACGGCGGGCGCGTTCCCGGCATGAGCGGGTGGCGATGGATCCACACGCCCGGGCACGCGCCGGGGCACGTGTCGTTCTTTCGCGCCAGCGACCGCCTGCTGCTCGCCGGCGACGCGGTGACGACCACGCGGCAGGAGTCGGTCTTTTCGGTGCTGACGCAGTGGCAGGAGCTCAACGGTCCGCCGCGCTATTTCACCATCGACTGGGTGCGGGCGCGCACGTCGGTCGAAACGCTGGCGGAGCTGCGGCCGGTGATGGTGGCTGCCGGCCACGGCGAGCCGATGCGCGGTGCCACCGTGCCGCACGAGCTCGCCGCTCTGGCGCGCGACTTCGACACCCGCGCCAAGCCCGCTCGCGGTCGCTACGTCGACCAGCCGGCAGTCACCGACGAGCACGGCGTGGTCGCGCTGCCGCCGCCGGTCCGCTCGGGCGGGATCCGCTGGGGGATGCTCTCGGGTGTCGCCGCCGGCGCATTCGCGGCCACCTGGGTGTATCGGCGATTCGGAAAGCGTACGACGCCCTCGCCTTGAGCCTTTGCCTTGAGCCTTTGCCTTCCGCCTTGAGCCTTCCGCCTTTGGCCTAGCCTTTGGCCTTTGACCTTTGACCTTTATCATGGGCCGTGCTCACGCGCGCCCGGGCCATCGCCTCGATGGCGGTGTTGGCCATCCTTGCGATCGCGCCGGCGCTGACCGGGTCGCAGACCGTTCCCGCTGTCACCTCGCCGCTGCAGCAGTTCGGCGCCAACATCGGCGACGACTACTTCCTCGCGACCTACCAGCAACTCGAGGACTACTGGAAAGCGCTCGATCGCGAGTCGGATCGGATGACCCTCGTCGACATCGGCAAGACCGAGGAGGGACGCACGCAGTGGATGGCGGTGATCAGCGCGCCCGAGAACCTCCGGCAGCTCGATCGCTACCGCGACATCTCGCGGCGCCTCGCGCTCGCCGACGGGGTGGCCGACGACGAGGCGCGCGCGCTGGCCGCCCAGGGGAAGGCGGTCGTCTGGATCGACGGCGGGATTCACGCCAACGAGGTGCTCGGCTCGCAGCAGCTGATCGAGACGGTGTATCAGCTGGTGAGCCGATCCGATGCCGAGACGCTGCGGATTCTACGTGACGTGATCGTCCTGGTCGCACACGCCAATCCCGACGGTCACGCCCTGGTCGCCGACTGGTACATGCGCGAGCGCGAGCCGCGGCGTCGGTCGCTCGACGGCATCCCGCGCGCGTACCAGAAGTACGTTGGCCACGACAACAACCGCGACTTCTATCTCGCCAGCCAGGCTGAAACGGTCAACATCAACCGTGTGCTGTACCGCCAGTGGTACCCGCAGATCGTCTACGACCATCATCAGACCGGCCCGCCGGGCACGGTCATGTTCGCGCCGCCGTTCCGCGATCCGTTCAACTACGTCCTCGATCCGCTCATCCCGTCGACCATCGATCTGGTCGGCGCGGCGATGCACACCCGCTTCGCTGCCGAGGGCAAGCGCGGCGTGACGATGCGGAGTGGGTCGACGTACTCGACGTGGTGGAACGGCGGCCTGCGGACAACCGCCTACTTTCACAATCAGATCGGCCTGCTCACCGAGACGATCGGCAGCCCGACGCCGACCGAGATCCCGCTGGTGCCGGAGAAGCAGCTGCCGTCCGGCGATCTGCCGATGCCGATCGCGCCGCAGCCCTGGCATTTCCGCCAGTCGATCGAGTACTCCCTCACCGCCAACCGGGCGGTGCTCGATGTCGCCTCCCGCTATCGCGAGACGTTCCTCTTCAACAGCTACCGGATGGGACGCAACGCGATCGAGCGCGGCAGCGAGGATTCCTGGACGGTTTCACCACGGCGCGTCGACGCGTTGAGCAGCACCTCCGGCGTCCGCGGCGCCGCGGCGTACACCTTGCGCCTGCGCGATCCGAAGCTGCGCGACGCACGCGGCTACATCCTGCCGGCCGATCAGCCCGACTTCCTCACCGCCGTCAAGTTCGTCGACGCGCTGCTCAAGAACGGGGTCACCGTGCTCCGCGCGAGCGCGCCGTTCAGCGTCGACGCCAGGAGCTACCCGGCGGGATCGTTCGTCATCAAGACGGCCCAGGCCTTCCGCGCCCATGTGCTCGACATGTTCGAGCCGCAGGATCATCCCAACGACTTTGCCTATCCGGGCGCGCCGCCGACGCCGCCGTACGACAACGCCGGATGGACGCTCGCCTTTCAGATGGGCGTGAAGTTCGATCGCATCCTCGATGCGTTCGACGGTCCGTTCGAGCGCGTGGACAGCGTGAAGCCGCCGTCCGGTCGAATCGATGGCGCCCGCAACCCTGCCGGCTATCTGTTCAGCCATCACCAGAACGACGCCTTCGTCGTCCTCAACCGGCTGCTGAAGGCCGGCGAAGAGATCTACTGGCCTGCCGACCGCAGCAGCGGTGCGCCCGGCGGCACCGGCATGATGTACGTCGCGGCGCGCCCGTCGACGCTGCCGATCCTGCAGAAGGCGGCGCTGGAGCTCGGCGTCTCGTTCGTCGGCGTCACCGTGCCGCCGGCGGGGCCGGCGCTCAGGGTGCAGCCGGTGCGGATCGCGCTGTGGGACCGCTACGGCGGGTCGAGTCCGAGCGGGTGGACGCGGTGGATGCTCGAGCGCTACGAGTTCCCGTTCGAGGTCGTCTATGCGCAGACGCTCGATGCCGGCCGCCTGGCGAGTCGCTTCGACGTCATCGTGCTGACGAGCGAGGCCACTCCCGGCGCGCGCGGCGATCGCGCGCCGCCCGAAGCGAGCCTGCCGCCGGAGTACCGCGGCACGACCGGCTCGATCTCGTCGGATCGAACGCTGCCTCAGCTCGAGCAGTTCGTCCGCGACGGCGGCACGCTGTTGACGATTGGCGGTGCGACGGTCATCGGCGAACGGCTCGGCGTGGGGGTGCGGAGCGGGATCACCGGCGCCGGCTCGACTCGTTCGCTCGGCCGGGAAGAGTTCTACATTCCCGGCTCGGTTCTGCGCGTCGCGGTCGACAATCGCATGCCGCTCGGCTACGGCTTCGACAGCGCGGTCGACGTGTTCTTCGATGACAGTCCGGTGTTCCGGATCGGCGATGCCGCCCGCACGAAGGCGCGCGGCGTGGCGTGGTTCGCCGATGTCGCCCCGCTGCGCAGCGGCTGGGCGTGGGGACAGCAGTATCTCGACGGCATGATGGCGGTGGTCGATGCGCCGCTCGGCGCTGGCCGCGTGCTGATGTTCGGGCCGGAGATCAACTACCGCGCGCAGCCGCACGGCACGTTCAAGTTCCTGTTCAACGGATTGTTCGTCGGGAAGGCCGTGTCAGTTCCCGCTGTCGGGGCTGCGGGCCGCGGTCGTTGAACGGTGTTGGCTCTCGGCTCTCGGCTTTGGGCCGGACCGACCAGCCCAGAGCCGAAAGACGAAAGCCGAAAGCCGCCGGAGCTACCGCGCGATCGTGTTCGCGCCCCGGATGCGGATCTGCGATGCCGTGAGCGCCCCGCCGTCGTCCTGGTAGTCGACGCTGACGAGGTCGCCGGCATGCACCAGGCTGGTGACCGGTACGCGTCCTCCGGCCGGCTTGGTGACCTTGCTCGCACCGCGCACGAGGATCCCGGTCTCGTTGCCGACCGCCAGCGTCATGTCGCGTCCGTCCTGCTCGAGGGTCAGGGCGCCGGCGGTGATCGACTTCACTTTTCCGTTCACCGTTTTCGCTGCCGTTCCCCCGATCGATCCACCCTTGCCGCCGTCGTCGCTGATCGGCCGGACGAGCAGGGCGTGATTGGCGCCGCCGCTCTCGCGGTAGTTCACGAGCACCGCGCCGCCGTTCTTGACGTAGTCGGTGATCTTCACCGGTGCCGAGCCCGGGTTGGCTGCCTCCCTGGTACGGCGGCCGGCGCCGCGCGCCTCCAACTGTGTCGACGGGTCGACGATGAAGGTGAGGCTTTGCTGTCCGGCCTGCACGATGAGCGACCCATCGGTGACCGCCACCACCTTGCCTCGTGCCTCCTTCGTCTGTGCCGCTGCTGTTGTCGCCGAGGCGGCGGCGAGCACCGCGATTCCCAGGCCGACCATGACCAAGCGCGTGAGTGAATGCATCGGTTCCTCTCCTTTCGTCTGGCCGGATATACGGCGGGCGCCGACGATTCGCCATGCGCCGCGGCGGAGCGAATCCTGATCCCTGGATGCGCAGCGAAGTCGTGGCCCGTCAACACGATGCCGCGGTGTCTTTGTCGTGCGCTGACGTGGTACGCTTGCCGTCCCCGCCGACGATGAACGAGACGACCAGAAGGGACGTGCTGCGGTTCGGGTCCTTCGAGCTGGATCTGACCGCCGAGGAACTGGTCAGGAACGGCCGCACCATCCGGTTGCAGCCGCAGCCGTTCCGGCTCCTGCGGCTGCTGGCCACCCAGCCCGGCAGGCTGGTGACACGCGAGGAAATCCAGGCGGCGCTCTGGACGACCGACACGTTCGTCGACTTCGAGCAGGGCGTGAACTTCGCGGTCAAACAGGTGCGCGAGGCGCTCGGCGATCGGGCGGAGGCGCCGCTGTACATCCAGACGGTGCCGAAGCGCGGGTACCGCTTCGTCGCGCCGATCGGACCGCCGCCGGCCGAGATGCCGCCCGCAGTGCTGCCCGACGTGCTGGCCGAGGCGCTGGCCAACGCTGCGCCGCCACAACTCGACCGCGCGCTGTGGGAGAACATCGTCGACCTGCGGCTGGCCGAGGCGCGGCGCCGCACGCAGCTGATGCTGGTGACGGCAGCGGTCATCGCTCTGGCCATCCTGGTCGTCGTCTTGCTCGTCGTTCGCCGATAGCCCCGCGCCGCCGCTCGCCAGGACTTCCCGACAATTCTGCGGGGTTTACAAATATCTTGATAGTCAAGATACTTGATCGGTTAACGAACATGGCGCGACGGTCACGGGCGGAGCTGCTGGCGCAGCTGGATACGGTGCTGCGGCAGATCGGCGCGCAGTCGGTGTTGATCAGCGACACCGTGGCGGCGCGCGTCGGCATGAACTCCACCGATCTCGAGTGCCTCGATCTGCTCTATCTGGCCGGGCCGACGACGGCGGGCGCGCTGGCCGCGCACAGCGGTCTGACCACCGGCGCGATGACCGCCGTGCTCGATCGCCTCGAGCGCGCCGGGTTCGTCCGCCGGCGGCGCGACCGCACCGACCGGCGCCGCGTGCTGGTCGAGGCGATGCCGCGGGGCGTGCAACGCATCGAGCCGTTCTACCGGCCGATCGCGGCGGCGATGGCATCGCTGCACGAACGCCACAGCGAGCGGCAGCTGGCGGCGGTCGTCGACTACCTCTCGCAGGCGCTGGCGATCGGCGCCGAGCACGTGAAGTGGCTGCAGACGCAGCCGGCCATCCGGCGGCGACGCCGTGCCGCGGGACGTGTACCCAGGCGTCACGCCGCCAAGGAATAATCAGAGAACCATGAGAGACCCACGAAATCCCGTGCGATTGGGGATGCTGATGCTGCTGTTCACGGCGACCGGCGCTGCCGCGCAGGCGCCGCCGCCGGTCCCGCCCGGCGCGCTGTCGCTCGAGCAGGTGCTCGAGCTCTCCGAGGCGCGCAGCGAGGGGATGATCATCGCCCGCGCCGGCGTGCAGCGCAGCGAGGGCGATCGCGTTCGCGCGCGCAGCGGCCTGCGGCCGCAGCTGTCGGCGTCGGCGAGCTACGATCGCGCGCTGGCGTCGGAGTTCGAAGGCGTGTTCGGCAGTTCGGCCGGGCCCACCTGTCCGCCGTTCACGGTCAATCCGCTGGCGGCCATCGATGCCCGCGTCGCCGAGATCGAACGCGCCATCGACTGCGGGGCGATCGGCGCGAGCCTGTTCTCGTCCGGCAGCAGCGACGCCAACAGCCTGCCGTTCGGCCGGAAGAACACCTGGCGCGCGACGCTGACGTTCTCGCAGAACCTGTATTCGGGCGGCCGCCTCGGGGCCCAGGCGGCGATCGCCGAGACCGGCCACCAGGCGGCGGAGCTCACGCTGAACAGCACGCGGGCGCAGCTGCTGTTCGAGGTGACGCAGGCCTACTACGATGCCGCCCTCAGCGATCGGCTGGTGACGATCGCCGGCGCCTCGCTGCAGCAGGCGGAGGCGACGCTGCGCCAGACGCAGGCGGGCCTCGATGCCGGCACCCAGCCGGAGTTCGAAGTGCTGCGCGCCCGGGTCGGACGCGACAATCAGATGCCGATCCTGATCCGGCAGCGCGTCAATCGCGACGTCGCACAACTGCGGTTGAAGCGGCTCCTCGATCTGCCCGCCGACTACGATCTGCAGCTCGCCGACGTCCTCGGCGACGATCTCGCCGCGCCGCCGAAGGTGTTCGCGGAGCGGCTGATTGCGCTCGAACGCTCGCTGACCGTCGTCGAGCCGGAGCAGCGGTCCCCGCTGACCGCGGTGACGCTGCCGAATCGGTCGGCGGTCACCGAGGCGGAAGTGGCGCTGCGCCAGCGCGAAGCGTCGCTGCGCCTCACCGAAGCGGAGAAGCGGCCGAGCCTGACGCTCAATTCGAGCTATGGCCGCGTCGGTTATCCCGGTGGCGTCTTCCCGACGTTCGATCGTGCCAACTGGACGATCGGCGCGAGCATGCAGGTGCCGCTCCTCACCGGCGGGCGTCAGAAGGGCGACGAGATCGTCGCCAGGGCGAACGTGGAGGAAGGCCGTGCCCGGGTGCGGCAGGTTCAGGAGCTGGCCGACCTCGACACCCGCGCGGCGTGGGCCGAGCTGATTGCCGCGCGCGCGGCCTGGGAAGCGACCGCGGGCACGGTGCAGCAGGCCAACCGCGCCTACGAAATTGCCGACGTGCGCTATCGCGCCGGGGTGTCCACGCAGCTGGAGCTGTCGGACTCACGGCTCGTGCTGCAGCAGGCGGAGGCCAACCGCGCCGTCGCCGCGCGCGACCTGCAGGTTGCGCGGGCGCACGTCGCGCTGCTGCCGGACCTGCCGATCGGCGCCGGCGCGGGGAAAG
>JADMIO012752894.1_pt1 | contig 27846 bp, 23 predicted proteins | sample 8958161 | NCBI WGS metagenome assembly JADMIO01 (sample SAMN16585339, study PRJNA669376) | soil metagenome | isolation source: Crop rotation soil | place: USA: Cullars Rotation, Alabama | collected 2011
CTTTCCCCGGAGCCGCCGCCGCCCCCGTTGCCCCCGGAGTTGCCGGGGGAGCCGCCCTGGCCGGTCGTGCCGTTCCTGCTGAGGAAGGATCCGTCGGGCCCCTTCGCCCCGGCCGGCCCCGCGGCGCCCGCGGCCCCGTTGCCGCCGGCGCCCCCCACGACCTGGTTGCCCGAAATTTTCGAGGCGGTCAGGGTGAGCTTGGCGCCGGCCGCGTTGAAAACCCCGCCCCCCTCCGCACTCCCGCCGGCCGTCCCGTTGGCCCCGGAGGTGGCCCCGTCATTCCCCTTCAGGCCGGTGGCCGTGTTGTTCTGGATGACGACGTTGACCAGGGTGAGTTGGCCGGAGTTGAAGACGCCCGCCCCCTGGTTGACCGAGTTGCCCCCCTGGATGGTCAGGTCCCGGAGGGTGAGCTTGAACCCGTTGAACACCTCGAAGACCCGGTCGTGAATGAGGCTGGCATCGATGACGGTGGAGGAAGGGTTCAGCCCCTGGATCGTCAGGTTGTTCATGACGTCCAGGTCGCCTTTTTCTGCCTTGTCCTCGTTGGCCCCGTCGATGGACAGTTTGATGATGCCCGCATCCTTCAGGTCGATGGTGTTATTCCCACCCAGGTTGTTGGCGGCCTGGAGGGCGGACCGCAGGGTGATGTTGCCGTTGGCGTCCTTGCCGGTGGTCAGGTTGACGGCCGCGGTGTCCGCGCTGGCGGTCTTGGTGACGGTGAAGGTCGCCGGGGCTATCCTGGTTTCCAGGACCTCCAGCAGCAGCGGAATGCCCCGGAAACCGATGGGCCGTGCCGCCCGGCGCAACGGACGCTGAAGTGTCGGGCCCTGTTTCGACTGGTTGGGGAAAGGCATGGAACGACCCCCTGGACTGGATCGGGAGATGATGGGGACTCGTCTGTAAAGGGTGACCAGGGGGCGGCCATGCCCGCCTAAAAGGGACTCGTCTGTAACGGGTAGCCAGGGGGCGGCCATGCCCGCCTGAAACGAATTGGTTGGGTCCCCTCTCGGGAAATGGTAGGGGACCCGGAGGCGGCACCTGGGATCAGGTAATCCGAGAACTGACCTTCCTTTGAGATACCATTGTTTGGGGGGGGAAAGGGAAAATCAAGGAAAAATTCTCTTTCCGGGGGAATTATTTGGGGACCGGTCCGGTCCGGGGCATGTTCCGGGCCGAGCCCGGCAGCAGGCGGGGCCGGTCGTCCGCCCGATTCGGCCCCGGGCTCACCGGGGAGGGCTTACCGGCCACCCGGTACCAATAATAACGCCCGGGGCGGAGGGTTCCTTCCGCCCCGGGCGTTGGCTTCCCTCGCAGGGCGCGGGCCTCAGCGCCCGCCGGCCGCGGCCCACTTCTCCTTCATGAAACGCAGGCCCTGGGTGTAGACCTCCTCGGCACTGGGGAACAGGTCGCGCCAGACGCGGGTGGCCGCCGCCAAGGCGGGCAGGGCCCGGCCGAACGCCTCGATGGTCATCCAGCCGTCGTAGTTCACCTTCTTCAGGGCCCGGAAGGTCTCGTCCCACTGCACGTGGCCGGTGCCCGGCGTGCCGCGGTCGTTCTCGCTAATGTGCACGTGGATGAAGCTGTCGGCCGTGTTTTCGATCACCCGGGCCACGTCCTTCTCCTCGATGTTGGCGTGGAAGGTGTCGTACATCATGCGGAAGTTCGGGTGATCGACCTGCTGGACCAGCGCTTTGGCGTCCGCGCCGGTGGTCAGGAAATAGCACTCGAAGCGGTTGAGGTACTCGATGGACAACCGGACGTTTACCGTCCGGGCGAACTCGGCGGCCTTGCGGAGCACGTCCGCCGCCCGCTTCTTCTCGTCCGCGGTCGGGCCCTGTCCGGAAAAGACCGCCAGGGGCGAGTGGAACGGGCCGCCCATGACCTCGCCGCCGACGGTGGCGGTCATCTCGATGGCCCACCGGAGGCGCTCGACCGCCGCCTCGCGGACGGAGGCGTCGGGGCTGATGGGGTTGGCCGCCTCGTTGACGATGGTGACCGTCGTACACTTCAGGCCCTGGTTGTCCAGCTCCTTGCGGACCGCCTTGAAGTGGTTGGCGTCCCCCTCGAAGACGGGGACCTCGACGCCGTCGTAACCCGCCGCCTTCAGCCGGGCCAGGACCGGGTAATGCTCGCTGGTCAGGTGCCCCGTCCACAGCAACAGGTTCATGCCGTACTTCATGGTGCGGACTCCTCTTCGGAAGAAGAACACCGGGGTAGAATGAGGGGTATTGTGGCCCCCCGGCGGGGCGTCGGCAAGCGCCCGGGGGCTTTTCCAACGGTCCCCTCTCTCGGAGGGGCCAGGGACGAGGCATCAGGGGTCAGGAGTCAGTCGCAAGCGGTAGGCCTGACCCTTGACCCCTGACTCCTGACTCCTGACTCCTGACACCCGACCCCTGGCGAGGGGGAGAAGCGGACCCATGGAACAGGTGAACGCCCGCTCGATTTTCAGCCCGGCCACCGGCTTCATCCGCCGCGGGGGCTTCGAGTGGTCGTGCAACCCTTACCTGGGCTGCTCCTTCGGCTGCACATACTGCTACGCCATGTTCTTGCCCCAGAACCGCAGGCCCCGGGAGGACTGGGGGCGGTGGTTCCAGGCCAAGGTCAACGCGGTCGCGCTGGCCCGCCGCCAGGCCCCGAAGGTGGCCGGCCAGGCCGTCTACCTCTCCAGCGTGACCGACCCCTACCTGCCCGCCGAGCGGACCCTCGGGCTGACCCGCGGCATCCTGGAAACCCTCCTCCCACACCAGCCGCGCCTCCTCGTCCAGACGCGCGGCCCGCTGGTCACCCGCGACCTCGACCTCCTTTCCCGTTTTGACCGGGTCCGGGTCCACCTTTCCATCCCCACCGACAGCGAGGCGGTCCGCCGCGCTTTCGAGCCGAAGGCCCCGCCCCTGGAGCGCCGCTGGCAGGCCCTGGCGGAGGTGAAGGCGGCCGGGGTGCCGACCGGCGTTTGCGTGACCCCGTTGCTGCCCCTGGAGGACCCGGGGGCGTTCGTGGAGCGGCTGGCCGCCTTCGACCCTGACGTGCTGGTCGTCCAGGACTTCCACGACAGCGGCGGCGGCTTCGGCGCCGACACGGGGGCGGAGGCCCGCCGGCTCCTGGCGGAGGGCCGCTGGCAGACCGGCCTTTACCCGGCGTTGGTGAGACAGCTGGCGAACCGCCGGAAGGTCTACGAGGGCGAGGCAGGTTTCTTCCCACCCGGGGAGGAAAAGGACCGGCCGTCCCCGGCGGGTTGAGGGAAATTACCGCGGAGGATGCGCCTTACGAGGGAAGGCCCTTGTCCTGTCCCCCCCTACGAAGGCGGCGGGAAGGCAGGAAAAGAAGGCCCCCCTGCCCCCCTCGCAAGGGGGGGAGGCGGCGGCTTCCGCAGAGGGGGGAGCCGGCGGGTAGGGTGGGTCTCGCTGGGGTCGAGCGCAGCGAGACCCACGCGGAGGGCGGACCCGCCCCCATCCGGACGGGCCGAACCTCTCCCCCCCTTGGTAAGGGGGGGCAGGGGGGGTCTTGGTCTTCTCCCCCCTTCGCAAGGGGAGTAGGGGGCCCTGTTCTTGCCCCCCCTGCCCCCCTCACCCCTGCGCCACCTTGGTCCACTTCCCGTCCCGGGCCGACTGGAGCACGGCGTCCAGGACCAGCTGGGTCTCGTAAGCGTCGCGGAACGTCGGCTCCGCCGGCTTCCCCCGGGCCACGCCGTCGAGGAAGTCCGCCACCTGGTGGACGAAGCTGTGCTCGTAGCCGATCTGCAGGCCCGGCACCCACCAGCGGTCCATGTACGGCTGGTCCGGGTCGGTGACGTGGATCGACCGCCAGCCCCGGATGACCCCCGGGTCGCGGTGGTCGAAGTACTCCAGCCGGTGCAGGTCGTGGAGGTCCCAGGCGATGGAGGCGTGCTCGCCGTTGATCTCGAAGGTGTACAGCGCCTTGTGGCCCCGTGCGTAACGGGTGGACTCGAAGTTGCCCAGCGAGCCGTTGTGGAAGCGGCACAGGAAGGCGCAGGCGTCGTCGATGCCCACCTTCTCCACCTTGCCCGTCAGGTTGTGCTTGCGCTCCTTGACGAAGGTCTCGGTCATGGCCGTGACGGTGTCTACCTCGCCGTTGTGCCACCGGGCGGTGTCGATGCAGTGGGCCAGCAGGTCGCCGGTGACGCCGCTGCCGGCGGCGGCCGCGTCCAGCCGCCACAGCGCCGTCCCCCCCTGGGGCAATTCCGGGCTGATGGTCCAGTCCTGCAGGAACTGGGCGCGGTAGTGGAAGATCCGGCCCAGCCTGCCCTCCTCGATCAGCTTCCGGGCCAGGGTCACGGCCGGCACCCGGCGGTAGTTGTACCACACCATGTTGGGCACGCCCGCCTTCTCCACCGCCTCCACCATCTGCCGGGCCTGCTCGCCGTTCATGGCCAGCGGCTTCTCGCACAGGATCATCTTCTGGTTGCGGGCCGCCGCCAGGGCGATCTCCGCGTGCGTGTTGTTGGGCGTGCAGACGTCGATCAGGTCGATGTCCTTGCGCTCGACCAGCTTCCGCCAGTCAGTCTCGACGGACTCGTAGCCCCAGGTGTCGGCGAAGGCCCTGGCCTTGTCGGCGCTGCGGGCGCAGACGGCCTTGAGGACCGGCCGGTACTCCAGGTCGAAGAAGTGGTTCACCTTGCGGTAGGCGTTCGAGTGGGCCCGGCCCATGAAGCCGTAGCCGATGATCCCGACGTTCAGCGGTTTCGCCATGGGAATCCCTCGTGGTGCTGCGGGTGAATGCCGCGGGGCAGCATGGTTTCGCGGCCTCGGGTCCGGAAAATCCGGCCCCTGTGGTGCGGGCCGCGAAAGCACGGCACACGGGCCGGCCCATTCCTTCTTGCGTACCGGCCTACCGCCGGTAGGCACCCACCGCCGGGGCGTCGGGGTTGGTGTCCGGGCCGAAGTAGCGCAGCGTCACCAGGGGCTCGCTGCCGGTGTTCTCGAAGACCACCCCCTCGCGGGCCGCCTCGTGGCCGACGAAGACCTCGTCCTCCGTGAGTTCCCCGTAGCGGATCATGGCCGGCGTCTGCAGGCGGTGCTGGCCGACCCGGCCGCTGCCCTGCACGGCGATCAGGCCGTAGGCCCCGCCGTCCTTCACCGTCACCCGGACCCCCGGGTTGACGGTCAGCTCCTTGGCGCTGAACAGCTCCTGGCCGTCCACCTTGCCGTAGACGATCCAGCGGTCCACGTAGCCCTCGCTGGCGGAGTCGGCCACGGGGATCGGTTCGAGGTAGTGGTGGTCCTTGAAGCTCGGGTCCACGTTGGCCTCCCAGTCGAGCTGCCCGACCAGGTAGTCCAGGTCATGGTGCTTCTCGGGCGGCACGTCCTTGACCAGGAGGTCCCAGGGCACGGCCCGGCCCTCCACCATCGACTGGTACATGCCGAAGACGTCCGAGCCCCACTGCGGCTCGTAGGTGACCAGCGAGCCGGGGGCGTGCAGCACGCACGGGGGGACCAGCCAGCCGCTCCCCGGCTTGAGGCGGTAGGCCTTGCTGTAGTCCAGGATGCCGTTGTCCCCCTCATTCCAGCGCTCCAGGCAGCGGCGGATGTCCTCCCGGGTGGTGCCCGGCTCGAGCCCGAAGAAGGTGTGGGGGAAGTGGTTGCCCGTGGCGTTCAGCTGGGGTGGAAAATAATACGACTCGGGCTTACCCTGTTGCCCGACCCGGGCCGCCTGCTCGTTGCTCTGGTGCATGTGGTGCGGGATGGGTCCCAGGTTGTCGAAGAACTTGCTGTACACCGGCCAGCGCCCGTAACGCTCCCAGATCGCCCGACCCACCAGCCGGGGCCCTTCCAGGCCGATGGCATCCCGGAGCGTGAACGCCCTCTTCCCCCGGTAGACGACATAGCTCAGGCCCTCGTCGGGCGGGGCGCCCTCGTTGGCCGCCGCGGTGGTGGAACCGAACCAGCGCTCGTCGATCCCGCCGCGGTGGGCGCCCAGGGCGTACAGGTCCTGCGGCGCCAGCTTGATGCGCCGGCCCGGCATGAGGAACGACCGGGGCACCCAGGTGGGCGCCAGCCTCAGGACGCCCGCCCCGGCCTCGAGCACCTCGCGGACCAGGCCCGCGTCGGCCGTCCCCCGGGCCGGGGCTTCCGGGGGCGCGGCATTCCCGTTACCCTTCGGAGCGTCGGGGGCGGGGGATTTTTTTTCCTTGGCGGGGGAAGCTTTCTTGGCCATGGGGGTGGACTCCTTGGGTTCCTCGGTGACGGGGGGAGGGGTTCTCCGGACCTTGCCGGCGCCCGGGTTCCCCTTTTCCCCGTGGCGCTTATAGCCCCCCGGCCGTGCCGCGGCAAGGAAAAAGCGGGCCTCCCGGGTGCGGGTCCCCGGGGTCTGGTTTTACCGGGAAGTCACAATTTTTCATTCTATGACCCCGCAGCAGGACAAGAATCCTTCCCCGGGGACGAACCATCTCGTAGGCCGGCTCGTCTAAAAGGGTGTAACCAGGAGAGGCAGGCATGAGCCCGAAAGTGACCGAAACTCCCGAAGCCCTTCCCCCGCAAAACACCCCGGCGGCCGCCGAACGCGCCCGGCCCCGGATGGTCCTGGCCCACGGCGAGCCGGCCCAGGCGGGCCTCATTTCCCGGCACTTCCGCCGGCTGGGGTGGGAGGTCCACGTCGCCCCCTCCGGCCCGCAGGCCCGGCAGCTGACCCTGCAACTGGCCCCGGTCGCGGTGGTCCTGCACACCGACCTGCCCGGCGAAAGCGGCTGGCTCACCTGCGACAAGCTGCTCCGGCAATCGCCCGGCCAGAAGGTCATCCTGCTCACCCCCCTCCCCGCCCACGAGCGGGGCGCCTTTGCCGCCTTCGTCGGCGCCGCCGGCCTGGTGGGCGCCGCGGACGGCATCCACGCCCTGGTGGACGAGGTCTACGGCCCCGCCCTGGCCGCAGCCGGCTGATGAGATATACGGGGGGAGGCCCCTTACCGATGGCTCCCCCGGCATCCGTCCTTCACCATCCGCACGGCCCGCGGGCCGTGCGGTCGTTTTTTGCGCTCTCCTTCTCCCGGGTCCGGGCGGCGTCCCTATCATGGACGTTGTCGAGGGGTTCGCCCTGGGGAGGGAACGGCCGTGGAAAGCCCCCGCCTGGCGATTCGGCTTTTGGTGCTCGGCCTCGCCTTCCTGCCTTTCGGAGTTGCGGGGGCGGCCGAACCGGCGCCCCCGGCCGCGGGAGCTTTCCCGCCGTTCGGGTCGTCGCCGGTTTCGCAAGAAAGGCCGGGCCGGGCGACGGGCTTTTTCCGCACCGAGGCGGGGGGCGACACCTGGTGGCTGGTGGACCCCAACGGCCGGCGCACCCTGAGCATCGGCACCGACCACGTGAAGTACGAAGGGCACTGGTGCGAGGCCCTGGGATTCGCCCCTTACCACCGCAGCGCCGTGCGCCGCTACGGCAGCGCCGAAGCCTGGGCGCGGGAAGCCACCCGCCGCCTGCGCGCGTGGAACTTCAACGCCCTCGGGGCCGGAAACGCGCCGTCGGCCCGCCACCGGGGGCTGGCCCACACGGAATTCCTGTCGTTCGGCGCCGGGTTTTCGGGCACGGCGGCACTCGTGGCGAAGACCACCTGGACGGGTTGGCCCGACGTGTTCGACCCGCGGTTCGAGGCGTTCTGCGAGCGGCGGGCCCGGGAGGTCTGCACGGCCGGCCGTGACGACCCGTGGCTGCTCGGCTACTTCCTCGACAACGAACTGGAATGGTGGGGGAAGAGCCACCGCCCCTGGGGCCTGGCCGAGGACGCCTGCAAGCTGCCCCCCGCCGCGGCGGGGAAGAAGGCGCTCGTCGCCTCGCTGCGCCGCTCCTTCGGGGGCGACGTGGCGGCCTTCAACGCCGCGTTCGCCACGGACCTCGGCAGCCTGGACGGGCTGGCCGACCGGACCGACCTGCCGCAACCCCGGACCGGCCGCGCGAAGGAGGCCCTCGCCGGTTTCGTCGCGGAAGCGGCCCGGCGCTATTTCCGGGTCACGACCGCCACGGTGCGCCGGCACGACCCGAATCACCTCGTCCTCGGCTGCCGCTTCGCCCACGACGCCCCGGCCGCCGCCTGGGAAGAGGCCGGCGCGACCTGCGACGTGGTGACGGTGAACGTCTACCCCCGCATCGACCTGTGGCAGGACCGCGTGCTCGGCCTCGACGAGCACCTGCGCGGCCGCTTCGCCCTCTGCCGCAAGCCGGTCATCGTCACCGAGTGGAGCTTCCCCGCGCTGGACGCGAAGGACTCGGAAGGCCGGCCGCTGCCGTCGCGGCACGGGGCCGGCATGCGGGTGGACACCCAGGAACAGAGGGCCCGCTGCTACGCGGTCATGCAGCGCGACCTGTTCGCGCTGCCGTTCGTCGTGGGCTCGCACTGGTTCATGTGGTCGGACGAGCCGGCGCTGGGCATCAGCCGCACCTTCCCCGAGGACAGCAACTACGGCCTCGTCAGCGAGGCCGACGAGCCCTACCCCGCGCTGACTTCCACCGCCGCCCGGGTGAACGCACGGATGGCCGACCTGCACGCGGGGGAGATCCAGGTCGCCGACGTGCCGCCGGGCCCGCCCCGGCCGGCCGAAGTCCCGGCGCCGCCACCGGGAAAAGGGGACGTCCGCTTCGAGCGGACGGCCGGCGGCTACACCGTCGAAACCGGCGCCCTGCGCCTGGTGAAAAACGAGGCCGGCGGACGGATCTTCGACCACGTCCATGCACGCGGCGAGGCGAAGGGCGGATGGGTCGAGCTGGGGAGTTACGAAAGCGTCGTGCAGCTGATGACCGGCGACCAGAACGCCTGGCCGCACGCCGAGCGGGTGGCCGGGGTCCGGGTGAAGGAGCAGAAGCCGGGGCGGCTCGTCCTGGAGGTCGAATGTGCCCACGACGCCGAGCCCGCATGGAAGACGACCCACCGCCTCACCTTCGAGGCGGGCCGGCCGTGGTTCCGCGCTCAGACCCTCGGGGTCGAGAACCGGGGCGGCCGCACGCTCGGCCTGCGCGGCTACTATCATTACCTCCCGTCGCGGATCGGCGGCGACGGGGGGGACGACGAGGTGGGGGCCAGCTCCATCCCGGACTACTGGCTGCAGGTGGCCTCGTGGCGCGACCCCGCCCTCCGTCTCCATTATGGGGTCCTCCTGACCCGGCCGGACGAGAGGGTGGGCTGCTGGTTCTACAAGGAGGGGACCGTGCAGCACCCCGACTGCCGCCGGAAGATCGAGCGCGACCTCCGGCCGGGGGAACATTGGGACGCCGGGGCCGACGAACCCGGAGTGGTCCTCTTCGGCCTGCGGGAAACCCCCGAGACGCCCCGGCCGTGGATGGAAATCCTCCCGGCCCTCGGGCGCTAAAGAAGGTGCCGTTCCGCAAGGACCGTATGGAAGTCTTCACGATCGGCTTCACCCGGAAAACGGCGGAGGAGTTCTTCGGACTCCTCTGCCGTCATGGGATCAGGCGACTCGTCGACGTCCGACTGAACAACATTTCCCAGCTCGCGGGGTTCACGAAAAGGGAAGATTTGCAGTTCTTCCTGCGCGAAATCTGCGGGGCCGAGTACGTCCACGAACCCCTTCTGGCCCCCACCCAGGCCATGCTCGATTCTTACAAGAAAGAAAAGGGTAGCTGGGAGGATTACGAGCGCCGTTTCCTGGCACTGATGGCGGATCGGAAGATCGAGGAAAAAATCGACCCTTCCCTTTTCGGCGTCCCGGCCGTCCTGCTGTGCAGCGAGCCGACCCCGGACAGGTGCCACCGCCGCCTGGTGGTGGAGTACCTCCAGGGCAAGTGGGACGGCCTCCGGGTCAGGCATTTATGACCAGTCCCCGTCCCGCGAACGGGCACTCCCCCCTACCCCACCTCGAAGACGCACTCGATCTCCACGGCGATGTTGCCCGGCAGGGAGGCCATGCCCACGGCGCTGCGGGCCCCCACCCCGGCGTCGTCCCCGAAAACGTCGGCCATCAGTTCCGAGAAGCCGTTGATGACCTGCGGGTGGTCCCGGAAGTCGGCCGTCGAGTTCACCATCCCCAGCGTCTTCACCAGGCGTTTGACCCGGTCGAGCGAGCCCAGGGCGGTGCGCACCGTGCTCAGGACGGCCAGGCCCACCAGGCGGGCCGCCTCCTTGCCCTGTTCCGGCGTGAGGTCGTCCCCCACCCGGCCCACCACGAGGCCCTGGCCGTCCGGCCGGATCGGCCCGTGGCCGGAAACGTGAAGGAGGTCCCCCACCTGCAGCGCCGTCCGGTACTTCGCCACGGGCCGGGGAGGGTTGGGCAACTTCAGGTTCAGCTCCTGGAGACGGGCTTCGGGTTTCGAAGGCATGAGTCCCTCCGGAAGGAGAAAGGGCCGGCAGCCATCATTGTTATCGGGGCCGGCCCGTGCCGGTCAAGCGTGGGCGCAAAAAAAGAAACCCCGCCTCCGGAGGCGGGGTCCCGATGAACTTCGCAGAGTTGCGGCGCGGTTAACGATGCTTCTGGGCCTGCTGGCGGGCCTGCTGGTGAGCCTGCTGGCGCATGTGCTGCTCGAAAGACTTCATCTGGTGCTGCATCTTTTCCATTTCATGCTTCTGGGCCCTCAGCTCCGCCTCGACCTTCCGCCGTTCGGCCGGGGTCAAATTCCTCTGCAGCTTTTCCTGGTTGGCGAGGATCTTCTTCTGAGCGTCCACGGCCTGCTTCACCTGCACCGCGTAGCCGCGGGCCCAGTCCATGAACTCGTCGTAGCTAACCTTCTCGTCCCCGTCCTTGTCCACCTGCATCAGGAACTGGTAGTCCGGGCGGTTGGAGTAGGACTTCGAAGGCTTTTTTCCCTGTGTGGTGTCCGAGTCCTTGGTCTTGTCGGAGTCCTTGGAGGTGTCCGAGTCCTTCGGCTTGTCGGAGTCCTTTGTCTTGTCCGAGTCCTTGGTCGTGTCCTTGTCCGAATCGCCGGAGGAGGGGGTGTTCTGGCTGGTCTGGCTGGTAATGGTGTTCTTGGAAGGTCGCACGTAATCGTAAGCGTGGGCGTAGCCGAACGCCTTGGCCAGTTCATCCTTGTCCAGGTAGTTGTCCTGGTTGAGGTCCCACGCCTTGAACAGGGCCCTCAGCTGGTCCATGTACTGGGTGGTCCCCGGCGGATCCTTGGGCTGCTTCTTGCTGGTGGACGAGCCGGAGGATTGGCTCGGGGACTCGTCGGCGCGCAGGGCGAGGGAGCCCACGAGGGCCACACCCAGCGCCAGCACGGGAAGGGAAAACCTGGTCTTGCGAAGCACGGCGATCTCCTGTCAGAAGAGTCATGAGAAAGGGCGATCTCGATTATACGTCGGCCGCCTTTTTCAACACCAGAAAAAAATGTAGGTTCCGGTAAAATTTTTTTTCCGGACTCTCACGGCCCGGGAAGTCGGTCGAAAAGCCACGAGCCGCCGGCCAGAGGGCTCCGGAAGAGGGTTCTGGAACAGGAGTTGCATCTCCTTCCGGTGGACCAGGTCGGGGTGGAGGACACCGAGATGGCTTACGGGGAGGACGGAGCCCGCCGGTTGGCGAGGGTCTGGGTCACGGTGAACGGGCTGCGCATGCACGCCCGGGCCCGGGTGGGACCGAACGCGCTCGGGCCGCCGGTGGTCCTGGTTCACGGCCTGGGGGTGTCCGGACGTTACCTGCTCCCCCTCGCCGGCTGCCTGCCCCCGGAATACCCCGTCCTGGTCCCGGACCTACCCGGTTTCGGAAAGAGCACCCGCCCGCGGCGCGCCCTCGACATCCCGGGACTGGCCGACGCCCTGGCCGGATGGTCGGACGCCCTGGGACTGGGTCGGGCCCTCTTCGTCGGCAACTCGATCGGCTGCCAGGTCATCGTCGATCTGGCGGTGCGCTACCCCGCGCACGTCGGGGGGGCCGTCCTCATCGGGGCCACCATGGACCCGCGCTGCCGGACGGTGCTCGGGGAGCTGGGCCGGGGCCTCCGGGACCTCTGGTGGGAGCCGTGTTCGCTCTTCCCCATCCTGATCCAGGATTACCTGGAGGCCGGGCCCCTCCGGGTCCTTGCCACCTTTCGCCACGCCCTCCGGGACCCCGTCCGGGAAAAACTCCCCGGCGTCCTCGTGCCCACCCTGGTGGTCCGCGGCGCGCACGACCCCATAGCGACCCCGTCCTGGGCCGACGAAATGGCCCGCCTCCTGCCCCGGGGAAGGCTGCTGGTCCTCCCCGGGGGCGGCCACGCGGTTCACTTCGGGCGCCCGGCGGCGACGGCCCGGGCCATCGGACCGTTCCTGGAAGAATGCCTCTCCCTTCGGAGGCCGACCCTGGCAAGGTCCACGGCCTCCTGAGCCGGGACCGTCCGTATCCCGGGGGAGAAAACAAACCTTCCAGTGCGGGTCTTCACCTTGCCGTGGTCGTCGAGGCCCCTTCAATCCCCGGGTTTCGAGGACTTCTGGTCGAGCTTCTTCTCGAGGTCGCGGAGCCGCTTTTCCAGCTCGTTGACCCTCTGTTCCAGGCGCTGCACCCGGCCCGCGCCTTCCAGAAGGGGCGGCTGGAAGGGTGGCTGGAACGGGGGCTCGAACAGGTCCGCCGGGCCCTCCTCCAGCCGGGCCTTGAGCTCCTTCGTCTCCCCGCCCCGGGCCACCTGGAGGGTCAGGCTCTTCCCCGGGCCCGCCTCCCGGACGGCCCGCCGCAACTCCCGGGGGCCGGACACGGCATGGTCGTTCACCCGGGTGATGACGTCGTCCCGCTTCAGGCCCGCCCGGTCGGCCGGCGTGTTGGGGATGACCTCCACGACCACCGCCCCTGAATCCGCCTTTACCTTCAGCCGGTCCCTGTCCTCGGGAGTCAGATCCCGGGTTTCGACCCCCAGGAAGGCGGTCGGCCGGATCAAACGGGCGGGACCCCCGCCCTCGCTGGGGCGCTCCGCCAGGGTCACGCCGAGTTCCTGCTCCTTGCCCTCCCTCCGGACCTTGAAGGTCAGTTTCTCCCCGGGCTTGTGCCTGGCCAGGACGTTGACCAGGCCCTCGAAGTCCTTCACCTCCCGGTCGCCCACCCCGGTGATGACGTCCCCGCGCTTCAGCCCGGCCTTTTCCGCGGGGCTGTTCGGGCTAACGGCCCGCACGACGACCCCCGACGAATCCGCACCGGCCGAGGGCGGCTCGGCCAGGATCCCCAGGTAAACCCGGGGAGGCTGTTCCGGCGCCTGCGCCCGGACCAGGGCGGTCTTACCCCCCGCCAGCAGGCCCGCCAGGGCCAGGACCAACACCACTTGCGTGCGCATGACTTCACTCCTTTCCCGCGCCCGCGCCCGGGGAAGACAAAACCCTCCTCCTTCCGACCCGGGTCGCGAGCAATTCGGTGAAAAACCCTCGGAGATACCAGGGAAAAAAGTGCAAGACGGGTGCCATTTCCCGCCCCGGAAGGGGGGAAATGTCCTGTCCCTCCGGGTTTAGGTTTCACCGAAACAAATAAAGAATCGCCGGAGTAAAATCCACCAGGTGGAGGCGGAATCCCCGCCTCTACCCGGACGGTTTCCTTGTCTTGACGGGGGGGAAGCAAACGATGCGAAGAACCTGGTGTCCCTTGCTGGTCGTGGGCCTGACCCTTTCCGGTCCGGCCGCGCTTCGGGCCGACGAGCAGGCCGAGGCAAGGAAGTTAATCGACCGGGCGATCCGGGCGGCCGGCGGCCGGGAGAAGCTGAGTAAGCTGCAGGCCCTGACCTGGAAGAACAAGGGGACGGTGAAGGTGAACGAGACCGACATCCCCTTCAGCGGCGAGGCCTCCCTCCAGGGGGACGACCGTTATTCCTGGTCGGTGGAGGTCACCCTCGAGGGCCAGGTCCGGCGGGGTGTCCTGGCCATCAAGGGCACCAGGGGCTGGCTGCGGGCGGAAGACCAGCCCGCCCAGGACATGCCCGCCGAGCTGTTTTCCTTCCTCCGCCCCCTCTTCCTGGCGGGCAGTCTCCCTCATCACCTGGCAGGCCTCCAGGGCCGGGCCTGGAAGCTTTCGCCCCTGGGAGAGCTGGCCGTTAACGACCGGCCCGCGCTGGGGGTGAAGGCCGCCCGGGAAGACCTGCCCGAAATGGACCTGTTCTTCGACAAGGAAACCCTGCTGCCGGTCCGGTGCTCGGTCCGCGTCAAGAACCTGGGGGACAAGCAGGAGGGCACCTACGATTTCCTCTTCTCCGACTACCAGGATGCGGAGGGGACCCGCCAGCCCGCCAGGATGGCCCTTCAGATCGACGGGAAGACGGTCCTGGAAATGGAGCTGAGCGACTTCAAACCCCGGGAAAGCCTGGACGGCAGTCTCTTCGACAAGCCGTGAAGGCCGGGGGTGCGGGGACGTGGGCAAGGGGAAAGGCCGCCGGGAGGCCCCGGGGAATTTTGGGACCAGCGCTTTGTAAGCGGGGTTGATTTTTTGCAAGGTTGTCCATCGGCCCTTGTAAAAGTCTCTTCTCCCGCGGCTCCCCGAACCGGAAGGCCAATCGCCCTCTCCGGGGACGTTTCGCCGCAAGTCCTTTCGGGCCCGGGGGCTAGGGGGTCGGCCGGAAAAATCAACCGGAAACAACGGCCCGCGGCACGGGGCGTGCAACTTCAACCGGCATCCCGCGACCTGGAACAGCAACCGGCGGTCACGGGACCGCCGGTCTGGATAACCCGCAGGCGACCAGGATGACCGCCTGCCCCCCGACGGCCGCATGAGGCGCCCGTCCCAACCATCGACAAGGAGGTCCGTCCATGAAATCCGCCAGCTGGGCCCTTGTCACCCTGGCCACCCTGCTCCTGACCGGTTTCGTCCTGAGCCACACCCACCGTATCCACGTTTTCCGGTCGGGCCATTCCCACCCGCGCCGGGTGGAGGTCCACGGCACCGCGCAGGCCGACCCCCTCCTGAGCGATGCCGCCTTCCGCTGGCGGCAGGGCCTGCCGAACCACTGGCGCGCCTGCCTGCTGCAGCGCTAGCGAGTCTCCTTCCCCGCAAAGGCGGCGGGCCCCCGGTTCCCCCCCGGGGGCCCGCCGCCCCCCGAAGCAAGTGTTCGTGGTTCCGTCTCCTGTCCGGTACGCCTCCTTCTCGGTACGAGCCGCGGGTCAGGTGGAACGACCCGTGGCTCGTATTTGCGCGCGCCGGCGCCAGCGGATCAGGTCGCGCACGATGGCGAAGACCCCGTAGACCATCACGAGAAGGCCCACCAGGGCCATGACGTGGTCGAAGGTCCCGTCCGGGAAGGTCTTGCCGTTGACCTCGATCTCGATCCCCAGGTAACTCTTCGTGTGGTGCCCGAGCAGGTACATGACCCCCTCCTTTTAAAATTCGATGCCCCGTTGCGCCTTGACCCCCGCCTTGTAATGGTGCTTGACGGCGTTGACCTCCGAGACGGTGTCGGCCACCTCGCGGACCTCCGGCGGGGCGCCCCGCCCGGTCAGGACCACGTGCAGGTCCGGGTCCCGGGCCTTCAGGACGGCGACCACCTCCGCCGGGTCGAGGTAGCCCAGCTTCATGACGACGTTGATCTCGTCCAGGATGACCAGGTCGTACTTCCCCGAGGAGATGGCCTCCTTGCTGACCTCCCAGATCTGTCGGGTGGTGGCGATGTCCTGCTCCCGGTTCTGGGTGACCCAGGTGAAGCCGTCCCCCATGGGGCGGATCTCGATGTCGAGCCCCAGGTGGTCGGCGTGGCCGCGCAGCAGGTCCGCCAGCTTCTTCTCCCCCGTCTTCCACTTCCCCTTGATGTACTGCACCATGAAGACCCGCAGCCCGTTGCCCAGGGCCCGGAACGCCAGCCCCAGGGCGCTGGTGGTCTTGCCCTTCCCGTCCCCCGTCACGACCAGGACCAGCCCGTGCCGCCGTTTCTCGCTCATTGCGTCCCCCTTGCGCCCCTGTGGCGGCAGGCCTCCCGGCCTGCCAAGAAGCATGGCAGGCCGGGAGGCCTGCCGCCACGACATGAGACGGTGACAACAATCAGACAGCCCGCCGGCGGGGGTCGGCCAACGGCCGGCCCAGGACCTCCTCCAACGCCCGGCACGGCGCCCCCAGCACTCCCGCCAGCTCCGCCGCCTTACCCAACCGGGGCCACCCGGTCTCGGTATCCACCACCAGGAATCCGGCCCGGCAGGCGGCCAGCGCCGTGGCCTGGGAGAGCACGTCCTCCCACGGATCCGCCCCCCCCAGGGAGACGTTGCCCCGGCCGTCGGTCAGCAGCACCGTCCACACCGGCTGCGCCCCCTCGCGCCGCTCCCTCGCCTGGAGGAAGCGCCGGACGGACGCCAGCCCGTGGGCCAGCGGGGTGCTCCCCCCGACGGCCAGCTCCTCCAGCGCATGGCGGGCGGACGCCAGCCCCCGCGAGGGCGGCAGGACCAGCCGGGTCCCCTCCCCCCGGAAGGCCAGGAGCGCCACGCGGTCCCCGCGCTGGTAAGCCTGGTTCAGGAGGGCCAGGACGGCGGCCTTGGTCTGCCGCATCCGCTTCCAGGCGGCCATCGACCCGCTGGCGTCGAGGAGGAAAAGGAGCAGACAGCCGGCCGGCCCGTGCCGGGGCCAGACGCGCAGGTCCTCCCGGGTGAGGACGAGGGGCGCCTCCGGCCCGCGCCACCCGCGCCTTTCCTGGGCGGGGGCCGCGGCCCGAAGGGTTGCGGCCCAGGAAATCCTCCCACCCTTCGCACCGGCCGCCCGGGCGGGTCCCCACCCCGCCCGGTCGCCCCTCCCCTTCCCCCGGCGAGCCGGGGTTCGGGAGCGGGCGAGCATCTCCGCCGGCGGCGCGACCCGCGCGGCGAAGGCGCCCTCCGCCGGGAAGACCCGGTCCTGTCCGGACGAGGCGGTCACCGGGGGCGCGGGGGCCGGGCCGCTCGCGTGGTCCGTTCCCGTCCGGTGGTTCCCCGGTGCCGGGTCGCGCCCCGGGTCCTTCCCCGGTTCGTTTTTCCTCCTGCCCCCGCCGGGGGGCGGGTCCGGGGGCCGGGTGCGCCGGTGCGCCAGGGCCAGCTCGGCGACCAGGTCCACGTCGGCCGGCTCGACCTCGCGCCGCCCCTGGTAGGCGGCCCAGGCGCGGGCCGCCTGGCAAAGGGTAAGGTCGGCGCGCAGCCCCTCCACCCCGGCCGCCAGGCAGCGTTCGCTCAGCGCCTGAAGTACCGCGTCCGGGACGCGCACCTCCGGCAGCAGGTCCCGGGCCCGCCCCAGCCGCCCGCCCTCCGCCCGGTCCGCCTCCTGCCAGGCGGCGACGAACCCCTCCGGATCCGCCTCGTAGGCCAGGCGCCGGCGGACCGCCTCCGCACGCTCCCCCGGGTCCGTCAGGTCCGCCACGTCCACCACCAGGCCGAATCGGTCCAGGAGCTGCGGGCGCAGGTCCCCCTCCTCCGGGTTCATGGTGCCGACCAGGAGGAAGCGCGCGGGGTGGCGGACGGACAGGCCTTCGCGCTCCAGGCGGTGGACGCCGCCGGCCGCCGCGTCCAGCAGCACGTCCACGAGGTGGTCGGGCAGGAGGTTCACCTCGTCGATGTACAGGATCCCCCGGTTGGCGGAGGCCAGCAGCCCCGGCTCGAAGGCCCGCTCGCCCCGCAGGGCCCGTTCCAGGTGCAGCGACCCCAGCAGCCGGTCCTCGGTCGCACCCAGCGGCAGCTCGACCAGCGGCGCGGGCCGGAGCAAGGCGGCCGCGCCCCCGGGCAGCGGCCAGTCGGGGATGGCCTCGCCGGGCCGGCGCTGGAAGGGGCAGCCGGCCACCGTCTCGATGGGGGGTAAAAGCGCCGCCAGGGCCCGCACGGCCGTGGACTTCGCCACCCCCTTGGTCCCCCGCACGAGCACCCCCCCCAGCCCGGGGTGGATCACCCCCAGGAGCAGTGCCCGCTTCAGGGGCTCCTGGCCGACGACCGCTGAGAAGGGGAACGGGGGGTGCATCACATCCCGCCGGGAAATTGTTCGGGACTCGGAACCCGTGTCCGGGGGAACGCACCAGGGGAAAGGGGGGTGCCCGGCGGCACCCTCTTCCCGGTCGCCTCACCCTCGAAGGCGTTCCCAGGATCGTTCGTCCCGGCCCGGTCTTCTGACTCGCGGGCCATCTAAGCCCCCGGCCTTCCCACCCGCGGCGTCGCCGCGCCGGGCAGTGGCCTGGAGGGGGGGCTTCGTTCCCGCTTACAGCGGCGGGGCCGTGCCGGCTTCACACCGGCTTCCCTCGGCCGGAACAAGGGAATAGTATGCGAATCCCCTGGCCCTTTGTCAAAGACCCGCCCGCGAAATCCGGCAGGGCCGGGGAGACTCCTCCCCCTCGCCCCGACTTCGGGGTCAGGAGTCAGGAGTCAGGGGACAGGGCTACCGCTTGCGACTGACTCCTGACCTTTGATCCCTGACCCCTGATCCCTGATCCCTCGCCCCTCCCGCGTCTTTTTTCTTGGAAGCCCCTGGCCTGCCCCGGTAACATGGGAAGGGAAATGAACCCTCTTCGCCCGGGAGGACCCTGATGAGCCACGAGCCTTCTTCCCCCGACCTTTCGGTCAAGGCCCAGCCCCGGCAGCGGGAGGAGACCCGCACCCGGCGCGTGCCCCCCTTCCACGTCATCCTGGAGAACGACGACTTCCACACCTTCGAGTTCGTCATCACCGTCCTCCGCAAGGCCCTGGGCTACTCGGAGGAGCGGGCCTCCCAGCTCACCCAGGAGGCCCACACCTCCGGGCGGGCGGTCGTCTGGACCGGCCCCCGGGAGGTGGCCGAGCTGAAGGCCGACCAGATCCGCTCCTTCCACGAGGTCCGCGGCCAGGACGGCACGAAGCTCGGCCCGCTCGGCTGCACCATCGAGCCCGCCCCGGGCGGCTGACCCCGGTCCCTCGTTGATAACCCGACCCGCGCCCGAACCCCTTTTCCCTTACCGAGGAGGTCTTTTCCGTGAAACCGACCCGCCTGTTCCTGCTGGCACTCGCCCTGGCCGTCCTGGCCGCCTGGACCCAGACCGCCGAGGCCGCCAAGAAAAAGAAGAAGGAGCCCGGCGCCGAGGGCGTCCAGGGCACGGTCGCCAGCATCGACCCGGAGGCCAAGACCTTTAACCTGCAGATCGGCAAGAAGAAAAAAGGCCAGGTCATGACCGTCAAGTTCGATACCCTCACCCAGTTCTTCCGCAAGGGCGACGACGGGAACACGGAGAAGGTCAAGAGTTCCGACCTGGCCGCCCGCCAGAGCGTCGCGGTCGTCATGGACCCGAAGGACGCGAGTTATGCCACCAAGGTGACCATCGTGCCCCCGGAAAAGTAGGGGCCCGATTTCCGGACTCTCCCACGCCCCCTCCCCGCGGCAGGCCGTACCGGAATATTTCCCGCCCGCTGGGGGCCTTCTTTCCCTATAACTTCCCTGCCGGTTGGTGCGTTCCCGTTCAGGATGAGCCACGAAGGGATTCGTGTCCCCCGTTGTTTCGTGCGGCCCGGAAGGAGGCGCGGGCGCCGAAATCGAGGAAGGGTAATTTCTCATGATGCCGGTGACCGATTCGAAACCCGCGGAAGCCGCCGTTGAACCCGACCTGGTGGCCGAGATCCAGCGCATCTTGCGGGCCAGTGACGAACCCCTGACCCTCTCCAAGATCCGGGCCCACCTTCCCGCCCGGTTCCGTTCCACCCCCCCGGAAGAGCTGACCGAGCTCTTGCAGCGCCAGGTGGCCGCCAACGTCCTCGTGCAGTACCCCCGGTACCGCAGCCAGCAGGACCGCTTCTGGGACCGGCCCATGCCCGTCCACGTGGCCGTCCTCCTGGGCGCCTCGCTGCAGGGCGGCCCGCTGCCCTGGTCGGAGCTGCGCCGCAAGCTGCCCGCCTACGCCCAGGGGCAGGCCGAGGCGGTCCTGGAGGAGCAGGTGGCCCAGGGGAAACTCTTCCGCCACCCGCGCACCGGCCGCGGCGGCGACCGCTTCGGCGTCCTGCCCCCCGACCCCAAGGATTACCTCCGCCAGGAGCTGGTGACCGTGTTCCGCCGGCTGGAGCAAATGGGCTTCACCCAGGCCCAGCTCCGCGAGGCCGCCCTGGACCTGCTCCACGAGGAGGAATGGTCCTCCGCCCCGGCCGCGCAGACGCCCCCCGGGCCCGCCCCCGAGGCCCAGGGCCAACCGGAGCCGTCCCCGGCCGCCCCGCCGGTCCCCGCCGCAACCGCGCCCCCGGCCGAGGCGCGGGAGCCCGCCGCGCCGGCGGAACATCCGGACGGTTCCCCCGCCTCCCTCTGAAAACAGGAAGCTGAGCCCTTTCTCCCATCGGCCCCCGCCCGGCAGACAGCCGGGCGGGGGCCGATGTTTTTCACCACCCCGCCTTCCTCCCTTCAGCCACCCTGAAGGTTGAAAAAGGGGATTAGTGACAGGGGGGTGGCACCAAACTTGCAACCTTGCCTTTTCGCCCCGAAACGGTCGGGATTTCATCCGCGGGACCTTTTCACCAAGGAGTTGCCGATGGGACTGAACCAGGTGGTCCGCTCGTTCTGGAAGCGGGGAAGCAAGCCGCCCTCCCGCCGCTCCGCCGGCCCGCGCAGGGGGGTCTGGCACCCTCAACTGGAGATACTCGAAGACAGGACCATGCTCTCAGCCTCGGCCCTGGGCGCCGACCTCTTCGTGCCCCTCGCGAACTCGGCCCCGGCCGTGGCCGCGGCCGCAACCCCGGGAACCAGCTCCCCCTCGGTCAGCGCCATGCCCGGCCCGGTCAGCCTGACCGGCTTCAGCGTGGCACACCACCAGCTCTTCGCCAGCGGCAACACCACCCTGCCCGGCGGCCTGGTCGTGCCGTTCACCACCACGGCCGCGGTCCAGAACCAGACGACCTCGAACTCCTGCACCATCCTGGCGCTGACCCTGGGCCCGGTGGACCTGAACCTCCTCGGCCTGGCCGTCCACCTCGACCAGGTGAACCTCCTGGTGAGGGCCCAGCCCGGGCCCGGCCAGCTGCTCGGCAACCTCCTGTGTCCGCAGCACGGGGGCCACACAAACCTGCACCTCCTGAGCCGTGCCCTGAACGACCTCCTGGCCGGCGGGGGGGCCGCGGCCGGCGTCCTCCCCCTGAACATCGGCCTGGGGAACTCGGCCACCGACCTGGCGCCCTACCAGGCGCTCAACCAGCAGCTCACCACCGCCGGGGTGCAGGCCGGCGACATGGCCTGCCCGGTCCTCGACCTGAGCATCCAGAACCTGGAGCTGAACCTCCTGGGCCTGGACGTCAAGAGCGAGAACCCCATCCACCTGACCATCAACGCCATCCCTGGCCCGGGCAACCTGCTGGGCAACCTGTTCTGCCAGCTCTCCCACCTGCTCGACAACCCCGGCACGCCCACGCCCGTGGGGGGGAGCGTCCTGTCGCAGATCCTGAGCGTGCTGACCGGGACGCTTCTCTCCGGCCTGACGGGTGGTACCGCCGGGGCGGCCTCCACCGCCTCCCCGATGGCGGCCGACGCGGCCCCCATGGCGGGGGCCGGAAACCAGCAGTCGATGAACTCCTGCCAGATCCTCTTCCTGGACCTGGGACCGATTCACCTGAACCTGCTCGGCCTGGTCGTGGACCTCAGCGAGGTGAAGCTGCTCATCACCGCCCAGCCCGGGCCGGGTAACCTGCTCGGCAACCTCCTCTGCGGGCCCGGGGGCCTGACCCGGCTCCTTTCGAACCTGACGCAGGGCCTGGGCCTGGCGGGCCCGCTGAACACCGGGGCGGCGCCGGCGGCCGCCCCCCTGGCCGGCATCAACCTCGGGGACATCCTCGACCAGATCGCGGCCGGCACCGTCGCCGCCCCGATGGGCCCCTGCACCATCCTGGACCTGACCATCCCGCCGATCTACCTCGACCTGCTCGGGCTGGTGGTCCAGACCCAGACCACCATCCACCTCACCATCACGGCCGTCCCGGGCCCGGGCAACCTGCTCGGCAATTTGCTCTGCGACGTGGCCGGCCTGCTCGACAACCCCACGCCCGCGACGGCCGCCTGACCGGGTACGGGTTCGCCCGGCCGGCAAAAAACTCCGGGGCCCTGGGAAGGACGACCTTCCCAGGGCCCCTCGCTTGGGACCCCGGCCGCTACCCCGCCATCGGGTCCGCCCCGTTGACCGTCAGGACCTCGCCCGTGACGAAGCTGGAGTCGGCCTCCGAGGCCAGGAAGACGAACGCCGGCGACACCTCCTCCGGCTGCCCGGGGCGGCCCATCGGGTTGCCGGCGCCGTGCCGCGCCACCGACTCGGGCGACTTCGATACCGGTTGCAGCGGCGTCCACACCGGGCCTGGCGCCACGCAGTTGACGCGGATGCCCCGGTCCACGAGATTCTGGGCCAGCGACTTGGTGAAGGCGTGGATCGCCCCCTTGGTCGCCGCGTAATCGACCAGCTTCCGGTTCCCCTGGAGCCCCGCGACCGAGCCGCAGTTGATGATTGCACTCCCGGGCTTCAGGTGCGGCAGCGCCGCCCGGGTCATGTAGAAGTAGCCGAAGATGTTCGTCCGGAACGTCAGCTCGAACTGCTCCTCGGTGATGTCCTCGAAGCGCTCCTGCTCCTGCTGGTAGGCGGCGTTGTTCACCAGGACGTCCAGCCTCCCCAGCTCGCGGACGGTCTGGTCCACCGCGTCGTAGCAGAAGGCCGGCAGCGTGACGTCCCCGGCGATCAGCAGGGCCTTCCGCCCCTCGGCCTCCACGGCCTGGCGGGTCTCCTCGGCGTCGCTCTGCTCGGCCGGCAGGTAGACGACGGCCACGTCCGCCCCCTCCCGCGCGTACAGCACCGCCACCGAGCGGCCGATCCCCGAGTCCCCGCCGGTGATGAGGGCCACCTTGCCGCTCAGCTTGCCCGAGCCCTGGTAGAGCGGCGCCTGGTACCTCGGGCGGGGGGTCATCCGGGAGTCGAGTCCCGGCTTTTCCTGGGTCTGGGCGGGCAAGGGCGATTTCGGTTCCTTCTGGGTGCGTGCCATGGGTCGGCTCCTTTCGAATGGTGGCTCTGCCCCGGGTGGGGTTTGTCCCCCGTTGGTGCAAGTCGCATGCCCGAATCCGGGCCCCTCGTTGGCCGTTCCGGGCAGCCCGGACCATAATGAGCCCTCGTGCGGCCGCACGGGCGGGCCGCACCGATCACCCTTGCGAAGAGCGTTCCAGGGAGGTAGGGCGTGCGGCGCGGGCTCCTGCTGGCGGTCCTGTCGGCTTGTCTTTTCGGGGCCCGGGCCGCGGCCGGCTCCCCGGATGCCGGGGGAGACCTTTACCTGCTCGCCATCGCGCTGAACCAGGTCGGGGGCGTGCCCGGCGGCTGGGCGCAGGTCGGGCCGGGAGGCGACTGGAAGGGGGTCCGGGCGGCTGCCGCCTGGAAGGGCCGGCTGTACAGCGCGGAGGCCGACGGCACCCTCCGGGTCACCGACCTGGCCACCGGCCGGCGGACCCCGGTCGGCCGGCCGGACTTCGCCGGCACCGCCTGCCTGTTCGCTTCCGGCGACCGGCTCTACACCATCGCGGGGGACGGTTCCCTGTACCGGGTCAACCCGGCAGGCGGTACGCGAGACCGGGTGGGCCCCGCGGGCGCCTGGAGAGCCGTCCGGGCCGGGGTGACTCACCGGGGCCGGCTCTACTCGGCGGAGGCGGACGGCACCCTCCAGGCGACCGACCTCGCCACCGGCCGGCGGGCCCCCATCGGCAAGGCGGATTTCGGGCGGACCGCCTTCCTGCTGGCCTCCGGGGAGAGCCTGTACGGCATCGAGAAAGAGGGCTCCCTGTACCGGGTCAACCCCGCGGACGGCACCCGGGATCGGTTGGGCCCCGCCGGCGCGTGGAAGGCCGTCCGGGCCGCCGGGGTCCTGAAGGGCAAGCTTTACAGCGCCGAGAACGACGGCACCCTCCGGGCCACCGACCTGGCCACCGGCCGGCGGACCCAGGTCGGCGCCGCGGAATTCGGCCAGACCACCTTCCTCCTCCCCTCGGGGGCCGAACTCTGCACGATCGAGACCAGCGGCAACCTGTACCGCGTTTTCGTCGAGCCGTCCGACCACGTCAACGACTACAACTGTTTCCCCCACGAGGTCGAGAAGGTCTTCCGCGAGCAGGGCCGGCCGTTCTACCGCACCCTGCACTGCCGGAAGGTCCTCGGCGTGGGGGCGACGCTCCCCGGGGTGATGGACGGCCTGGCCTGGCTGCGCCAAAGCGCGACGGCCCGGGACCGGGTGGTCCTGTACCTCACCTGCCACGGCGGCACCGACCCCCGGGAGGGGTGGTCGGCCGCGACCGCCGACGCCCGGCCCCTGCGGGGCCGTGACCTCAAGCGGGAACTGGGGCGGTTGCCCTGCCCGGCCATCGCCCTGATCGAGACGTGCGGTTCGGGCGGCTTCGCAAGCTCGCACGAGAACGACCCCCCTCTGCCCCCCAACGTGGCGGCCCTGTGCGCCTGCACGGCCGAGCAGTCCGTCAACAACGAGCTGGACATCGCCCTGGCCGAGGCGCTTTACGGGCGGGCCGATTTCAACCGGGACGGGGTCATTGACCTGGACGAGGTGCTCCGCTACGTCGGGCTGCGCTACCGCGAATGGTGGCCGGACCCCGGCGCCGGCGGGGCCGTCGCCCCGGTCCTCCTCAAGGGCAAGGCCGTGCCCGGCTCGCTGACCCTGACGCGCGCGGCCCGCAACCTGGGCGCGGTGGCGGTCAACGGCTCCTTCTATTCGGCCCTGCTGGAGAGGCAGACCGGCACCGGCTACCAGCTCCACCTCCTCGGCTGGAGCAGCACGCCGGGACCCTACTTCCTCACCCGCTCCGCCCCGCGCGACAGCCTCTGCCTGCCCGGCGACGGCCCGCCGCTGCTCGTGGAGCAGAAGGGGGCCTGGTACCCGGCCCGCCTGGTCCGCCGTGAGGGGGACGGGTACCGGGTCCATTACCTCGGCTACAATGAGGAGGAGGCGGTAACGGCGGACCGGATCCGCCACGCCTTCGCGGGCGAGCCGGGGGAGCGCTTCCCCGCGCCTGCCTCCGCCTCCGCCGACTGGGCGCAGGTGGGCCCGGCCGGCGGGTGGAAGGCCGTGCTGGCCGGGGCGGTCCGGGACGACCGACTCTACACCGCCGAGACCGACGGCCGGCTTTACGCCGCCGACCTGCGGACCGGCAAGCGGACGCCGGTCGGCCACGCGGACTTCGCCGGGACCGCCTTCCTGTTCGCGGCGGGGGAGGCCCTGTACGGCATCGAGAAGGACGGCTCCCTGTACCGGATCAACCAGGCAGACGGGAGCCGGTCGGCGGTGGGCCGGCCGGGGGACTGGAAGGACACCCTGGCCGGCGCGGTGCTCGGCGGCCGGCTCTACACCGCCGAGGCGGGGGGCGGGCTTTACGTGACGGACCCGGAGGCCGGCCGCTGGAAAGCGCTCGGCCGGCCCGACTTCGGCAACACCGCCTTCCTGTTCGCCTCCGGGGAAACTCTTTACAGCATCGAGAAGGACGGCTCCCTGTACCGGATCAGCCCGACCGACGGGAGCTGGCTGGCGGTGGGCCGGCCGGGGGACTGGAAGGACACCCTGGCCGGCGCGGTGCTCGGTTCCCGGCTCTACACGGTGGAGACCAACGGCGTCCTGTGGCGGACCGACCTCCGCAGCGGCGCCTGGTCCGCGGCCGGCAAGCCGGAGTACGGAGGGACCGTTTTCATGTTCCCGGCCGCGGGCAAGCTCTTCACCATCGAGAAGGACGGGAACCTGTACCGGGTGAACGTGCGGTGAGAAGGGGCGGGCGGGGCGATTTACGGGCGGTTTCCACGGTCCCACGGCACACCGCTTGCTCACCCTTATGCGATACGTTTTGAAGCCCGAGATGCGCGCCGGGGGGATTCCGGTCATGAACTTCCGAACACATCCCTTCCTTGCTCTCCTGTGCCTGTCCCTCACGACCGCGGGGTGCGGCCCGAACCGGGGTCCCGAAGCCCCCCCGCCCCCGCCGGTGATCCCGATCAGCCGGCCCGTCGTCCGCCAGGTGACCGATTTCGTGGATTACACGGGCCGGACCGACGCGGTCAACTCGGTCGGCATCCGCCCCCGGGTATCCGGCTACCTGGTAAAGATCCCCTTCCGCGAGGGCGCGGAGGTCAAGAAGGGGGACCTGCTTTTCGAGATCGACCCCCGGCCCTACCAGGCCCAGCTCGACCAGGCCCAGAGCCAGGTCGCCCTCAACCAGGCTTCCCTCACCCTCGCCCAGAGCACCTACGCCCGCGACCGGGCCATCGGCACCAGCGCAGTCAGCCCCCAGCAACTCGAGCAGGATCGCGCCGCCGTGGAGGAAACCCAGGCGCGCGTCAAGGCCTCCCAGGCGACCGTGGAGAACTACCGCCTGAACGTCGAATTCACCCGCGTCACCTCCCCCATCGACGGGCAGGTGAGCCGCTACTACCTGACCATCGGCAACCTCGCCATCCAGGACCAGACCCTGCTGACCACCGTCGTCTCCCTCGACCCCGTGTACGCCTACTTCGACATCGACGAGCCGACCCTGCTGCGGATCCGCCGGGCCATCAACGAGGGGAAGATCCAGAGGGCCAAGGACGTGACGGCCATCCCGGTCCTCATGGGCCTCCAGGGGGAGGAGGGTTACCCCCACCAGGGGTTCGTCAACTTCATCAACAACGTCATCAACCCCTCCACGGGCACGCTGGCCATCCGCGGGGTCTTCCCCAACCCGGAGCCGCCCAACGGCCGGCGCATGCTTTCGCCCGGGATGTTCGTCCGCATCCGGCTGCCCATCGGCCAGCCCCACGAGGCCCTCCTGGTGATCGACCGGGCCATCGGTTCCGACCAGGGGCTCAAGTTCGTCTACGTCCTCGACGCCGACAACAAGGTCCAGTACCGCCGGGTCACCACCGGGGCCCTGGAGGACGACGGCCTGCGGGTCGTCGAGGAGGGCCTCCGGCCCGACGACCGGGTGGTGGTCGGGGGGCTCCAGCAGATCCGGCCGCGCATGCAGGTCCAGGCCGAGCCGACCGAGATGCCGACGCTGGGCCAGAACCAGGCCCCCTCGCCCGTCTCGGGGAGGCCCCAGCCGCCGCCCCCGGGTGCGAACGACCAGGGGTCCTCGGGCGGCACCGGCCCGAAGAACCCGGGTGGGAAAACCCCGGGCCCGACGACCCCCGGCGGCCCGAACCGGCCCTGACCCGCCGGCCCGCGTGAATTCGCCGGTCCGCCGCGGGGGCAGCCGCGGCCCCCTGGAGGATGCTTCCCGGTGATCTCCCACTTCTTCATCGACCGCCCGATCTTCGCCTCGGTCCTGTCCATCCTCATCACCCTGACCGGGGCCATCGCCCTCCGCTCCCTGCCGATGGCCCAGTACCCGGAGATCACCCCGCCCTCCGTCCAGGTGGCCATCAGCTACCCCGGCGCCAGCGCCCCCGTGGTGGCCGACACCGTCGGGGCCCCCATCGAGCAGCAGGTCAACGGCGTCGAGGGCATGCTCTACATGTCCTCCCAGTCCGGCAACGACGGCTCCTACACCCTCACGGTCACCTTCGACATCGGCACCAACCTGAACACGGCCCTGGTGATGGTCCAGAACCGCGTCGCCCTGGCCATGCCCCAGCTCCCCACCTCCGTCCAGATGCAGGGCATCACCATCCGCAAGAAGACCCCCGACATCCTCCTCGTCATCAGCCTCTTCTCGCCGGACGACCGCTACGACGACATCTACCTCAGCAACTACGCCACCATCAACCTCCGCGACGAGCTCCTCCGCCTGGAAGGCGTCTCCGACATCAACATCTTCGGCCAGCGCGACTACAGCATCCGGGCCTGGCTCGACCCCCAGAAGCTGGCCTCCCTGGGGCTCAACGCCGGCGACGTCGCCAACGCCATCCGCTCCCAGAACGTGGCGGCCGCCCCCGGCCAGGTCGGCCGGCCCCCCGTCGCGGCCGGCCAGATGTTCCAGCTCCCCCTCGACACCCTCGGCCGGCTCACCGACCCCGACCAGTTCGGCGACATCGTCCTCAAGGTCGCCCGCGGCGGCCCCCTCCTGTCGCCCTCGGGCGTCATGCAGTCCTCCGGGAAAG
>JADMIO010785049.1_pt1 | contig 27843 bp, 24 predicted proteins | sample 8958161 | NCBI WGS metagenome assembly JADMIO01 (sample SAMN16585339, study PRJNA669376) | soil metagenome | isolation source: Crop rotation soil | place: USA: Cullars Rotation, Alabama | collected 2011
CTTTCCCAGCGGCCGCTCCGCGCCCCCCGGCATCGCCTTCGCCGCGGCCGCCACGCGATCCCGGCGGTCGTCCGCCGCCGCGGCCCATGTCGCCGAAGCGCATGCCGCGCAACTCGACGTTGTTCAGCAGCATCGCGGCATCGCCGAGCGCTTGCGCGACCTTGCTGTTGATCTCGTCCGTCGTGACGGCCGTCGTGGGGGCTGGAGTCGCGGGCGTCGGCGGCGCCGCCGGTTGCGCGGCCGTCGACATCTTCGTGCTCTTCGTCGAGGTCGCCGGCGTCTTCGCGGGCGTCGCGGCCGCGACGACGTCGACCGGAACGGTCGTCTGGGGCATGTCCATCAGGCGCTCGACCCGCTCGCTCAACTGCGCGGTCACGAGCTGCATGCGCTGCGTCAGCTCGCCTGCAAGCAGATTTGCTTCGCGCGACGCGGCGTTCTGCACGGCCTTGACGTTGTTCCGGTAGGCGAAATACGTCACCGCGCCCAGCGGCACCACCGACAGGACGAAGAAGGCGACGATGAGACGAAGACGAAGGCTCATGTCACAGCCCAGAGCACACCACGAAGACGCGAAGGGCTCGAAGGGACGCGCGAAGCGGCACGCAGCCTTCGTGTCACTGACTCGCTGCGGCGGCGCGGCGGACCTGCGGTCCGCCGGCGGCCGTCGGCCGCCGGGGATGGGATCGTGAATCGCGGAATCAAGAAGCGCACATCCGTCTTCAAGGCACTTCTTGATTTCCGCGATTCACGATCCCACCCCGCACCGCCGCAGCTCGCTGGCGGCCTTCGAGTCCTTTGTGCCTTCGTGGTGTGCTCTTGGCACATCTCATTACACGTCAAAGGTCACCATCACCGGCGCGTGGTCGCTCGTGCCGAATTCGCGCATCGACACGGCCTGGGTCGCGCGGCTCGCGAGCGACGCGCTCGCGAGCACGTAGTCGATCCGCCACCCGATGTTGCGTTGACGCAGATTACGCCAGGGCGCCCACCAGGTGAACAACTGATCGTTAGACGGATCCAGGGCGCGCCCGATGTCGGACAGCCCGGCGTCGATTACGCGGCCGAGCAGCGCGCGCTCTTCGGGCCGCGTGCCGATCTGTCCGGCTTTGCGCTCTTTCGGATGCACATCGCGCTCTTCGCGGGCCACATTCAGGTCCCCACAAATGACTAGCGCCGGCGCAGATGCCTGCGTTTCAACGGCCCACGTCGCGAGCGCGTCGAGAAATTTCAGCTTGGCGTCGAAATCCTTGCCGCCGTTCGGCACGTACACCGACGCGACACGCAGCGAGCCGAGGTCGGCGACGACGATCCGCTGCTCCAGATCAAAAGACGGATGTGTGAAGGCGATCGGTTCCGTGAAAGAACTGTGGCGAATGAGCAGCGCGACGCCCGAGTAGCCGCCCGCGCCGTGCCAGTAACAGTGGTAGCCCTCGGCTGCCGCGAGCAGGCCGGGCACCTGATCGGGCGCCGCCTTGATTTCCTGCAGACAGACGACGTCAGGCTGCTCGGCGGAGACGAGCTCGTGGAGCTGGGTTTGCCGCGCGCGGATGCCGTTGACGTTCCAGGTGACGAGCTTCATTTCTCGCCGACGAACGCAATCCACCGCCCGTCGGGGCTGACGGCGAGACGCGTCACGCGGCTGACGTCGGGCGACGCGAGATCGGCCATCTCGCGCCAGTTCGGATTCCCGGGACGACGCGCGAGGATCTTTGCACCGCTCGACATCAGCAGCGCGCCGTTCGGATGCCACGCGAAGTCTTCGCTCTTGTTCTCGTCGGCCGACTCGGTCAGCTCCGCGACGTCCTTGGTGCGCGGATCCACTTCTTTGATCACCCAGTGCTGGCCGGCGGGCTTCGACAGAAACGTCACGAGTCCCGGTCCGGGATGCAGAAAGAGCGACCGCCCGATCCCTTTCTCGATCTCCTCGGCCTTGCCCGTCGCGGTGTCCGCGACTTGCAGCGTGTTCGGCTGACCCTGCGCGCCGAGCACGAACAGCGCGAGATGCGTCGCGTCGATCCACACGTGATAGCCGACGGGCTTGACGTTCTCGAGCACGAGCCGCGGGTTGGTGCCGTCGAGATCGAAGCGCCACAGCCGCTGCGCGCCGTCGGCCTCGACGCGCACGACCGAGAACGTGCGCTTGTCGGGTGTCACGAGCGGCGAGTACTCGGGCTCCGGCGTGTGCGTGAGCTGCGCGAGGGCCTTCGACGCGATCGTGTAGCGATAGATGTCGGTCTGCTTGCCGTCGCGCTGCGACGAAAACAGAATCGCGGATCCGTCCGGCAGGAAGCTCGGCTGGTTGTCATAGCCGGGATTCTGGCTGATGTTGATCGCGCTCCCGGGTGCGACGGCCGGCGTCGCGCCGGCATTGAACGGCGCGAGAAACACCTCGGCCGGCGGTGGAGGCTGCTGTCGCGCGGTCGGCGTCGCGATGAGTGCGGCGAGCGCGAAACAGACGGAGATTCGGAATCGCATCGGCGTCCTCACGCTCTCGTTACGGTCCGGCGGCTGCGATGCGCATCGAGCACGAAGGGCCCGAGCCGCTTGCTCAGATACACCTTCGACTCGAGCGGATCGGACGCGGGCTCGAGCTTGATCACGTTGAACTGCAGGCTGTCGAGCGTGCCGCGCATGTCGAAGTAGCGGTTCTTCGTCTTGACGATCATCTCGTCGTAGCCTTCGGCGACCGCCCACGCTTCCTGCTCTTCCGTGAGCGCGCGGAAATGCCCCTTCCCGCGCCAGTCGAGCCTCGTCGCGCCGAGCCAGTTATAAAGGATGCGTCGGCCGTCGAACGCAATCGTGTCGCGCAGGCGATCGACCAGGTCCGCCAGTTTCGGATCCTGCTCGTCGGGCAGCAGCTCGTGCGAGACCTTGTACGAAACCGGCACCAGCATCGACGGATCTTCCGGCGAGGGCGACTCGGCCATCAGGATCTGCGACTGCCGCCCGTCGAGCCGCTGCATGATCTCGGCGGCCGTCTTCCGCGTCGGGAAGTCGTTGAAATACTCCTCGATGTAGGCGATTTCGAGCGCGCCCTGCTGCAGCCCGTATTCGCGGATCACGTACTCCGTCCCGCTCATGCTGGGGATTGTAGAGGACGCGTACGAAAACTGGCCAGCGCGAGCGCGCGGCAGAACACGGCACGTTCGACGGCGTCCGGCGTGTGGACGAGCGCATCCACGGGCCACGGCAGCCGCCACGACCAGTTGGAATCCCCGACGGTACCGGGCACATTGATGCGATCGCGCCACCCGAACAGATCCGGCAACGGCGCGTAGATGTCGTTCGATCCGGCGCTGTAGGCGATCTCGAGCAGCACGTCGCGCACCGTGTGATTCCAGCCGTCGTCCGGCCCGACGTCACGGATGCGGCATGCCGGCAGCTGCGTGAACAGCCAGCGCTCTTTCGGCGACGCCGATTCCCACCAGAGCGCGAGCGGCTCGGTGTCGTGCGTGCCGGTCATCGCGACGGACATCGGCGGAAACGTCGACGGCTCGATGAACGGCTGTTCCGGATCGCGCCAGCGCCGTTCCCATCGCAGCACCTTGCTGCCGGGCACGCCCATGCGCGCGAGCGACTCGCGCACGTAGTCGGGCACGATGCCGAGATCCTCCGCCATCAGCTCCGCGCCGCTCTCGCGGAAGATGGTCAGAATCCGCTCGCCCTGGCGCACCTGATCCGGCTCGTGCGCCGGTGTGAAGAACGGCTCGCCTTCCGGCGGCCGGCCGAACGTGCGGTAGAAGCCGACCAGATGATCGACGCGGAAGCCGTCATAGAGCGCAGCCATGCGGCGCGCACGCAAGCGCAGCCACTCGTAGTCGGTCGCCGCCATCGCCGGCCAGTTGTAGGTCGGCAGGTGCCAGTCCTGTCCGGTCTCGCTGAACGCATCCGGCGGCGCGCCCGCAGAGACGTCGAGCAGGAATTCGTCCTGCCGCGTCCACACGTCCGCGCTGTCGTGGCACACGACGAACGGCAGGTCGCCGATGACGGTGACGCCGGCGGCGCGCGCGGCTTCACGCGCGTCCTGCCACTGCGTCTCGGCGATCCACTGCAGGTACTGATGACGCAGCACTTCGCGCGCCAGCTGCCGGCGCAGATCATCGACCGCGTCGGCCTGGCGTGTACGCAGCGCGTCTGGCCACGTGCGCCACAGCGGCGTGCCCAGCGCGCGTCCGAGCGCGGTGAACAGCGCATAGTCGTCGAGCCACCAGCGTTCGCGCGCGATGTAGCCGGCGAGCGCGGCGGCGCGCGGCGTCAACTGTTCCCATTCGTCGGCGGTGAACCGCGCGAAGGCGATCTCCAGCGCCGCGTCTTTCGCCCGGCGCACCGCCTCGTACACGATCCTGCGCGAGTGTCGCGCGGTCGCAAGCGCCGCGCGCGCGTCCTCGGGCAGTGCCGCTTCGCCGCCGCCCGCGACGAAGTCCGGCACGCGCGACACGGCGATGTAGATCGGATCGATCGCCATCGCCGACACGGCCGAGTACGGCGACGCCTGCTCGGCCGCCATCGGGCCGATCGGCAGAATCATGAGCCGCGAGAAGCCGCCGTCGCCGAGCCACCGCGAAAGCGGCGCGAGATCCGGCAGCTCGCCGATGCCCCAGCTCTCGCACGACGCCGCGGAAAACAGCGGCAGAATCACGCCCGCGCGCCGCGTCATGCGCACGCTCCCGCAGCCACCGGCAGCAGACGCCGCAACGCATCGTCGAACACGACCGGCTGCGGCAGCAGACTGACGACGAGCCACGCCTCGCGCGCGAAGTCGAAGAAGTAGCCGGGGTAGACGACGACGTGCTGCTCGCGGAGCAGGGAGAGCACCAGCGTTTCCTCCGGCGCGATCGCCGGCACGGCGAGCACGGCGGACCAGCCGCCTTCCGGCTCGATCAGCGTCACCGCGGGCGAGTCGGCCACGCGTGCGCGCAGTGTCGCGAGATTCATCGCCAGTCGATCGGCGATCGCGCGGCGAATCTGCGCGCCAGCCGCGATCAACCGCGGGGCGGCAACCTGGACGGGCGTGGACGCCGACAGGTACGTGTCGTTGATGATCACCAGCCGCTCGATCGCCTCTCGCGCCTGTGTCGCCGGACCGCTCACCGCGATCCACCCGAGCTTCACCTGCGGCAGGCCGGCGGACTTCGAGAGCCCGCCGAGCGCGAACGTCAGCACGCGCGATTCGCCGGCGATTGCGGTCGCGTCCGATCGTCTCGCCAGCGGATAGTCGGCAAACACCTCGTCGGCGATCACGGCGATGCCGCGTTCAGCCGCGAGCGAGACCAGCCAGTCGCGATCGCCGGCGCGCAGCATCGATCCCGTCGGGTTGTTGGGTGAGACGATGAGCATCGCGCGCGTGCGCGGCGTGATCGCGCGCGCCACGCTGTCGCGATCGATCGACCACACGCCGTGATAGTCGAGGTGATACGGCCGCGCGCGCACGTGCTCGAGCGCCGTCAGCAGCTCGAACAGCGGATAGCTCGGCTGCGGCACCAGCACGTCGTCTCCGGCGTCGCAGAGCAGTTTGAACAGGAGCGCGTAGCCTTCGCTCGTGCTCGCGGTGAGCACAAGGCGATCGGGATCGATCGCGACGCCGCGGCGCGCGTAGTCGGCGGCGATGGCCACGCGAGCCGACGCGAGGCCGGCGGCGTCCGGTTGATACGTGAGCGCCGCCGGATCCGCGAGGGCGCCGAGCACGTCGTGCGGATACGCCAGACCGACGCGCGTCGGATTGGTTTCTGTCAGATCGAGCAGCGGCGTGCCGGCGGTACGGAGCTCGGCCAGCGCGAGGGCAAACGCGTTGGGCGACAGCTGTGGCGGAAGACGAGACGCGTACAAAGTTATTTCTTGTCGACCACGTACACGCGGGCGCCGCCGGCAGCCAGCGTGAGGCTCCACACGGCGCCGCCTGGCTGATTCAGCATCGACATCGGCGTGCCTTCGATCAGATCGGACCAGAGCGCCGCGGGCACGCCGGCGGGCAGATGCGCGACCGCCTTCACCGATCCCTTCGACGTGTTCGTGGCGATCAGGACCCACGATCGCGAGTCCTGCAGCAGCGCGACGTCGAACGCCGGCGGCGCGGCGCCGTCGACTTTCACCGATCCCGCCGGTTTCAGATCGATGACGAAACGACCGTTGAAACTAAGCTGTCGTGCGACGGCGCGCGCCGGCTCGACCCACGGCCGGATGGCGCCTCCGGTGTCGGCGAGGCCGGTTCCGGTCTGCTGGCCGCCGTCGAATGACAGCACGCGCGCGCCGTGCGCGATGGCGCGCCACGCCAGTCCCGGCACTTGCGCCGGAGTGAGATTCGGAGCCACGATGTCCACGAACTCGCCGGGTTCGAGCGCCGTCGTGTCCGTGAGCGGCGTGGAGGCGCTGCGGACGACGACCGAGAGCCCGACGATATCGGCGAGGCGGTGCAGTTCCGCGGCTCCGGCCGTGGCGGCGATGGGCCAGGTCACGCTGGTGAATCCGGTCGCGCGAATCGCCGCCAGATCATCGGCGCGCGGGGTGCCGGCGGGCGTCCCGCGATACCAGACCGACACCACCGGATCGGTCGCCCGGACCGCGCCAGCGGGCGTCAACACCGACACGGCACAGAGCGCGGACAGCAGGCCTCGCATCGCGTCTCCATATTCTCCCCGATCAGGGCAGCCGCCCGTCCAGAATCCCGAACGGTGGCGGAAACCGTCGGCACGGCTGGCCGGTCGTTTCGTGGTATCGGGCTTGCAGCGAAGGGTCTCGTCATGGCCGCAAATGGAGCTCAGCATGCTCAGTCGTAATCCCCGGATGGCTTCGTCCTTCTGGCTGGCTGTCGCCGCGGCCGCCTGCCTGGCGCTTGCCTCCCCCGCGAGCGCGCAATACTTCGGTCAGAACAAGGTCCAGTACGAGACGTTCGATTTTCACGTGCTGCAGACCGAGCACTTCGACATTCACTACTACCCCGAAGAAGCCGACGCCGCGAAACAGGTCGCGCGCATGGCGGAGCGCTGGTATTCGCGCCTGTCGCTGCTGCTTCAGCACAACCTCAGCGGACGTCAGCCCGTCATCCTCTACGCGAGTCATCCCCACTTCGAGCAGACCAACGTCGTCGAAGGCTTCATCGGTGAAGGCACCGGCGGCGTGACGGAAGGCATCAAACGGCGCGTGACGCTGCCGCTCGCGGCGACGCTCGAAGACACGGATCACGTGCTCGGTCATGAGCTCGTGCACGCGTTCCAGTACGACATGCTCGGCATGGGCACCGAAGGTCTGCCGCTGTGGTTCATCGAGGGCATGGCGGAGTACTTGTCGATTGGTCCGCGCGATGTGCAGACGTCGATGTGGATTCGCGACGCCGCGCTGATGGAGAAGCTGCCGGCGATCAAGGATCTCGACAACCCGAAATACTTCCCGTACCGATTCGGCCAGGCGTTCTGGGCGTACGTCGGCGGACGCTGGGGCGACGCGGCCATCGGTCGCATCCTCCACGCCGCGGCGGATCAGTCGCTGGCGGACGGCGGACGCGGCGCCGGCGGCTACGAGATGCCGATCGAAGCCGTCACGGGACGCAAGATTCCGGATCTCTCGACCGACTGGCAGACGGCGATCCGCAATGATCTCGGCAAGCTCGGCGGCCCGGCGGATCCAAACGCCGGCGTCCTGCAGGTGATCGGCAACACGAAGGCGCACGGCGAGCTCAACATCGGACCGTCGCTCAGTCCCGACGGCACGCGCATCGCATTCCTGTCATCGCGCGAACGCCTGTCGGTCAATCTCTACGTCGCGGACGCCAAGACCGGCAAGGTGACGCAGAAGCTGCTCGAAACCGCGGCCGATCCGCACTTCGACAGCCTGCAGTTCCTCGCGTCGGCCGGCACGTGGGATCCGACCGGACATCAGCTGGCGATCGGCGCCATTCGCAAGGGTCGTCCCGTGCTCGCGATCATCGACGCCGACAAGGGCGGCGTGAAGAACGAGATCGCGTTCCCGGACCTCGGCGAGATCTTCCAGCCCGCCTGGTCGCCCGACGGCAACGCGATCGCGTTCTCAGCGCAGGTCGGCGGCTTCACCGATCTCTACATGCACGATCTGCAGTCGCATCAGACGACGCGGCTGACGCAGGATGAATACGGCGATCTGCAGCCCGCGTGGTCACCTGATGGCAAGTCGCTCGCGTTCGTCACCGACCGATTCGGCGCCGATCTCACCACGCTCGCGTTCAAGAACTACGCGCTCGCGACGATCGACGTCGCGTCGAAGGAGATCAAGGCGATCGCGACGGGCCTGCCGGGCGACGCCATCAACCCGCAGTGGTCGAAGGACGGCAGCGCGCTGTTCTTCATCGGCGATGCGGGCGGACGGCAGAACGTGTGGAAGGTCGATGTCGCATCGAACAAGCCGACGCGGGTAACGGATGAGGCGACGGGCGTCGCCGGCATCACGCCGCTCAGCCCGGGCCTATCGATCTCCGGCAACGGCGACTTCGCGAGCATCAGCGTGTTCCGCGACAGCGGCTACGACATCCACGTGATCAGCACGCAGCAGACGGCTGAAGCGGCCGCGCAGGTCGTCCCGACCGGCGACTCCGCGATGCTGCCGCCCGCCAGCCGTCAAACCAGCGTCGTCGCGCAGCTGCTCGATCAACCAACGCGCGGTCTGCCGGCGGCCACCGCCACCGGCGAAGACACGAAGTACAAACCGCGCATGCAGCTGATGGGCGTCGGCACGCAGGCCGGCGTCGCGACGGGCGGCAACTTCGGCACATACGTCCTCGGCGGCATCGTCCTGTCGTTCAGCGACACGCTCGGCAATCACGTGCTGACGACGGGCTTCGACGTCAACGGCGGCATCAAGGACATCGGCGCGCAGGTCAGCTTCCTGAACCGCGTGCACCGCTGGAACTGGGGTCTGTTCGGCGCGCAGGTGCCGTACCTGAGTGCGTTCGGCAACGAAACCCTCGGCACGGTCAACGGCAACCTGGTCGTCGTCGATCAAGTCGTGAAGCAGCGCGAGACGGACACGGAAACGGGTTTCATGACCGCGTATCCGCTCAGCCGCGCGACGCGCGTCGAGTTCAGCGCCGCTGCTCGCCACATCGGCTTCAGCCAGGAGGTGCAGACCGATACGTTCGACGCGATCACCGGGCAACAGCTGTCGCACACCAAAGACAGCTCGACGCTGGCCAACTCGCTGAACCTCGGCGAAGTGTCGGCGGCGATCGTCCGTGACACGGCGGTGTACGGCGCGACGAGTCCGCTCCGCGGCACGCGGATGCGCGTCGAGGCGGCGCCGACGCTCGGCACCCTCAACATGACGAACTTCACCGCCGACTACCGGCGCTATGTGATGCCGATCACGCCGGTGACGATTGCCGGCCGCGTCGTGCATCTCGCGCGGTACGGATCGGGCGGCGAAGACTCGCGTCTGTTCCCGCTGTTCCTCGGTTATCCGGATCTCGTCCGCGGCTACGACTCGGGATCGTTCCAGGCGGAAGAGTGCGGAGTCCAGAATCTGAACACCGGCACGTGCCCGGTCTTCGATCAGCTCTTCGGCAGCCGCCTGCTCGTCGGCAACCTCGAGGTGCGCGCGCCGCTCGTCGGTCTGTTCACGCACTCGCTCAGCTACGGCGCGGTGCCGATCGAGGTCTTCGGCTTCGCGGACACCGGCGTCGCGTGGACGAGCGCGCAGAAGCCGTCGATCTTCGGCGGGTCGAAGAACTTCGTCACCAGTCTCGGCGGCGGCGCTCGCGTCAACGTCTTCGGTTTCGCGATCGCCGAGCTGAACCTTGTGCGGCCCATCGACCGGCCGACGCGCGGATGGATCTTCCAGTTCAATTTGAGACCGGGATTCTGATCTCCACTTGCAACTCGCAACTCTCAACTAACAACTGCGGCAGCGTCTTCAGTTGTTAGTTGTCAGTTGCAAGTTGTGAGTTGCTATCGCGGCAGTATCCTTCCAAACCACTCAAGGCGGTAGGCCACCGCTTGTGCGACGAACAGGATCGCAAGGATCGTCGTCACCACGCGCAGGCGTGGGAGGGTCCAGCCGTCAACGACAGCCAGTGCGCCGAACGCGGCGAGTGCCGGTGACGCGGCGAGATAGTAGCGAACGTCGATCGGCGTGAGCTGTCCGAGGATCCACAACGCGGCGCACGCGAACAGCCATCCACGCAAACCGCGGCTCAGGGCGTCGTCGAATCGGCGACGACGCCACAGGCCGATCGCGGCCAGCGCGATGAGCGGCACCGTCCAGTACTTTGCGAGATACCCAGGCACCGCGGCGAGACGACGCGACAGTGCGAGCCATCCTGGCACCCACATCGTCTGATGCGCTTCGGCGCGCTGGGCCGGCAGCTCCGTCACCGCTGGCCGGGATGCGTGGAGCAGGTCGCGATACACGTCGCCGAAGTGCGCGTAGTACGCAAAGACGGCAATCGTCGCCGCCGCTGCCAGCAAAGCGATTGTCGCAAGGGCGCGCGGCCAGTGATCGGCGCGGCGACGCATCGCCTCGATCGCCGCGACGGCGACGAGCATCGCGGCAAGCGTGATGAACGTCCCCGTGTGCGACAGGAACGCCGTCACGGCCCACGGCAGCGCGAGCAGCGCGCCGGCCGCGGCGGGCGCGATGAACAGCATCGCCATCGCGATCACCGACATCGAGTGGCCGAAAGCATTCGTCAGGTACGCGATGGCCTGCACCTGAAACTGCGCCGGAATCAGGTGATAGGCGACAACCGTCAGCAGCGCCGCCGATGACGACTGCCATCTGCGCCAGACGACGAGGCCGACGGCGAACGCGGCGATGGCATCCGCGTACGCGGCCACGACGCGCAGGGGATCGCCGGTCTGCCAGAGGAATCCCGGCTCTTTCAGCCAGCCGGCGACGATGTACAGCGCGATCGGATACGGAAAGCTGCCGCCGGGCGCGGCTGACGTGAAGAACCTCACACCGCGGGAGACGAGTTCAAATCGATGCAGGTGAAATCCGGCGTCGCCGACCGGCATCTCCGGATGCAGCCAGAACAACAGGTTGAACCAGAGCATCGCACACGTCACGACGAAGAGCCGGCCGCATATGCGCGCGAGCCCGCTCCCGTGCTGAATCCGGCGCGCGAGGGCGAACACCGCGGCGCCGGCCGACGCGACGATCGCCGCGTTCTGCGCGGCAAGATCCCACGGCGTGAACCCTGCGATCCCAAGCCTGCCGAGCGCAGCGGCGGCAATCGCGCCGCAGAGGATCGCGATGACGACGACCAGCGACGGGAGCTCGACCAGCGAGAACGCGGCGCCGACCAGCGCGCCGGTCATCGCAGCCTCCGACAGCTGGCCGCGCGGCGGCCACCACCAGCCGCGATCGGACGCAATCGTGATCGCGCGGACGAGCACACCACGCGCGTAGTCGCCGTTGTCGGGCTGATAGAGATCGGAGGAGGCGAATTCCAGACGCAGCCCGCTCTGCGCTCGCGGTGGAATCAGAACCGTCCAGCGATCGTCGGTGTTCGTCAACTGACGCTCGCCAAGAACAGCGTCGTCGGCCCGCAGCGTCAGCCGCGGCGGCATCGGTCGATCGCCGGAAATCACGAGCGTCAGCGCCAGCGGGTGCGATCGATCGATGCCGCGCAGCGTGAGCGCCGCGACGGCCGTCGTCGTCCACGCCTGATGGTCGTCGAACGGGCCGAATCCGGCGAAGACGTAGCGGTCGGGACCGCGATCGCCGAAGCGGCCGAGCGTCACACCGGGCAAGATGCCCCAGGCGGCCGAAGTGGCCAGCCAGAACGCCGCCGCACCGACCAGCGCCCAGAGAGCGGCGCGCGCGATCGGCGGTGACGGCCGGGCTACTTCGATATGAACGCTCCCGCGACGGTCTCGAGCTGTTTCAGATGATGCTGGCCGTGGCCGGCCATCGTGACGAGCAGATATTCGACGTCGATCTCGCCGTGCTCGGGATGACGAAAGCGCCGCTGGCGATCGGCCGCCGTCAACGACCGCGCAAACTGCAGATTCATGCGGCGCGTGCCGTCGAACGCCATGAACGCGGTCTGGCCATCCACGCGATCGCCTTCGCGGACCATGATCTCGTCCTGATCGATCGGCTGGACGCTGTAATCAGGCGCGGCGACGCCGCAGCGCAGCCGGACGCCGAGGATCATCTCCCACTGCGCGACGTGGACCATCACTTGTGCAGCGGACCACTTCCCATCCGCCCACGATCGTTTCCACGCGTCGCCGGTCAAACGACGCACGACCTCCTCGTAGCCGCCGAGCGATTCGGCCATGACCTGAACAGCATCGCGATCACCGACGTACTGCGCGTAAGCGGAAGGCATGCCGCGGATCTTAATCCAGGTCCGTCGGGTCCGTCAGGTGCGTCGGGTCCGTCAGGTCCGACGATTGCCGCCCGTCGCCAGACTCACGACCAGTCCGACGATCGTCACGACCACCGCGCCGATCACGTTGAACCAGAGGTACGAGATCGTCTTCGTCGCCGGATGGAACGCGACGGTGAAGACGACGACGAGACCGGCGATGAGGCCGACGAAGGCGCCGTGGCCGTTTGCCGGTTTGAAGGCGAGCGCCAGGATGAACACGCCGAGGATCGATCCATAGAACAGCGACCCGAACGTGTTCACGACCTCGATGAGCGATCCGAGATTCGACGCGTAGATCGCCACGCCGCAGGCGAACAGCCCCCAGAAGGCCGTCGAGATCTTGGACCAGCGCAGATAGCTCGCGTCGGGCGCGGAGGGGCGGAAGTGGCGCTTGTAGAAGTCCATCACCGAAGCTGTCGCGAGCGCGTTCATTTCGCCCGAGCTCGCGGACATCGCCGCCGAGATGATTGCGGCGATCATGATGCCGACCAGCCCGATCGGCATGTAGTTGAGGATGAACGTCGGAAACACGTAGTTGACGTCGCTGTAGGTCTGATCGCCGGAGACGTCCTTGACCAGGGTCGTCGCCCGCGCGCGCACGGACTTCACGTCGGCGTCGGCCTTGATGAACGCGTCCCGCGCGCTCGCCAGCTGATCGGCCGAACCCGAGTCCTGCGCGGTGGCCATCGTCTGCGCGGCGTGCTCGCGCGCAGCCGCGCGTGCGTCGTATTCGTCCTGTAGGGCGCGGTACTCCGCGGCGCGCGGGCTGCTCTGCACCTGCGGGTCGTAGACGCGGTTGAACAGCATCGGCGCCGGGTGAAAGAGAAAGAACGCGAACACCAGCACGCCGGTGAGCAGGATCATCGCCTGCAGCGGAATCTTCACGAAGCCGCTGAGCAGCAGCGAGCTGCGGCTTTGCGTCACCGACTTCGCCGTGAGGTACCGCTGCACCTGGCTCTGATCGCAGCCGAAGTAGGACAGCGACAGGAACAGTCCGCCGATGAGGCCCGACCAGATCGTGTACTTCTCGCGAATGTCGAAGCGGAGATCGATCGCCTTCAGCCGCCCGACCGCGCCGGCGATGTGCAGCGCGTCGCCGGCCGACACGCCATGCGGCAGGCCGAGGATCAGGATTACCACCGCGGCCGTCATCGCGCCGAGGACGACCGACATCTGCTTGACGTCGGTCCACGTCACTGCCTGCACACCGCCGAACATCGTGTACACGATCGTCGGCACGCCAATCGCCAGAATCGTGATGACGATGTTCCAGCCCAGCACGATCGACAGAATGATCGCCGGCGCCGCGATGATGACGCCGCATGACAGCCCGCGCTGCGCGAGAAAGATCGCCGCCGCCAGCGTCCGCGTCTTCACATCGAATCGCCGCTCGAGGTACTCGTACGCCGTGTAGACGCCCGAGCGGTAGAAGAACGGCACCAGCGTCAACGACAGGATCACCATCGCAATCGGCAGGCCGAAGTAGAACTGCACGAAGCGGATGCCGTCCGCGTAGCCCTGCCCCGTCGTGCCGACGAGCGTGATGGCGCTGAGCTGCGTCGCCATCACTGAGATTCCCGCGGCCCACCACGGCATGCTGCGATTCGCGCGGAAGTAGCCCTCGACTTCTTTGGCGCGCTGGCTCACGCGCAGACCGCTGCTCACGATCCACACGAGATAGACGACGACGATGGTCCAGTCGATCCAGGACATGTCAGGAGAAGTGCTGGCTGAGCCACGCCAGCGCAAGAATGACGACGGCCTCGATGGCAAGCACGAGGACGTACGTCCGCGTCAGATCGCGTTCCATGTCGGGCATGGGCGGCAGTATAGAATCACCGCTGTCCGATGCGCATCTTTTCGACCGACCACAAAGTCGTCGGACTGCAATACGCGCTCACCAGCCTCTGCTTCCTCTTAGGCGCTTTCCTGCTGATCCTGCTCGTCAGGTGGCAGCTGGCGTTTCCGTTCAAGGAGATCCCGCTCGTCGGCCGCTTCCTCGGTGAAGCAAACGCACCCGGCGGCATCATGCTGCCGGAGTTCTACACGCAGCTGAGCGCGATGCACGGCACGATGATGGTGTTCCTCGCCGTCGTGCCGCTCGCCGTCGGTGCGTTCGGCAACTACCTCGTGCCGCTGATGATCGGCGCGCCGGACATGGCCTTCCCGCGCCTGAACGCGCTGAGTTACTGGTTGTATCTCGCCGGCGGTCTCATCATCGTCTCGGGCTTCTTTCTGCCGGGCGGCGCCGCGAATTCCGGATGGACGTCGTACCCGCCGCTCGCCGACATCGCCACCACCGGGCAGACCGTCTGGCTCATCGGCATGGCGATTCTGATCTTCTCGTCGCTGCTCGGCTCCATCAACATCATCGCCACGATCCTGCAGCTGCGCGCGCCGGGATTGACGATGATGCGCCTGCCATTTTTCGTGTGGGCGCAGCTCGTGACGTCGTTCCTGCTGCTGCTCGCGTTTCCGCCGCTGCAGGCCGCCGCGATCATGCAGCTGATGGACCGCGTCGCCGCGACCAGCTTCTTTCTGCCGAGCGGCCTCGTGTTCTCGGGCGCGGCCGCGACGGCGACCGGCGGCGGCAGCCCGATTCTCTGGCAGCACTTGTTCTGGTTTCTCGCGCACCCCGAGGTCTACGTTTTGATCCTGCCCGCGCTCGGCATCGTCGCCGAAGTGATCGCCAACTCGACGCGCAAGCCGCTCTGGGGCTACCGCGCGATGGTCGGCGCCGCCCTGTTCATGGCGTTCATGTCCTTCCTCGTCTGGGCGCACCACATGTTTCTCACGGGCATGGGGCCGACCATGAGCGCGTTCTTTCAGGTGACGACGATGATCATCTCGGTGCCGTCGGTCGTCATCGTCTCGGCACTGCTGCTCTCGCTGTACGGCGGATCGATCCGCTACACCGTGCCGGCGATGTTCGCGATCGCATTCCTGCCGATGTTCGGCATCGGCGGCTTGACCGGACTGCCTCTCGGCCTGGCCGCCTCCGACATCCGCCTGCACGACACGTACTACGTGATCGGCCATTTCCACTACGTTGTCGCGCCGGGCACGCTGTTCGCGCTGTTCGCGGGCATCTATTACTGGTTCCCGAAAGTCACGGGCCGCGAGATGAACGCAGCGCTTGGCAAGCTGCATTTCTGGGGATCGCTCATCGGCATGAACGGAATTTTCCTGCCGATGTTCATCCAGGGTCTCGCGGGCGTGAATCGCCGCTTGTACGACGGCGGCCGCTCGTACACGTTCATGTCGGACGTGATGCATCTCTACACGTGGCAGTGGTGGTTCGCCGTGCTGCTCGGCGTCACGCAGCTGTTCTTCATGGCGAACCTCGCGTGGAGTCTCGCGCGCGGACGACGCACCAGCAGCAACCCGTGGGAATCGACGACGCTCGAGTGGGCGACGACGTCGCCGCCGCCGCATGACAACTTCGCGGTCACGCCGACGGTGCAGCGCGGACCGTACGACTACAGTCTGCCGGGCGCGGCCGCGGACTTCGTGTCGCAGGGACAGTGATGCACATCCCGTACACGACCGAGCGCCGCGCCGACACCCGCGTCTCGAACGTGACGATGGGCATCTGGCTGTTCATCGCGTCAGAGGTGATGCTCTTCGGCGCGCTGTTTTCGTCCTATGCGCTGCTCAGGACGTCGGCGCCGTCATGGCCCGCCGGCCGCGCGATGCTGAGCCTGCCGTTCGGCGCTTCGAACACGATCCTGCTGCTGATGTCGACGACGTTCGCGTGGCGTGCGCGCACCGCGGGCACCACCTGGCGGCGATCGCTGACGCTGAGCACGATCCTGGCGGCGCTGTTTCTGACGATCAAGAGCGTCGAGTGGGCGCATGAGCTGAGCCGTGGGTACTTGCCGCGCGTGAACACATTTCTCGCGTTGTACTTCACGCTGACCGGACTCCACGCGCTGCATGTGATCGCCGGCATCATCGCGAACGTGTGGGCGATCACCGGGCTCCCGCGCGTGGGCCCGGAGATGAGCGCGGGCCGCGTGTACGCGTTGTCGGTGTACTGGGCGTTCGTCGACGTCGTCTGGTTCCTGATCTTCGCGCTGATGTATCTGTTCTGATGATGCGCCGCGTTCTTGCTGTCGTCGTTGGCTGGCTCGCGTGGTCGTCGAGCGCGCTCGCGTGCCCGATCTGCTACCAGGCGATCGATCCGTCGACGGCGTCCGGCGTACGCGCGGCGGTCGGCGTGCTCGTGACCGTCGTCTCCGGCGTGCTCGTCGGCGTTGCGGTGTGGCTGCGGCGCACGGGCCTTTTGTCTGCGGATCCGCCATCGTCATGAGCGCCCACGCCGCCGACATCGACTTCGTCCTGTGGCTCGTGCACGTGCTGATGATCGTGCTCTTTGTCGGCTGGGGGACGTACCTCGCGTTCGTGCTCGTGCGGTTCCGGCGCGGCCGACAGCCGCGCGCGAATCCGGCGGGCGCGCGAGGCCGCGTGGCGCTCGGCGTCGAGATCGGCGTCGTCGCCGCGGAAGTGATCCTGCTCGTCGTGTTCGCGCTGCCAATCTGGTTCAAGCAGACGTCGGCGCAGCCGACGGATCCGTCAGCCGTGACCGTGCGCGTCGTCGCAGAGCAATTCGCGTGGAACGTGCACTATCCGGGCGCGGACGGACGATTCGGCACGACGTCCCTGTCGCTGATTTCACCGACGAATCCCATCGGCCTCGATCGCACCTCGCCCGGCGGACGCGACGACCTCGTCATGATCGGCGAGCTGCACGTGCCGGTGAACCGTCAGGTCATCGTCCAGCTCTCGAGCAAGGACGTCATCCACAGCTTCGGCGTGCCCGCGATGCGCGTGAAGCAGGATGTCATTCCGGGCCTCTTCACGCCCGTCTGGTTCACGCCAATCACCACGGGCGAGTTCGAAATCGCGTGCTCGCAGCTGTGCGGCCTCGGGCACTACCGCATGCGCGGCGTGATCAAGGTCGAGAGCGACGCGTCGTATCGGAAGTTCCTGACCGACGAAGCCGCCGCCGAAGGCATCAAGTAGTCGTTCGTCTTCTCGAGCGGGCCGCCGGCATTCGCCCACGCGTCAATGCCGCCGACGAGCGCCGCGACGGGGACGACGCCACGCGCGGCCAGACGCGCCGCCGCGTCCGCGCTCGCGTGCTCGGCTGGACACGCGCAGTACGTCACGACCAGGCGCTTGCGGGCGGCCTGACGAATCGCGGTCACATGGTCGCCGATGACCGCGAGCGGCACCGAGAGCGCGCCCGGGATGTGGCCGCGCCGAAACGCCGCTTCGCTGCGCACGTCGACGGTCAGCACCAGTCGAGCGCCCTGCTCCCGAAGGAAATCGGCGACCGAGATCCGATCGACGGCCGCGACGGCCGATCGTGACTGCGCCCACCGCGCGCAGATGAGGCTGAGGAAGACGATGACGACGAGCGCGAGCGCGTTGGCGGCGAGTTTCACGACAGGGACTCCTTTCTACATACACTGATGCGATGGCGACGCACGTCGTCCTCGCTCGAGAGCCGCGACGGGCGTCAGCAGTCGTCGCGGTCGATCGATCCGCGGAGGCCATCGCAGGCCATCTCGAGGACGCGGCGCACTTTCCCGGCGGACACGCGGACGGCATCGCGCGGCCGCGCAGCGAAGCCGAAGTCGCCTTCCTGCTGCAGTTGGCCGATCGGGTGCTCCCAATCGGCGCGCAGTCGTCGGTGACAGGCGGCGCGACGCCGGACGGCGGCCTGCTGCTCTCGACCGATCGGCTCACCACAATTCAGGATTCGGGCCAGGACCGAATCCGAGCCGGTGCAGGGATCTCGCTGGATGCGTTGCAGAAAGTGCTACGCGAGCGGCGCGCGTGGTACGCACCGGTTCCCACGTTCACCGGCGCCTTCGTCGGCGGGGTCGTGGCGACCAACGCCGCCGGGGCAGCCACATTCAAGTACGGGACGACGCGGGCCTGGGTCGAAGGGCTGACGGTGGTCCTCGCCTGCGGGCATGTGCTCGATCTCATCCGCGGTGAGGTGCGCGCGAACGGTCGCGTGTTCGACGTCGTTTGCCCCTGCGGCACACGCCGCGTGACGGTCGGGGCGTATCGAATGCCCGAGGTGCCGAAGTGTTCGGCCGGCTACTTCGCGGCCCCCGACATGGACCTGGTCGATCTGTTCGTAGGATCCGAGGGCACGCTCGGCATCGTTCTGGACGCAACGCTGCGTGTGGCGTCGCTGCCCGACGCGACACTGCTCGCTGCCGTGCCTGCGCCGTCAGACGACGTCGCTTTGGCGCTCGTGGCGGAGCTGCGACGTGACTCGCAGCGCACCTGGCGCGACCGTGACGCGTGCGGCATTGACGTCGCCGCGATCGAATACCTCGATCGCCGATGTCTCGAGCTGGTACGCGAGGACGGCGCCGACCGCAAGAACGGCGTCGCGATTGGCGACACCGCGCGTGCGCTGCTGCTGGTCCAGCTCGAGCTGCCGCCGCCGAAGTCGCGCGTCCTGGGGTTCGACAGCGTCGCCGACGCGATCGCCGCTGGTTCGGACAATCCGCTGGCGCGCTTTTGTCGTCTGCTCGAGCGGCACGGCGTGTTCGACGACACGCAGCTGGCGATGCCGGGCGACGAACGGCGCGTCAAGCAGTTGCTCGCGCTGCGCGAGGCGGCGCCGACGGGCGTCAACCGGCGCGTGGGCGATGCGAAACGGGACGTCGACGCGCGCATCGAGAAGACGGCCGCCGACATGATCGTGCCGTTCGAGCATCTCGGCACGATGCTCGCGGCGTACCGCGCCGGATACGAATCGCGCGGTCTCGACTACGCCATCTGGGGCCACGTGTCCGACGGCAATGTGCACCCCAACGTGATCCCGCGCTCGTACGCCGACATCGCCGCCGGCAAGGACGCGATTCTGGACTTCGGCCGTCGCGTGGCGGAGCTCGGCGGCTGTCCGCTCGCCGAGCACGGCGTCGGCCGCAGCCCGCTCAAGCAGACGCTGCTCCGCCAGCTGTACGGCGACGCGGCGATCGCAGAAATGCAAGCGATCAAGCAGGTGCTCGATCCGGACGGCAAACTCGCGCCGGGCGTGATCATCGGCAACTCGCAACTGACAACGCACACCTGACACCTTGGACCATGAAAGTCGTGAAAGTCATGAAATTGGTTTTCATGGCTTTCATGTGTTTCATGGTGAGTTTCCTGAACGCTGCTCGCCTCGCCGCCGGCTGATAAAGTACTGAAATGCTGCCGCTTCTCAAACAGCTGCTGACACTCGGCAACGGCACCGGCGACGACGTCATGAGCGACGCGACGCGTGCGCTGACGCCGAAGACGGCTGGCGCCTCGGTGACGCATTCGATCTGTCCGTACTGCGCGGTTGGGTGCGGCCAGCTGATCCATCACCGCAACGGCCGCGTCATCGCGGTCGAAGGCGATCCGGGGTCGCCGATCTCCGAAGGGCACCTGTGTCCGAAAGGCGCGGCGACGTTCGAGCTGCTGACGCACGCCGCACGCGAGACGCGCGTGAAGTATCGCCCGCCGTTCGCGCGCGAGTGGCAGTCGCTCGATCTCGACACCGCGATGGACATGATCGCGGATCGCGTGTGGGAATCGCGGCAGCGCAGCTTCACGGAATCGCGCGACGGCATGCCGCTCATGCAGTGCGCGACCATCGGGCACCTTGGCGGCGCCACGCTCGACAACGAAGAGAACTACCTCATCAAGAAGCTGTTCGCCGGAGGTCTGGGGCTGGTCGCAATCAGCAACCAGGCGCGGATATGACACAGCTCCACGGTGCCCGGTCTGGGCACCTCGTTCGGGCGCGGCGGCGCGACGACAGCGCAGCAGGACCTCGTCAACGCCGACGCCATTCTGATTGTCGGCTCGTCGATGGCCGAAGCGCACCCCGTTGGCTTCCGCTGGGTCGTGAAAGCGCGCGAGCGCGGCGCGCTCGTCATTCACGTCGATCCGCGCTTCAGCCGCACGTCGTCGCTCGCGGATCTCTGGGTGCCGATCCGCGCGGGGTCGGACATTGTTTTCTTCGGCGGGCTGATCCATTTCGTGCTGACACACGACCGCCTCTTCCGCGACTACGTCGTCGCGTACACGAATGCGCCGATCCTCACGCGCGAAGATTACAAAGGCCCGGAAGATCTCGACGGGCTGTTCTCCGGTTGGGATCCTGAGACGCGCGCGTACCGGACGGACTCGTGGCAATACGAAGTCGATCGCGACGGCCGGCCGGTGCGCGACGACTCGCTGCTGCATCCGCGCACGATCTATCAGCAGCTCGTTCGTCACTTCGCGCGCTACACGCCGGAGATGGTCGAGGCGGTGTGCGGCCTCCCGCGCGATCGGTTTCTCGAGATCGCCGATCGCTACACCCGCTGCTCGGGCCCCGAGCGCACGGCGGCGATCTGTTACGCGGTCGGGCTGACCCAGCATTCGGTCGGCGTTCAGATCATTCGATCCGCGGCGATTCTGCAGCTGCTTCTCGGCAATATCGGCCGGCCCGGCGGCGGCATCCTCGCGCTGCGCGGGCACGCGTCGATCCAGGGCTCGACCGACATCCCGACGCTCTACGACCTGCTGCCCGGCTATCTGCCGATGCCCGCGTTCGGCGCGGACGCGTCGACGCTGTCCGGATACATCGCCCGCAACCGCACGCCGACCGGCTGGCTGTCGAATTTCGACAAGTACATCGTCAGCCTGCTGAAGGCGTGGTACGGCGACGCAGCGCAGCGCGAGAACGACTTCGGCTTCGGATGGCTGCCGCGTATTTCGGGCGATCACTCGCATCAAGGCTACTGGCTCGACATGGCCGACGGGCGCATGGAAGGGCTGTTCGTCATGGGCCAGAATCCGGCGGTCGGCGCGCCGAATGCATCGCTCGAGCGCAAGGCGCTCGCGAATCTGAGCTGGCTCGTCGTTCGCGACATGGTGGAAGTCGAAACCGCATCGTTCTGGAAAGACTCGCCCGAAGTCCGAACGCGTCAGCTCACGACGGAGCGCATCGGCACCGAAGTGTTCTTTCTTCCCGCCGCGAGCCACGCGGAAAAAAACGGTTGCTTCACCAACACGCAGCGTCTGCTGCAATGGCACGAGAAGGCGATTGATCCGGCCGGCGATTGCCGCAGCGAAGCGTGGTTCGTCTATCACCTGGGACGACGGCTGAAGCAGAAGGCGCTGAACGATTCCCTTCCCGCCAACGACGGACTTCGCGCGCTGACGTGGCAGTACCCGCTCGAAGCGCCGCATGACGAGCCCGACATGGAAGCCGTGCTCGCCGAAATCAACGGCGCGCGCGTCGACAACAGCACGCCGGTCGCCGGTTTCACCGAGCTTGCCGCAGACGGATCGACGGCGTGCGGCTGCTGGATCTATTCAGGCGTCTATCCGGCGCGCGGTCGCAATCGCGCGAAGGACCGCGATCCGCGCGGGCTGTACGGTCACGGCTGGGGTTATGCGTGGCCTTCCGATCGACGCATCCTTTATAACCGCGCATCCGCCGCGCCCGATGGCCAGCCCTGGAGCGAGCGCAAGAAACTCGTCTGGTGGGACTCCTCTGCGCGCAGCTGGGCCGGCATCGACACGCCGGACATTCCAAAGACGTCGACGCCAGGAAACGATGACGGGCCGTTCATCATGCACGCCGATGGACTCGGCTGGTTGTGGGTCCCGACCGGACTCAAGGACGGACCGCTGCCGGCGCACTACGAGCCGCTCGAATCGCCGGCGGAGAACATCGTGTACCGTCAGCAGACGAATCCCGTCGCCGAACGGCGCGAACGCCCGGACAATCAGTGGGCGGACTCGCCGGACCGCGACTTTCCGCATGTGATGACGACATTCCGGCTTACCGAACATCACACCGCCGGCGGCATGTCGCGGACGCTGTCGCATCTCGCGGAGCTGCAGCCGGCGCTCTTCTGCGAACTCTCGCCGGAGCTGGCGGCCGAGATTGGCGTCGTCAACGGCGATGACGTGCGCGTCGTCAGTCCACGTGCCAGCATCACGGCGCGCGCGCTGGTCACGACGCGGATCCGGCCGCTGACGATTCAGGGGCGCACCGTGCATCAGGTCGCGCTGCCGTTTCACTTCGGGCAGCGCGGTCTCGTGACCGGCGATTCGACGAATGATCTGATCGCGATGTCGGAAGAGCCGAACGTGCGGATCATGGAGTCGAAGGCGCTGCTCTGCCGCGTGGAGAAGGCGGCGCGATGAGCACGACGGGGTTCTTCACCGACTCGACGCTGTGCATCGGCTGCAAGGCGTGCGAGGTCGCATGCAAGGAATGGAACGGCGTGCCGAGCGACGGCTTCGAGTGGACGGGCCAGTCGTACGACAACACCGTCGCGCTGGGCCACTCGACGTGGCGGCACGTGAAATTCCTCGAGCGCGATCGTGAGGGCACGCCGGCGTGGGAATTCTCGTCAGACGTCTGCAAACACTGCGAGCACGCGGGCTGTCTCGAGGCGTGTCCCACCGGCGCCATCGTCCGCACGGAATTCGGCGGCGTGTTCGTGCAGCCGGACATCTGCAACGGCTGCGGCTACTGCGTCGTCACGTGTCCCTTCGGCGTCATCGATCGCCGGCCGACCGATGGCCGCGCGTTCAAGTGCACGTTCTGCTACGACCGGCAGAAGGCGGGACTCGAGCCGGCGTGCGCGAAGGCGTGCCCGACCGAATCGATTCAGTTCGGCGATCTCGCCGAGCTGCGTCAGCGCGCGGACGCGCGGCTCGAGACGCTGCGCGCGCGCGGCGTCACCGACGCGGTCGTCTACGATCCGCGCCAGACGACGGTCGGCGGCACGCACGCGATTTTCTTGGTGCGCGGCCGTCCTGCTGACTTCGGTCTGCCGATCGATCCCCAGGTGCCGACGGCGCTCCTCGGCCGCGCGTGGCGATCGGCCGCGCTGGCCGCTGTTTTGATCGCCTCCGCTGTCTGGTTCGCGTTTTGAGGGGGACGGGGGTGTTTTCCACAGGCGGGGACAGGCCTCAGCCGGGAGGGGTGTCCCCGCCTGTGGAAAACAGGTACGTCCCCCTGAAGCCGGCGGTCTGGACGTGGGAAGTGCCGGCGTATTTTTTCGCCGGCGGGACCGCAGGTGCGGCGGCAGTGCTCGCGGGACTTGGGCGGCTGGCCGGCGCAGACGCGGCGCTGGTGCGCGACGCGCGGTGGATTGCCGCCGCCGGCGCCGCTGTGTCGCCGTTCCTGCTGATTGCGGATCTCGGGCGGCCCGCCCGGTTCCTCAACATGCTGCGCGTCTTCAAGTGGCAGAGCCCGATGTCGATCGGCGCCTGGTCGCTCGTCGCCTTTTCGGTCGCCGTGTTCACGACCATCGACATTTCCCTGCTGGACCTGGCATCGATCTCGCCGATCTTCGCCATACTCGAGACGATCGCGGAGATCGCGTCGATCGTCCTCGGCCTCGTGCTGGCGACCTACACCGGCGTCCTGATCGGCGCGACAGTGATTCCAGGCTGGTCGCGGCACGCGTCCGCGCTGCCGATCCTGTTCGGCGCGACCGCGCTCGGGTCAGCCGCGTCAGCGCTCGAGCTGCTGGGGCATCGCGACGCGGCGCTGAACGCGATGGCCATCGCGGCCGCCACAGTGGATACCGTGGCGACGCTGGCGATCGGCGCCGCCGACAGGCGCGCGCGCGTCCCGGCCCATCCGACGTTCGCCGCGCTCGCCGGTGAGACACTGGCCGGACCAGTCCCGCTCGTCATTCGTCTGATTTCTCGAGCCGTGACCGGATCGCCGGCCTGGGGGTTGCGCCTGAGCGCTGCGTCCTGCACGATCATCGGTGCCATCGCCTCCCGCATCGGCTGGTGGCAGATCGGCCGCGCGGCCGGGCGCAGGTCCTGAATATCGGAGGCACGCACGATGTGCTCGCGTTCGCTTGTTGCCGCTGTCGTGATCGGCGTCGCGCTCGTCGTCGCGTCACCGCGCGCCGCCGTCCAGAAGCCTCCGGATCTCTCGCCGAAAGCGCTCGTCGCCGCCGCCGGCAAGTACGTCACGGAATACGCCGCAAAGCTGGCCTTCGTCCTCGCGGAAGAAACGTATCTGCAGGAAACGTACGACTCGCACGACCATCGCAGCGGCAGCCGCCGGATGAAGGGCGACGTGTTCCTCACCTACCTGCAGGCCGATCGCGAGTGGATCGCGGTGCACGACGTCGCGGAAGTCGATGGGCAGCCCGTTACGGATCGTGAAGGGCTGCAGTCGCTGCTGGCCCAGGGATCGATGCAATCGGTGGTGAAGAAGGTTGCCGACCGCAACGCACGCTTCAACATCGGCAGCATCGGCCGCAACTTCAACGAGCCGACGCTCGCGCTCATGGTCGTCGAGCCGAAGCGCGCGTCGAACTTCTCGTTCAGCCGCGAGAAGGTGGACCTCGTCGGCGGCCAGACGCTGGTCACGCTGTCGTTCAAGGAAAACGATCGGCCGACGCTGGTGGGGACCTCGTCAGGGGCGCCGGTGTTTTCGCGCGGTGATCTCGTCGTCGAAGCGGACACCGGTCGCGTGCGCCGGACTCGGATCGCGTTCAAGTACTCGTCGATCGATGCGGAGCTCACGACCGAGTACGCGCCCGAGCCGAAGATCGATCTCTGGGTGCCGCTGACGTTCACCGAGCACTACGAAGGACAGCCGGCCGGCCTCAAGGAAATCATCATCTGCTCGGCGCGCTACACGAACTACCGGCGCTTCGAGGTGCTGGGCAGAATCAAATGATTTGGAGAGATCTCCAGATTTACCGGACTTTCGTACTGAGCCATGCGTCCCTGAACGTCTTCTGCGCCGGCGTCAGCGTGCCGCCGGCGCTTTCGATCGGCTGCACGGAGATCGACGGATCCGCTTTCAGTGTCGCGGTCGCCGTGACGGTGGTGCCGTCGCGGCGGCGCACGCCGAGTACGACCTTGTCGCCTGGCTTCTGCTGCGTGATCGCCTGCCACGCCGCCATCGTCGCGCGCGCGCCGTCGATCGTCGTGATGGTGTCGCCCTCGTCAACGCCCGCGTCGTAGAGCGGTGTGTTGAACGCCACCGGTGTGCCGCGACCGCCGCGCCCGCCGCCGACGACGAGGCCGCCGCTGGACTCCTGGACGGCGCTCGTTGAAATGAACGCGCGGCCCGGCGCCGCGGGTTTCATGACGTAGCCCGCGAGCCCGAGGAGGTGCGTATAGTCGACGACGTCGCGGCCTTCGACGTACTTGTCGAAGAAGTCGTCGGCAAACTTGCGATTATTCGTCAGCTCCGCGAGCAGATCGCGGAGATCTTTCAGCGTGTACGGCTTGCCGACGAGCCCGGGCGCGGGACCGCCGGGCTTGCCGTGACGCAGCCACAGCAGGCGCATGTAGTCGTCGAGCGTGAGCCTGCCCGCCGACAACTCACGCAACGACAGATCGAGTCCGAACGCGACGGCGGCGCCGTAGGTGTAATAGGAAATGAACGATCGATTGCGATCGGGCAGATCGATTGAGGTCGCGGCGTCGCTGAACGGCGCGTACTCGCTCATCTGCACGACGGAGCGCACCGTGCGACCGGATCCATTGATCACCTGAATGACGTTGTCGGTGCCGGGCGGCGCGTTGGCCAGTCGATCGAGGCCCGCACGCTCGAGCAGCAGTGGTCCGTAGTACTGCGTGAATCCTTCGGCGAGCCAGAGGCAGCACGTGATGTTCTCGCGCGTGAAGTCGAACGGCTCGAGCCCCGCGGGCCGGATGCGCTCCACGTTCCAGTTGTGGAAGAACTCGTGCGCGATCGTGTCGAGCCACTCCTCGCGCGCCTGCGCGCTGCGCACCGACAATCCGGGGTTGGAAATCGACGTGCTGTTCCGGTGCTCCATGCCGTCGCCGCCGCCCCAGGGCGCGTAGTCGAGCAGGAACGTGTAGTTGCCCGGCTCGTACTTCGGGAACTCGCCGAAGACCGCCATCTCCTCGCGCACGAGGCGCTGCACGAGCGTCGCAAGCGCGTCCACGTCGGCCTGCGTCCCGTCGCCGTGCATCGCGATCCGGAAGTTCGCCGGCGTGCCGTCGGTGTTCGGGACGGTGAAGGTGCTGATGACGAGATTCGCCAGCTCCGTCGGGCTGTCCATGAAGTACTGCAGATTCGGCGCCGTGAACGTCCACGGATCCGTCGTCGTGAACAGCTGCGTGCCGGCCTTCCAGTTCGATCCGTTCGGCGGCGCGAACGTGATGCGAATCGGCTGCATGTCGCGGCCGACGACCCACATGAACGCGGCGGGCATGTTCAAGTGGGCGTGCGTCGTGTCCACTCCGAAATATGTGCCGTCGGCGGTGTCGCCGAAGATGCGATACACGACGCGGACGGTGCCGTCGTGTCCGGCGACGTCCCATTCGTCGACGTTCGGCCGCGTGATGGCGGTGAGCGCCTTCCCGGCGCCGTTGAACGCCTCGAACGAGAACACGTTCTTCGCGAATTCGTGGACGGCGTAGCGGCCCGGCGACGACCGGCTCATCCGCACCTGGAGCGGCGTCGCGCCGAGGCCCGCGGCCGTCAGCTCGACGCGCATGACGTGGTGCGCCGCTTCTTCGAACGACACCCTGTACGTGATCGGCGTTTGAGCGCCCGTCTGCGCCGCGGCCGCGCGGGCGATCAGCAGCAGCGACGCGGCAACAGTCAATCGCACTCTGGCCAGCCTCATGATCGTGTCACCAGTCTCCACAGCGTCTTGGCCGAGAACACATGGCTCGGCAGACTGCGTTCCGTGATGATTCCCGTCAGGCGATCGTGCACCCACTGGCTCTGGTTCGCACGCTTGAAGACGTAGTCGGCCACCAGCGGGACGCCAATCCACCGTTCGGCGGTTTGATACGCGTGGAATCGGGCGCCGTACCGCCGGACCATTTCCTCGGCGTAGCGTGGTCCCACGGTCGCGAGTGACGAACGCGCGCCAATGGCGAGCTCGGCCGCGAGCAGGCCGCTCTCCATCGCTTTGCCGATGCCTTCACCGGTCACCGCGTAGGTCGTGCCTGCGGCTTCGCCGATGATCGCGAGCCCCTTGCGTCCGAGCTTCGCGCCCTGGAGGCTCGTGCGAAGCGGCGCCCCGCGATATTTTTCGTTCGTCTCGAGCGGGCCCAGCAGGCTGCCAAGCCGTCCCTTCCCCGCCATCAGATCATCGAGCCGCGTGCGGAGGTTCACATCTTTCGCGCCCAGCCGATTGCCCGAGATCGCGCCGACGCCGACGTTCATCAGTCCGCCCGGCGCGGGGAATGCCCACGCGTAGCCGGGCAGCAGATCTCTTTCGAGCGAGATCATCAATTCGGTCAGCGGGCGGCCATCACGGCGCTTCGCGTACGTACGCACGGCGAGGCCCGACGCGTCGCTGCGCGCGCGCGGATCGAATCGCTTGAGCACCGCCGCGGCCGCGCCGGTCGCGAGCAGCGTCAGGGGCGCGCGAATCGCGACCTCCTCGCCTTTCGCCGTGCGGCCGGTCACGCTTTCCAGCTTTCCAGCACAGTGGGATCCGAAGCTTGGAATTCACGTGACTTGAAGTCGCGGC
>JADMIO011184646.1_pt1 | contig 27832 bp, 22 predicted proteins | sample 8958161 | NCBI WGS metagenome assembly JADMIO01 (sample SAMN16585339, study PRJNA669376) | soil metagenome | isolation source: Crop rotation soil | place: USA: Cullars Rotation, Alabama | collected 2011
AAAATCAACTGATCAACTCCGTTCCCTTATTTAGGATTGACAAAAATCAACTGATTAACATCGTTCCCTTATTTAGGATTGACAAAAATCAACTGATCAACACTGTTCCCTTATTTGGAATTGACAAAAATCAACTGATCAACTCCGTTCCCTTATTTAGGATTGACAAAAATCAACTGATCGGAAAGGAATCCTTATTAGGTTTCGATAAAAATGAACTCATCAGAAAGGGAAGACAAGAAATCTCTCTAATAAATTTCAGACATAAAAAAGCCGGAGGTATTCTCCGGCTTTTTTTATGTTCTCTGGCGATGGGGCTTATCGATGATAGTGTCTGTTAGGAAAAGCAATAAAATTGTTAGATGGATGTTGTCAAAGATCAGTAGAATTACGAACCTGCACAACGTGAAAAATACCATTTTGGGATGGTATTTTTCACGTGTTATTAACCCATATTAAATACATGTAAACGTACTTGCATTTTCTAAAAACAAACGACATCTTTATGGTTCATAAAATTCATTACCAATGAGTCTCAACACCCCCCAAAACATTTTCTCAAATGATGGCCTTACTGAAAGTGCAAGTCTTGAAACATTGAGCTCGGAGAACATTGCCTCTGTTGCCCTTACTCAAAATGCATTTAACAATGCACGACAAGCATTTGCAAACCGTTATTTTTTAGCAAACGGGAGTACAGCATTTACCAGCCAGTTTGGAGTTTTATGGAATGCATTTAATGCTGCTGTAAATGATATCATCACTAGTCTTGGAGTTTCTCAGGATCAAGTCCTGCTTTCCTTTTATCATAGGTATGACACTCGCACAAATAATTGGTTTTTAACAATGGGTGGAGTAATTCGCTCTGAAAACCCTGTTGGAGAAATTGACGGCAATCTGGTTTACGATATGACACCCGGCACTTTAAGGTTTGACTTAAAATCTGACAGTGTTACCCCTTCCCTTTTTACAGCTGATGCAGATCGGGAATATTTTGACAACTTCTATTACAGAAATGATATGGGCGAATACATTCCATTATCGTCTGATCTATACCATACCCAGTTTGTCACCTGCGTACAATTCCCATGGGAGGCTGAGGTTAAGCAACTTCTTACTGATAACCATGCCGACCCTAATCTGCAAAAAGTAGGAATCGTCTTTTCATCCTGCTCTTTTGACTATCCACAGCCTAGTGAATATGCTAATATCCAATGGCCACATACCATTTGCCTCTGTCTGCAAATAGATAGCAACATTTGTTTGGATAATACTGAATACACAGGTGAAAAATTCAGAATGAAGGCAGAAGATTTTGCTAATTTATGTCCACCAAGCTGCAACAAATTTGTGCTCTCATCTGATTTGTAGAATCTGACAAATAAGCACCTCAAATGAGCCTAATTAATGTACTATCTATATCCCTGCCTCTGTTTGTATGCTTAATTGGAAGCTACAGGTACAGACATCTATCTGCAGTACAAAAGATATTTTTATTCCAGGCTCTCATAGCTTTATTTACAGAAGCCACTGGCATAGCTCTAACAAAAAATAACCTGAGCAATACATTCATTTACAACATCTATATACTATTTGACGTTTCTCTTCTCCTTTGGGCTGCAATTAAAATGGCAAGCCCTAGGGAGACGAGTTTCTTATTTGTTGCCATGTTATTATTCATTGGAGTGTGGATTAGCACAATCTGTAATGCTGGATTAACGATTTTCTCGAACTGGTCGTTCCTATTTGGTTCCATTTTATTGATAACCTCATACTTGTATTTAATCATCAAAAAATGGCAACAAACAGATTCATCATTATTTTCTGACAAACATTTTTGGATTCAGGCAGGAACCGCAATTTATTTCGGAGTCAATATTCCTTATTTCTGCCTTATCAATTATTTAAACAAACACTACGTCGACCTTTCACTTATGTTGTTCTCAATAAACATCATTCTATTATTTATCCAGTACATTTTTACTTTTGTTAGCTTTTATAAAAGCACACCGAAACATTCAGATGTAAAGATTATTATTTAGCTGTCGCATGATGATTTGTTATTTTCGCCGCTTATTTACCGTTCCACTAAGATCGGAAATACAAAAGCGGTATTAAAGGCATAAGAAATCATGGACGCTCACGAAATTTTATTTACAGTAGTTTTTATATCACTGGTATTACTGTTATTGATTGCAGGCACCATTTCTACCATCATAATTTCCCAGAAAAAACAGTTCAAACAAAAAATGGCAACTGCTGAAATGCAGTTGAACTATGAAAAAGAATTACGTACGGTGGAAAGCGAAGTACAGGAACAGGTGTTGCTAAACCTTTCCAGAGAACTTCATGATAGCGTGGGACAATTGCTTACAAGCTTAAAAATGCAGTTGGACCATGAAGTAATATCACTTTCTGACAAAAAAGGTTTTGATCCTATTTATGATACTTTGATTACAGCTATCAATCAGGTGCGAATGATGAGCAGATCGCTTAACAGCGATTATATTGAACAATCAAGTCTCATTCACTTAATAGGAATTGAAACCCAAAGACTCAGTCAAATCAATTCTTTCAACATTCACTGGGATCACGATAACGTTGAACCAAAACTCAATAAAGACCAGAAATTGATCGCATTCAGGATTTTCCAGGAAATGTTGAATAACTCTCTGAAACATTCCGAAGCTGCGAACATTCACATCCGGCTTTCAGGAGCTGAACACAATTTTGAACTTACTGTTCAGGATGACGGAATTGGCTTTGATGTACAGCATTATTTGAATAATGGTGCTTCCGGGATAAAGAACATGATTAAAAGAGCCAATGTTGGCAAACTTGATTGTGAAATAAATTCTGATCGGGGCACAGGTACTCTATATAAGATTAAAAACATTAGCTAATTTCCACTTCTCAAAATAATTGTAATGAACGAGCCCGCTAAAATTATATTGATAGAAGACCACACTATCGTACGCAACGCCCTAAAGGCGTTAATTGAAAGACTAGGTGATTATCAAATCGTCCATCAATACAGTAATGGCAAAGAATTCGTAAAGGATCTTCCCCTCTCTTTTTGCCCCGATCTTATTATAATGGACCTTAACATGCCTCTGATGGATGGAAAGGCTACCATGCAATGGCTCAAGAAAAATAAATTCAATTTACCAGTTCTTATTCTCACGCTCGAAACTGCCGATAAGATTATTGTTGACCTTTTCCGTCTTGGCATTCGCGGTTATTTGCCTAAACATTGTGACGCTATGGTTCTTAAAAAAGCCATCGACGACGTAATAACTACTGGTTATCATCACAACGAGTTGCTTGCAAAAGCAATCATGGAAAAAGATCAGGACAAGGAAAAAAGCGAAAGAGACATAATCCTTGAAAGATTAACCGATCGCGAAAAACTTTTTTTGAAACTGGTTTGTGATGAAGAAGAATACACTTACGACAAGATAGCCGAAAAGATGAAGGTCCACCGTCGTAGTGTTGACGGTTTCAGGGAATCCATTTTTGAAAAATTCAACATCAAATCAAAAACAGGCCTTGTGCTCTTCGCTATCAAATACGATTTACATAAAGTGGAAGTTCAGTCTGTTTAATCTTCCTGAACTTATATACAAAAGGCATGATGATCGCTCATCATGCCTTTAATTTTTTCATCAGTAAACCTGTTAAGCAGGCATTTCCTGAGCTGCATATTGTTCTATCAGATCAACAAAGACTTGTTCAATTTCTGCTAAGCTATCTGTTGAAACCAGTCTTGTTCTATATTCTTTAATATGGGAAAGTCCTTTCAGATAATTGGCATAGTGACGACGCATTTCCAGAATACCCAACTTCTCCCCTTTCCATTGCACCGATCCCAGCAGATGTTTCCTACATGCCGCGATTCTTTCTTCAATTGTAGGTGGCGGTAACGTTTCACCTGTTGCGAAGAAATGTTTGATTTCCCTGAAAATCCATGGATAACCGATAGCCGCACGGCCTATCATGATACCATCCACTCCATAACGGTTCTTGTATTCCAATGCTTTTTGAGGACTATCGATATCGCCGTTACCGAAGATTGGAATATTAATGCGCGGATTGTTACGCACTTTGGCAATCAAGGTCCAATCGGCTTCACCTTTATACATCTGTGTCCGTGTACGACCATGAATCGTAAGCGCCTTGATGCCTATATCCTGAAGTCGTTCTGCTACTTCTTCAATGTTCCTGGAATTATCGTCCCAACCCAATCGGGTTTTTACTGTTACAGGAAGACTTGTATTATCTACCACCGCTTTGGTGAGTCTAACCATCAGGTCTATATCCTTAAGCACACCTGCACCGGCACCTTTACACACTACCTTTTTAACAGGGCATCCGAAGTTAATATCCAGCAAATCAGGATTGGTAGCATCGATGATACGGGCAGACATGGCCATAGCTTCCTCATCGCCGCCAAAGATTTGAATGCCTATTGGCTTTTCATAATCAAATATGTCAAGCTTCTGACGGCTTTTAATAGCATCGCGGATTAATCCTTCTGAAGAAATAAATTCCGTGTACATCAAATCTGCACCTTGTTCCTTACATACTGCACGGAAAGGAGGATCACTTACGTCCTCCATTGGAGCCAGCAACAACGGGAATTTACCCAGCTCGATATTTCCAATCTTCACCATAGCGGCGCGAAGTTAACTGCTATTGTTAAGAGTTAAACAGTCAAAGGGTTAAATGTTATGTCCATTCATCCTCATTTTAACAGATAAAAGAAGAAAGTTGCATTTTATCTTATTGAAATCTTCGCTAATCTCTTTAAAAATTCAGCTTTAAACCCTTCTTTTTCAGTATTTATCATGCCCTCCTGTAAATACTTTTAATCTTTTATGTCCCTCTTTATCTATTTTCTGTCCTAAAAATTAGTAGAAGTGAGTTTATAAAATACCTTTGTGCCATTCTAATAGTCCTCATACTTTGGGAAAGAATTTGAATAAAGCCTCTCTGGCTGGTATTATCATCGCACTAGGTATTATTTACGGCGATATCGGAACATCCCCCCTCTACGTTATGAACGCCATTTGTAATGGCAAACCAATCAGTGATCTACTCATCATCGGCGGTTTGTCCTGTATCATCTGGACGCTCACTTTACAAACAACCGTCAAGTACGTGCTCCTTACACTTAAGGCAGACAACAACGGCGAAGGCGGTATTTTCTCACTTTACGCACTTGTGCGCCGTCACGGCAAAAGCACTGTGTTTCCTGCAATGATCGGCGGGGCTGCGCTACTTGCCGACGGTATGATTACTCCGCCCATCACCGTAACATCTGCTATCGAAGGTCTTAGAGGTATCCCGCATCTCGAACACATCAGCACCTGGACGATTGTTTACATTGTAATCTCCATTATTTCAGGTCTTTTCTTCTTTCAGCAATTCGGTACGGCTTCAATCGGTAAGATCTTTGGGCCTATCATGTTTGTATGGTTCATGATGCTTGCTGTTTTGGGCCTTAACCACATTGGCGATAACTGGGCCATCTTTAAGGCTTTCAATCCTTACTACGCAATTAAGCTGCTCACCGTTTACCCCAAAGGTTTCTGGCTTCTCGGTGCCGTTTTCCTGTGTACCACGGGTGCCGAAGCCCTTTATTCCGATCTTGGACACTGCGGTCGTGGCAATATCCGAATCTCCTGGATATTTGTAAAAACCTGCTTGATACTTAACTACTTGGGTCAGGGCGCATTTCTGCTTACCCTTCAGGGTCAGGTTTGGAACTCAGCTTCCAAAAACCCATTCTACGAACTGATGCCTCAATGGTTTGTACTGCCTGGTATTATCATCTCTACAATAGCGGCGGTTATTGCATCACAGGCACTCATTTCGGGTTCGTTTACACTTATCAGTGAAGCAGTGAAGCTGAACCTCTGGCCTAAAATGAAGATCGTTTACCCTACCATTGAGCGCGGACAGTCTTTCGTCCCCGGCATCAACATGCTGCTTTATTTTGGTTGCACAGGTATCGTTCTCTTATTCCAGCGTTCTGCGAATATGGAAGCGGCCTACGGTCTTTCGATCACTATTTGTATGATCATGACCTCTTGCCTCTTCGCCTATTATATGTTCACCCGCCGCGTGCCCATAATCTGGATAGGCGCTTACCTTATGGTTTATCTTACCATCGAATTTGCCTTCCTGTACGCCAATCTGGTAGAGAAATTTGCGCAGGGAGGTGTGGTTACAATCATTGTCGGCGGCACATTGTTCCTCGTAATGATCATCTGGTTCAAATCCCGCAAGATCAAGAACCGATACGTTGAGTTTGTACGCCTTGAAGACTACGTTCCTATCATTCAGGAACTGAGCAACGACCGTACAATTCCTAAATATTCAACACACCTCGTTTACCTTACCAGTGCCAACAATCCTAAGGAGATTGAGCATAAGATCATCTACTCTATCCTTTACCGCAAGCCAAAACGCGCCGACATCTATTGGTTTGTGCACGTAGACGTACTCGATGATCCTTATACTATGGAGTATACGGTTCAAACCATCATCCCTAACGAAGTGGTTCGCATCGAATTCCGTCTCGGCTTCCGCGTTGAGCATCGTATCCAGTCCATGTTCCGCAAGGTGGTGGAAGAAATGGTGCAGAACAAGGAGGTAAACATCGTATCACGTTACGAATCATTAAGTAAGAACAACGTAATGGGTGATTTCAGGTTCATTGTGATGGAGAAATTCCTGTCTCGTGAAAATGAATTGCCGATGATCGAGCAGTTAATGATGCGTGGCTACTTCATCCTTAAACGGTTCAGCCTTTCCGAAGAACGTGGTTTCGGCCTCGACCCTTCTGATGTAACGCTCGAAAAATATCCGATTATCGTTTCTACAGTTGCCGATTATCATCTTAAAAGAGTCGAAGCAGATTAATAATCATTTTCAGATAAAAAGAAATCCCGGTTGGTCATCAGCCGGGATTTTTTATTGATCACATGGTGTTGAAATGTTCCCTGTAAGGACGATATCCTGTCGTTTCCAGATAAAAACATGTGCTCAGGCCTCATAAATACGTACAGTAGAGACCCCATGCTGGCGTCTCTACGTATAAATGTTAGCAGAGCCTTTGTGAACGATTACAATCACATTGCCGAAAAGAATTCCCCAAAGCTGAACGGTGCCATCGCAACTCAGGCTTAATAGTAGCATTAAAGCTGACAACCAAATCATCTATAAATATGTACAGTAGAGACGCCATGCTGGCGTCTCTAATTAAAAATGTTTACATGGCCTAACTAATTTATGTACAGTGGAGACGCAAACATTGCGTCTCTACAAAAATGTTGTGCAGAGGCTTTGTGAAGTCGTGCAGAAGCTTTGTGAAACTGTGCAGAGCCTTTGAGAACTCGTGCAGAAGCTTTGTGAAATGGTGCAGAGCCTTTGTGAACTCGTGCAGAAGCTTTGTGAAATGGTGCAGAGCCTTTGTGAACTCGTGCAGAAGCTTTGTGAAACCGTGCAGAAGCTTTGTGAAGTCGTGCAGAACCTTTGTGAAACCGTGCAGAAGCTTTGTGAAACCGTGCAGAAGCTTTGTGAAGTCGTGCAGAGGCTATATTGCCATGTTCAAAGCCCATCAACTTGGTTATAAACGATTATTTTCCAAGCTTTAGTACTACTATTAAGCATCCGTTGCGTCGCTCCGTTCATCTTCGGGGAATCCTATTTAGCTTTTTCCAAGTTATCGGTCCAACAATAACTGTCATCCCCGTTTTCCAAACCTGAAATAGAAGTATTTGGCAACTGTTAGCATTTACAATCGGAAGCTCTAATTTTGAACGCTTTTGAAAAACCTGTGGCTACGAAAGCATGTGCTGATAAGAAAGAGAGGAAAAGCCGCCACACACCCAATCAATCATCTAGCATAAAGCATTTTTGACCAATGTCTGAAGAGCAACATTATTCCGAACAAGGCTCTGTTCATTTAAATGATATGTACCAAAGCTGGTTTTTGGATTATGCCAGCTATGTAATATTAGAACGTGCGGTACCGGCAGTTGAAGACGGGCTTAAGCCTGTTCAGCGCCGTATCATGCACGCAATGAAGGAAATGGATGACGGCCGCTTCAATAAGGTGGCCAATGTGATAGGGCAAACCATGCAGTTTCACCCTCACGGGGATGCTTCCATTGGCGATGCCATTACCAATCTTGGTCAAAAAGACCTGATGATTGAAACGCAGGGTAACTGGGGTGATGTACGCACCGGCGACAGCGCTGCCGCCCCCCGTTATATTGAGGCCCGCCTCTCCAAGTTTGCGCTTGACGTTGCCTTTAACAATAAGACGACCGAGTGGCAGTTAAGCTACGACGGTAGGAAGAACGAACCGGTGACTTTGCCGATGAAGTTCCCCCTGCTGCTTGCACAAGGCGCTGAGGGTATTGCGGTTGGTCTTTCTACAAAGATTCTTCCCCACAATTTCTGCGAGCTGCTGGATGCTTCCATTAAACATCTGAAAGGCAAAAAGTTTGAAATCTTCCCGGACTTCAACACCGGTGCGATGATAGATGTTGCCAACTACAATGACGGTGCAAGAGGCGGCAAGGTTCGTGTCCGTGCCCGCATTGAAGAAGTGGACAAAAAAACGCTGGCCATCCGCGATGTGCCTTATGGCGTAACTACTTCTCAGGTAGTTGATAGCATCCTGAAAGCCAATGATAGCGGCAAGATTAAAATCAAGAGCGTAACAGATAATACTGCTAAAGACGTTGAACTGATCGTAACACTGCCTCCGGGCATCGATACCGATCAGACGATTGATGCGCTGTACCTGTTTACAGACTGCGAGGTTTCAATTTCACCTAATGCCTGCGTTATCGTAAACGATAAACCACGCTTTTTAGGTGTTAGTGACTTGCTGAGAGTATCGGTTGAGCTTACCAAGTTCCTCCTACTGAAGGAATTGGAAATCAAACTGAGTGAGCTGGAAGATAACTGGCACTACTCTTCTCTTGAAAAGATCTTTATTGAGAAACGTATTTACCGTGACATTGAAGAAGAAACAACCTGGGAAGGCGTACTTCAGGCTATTGACAAAGGATTGCAACCTTATAAAAAGAAACTAAGGAGAGAAGTTACTGAGGAAGACATTGTTAAGCTGACCGAGATAAAGATCAAGCGTATTTCAAAGTTTGACTCCTTTAAGGCAGATGAGCATATTAAAGGTGTTGAGAATGAAATTGCCGAGGTTAAAAATAACATTGAGCAAATCACGGAGTTTGCCATTAAGTATTATGAGAACCTGCTGAAAAAGCATGGTAAAGGCAGAGAACGCAAAACAGAGATCCGCACTTTCGAAACTATTCAGGCTAATGCAGTTGCCATCGCAAATGCCAAGCTTTATGTGAACTATAAAGAAGGCTTTATCGGTACCAGCCTGAAGAAAGATGAGTTCGCGTTCGATTGTTCAGACCTTGATAATGTGATTGTTTTCCGCAAGGACGGCAAGATGCTTGTCACTAAGGTTGCTGAAAAGACATTTGTAGGAAAGGATATCATTCATCTGGCTCTGTTCCAGAAGAATGACGAGCGTACTACCTATAATATGATTTATCTGGATGGTAAATCAGGAATAACGTTTGGTAAGCGCTTCAATGTTACGGGTATTACCCGCGATAAAGAATATGACCTGACAAAGGGTAATCCAAATAGTAAGCTGCTTTATTTCAGCGCTAATCCAAATGGTGAGGCAGAAGTATTAACTATCACACTGACACCTGGAAGTAAAGCAAGGGTTAAAACTCTGGATTACTACTTCGAAGAACTGGAAATCAAAGGCCGTGGTGCAGGTGGTAACCAGGTTACGAAGTATCCTGTTAAGTCAATTAAATTCAAAGAAAAAGGACGCTCTACCCTTTCTGCAATAAAAATCTGGTACGACCCTAATGTGGGCAGATTGAATAAAGAGGAAAAGGGTATTCTGCTGGGAAGGTTTGATGAAAAGGACAGAATAATTGCCTTCTATAAAGACGGTAGCTACGAACTGACTGATTTTGAACTGACCAATCGCTATGATAATGATTCAATCCTAAAGATTGAGAAATTCAATCCTGAAAAGGTAGTCAGTGCTATTTATTTTGATAACAAAACGGCGCAGTATTACGCAAAACGTTTTGTTGTTGAAGCGCAAACTTTAAAGAGTAAATACCTGTTTATTAAAGAAGGTGAAGGCAACTATCTTGAAATGGTAACAACTACACAAGATCCAGTTGTAATCCTGAAGAGCGGCAAGAAGAAGTCGGAGTATTTAAGTGAAGAGTTACCAATCGCTGAGAAAATAGATGTTACAGGGTGGAAAACTATTGGTACTAAGATTGGAGGGACTGAATTAAAAGAAATCCAATTAACAGGAGAAGAGTCTCTAAAAGAAGCCGAAGCACCAACATTGTTTTAAATAGGAAATTAAATCTGTAAACTTGAATTATTGAATAAAAATCTTAATTCAAATAATGCAGGTAAACAGTTTGAAATCCTTATAACTATCACAAAAAATATTATCTTCACGAATCAGTTTTGATTCAAAGAACGGAATATCCTACAAATGAAAAAGATTGAACTGGAAATTGTCGCTTTATCCCATAGCATCACACAGACGCATTCATACGCAGTAGTATTAGGAGAAGTAAATGGTTTACGCCGTTTGCCGATAGTGATTGGTGGTTTTGAAGCCCAAGCCATTGCAGTGGCACTTGAAAGAATGCAACCCAGTCGGCCCCTAACTCACGACCTTTTTTCAAACTTTATGGCCACTTTCGGTATAGACCTCACGGAGGTGGTTATTTATAAACTGGAAGAAGGAATATTTTTTGCCAAACTGGTGTGTCAGACAAACAATGACGAAGTCATTGAAATTGATTCTCGAACATCTGATGCTTTAGCCCTTGCAGTAAGAGCTAATTGTCGAATTTACACTTACGAAAATATCCTGGAAAGTGCTGGTTTATATCTGGACCAGACTCAAGAAGGAGAGGAACAAGAAGAAGGTAGTGTTCCAAAATCAGCATCCACTACTGCTACTGAAAAACAAACTTCTGACAAAGATTTAAAAAGTCTTTCTATGGAAGAATTAAACACTTTATTACATCAGGTGCTTGAAAAAGAAGATTACGTAAGAGCAATAACAATTCGTGATGAAATAAATAGTCGTAAGGCGAAGTAATTGTCATCAAAGAGCCATAAAGTTCATGCACGAACTTTGAATCCCTTAAACCTCGCTAATTTCGAAGCATCTAACGAAGCTCATTTACACGTTTTTTAATGAAAAAAATAATACTGTCTGTAATAGGTCTTTTAATATTACATTGTAATGCAGAAGCCCAAAGCAACCGCCTTTGTGGTGTTGACATACTTAAAAGCAGCATTTTAAATAGATATCCTAGCTCAGAGCAAGTCTTCAAAAAACTTAAAGAAGAGCAAACGCAAAAGGCTGCTGAACTTGAAAAATTTAATTTTAATACTCTTGCTAAAACAACAGGTCAAGTAACTATACCTGTTGTTTTTCATATTGTTTTAGATAGTACCCATATGGCTCAAATTGGTGGTGCTGCGGGTATTGCTAAAAGAGTAGATTCTCAACTAGCTGTTATTAACAGGGATTTTAATGCTCTCAATTCAGATTTGAACCAAGTTCCTGCAGCTTTTGCCTCATTAATTGGAAATACCCAGATCAAATTTGCTCCTGCTCACCGTGACCCAAAAGGCAATGCAACAAATGGCTACGAATTAATTTATACAACTAAAGCAAGTTTCTCTCAAAACGGCACAGCGGGATCTGGTGTTGCTTTCAGCGATGTAAAATACACTTCTGCAGGCGGTGCCAATGCCTGGGATCCTAATTCTTACCTTAATATCTGGGTAACTAATTTTGCTCAGGCTGGTCTTTTGGGTATTACAATGCCTCCAAGTTGGGTTACTAAATTTGGTATCCCTGCAGCCGAAAAAGGTCTTATTCTTAACTATGGTGCTTTTGGTAAAAGCAGTGGTCCCGGCCAATATTACATTTCCGGTGCAGATAAAGGCCGTACTTTAACTCACGAACTCGGACATTATTTTGAATTGAACCATATCTGGGGTGATGACAACGGACAGTGCCCTGGTCAGGGAGGTGAAGATGATGACATTGCCGATACCCCTCCTCAGGCAGATATGACTTATGGCACTCCTACCTATCCAAAATTTGATGCATGTTCACCTGCTTCAACAGTTAGTGGAATTATGTTTATGAATTTCATGGACTATGTGAGTGATGGCGCTATGCATCTGTTCACAAAAGGACAGGCAAACTATATGGCCCCACATATTTCTCCTGGAGGAGCATCCTATTCACTTACTCAACATCCTCAGTTACTTGAATGGCCTACGGCAGTTGCAGATATTGAAATTAAAAATGAATTCAACGTATACCCTAACCCTACCTCTGGTACTGTAAATATCACATTCAATCAACAGGTAGACGGTCTTAAACAAATCCGTTTGCTTAATATGGTTGGTCAAACAGTAAGAGACATCGTAATTAACGGTCAGGCAAATAATAATTACACTTTCGACCTTACCGGTATGAGCACTGGCATCTACATCGTTCAGTGCCAATTTGAAGACGCACTCGTTAGCAGAAAAATCGTATTACAATAAATAATGACAACCAACTTGACTTTATCAGAAGTTTTAAAGCAGACTAACATTGATAAGAATCTCTTAGCAATAGCTGAAAAAGTTCAAAATCAGCAACGCCTTACCGAAGAGGAAGGCGTTTTGCTTTTTGAAAAAGGTGAACTGGGATTTGTTGGCGCCCTTGCCAACCATGTAGCGCAACGCTTTCATGGAAACCGCGTTTATTTTAACCGCAACTTCCACATCGAGCCTACTAACGTCTGCATCTTTACTTGCAATTTCTGTTCATATTCCCGCCAGTACAAACACCGCGACGATGGTTGGGAACTAGGCATGGAACAAATGCTGGACATTGTACGTAAGTATGACGGCCAACCGGTGACGGAAGTACACATTGTAGGTGGCGTGCATCCTAAAATGAACCTTGAGTTCTTCTGCGAGCTGATCAGCAAGATTCGTGCGCATCGTCCGGAACTGCACATTAAAGGTTTTACGGCTGTTGAACTGGATTACATGTTCCGCAAAGCGAAACTGAGTGTTGAAGATGGTTTGCGCATGATGAATGAGGCTGGTTTGCAATCGCTGCCAGGTGGTGGTGCTGAAATCTTCCACCCTGATGTTCGTAAAGTTATTTGCGAGGATAAGGTTGATGGCGAAGGTTGGCTGCACATTCACGAAACGGCTCATAAACTGGGTATGCATACCAATGCTACCATGCTTTATGGTCATATCGAAAAGTATGAGCACCGCGTTGACCACATGAGTAAGTTGCGTAACCTACAGGATAAAACCGGCGGTTTCAATTGCTTCATTCCATTGAAGTTCCGTAATGGGGATAATGATATGTCTCACATTCCGGAAGTAAGTGTGATTGAGGACATGCGCCTGTATGCTATTGCGCGTATTTTCATGGACAACTTCCGCAACCTGAAGGCTTATTGGCCAATGCTCGGTCGTCAATCCGCACAGTTGACGCTGTCGTTTGGGGTGAATGATCTTGACGGTACTATTGATGATACCACCAAAATCTACTCTATGGCAGGTTCTGAAGAGCAAACTCCTGCTATGAGTACCGAAGAGCTTTGCGACCTCATTGAAGCGGTAGGTAAAACTCCGGTTGAAAGAGACACGCTGTACAACGAAATCAAAGTGTACGGTAAAGAAGCAACTATCTAACAACAAGCGTACATAATTTGAAAGAGAGCAGGTATCCCCTGCTCTCTTTTTTTAATTACAGTCGAAAATAATAGCGTTATACATAAGCTAAGCAAATGAAAAACAGCTTGTTCTAAGATTTTATAAAACTTTGAACCAGTGAATTAAGCAATTGTTACCACTAACAAAGCGATTGTCACCACTAACAAAGTAATTGTTACCACTAACAAAGCGATTGTCACCACTAACAAAGCGATTGTCACCACTAACAAAGCAATTGTTACCACTAACAAAGCGATTGTCACCGCTAACAAAGGCATTGTTACAGTCAACAAAGCGATTGTTACCACTTACAAAGGAATTGTTACGTTTAACAAAGGGATTGTTACCACTCACAAAGGAATTGTTACGTTTAACACAGCGATTGTTACCACTTACAAAAGCATTGTTTCGTTTAACAAACCAATTGTTACCATTTATAAGGCGACCCAACACATTTACTTCGCTTTATGGCGGAAGCACACCCTATCCTAACTTGTTGTTTGTTTTGCATGCCGGAAAATGTCAGATAGGTTTCAAGAGAAAAGTTAAATAGATCACCTTTATTATTATTCTTTCCTTTCCCGGAATATGCTCTGCGGGAACATGAGTGCTCAATATTGACAATACATAAAGACATCTCATGCGCTGCCACTACAATTACGTGATTCGTTTTGCCGTGGATAGATTATGTTGGACAGGTAACATGGAAAAAGATGAATAGAATCCCCTAAAGATGAACGGTGCCAACGCAAGAGTGCTCAATAGTAGTAACACAGCTGACAACCTAATAATTGTAATAGTAAACATTGCCTGAACATTCTTGTTAGATAGTTTCTATTAGACCGGGAAATCTGCGACAGCTATGAATGAGTTCTATCAATACGCCGAAAAGACGATCGCTTTATGGGATGGCTTGAATGATGACGAAAAGCCAAGGTTCAAAGAGTTGCTTCAAAAGTATCTGGAGGAATTTAAGAGCGATGAAGCCAGAAAAGAATTTTTGACTTTGACCAAGGTGGTTGCTACTGACAAAATGAAGACTTCGGGAGATGAAGAAAGAAACCAGAGCTTACAAAGGTTGATTGACGAAGTGGATGAGTTAGCGAAAACAATCTAATCGTACATACATAAAAAGAAAGGCCGTCTGTTGAGACGGCCTTTCTTTTTATGTATTAGATACGATGAATGTTCGCGATGGAAATCATTCATCATTCATAACTTATCATTCTTAAGCAACTACTTCACCTTCCAAATCGTAATCGTAGGCTTTAGTAATCTTCACGTTTACGAACTCGCCAATTGGCAGTGGTTCGGTTGTGTTGATCACTACTTCGTTATCAACCTCTACACTGTCGAATTCAGTGCGGCCAAGGTAGCGACCAGCTTCCTTCTTATCAACAATAACCTTGTAGGTTTTGCCGATGTGGTCCTGGTTCTTTTCGTAAGAAATCTCCTGCTGACATTCCATAATCTCTTGTGCACGTGCTTCTTTTTCTTCGGCAGGAATAAGGTCTTCAAACTCGTAGGCAGAAGTGTTCTCTTCGTGGGAATAAGTGAAGATACCCACGCGCTCCAGGCGAACGTCTTCAAGGAAAGCTTTCAGTTCATCCACATCGTCGCGGGTTTCGCCCGGGAAGCCAGTGATAAGCGTTGTACGGAGCGCAATGCCCGGTACTTTATCGCGGATGGCGTGGATAAGATCGTAGATTTCCTGTTTGTCCATCTGGCGCTTCATGGCTTTGAGCATATTGTTGGAAATATGCTGCAGCGGCATGTCGAGATAGTTACAGATGTTGTCGCGTTCGCGCATAACATCAAGGATATCAAGCGGGAATTTGGAAGGATAAGCGTAGTGAAGGCGAATCCAAACGAGGCCCGGAACATCGGAAAGATGCTTCAGCAACTCACCGAGGGCGCGTTTCTTGTAAATGTCCAGACCGTAGTAAGTAAGCTCCTGAGCAATGAGCATGATTTCCTTCACGCCCATAGAAACCAGTTTCTTAGCTTCCGCAACCACCTCTTCGATGGTTTTAGAAACGTGTCCGCCGCGCATCAACGGGATGGCGCAGAAAGAACAGGTGCGGTTACAACCTTCTGATATCTTGAGGTAAGCGTAGTGCTTTGGCGTTGCCAGCATACGTTCACCAATCAATTCTGTTTTGTAGTCGGCGTTGAATTGTTTCAGGATAAGTGGCAATTCCATGGTTCCGAACCATGCGTCAACTTCCGGAATCTCGCTGAGCAGGTCGTTGCGGTAACGTTCGCTAAGGCAGCCTGTTACGTAAACTTTATCCAGCTTACCATCGCGTTTCAGTTCTACCTGTTCAAGGATAGTGTTGATGCTTTCTTCCTTAGCCTTATCAATGAAACCACAGGTGTTTACCACCACGATGTTGTGGTTGTGCTTTTCATTTTCGTGCACCACCTTAATACCGTTGGCGCTCAGCTGACCACCCAGCATTTCGCTGTCTACCAAGTTCTTGGAGCAACCAAGGGTGATGATGTTTACCTTATCTTTTTTTAGTGTTCTTGCTTTCACTACTCAATATTTTATGCCCTTTTCACGCAAAGACGCAAAGGGCCGCAAAGAAGAAAAACGCTTACAACCGTTATTTATTTGATACCGGATATTAAATCCAGAAACCTTCTTTGCGAATCTTTGCGCCTTAGCGTGAAATACTATTTATTTTTTACGGAAGAAGATACGAACAGGTACGCCGGTGTATTTCCAGTGGCTGCGAATCTTGTTTTCCAGGAAGTTGCGGTATGGATCCTTAATAGCCTCAGGATAGTTGGCGAAGAATGCAAATGACGGAACGGCAACCGGAAGCTGAGTGATGAATTTGATCTTCACAGAATGACCGCGGGTCATTGGTGGCGGGAAGCGTTCGATTTCCTTCAGCATGATTTCGTTCAGCTTAGAAGTTGCAATCTTACGGCGACGGTTTTCGTACACCTCAATTGCTTTTTCCATACCCTGGAAGATGCGTTGCTTTTCAGAAGCAGAGATGAAGATGATAGGAATATCAGTAAACGGAGCCAGTTTCTGTTTGATTTCTTTTTCGAAATCGCGGGCAGTGTTGGTTTCTTTTTCAACAAGATCCCATTTGTTGATGAGTATCACAATACCCTTCCCTTTACGGGTAGCAAGGCTGAAGATGCTAACGTCCTGAGCTGTGAGACCTTTTTCGGCATCAATGAGCTGTATACAAACGTCGGCTTCGTCCATTGCACGGATGGCACGGATAACAGAATAGAATTCAAGGTCTTCGTGTACATTCTTCTTCTTGCGAATACCGGCTGTATCAATGAGGATGAATTCCCTGTCGTACTTTCTGTAATGGGTATGGATGGTATCACGGGTGGTACCTGCGATATCAGAAACGATGGTACGCTCTTCACCTACCAGTGCATTCAAAAGCGTTGATTTACCGGCATTTGGCTGACCAATGATGGCAAACTTAGGAACCGGGATCACTTCGTCTTCTCTTACGATAGCGTTACCTTCCTCGTCATATTCAATTTCAGCTACTACTTTTTCAATTTCCTCTTCCTGAACTTCTTCCGGAATGAATGAGGTTACCTTATCCAACAATTCTCCGGTACCGCTACCTGAGATGGAAGAAAGGAAATAAGTTTCTTCAAAACCAAGGGAATAAAACTCAGTAGCATCAAGAGCACGTTGAGCGTTATCAACTTTATTGACAACCAACAAAACAGGCTTGGTAGTACGGCGCAGGAGGTCGGCCATCTGGTCGTCCTGGTCGGTAATGCCTATAACTGTGTCGCAAACAAACAAAATCAGGTTTGCCTCGTCAAGGGCAATTTGAACCTGCTTGCGGATTTCGCGTTCAAAAACATCATCGGAACCTTTTACAAACCCACCGGTATCGATGAGGTTGAAACTCTTACCATTCCAATCAGCAACTCCATACTGGCGGTCACGGGTAACGCCGCTCACGTCATCTACAATGGCTTTGCGTTGTTCCAGTAAACGGTTAAATAATGTCGACTTTCCTACATTCGGCCTTCCTACTATCGCTACGGTAAATCCCGGCATATACAAATTTTAAGGCCGCAAAGTTAACTTATAATACGCAGGAAAAGGCCGTCAATCAACATTTTATCGTCAAATTCATTGAAATAGTTACCGTTAGCCACCATCCTGCTTATGATAACCAAATGATTATTGCTTTTATTCATTTATTCTAATCCTTCATTCTCTATTACTTTTGTCCACTTTCCAAAATCATCATCCTTTTCCTGATTTTGCTAAATACTTATCATTAAACAACTGGTACATAATGACTGATCGCATATTAAAACTTCAAGCCTTTCTGAAAGAATCGCCAGACGATTGTTTTTTGAACCATGCCCTTGCGCTGGAATACATAAAGGCAGGCGACGATGCCTCCGCAAAAGAACTTTTTGAGAAAAATCTTCAGTTCGACCCTTCTTATGTGGCTACCTATTACCATTTAGGTAAACTGCTGGAACGCAATACCGCAACACAGGCAGCCATTGACACTTATGAACAAGGCATGAAGGCGGCCAAAGCTGCTAACGACATGCACTCATACAATGAATTACAGGGCGCTTACGAAGATTTAGCCTACTAATCATGGATTTACTCAAGGATTTTCAGGATAACTGGAAACGCAAAGGGTTTCATAACCAACAGTTAGGCACTTTGCTGGCTGTGAGTGGCGGTGTTGACTCTATGGTTATGGCCGACCTGTTTTTAAAGTCGGGGTTAGCGTTTGGGATTGCCCATTGCAATTTTCAACTACGTGGTGAAGCTTCCGAACTGGATGAACAACTAGTGAAGGATTGGGCTGCAAAGAATAATGTTCCGTTTTTCCATACCCGCTTTGAAACCAAACAGATGACGGAAGAATGGAAAAAGGGCGTTCAGGAAACTGCACGCATTCTTAGGTATGAGTGGCTGGATTCTGTTTGTAAGGAACATGGTTATGGCAAGATCGCTACTGCGCATCATGCCAATGATAACGTGGAGACGTTGTTGATGAACCTTTTTAAAGGCACTGGCATCAGCGGGCTACATGGTATTCTGGAAAACACTGACAAGATTATCCGTCCGTTGCTGTTTGCACAAAAGGAAGACATACGTGCTTATGCTGCGACCAACGGAGTACAATTCAGGGAAGATGCTTCTAATGAAACGGATACTTATTTGCGCAATTCGGTTCGTCTGAATATCCTCCCGGTTATAGAACAATCGTTTCCGAATGTGGTGACGCAGGTGAATGATAGCATTTCCCGCTTTGCGCAAGCTGAGCAGCTTTACCGAAAAGCTGTGGATGCAGAACTGAAGAAGCTGGTTGAACTGCGGGGTAATGATTTATACATCCCCATCAGGAAGTTGAAGTACCGCAAGCCGTTGGAAACGATTGCATACGAGTTGTTTCAGCCTTATGGGTTCAGTCCTGCGCAGATACCTCAGATTTTACAACTGATGGAATCGGAAAGCGGGCATTATGTGGCCTCGGCTACAAACCGCGTTATCCGTAACAGGGATTTTTTGATCGTTACCAACCTGCCAACCGAGGCTACCGACTTTATACTTGTTGAAGGCACGCCGGCAACGATCCATACTACAGATGGTACGATGCATTTTACCATTGAAAAGAAGCCGAAAGAGTTTGTAAACGATTCGAGCATTGCCTATATCGATCTGAAACAGGTAGAGTTCCCGCTGATTTTGAGGAGATGGAAAAAGGGCGACTACTTCTACCCTCTTGGCATGAAGATGAAAAAGAAGAAGCTGAGTAAATTCTTTATAGAACAGAAACTAGCTATTCATCAGAAGGAACAGGTGTGGGTGGTAGAGTGTCAAAAGCGGATAGTATGGGTTGCGGGTATGCGGATGGACGAACGCTTTAAGGTGAAAGACAATACGGAGCAGGTGTTAACGGTTAGTTTGTCGCGGTAGTCGAAAACAGAGATGTTGATAATGAAGCAATAAAGCCTCTGCACGGAATCGCAAGGCAAGTGCACGAGTTCACAAAGGTTCTGCACGGTTTTACAAAGGTTCTGCACGGTTTTACAAAGGTTCTGCACGGTTTTACAAAGCCTCTGCACGAGTTCACAAAGCTTCTGCACAGTTTCACAAAGGTTCTGCACAAGTTTACAAAGCCTCTGCACGAGTTTACAAAGCTCCTGCACAACTTCACAAAGCTTCTGCACGAGTTCACAAAGCCTCTGCACACATTTTTATCTGGAGACGCCAGCATGGCGTCTCTACTGTACATGTTAATTAGCCCTCTGCAAACAGTTTTACGTAGAGACGCCATGCTGGCGTCTCCCCTGTACATATCTATAACACGTCTGTAATCATTTTTAAGCGGAGACTCCGGCACAGTGTCTCTACGGTACGCATTTGCTTCGTTTTTGGGCAGGGGTAAACCCTGCCCATACGTGGTGGGTTTTGTGACGGTCAGATCGTGCCGGGCTGGTTAACATGGAAAATGCTGAATAGAATTCCTAAAAGCTGAACGGTGCTATCGCAAATCAAGCTTAATAGCAGCAACCAAAGCTGACATCCAAATAAATTGATAATTGAGAATTTAGAATTGAGCCAATGGTACACAGATAGTTTAAAAATTCGGGATGGGGGCGGATGTGCTCATGCCAATTTGACGAATGGCAATGTTGATTGTTTGTCAAAAGGTTGTAGCATATCTGGTGGATGTTACATGAGCAGAAACGGAATGTTTTAAACATTGCCTTTCCTCTTGCAATACCGTACCTTTGCGCCGCTGTTACTGAAGAATAACTCATGCACTCTAACGACACACTGCTTGCGGAAAGCTGTACATTTGCGCCGCTTCCTACTGAAGAACAAGACATGCTTTCAAAAGACTTACTGCTTAGGGCTTACCGTATGATGATGACGGCCAAAGCCATGGCCGATATTTATGAGGCCAATCGTCCGATTTGCAAATATGTGCATAGCACTTCGCGCGGTCACGAAGCCATTCAGCTTGCTACGGGTTTCCTGTTACAACCGGATGATTATGTGAGTCCTTACTATCGTGACGAAAGTTTGATGCTGGGTATGGGTTATCGCCCTTACGAATTGATGTTGCAATTGTTAGCTAAGGCTGATGATCCGTTTACAGGCGGCCGTGCTTATTATAACCACCCTAACATCCGCAGGGAAAACTTCCCGAAAATCATTCACCAGAGCAGTGCTACGGGCATGCAGGTGATTCCTACTACAGGTGTTGCTCAGGGTATCCAATACATTGAAACGCAAAAGTTAAAAGAATATAAGGTTCCTCCGGTTGTTGTTTGCTCTCTGGGCGATGGCAGTGTTACGGAAGGAGAAGTGAGTGAGGCGTTCCAATTTGCTTGTCTTCACCAACTGCCTATTATTTACCTGGTTCAGGATAATGATTGGGGCATCAGCGTTAGCAGCGATGAGGCGCGAACAATGGATGCGTATGAATATGCTGCTGGTTTTAAAGGTCTGGAACGCGTGCGCATAGATGGCAGCGACTTTGTGGAGTCTTATAAGACAATGGAATATACCATTGACTGGGTGCGTAGAGAGCGTAAGCCTATCCTGGTGCATGCAAAAGTGCCTTTGCTGGGTCACCATACTTCTGGTGTTCGTAAGGAATGGTACCGTACGGCTGAGGATTTGGCTAAACATGGTGTTGACGATCCGGCTCCAAAGCTGCGTAGCTTGTTACTGGAAATAGGTGTTAGTGAGGATGAAATGGATAAGATTGAAGCAGAAGAAGCTGCGTTCATTAAGCGCGAATTCGAATCTGCGGTTGCCGCACCTGAACCAGATCCTGCAACTGTTGCCGACCATGTTTTTGTACCTACTCCAATAACTGAAGAAAAGGGTAACCGTGCTCCTGAAGGTGGTGAAAAAGTGGTGATGGTAGATGCTGCAATGCATGCGGTTGAGGAAATCCTGAGGGAATATCCTGAGGCGTTGCTTTATGGTCAGGATGTGGGAGGCCGACTTGGCGGTGTATTCCGTGAAGCAGCTACTTTGGCAGATAAATTTGGTGATGAGCGCGTGTTCAACACAGCCATCCAGGAAGCATACATCATTGGTTCAACAATGGGTATGAGTGCGGTTGGATTGAAACCAATTGTTGAAGTACAATTTGCCGATTATATCTATCCGGGCATCAACCAACTGGTAACAGAAATCAGTAAGTCGAGTTACCTGAGCTGTGGTAAGTATCCGGTTTCTAATATTATTCGTGTACCTATCGGCGCTTATGGCGGAGGTGGTCCTTACCATAGCGGAAGTGTGGAAAGCACGCTGGCAACTATTAAGGGTATCAAAATAGCTTATCCTAGTAATGCTGCAGATATGAAAGGTTTGATGAAGGCTGCCTTCTATGACCCGAATCCTGTGGTGATGCTGGAACATAAAGGTTTATACTGGAGTAAAGTTCCGGGAACTGAAGAGGCAAGAACTATTGAACCGGCTAGTGATTATGTGCTGCCATTTGGTAAAGGTGCGGTTGTGCTTGAAGCGAGTGAAGAAGCAGTTGATAATGGCGAGTCGATTTGTATCATCACGTATGGTATGGGTGTTTACTGGGCGCGTAATGCTGCAAAGCAATTCCCTGGTCAGGTAGAAGTTGTAGATCTGCGCACAATTTATCCTTGCGATGAGGAACTGGTTTTTGCAACAGTTAAGAAGCACGGTAAATGTATCGTACTGACAGAAGAGCAACTGCGCAACTCTTTCTGCGAAGCGTTAGCAGGTCGTATTGCACAACAATGCTTCCGTTATCTGGATGCACCGGTGCAAACAATTGGTGCACTTGACTTGCCAGCAGTTCCAATGAACATGGGTCTTGAAGCAGCGATGTTGCCAAGTGCTGATAAGGTAGCTGCCAGAATTCAGGAGCTTTTAAATTACTAAGAGGTTAATTGGTTAATCAGACAACTGGTTAATTAGTCGAAATAGAAATGCCGGGATAATTCCCGGCATTTTCATTTTATAAAGTAAACGACTAATTAAACTAATTAACCAGTCAAGCTATAACTAAATTATCCTGCTCCAAGTCGTAACATCTGGTTGTCTACCAGTTGGAAGAAGTGCATAGGCTGATAAGTTCTCCAGTTAGGATGCTCCATTAGTTTAACGTACCAATCGATATGTGATTTCAGGAAATCATATTGGGTTTGTTCGGGAGTATTGACAAATACAATCCAGCCACCTTCGTCCTTAATGTCCTCAACCCATTCTTCGTAGTATTCACGATCGCTGCTATGGAAATTGAGCACGTTTTCAGTGATCAAAATGAACTTATAAATGCCCTTGCCTATTAAATGATCGATGATGGAGCGTTTGAGTTGCATGATATCGTTCTCAACAGCATCGTTCCATTCTCCCAACATTTCAATGATGGCGTAATTCAGTTCATAGTCGGCAAACAGTATTTTCAGATATAGCGTTCTGGAGCCGAATTCATCCCATTGAGGGTGGATGTAATAGTTGTAAACTGTATTGGTAAATTCAAACTCATTGTATTCCCTACCATAAAAAGGAGAGTTTTCATCTTCCTCTGCGGTATAGAGATGACGCCAGTTGAAATATGGTTCTATGTCGTGCACGCGGAATTAATTACAGTCAAAAAGTAACAAATAATCTATAAAAATAAAAGAGAGCGTTTCGGAGCTCTCTTTTATTTAATTACCTACCGAATTTCTCCTGCCAGGCAAGCATACCGCCCGTCACATTTTTCACATTGGTAAAGCCCATAGTTTCGAGCATCATACAAGCCTGCATGCTGCGTCCACCAGCTTTACAGTGAACGATAACTTCCTGGTCTTTCCAATCTTCGATTTCGTCAATTTGCATGCTCATGATTTTGCCTAACGGAATAAGCTTAGCACCGATGTTATATTCTACGTGTTCATGCGGTTCACGAACATCAATAATGTGCAGATCTTCTCCTGCATCAATGCGGCTTTTTACTTCGTCAACTGTAATTTCCTGCATATGCTATAGTTTAATCAGTTTTTTGGGTAGTGTAAACCCTTCTTTAGTTTTTAATCTTATAAAATAAACCCCTGAAGAGATTTTATTGATGTCGGCAATTTTATCTGATTCCAAACGACCACTTAGAATGGTTTTACCGGTTACATCAGAAACCTCATAAGCCAGGAATTGTTCTTTATCTGTTGTAATAAATAGTTCATTGGTTGCAGGATTTGGATAAGGGGACCAATTGTCTGTTGCCGCGACCAATCCGCCATCCGAAATACCAGTACCCTTAATATCCTGACCGAGTAGTGGCCTTATCATAATTGCTCCGTCAACCATTGATGAGTTCCATGTGTTCAGAACATTGTAGTATGCATGGTTTCCTCCTTTCCTATTAACATCAAGTCCCAGATACATACTATCACTTCCACTTAAAGCCGGCTGTATTGTTCCGATATAGAATGTACCCGCAGGTAATGCTACAGGACTGGCAAAACGGTAATACCAGAATTTATTTACAGTATCGGCATATCCCGGTTGAAATAAATCTTCCTGGTAAATAAGATCATCCATATTCCCACCGAAAGCAATGCTTTTATACACGGTAGCAGAGAAGTACTTATTTAAACCAGAAGGCACCTGACGACCAAAATAAATAGCCACACCTTTCAGTGTATCGGGTTGATTTAAGTGGTATTCAATAGCAATCTTACCCGGAAGTGTAGGGAAAAGATTCAGATAATAACTCTTTTCGGCGGTACCATCGTCGTAAGCCAGATAGTTATCAAAAATCTGATTCTGGATAATAGTATCATTTACTTTAGGATCATTGGCCGGAGTGGAATTCAGGAAAAACTTGTTTTCAAAAACTACCTTATCATAAATACCCTGCAACGGAACTGTATTAGTATATACAGGAACACTCGTTTGCACATCCGTATAAGAAGCCACCGAAAGCTGATTGTTATTACTGTTCGCCAGCGTAGTGTTAGAACTAACATCGCGTGCTCGTTCCGAAAAAACAACGTTACTGTTAGTAGGATAATTATTCCTTACGTTCACCGTTTGCTGACCGGCTCTTTCGAAACCGGGATTAGCAATAAAATGACGGTAAGGCATATAAGTAAGATCGTTGAGCAGGAAAGATGGTGTAGTTGTAAATGCAAGATCCCTGATCGTTGTATCATTTACATTTCTATTAGCAGCCATGCGGACGTAATCAATATTCCAATTATCGTCATTTGTTCCAATAGTTGCAATGTTCACAAAACGGAACTGGAATTGATTCCATAAAAACTCTGTATCGCGTACCGGAACCATTACCTGCTGAAATGGCTGCAGAGAAGCACCATCTACAGACCAAACTTTTCTCCATGCTCCGTTTTTTCCCAAAAAGAAAAGCATCAGTGAATCACCAGCATCGGGAGCAAAACCATTACCCTGCGGTTGATACAAAAAGCTTAGGTAAATACTATCAACCGGATTATGACTACTCAGATCAATTGGAAGAGTTGTCAGACTATCTGCATAAACAAGTGCATTAGGATTGTTAGGGGTATACGGTTGACCGTTCGCGTCTAAAGCATCGAATGTTGCTACTCCTCTGCTTACCGGCAATACGCACATGGTATTGTTAACATACACCTCATGATCCTGCCAGATTGTATTATCCGGAAAAACACCGTAACCGGTAAAATCTTCAAATAAAGGAAGCGTTAAAGCTGTAACCTTAGCGGTTGACTTAAACGGCTTATCCTTTAAAAATGGATTGTGATTGACAGAACCAACCCTCTCCTGAGCTTGAGAAGAAAGGTTAACGAGTAATGCTACCAGCAGGAGTATTTTCCACTTCACAGACTATGGGTTTTTATGTGCAGAAGTATCGGGATTAACGGGAGCAGCAGGTGCTTTATTTTCTCCCATGTCTTCGGCAGTTGGATTTTGTTTGATCCATATACCAATTACGTCACCTTCGCGAATCTTAGTTGTAGAATTTAAATCACTGATATGAGACGGTTGCTGACGGTAAATTCTTGCACTTGATGAGTCGGTTATTTCACCATCCCATACAGCATCTACTTTTAAACCAGATGCGCTGGTTGTTGCAATAGCTTCATCATAAGTCAATCCAACCAGTTCAGGCACGCTCATCATTGTTTCGCCAAGTCCGTCACCAATTACAAGACTAATAACGCTACCCTGCGAAATAATTTGACCCGGACGAATCGGTTCACCGTTTATCAATTGCTCAAGAATGGCTCCTTTAGCAACATCAGGACGATAGGTAGTATCGCCTAAAACAAGACGATTACTTTTCAATAGCATTACAGCACTGCGGAAAGAAAGACCAAGCAGGTTAGGCATTGCGGTCTTAAGCGGTTCTCCTTTGTTGACCGTCAGAAAAAGAGTACGACCGTTTTTTACAATTGCACCAATCTCAGGCTGCTGACCAATAACAACAAATGGTTTCAAATCCGGATCATAAGCGGAATCCACCTGAACCTCAAAACCCAATTTCTCTAATTGAGGAAGAGCATTGCGCACATCCTGACCAGTAACATTGGGGACTTTTACTTCGCTGCCATGATGGGTAAACCAACCAAGACTGGCAAAGAACAAAACATACAAACCGATACAAAGAAGAATTATGATCAGAAAGTTAAACCAGAATGAGTTTTTCAATCCGCCGGTCGAAGTGTTTGTCAAGTGTAAAAATTTTTATTAATAAATAACTGTTCAGGAAATCGTGAGAGATTTTATCTCCTAAATTTTTTCAGGCTGCGCATTATCCAATGCATCCTGAAGCCATGCGTTATAAAACTCTCCTAAATCCATGCCTGCAGCGCGAACCTGTTGTGGAATCAAGCTGTTCTCACTTTGTCCGGGCATCGTATTTACTTCAAGGAAGAACAACTTGTTGGTGTCTTTTTGCATGATGAAATCCATGCGCACAACTCCTCGACAATTAATATGTCGATAAATAGCTGATGCTTTGTTTTCAAGTTGCGTTTTTATGTCGTCATTAATTGGAGCAGGAGTAATTTCATTTGTTACGCCTGTAGTATACTTAGCTTCGTAATCAAAGAATTCGTTTTGACTAACAATTTCGGTAGCAGGCAGAACATTTAGTTTACCATTGAACTTATAAACCCCAATTGTCAATTCACGGCCTTCAATAAACTCTTCAATCAATACTTCATTATCCTCGCTGAAAGCTTTTTCAATGGCCGGCAATATTTCTTCAACACGCTTCACTTTACTTACTCCCAGGCTTGAACCACTTTCATTTGGTTTTACAAATACAGGAAGGCGAAGTTGTTCCAGAATATTTCCAACGAAATATGGTTCACCTTTTACCAGACGAACAGAATTGGCAATACCAACAATGTTTTGGTCTTTAACTACTTTATTACAGAAGCTTTTGTTGAAGGTGAGTGCAGAAACGATAGAATTACATGTAGTATATGGTACGTTTACCATGTCCAGATAGCCCTGGATACGACCGTCTTCTCCGGGAGTTCCATGAATAGCTATAAAAGCAGCATCAAAACGGATATTGTTGCCATCAACGGTTAGAGAAAAATCGTTTTTATTTACTTCAGTCTTATTACCATCTTCCGACTCATAAAACCAACCTTCACGAGTGATAAGTATCTTATAAATATTATACTTCTGACGATCCAGATTTTTTTCAATCGTCTTAGCGGATTGCAATGAAATCACATATTCCCCGGAATAGCCACCTGCCAGTAATGCAATATTTTTCTTCATGGATATTGTCAAAAAAATGTTGTTGCCAAAGGTAAAAGAAAAACGCAGTAAGCCATAAACCACTGAAATAAAAAGGTGCTACCCTATTTTCTGCAGTTTTAAATCATTCCCGCAATTCAATCATTGAAGCTTTATAGAATCACGATTGTTTCCGCCTGTTTCATGATCTTTCCAGCACAGTGGGATCCGAAGCTTGGAATTCACGTGACTTGAAGTCGC